>ERZ1292630.1283-Hain-H41-02um-R3-1283-length-24920-cov-8_pt1 | contig 24920 bp, 10 predicted proteins | sample MGYA00564408_ERZ1292630 | MGnify/ENA primary metagenome ERZ1292630 (study PRJEB36523, sample SAMEA6512641) | groundwater metagenome | collected 2019-01-08 | study: AquaDiva: Metagenomics assemblies of 32 groundwater samples
TAGCAAGCGGCAGATACACAATTGAGTTTCTTGAATTGGCCAGAATGCGGTCACGACAAAAACCGATTGTACGTTAAAATCAATCAAACAGTGTCGTGTTTGCAAACCGATGCCAATGCCGTGCCCCCGAGTTTGGTGACGACGACCACCGAACGTAGTGCCTCGACCGCTCTGGCCGTAAAGGGAGGGACGGCGGGAAGAAGGCAGCACACAAACAAGCCAAGCCAAGGTTAACGGGCGAACCTTTTTTGCTTCCGAAAGAAATGAGAACGAAGGTGGCTCGTGTTATGTTCGCACCTTCGCACCTGAAAGAAGAACGTCTCCGCGGCGCCCATCAAGATGGTTCATAGAGGCCAAACGTCAAAGAGCGAAAGCGGTTCCAAGCTTCGAGACGTGGTCCGTCAGGATCACGAGTTCTTGTCCCACGACCAACACGGGTTTCATGGCATGAAGGGCAAACGCGGGCGCACCACTTTGAGCAAGTCCACCCGTGCGTCGAATGCTTCTCGGAGAGAATGACTCGAGTCGAAGATTGCAAATGTCAAGAGCACCGTCGGCGGTGAGATACGCAAACAACGGCGCGTGCTTCGCAACAGAGACGCGCGTTAGGGCCGGCGGGCGAACTGGGAAGGACACGGCGGACGCCACCGGCGAGGCACTCGCTATTGGCGCTTGTTGCAAACCGGATAACAGGCGGCGCGACGACATGCTATCCAGCGAAGATGTGGTTGCAACCGCGGTGGGTGCAAGAGACGCCGATAACGACGCAAAGGGTAAGGATGGTGCTTCAACGCGGCGCAACATTTTCCGCGTCCGCGTGTCAAAAATGCGAACACAGCCTGCTGACGAGACGAAGACCTGATGCTGCGCCAAACTGGAAATTCCCAAATCGCAAATGGACGCGTCGTATGAAAGAGCGGCCGACGACGACACGGCCGCTTGACTCCTGTCGTCAAGCACCGACACCAACGTCAACGAGTTTTTCTTCCGCTCGTCAAAATAGCGTACGGTCCCATCGTCACAACCCACGAACACGGACTTATTGTCGTGCACCAGCGCCGTGACGGGCACATCACCGGGAACGGCGAGGCGATGACTTATGTGTTCTTCGACGAGAGAGATGCCAACCACGGCGTTTGACGGCAGACCAGGAGCCCACGCAAACACAGTTCCGTCGCTTGGGCGATACTCGGAAACGAGCAATGCCTTTCCATTTACCAACGGAGAGCTTCCGCAAATCCTCAACGCTGCTCCAGAGGCGTTCAGCTGAAATGAAAGCACGGTGTCGATGTGGTTGCTCGCCGTGGGGTCGTCCTCGTCATGACCTCTTCGAGATGACCGGAACAAGCCCGTCGAGTCCTCGTCAACGCCGAGATTGAAAGGCGGCAAAAAAGCATTCTTTAACAAGAAGAAGTCACACGATGCTGTGGCAAGGAGCAGCAAGGGAGTTTCGCTAGCGTCGTTGACAACATGCGCGACTCTCAAAGCTGACGACTGAGGAGCCCCCGTGAACGTGCGCACCAAGGTGGGTCGCTGAGGCGTTTCGAATGACGTAATCGCGCAGCGGCCGTTTCGATCGCATGACACGACTTGCGGTTCCAACAAACGGAAGACGGCGATATGCGGAACTTGGTCTCCATGGGCTTCGTGCAGGAAAGGTATTTGATGTACCTGGAACGGAGAAATGGGTGAAGAGGATGTCGCCGCAACGGCCGCCAGGTTACCCGACGACGAATTCGGGGATCCAGGAGGTGGCAGCGGTGCACCCACCGGAGGGGGTGTTCCAGCGCTCCGACCGCCACCGCCCCCATTTGCGAAAGAACCAACGCCTCCAGGTGACATGCCGCCTCCAGGTGGTGATGCCGCCGCACCGCTGTCGCTTCCGAGGCCGCTCATGGATGCTGCAGCACTGCTGATGGAAAACGGGGGCTGAGGCCGGCTGAAGCTGATGAGGCACGCCTGGTGAGCGAGATCCATGTTGCGGCGCAACCGATGTCGGGCAACTTCTGATGCGGCATCTGACCGCTGTGTGATCAATTCGCCGGTAAAACGCTTGCATTCGCGGTCGACGCGGCGTTGGGGCGGGCGTTCGCCAGTGGCTGCGCCACGACTGAAAAATCCGTGAAGGACGTCTGTCGCCTCTTGCTTCACGAGGGGGTCCGTGCCCACCAGAGCACGGGCGAGCAAAGTCGCCGAATCCTGCACCATGCAGTGCAACATCGACGCGGTCGAGGCAGGCAGGTCTCCCCACTTCGGGTTGTGGAGTGCGGCATCCGACGGAACGTGAGGCGGCAACGGGCCTGCCAGGGTTGGCACATCCACCGCTTGCGGGTGCTTCCGGAACGCCGCATTGTCAGTTGGATCCGCGGCCGAAAGTCGGCTGACGACAGATGCGCCTTCCGACGAGGCAGGCGTCAACATGAATTCCGTTTCTCCAAGCGGTTCCGCATCGGCCTCGCTTCCCGTCACAGGGCGCAATACTGCCGCGGCGGCCACCGGGTAGGCGCGCAACACCGCGGCTGCCGCGTTGACGATTTCAAGGCGCACGGCGGTGCTCACCGCGTCAAAATGCGGCAGCAATTGCTCGAGAATGCCGCGATCCGCGTCGAGTCGGCGGTCGTGGTCCTCGGCGTTTCGAATGTAATCGAGGCGGTCTCCCAAAAGGCTGCTCAAAAGAACGACGCAAGATGCGCGAACAACGGGTGAGACGTCACCGAGCAGCGGATGGAAAAGCGCGCGTCGACGTGTGTACTCGGTTGCGAGCACGTACTTCGCCGAGGGCAAATGCCGAATCGCAGCCGCGAGTGTCAAACACGCCCACGACCGAAGGCTGGCGTGCGGTGCTGAAAGAAGATGCGATACCGCGTGAAAAAGACCACGATTCCAGGCGAGCAAAGCAAACTTCTCACCGCCGCGCTCCAACAACGCGGAAAGCAGGGCCAAGGCGGCACATTGCACGTCGGCCAGCGTCGGTGTTTGGGGCGCCACGTAAAAGATGGTTGGAAGCAGTAACGCCAAAGGTGACGCCCCCCCAGTGGTACCGCCGCCCATTAAACTCGTCGTGGAGGTCGTCGTGTTTCCACCTAACGCGGAGGATCGAATCCCGCCACCACCTAGCGCCGCCGTGGGAAACGCGGCAGCCGAACCTGAGACCGGAGACGAAATGGGCAGCGCTCCGACGGACGTTCCTTGACTGTGGGTGGAAGCGAACACCACGCCCAGACCGGTGGCGTCACCATCAAGGGCCGTGGACAAGTCGCGAATCACTTGAAGGGGGGGACAGCCCGAAGGAGGGGTGAGTTGGCCCCAACCGGCGACGGTGGAGGGCTGAGCGCCTGCAGCAGCTCCCCCTAATTGCGTTGTTCGCATGAGCGGCACGGTCGATGACGTTTCCGACGACTGAATGGCACTGCTGCTGGCATTGATTGGCGTCGGCTGGGCGCTTCCGATGGGCTGGTGGTGTTCGATCATGAGCAACCGCAACAAGGGAAGGTCGGCCTGTGCGCGGATCAGTTCGGCGCAGGCGACGGCGGGCTCCACCCGCAAAATGAGGAGCCATGCGACAATGCTGATGGGCAACGTGTCCATTTGATTGGCGTTCTTGATTAAGTAAGGAAGCGCCCCGCACGCGAAGCCCTTTTGCACGGCCTGTACGCCGAGCTCGAAGTACCTTGCGATCAAGAGCAACGCGTGGACTCGAAGTGACGTCTGCGTGAGTGCCAACACGACCGTCGGCAGGTGCTCGGGGTGCTGTGACAGGTCTCCCACTTCAAGCCACACTTCAAACGCAGTGAGTTGATCGTGGAAAAATGAACTCGGCTGGTAGACGGCACTAGGGTCGCTCTTGAGCGCAGGCAACTGTGCTAGCACGCCTTCCAATGCCACATCCCACGAGTGCCACAACGGGTGCAAGTGAGCGAGGCACGGCATGGGCGGGTACATCACGGGAGACACCCCCATCTCCCGCATGATTTTGTCCGCCAACAAAAAGTTACGAAGGAGAACTTTCAGCATCATATCTTGCCGGAAGAATGAGTAAAATTGCGCTGGCGGAAACGTGCACCACGCGATGGTGTCCGTGATGGCCGTGAGGATCCACGTCAGCTCGCCCAATGGCGTTTTTCGAATCATGGGATCGCCGGGAATGTTGCGCACGAGGTCAGCCGTGACGCCTGGAAGTAGCACGCGGCGATGCGCGTAGTGAATGTACCACTCCAGGGTGACTCTCAGCGGCGTCGTAAGACAGGCCGTGAAGATGTCGTACGGTAAGAGCGGATTCATGGGAAGGTCCTCGGCGTCTCCGCACGCGCAAAGCAGGATGTCGCGTGGCCGTTCCTTCGCGCAAAAAGTATGCCAATTGTTGGCGATGGCGCCCGCGTTGCAGCAGTCGAATACATACACCGTCGGACTGTCCGCGTGCCCAGCCAGTTCAGAGATGTGGATGGGGAAGTAGTGTGTTCTCTCGCGATCGAAGAACCACAAGTCGCCATTGGCGGTCACTCGGGGCATCCCATGGCCGTTGTAGTGCACCAGCACGCGACTGTCGCCCTTGGCCTTTTGTCGCGTCTTTTGAAGCGCAGTGCGGGCTTCGTCCACGGAGGACTCCAAGCAACGGCGGTACAATATTTCTTTGTGGAGGGCGCGATACTGCCCCTCAAGCGCCTCGGCAATGGCCTCCGATCCCTTTGAAAAGGCCTTGTTCTGTGCCACTACTGGATCTAACCAACACTCGAGCTTCGCACACGGTTCGATCCGTGGCGCGTCGGGGACATCGTTGCCAACATTAAGACAAAGGAAGAGGACGGCGTGGACCGTTCTCGCCTTGTTCTGCTGCAAGGACGGCCAAAGGGCGCTGAATTCTCGTGTGTCCATCAGACCCGTGACCGAACTCACCGTGGAAGACTGTGTGGCGGCGGATCCACCTTCACCACTTTGCCCTGCGGCCCGCCGGCCCACCGCGGCGACCTCCGCTTGTTGTTCGTCGTCGAGCGACACATCGACCGCCACGTCACACGGAAAGTTGACCGCTGCGTACGCCGAAACTAAGTTCACGGCCGCGGTGTACGCAGCGTCCGCGGCGGTGGGAGTGTACTGCTGCAATGTGACGGACGATGTGGTCGCCGCCGCGGCCGATGGCAGCATTTTTGAAAACGGCGCCACTCCGATGGCGTTTGGAGAGGTGTCGGGGCGTTGACTCGTTACGTTCGCGGCCATTCGATTCAAAAAGAGAGGAAAAAATCGGCAAAAAAAGTTAAATGGTCGAACTCGGTTGAACACCAATTTCGAAATGTCTACTACTGTTAAGTCCCATCAACCGTCAACAACTGATCCTGCCAGCCATACACCCCGTGCTTTCGTTGGAACTCCAAAATCCGGCAGTTTCACGAATAACCGAAATCAAAAGACAAAACACAAACAAAACGGCCACAACACGAAACAACGGACCGGAGAACACGAATCTCTCCAACAATTCTATGCCAGGTCAGCATCCCGCCATAGTTCGACCCTCCCGTCCATAGACGCGGTGACGAACAAGACATCGACTGGGATTGTCGATGTCGGGCGCGTCCTCACTCCATCGGCTGGAAATGGCAATACCGAAACGATGGTGTTCTTATGCCTAGTGGACTCGTCAGAACCTCCTCCCGCCGAACCCTGTCCAAACGTGGCGGCATCTTGAAATCTTTTCCGGGCCATTTCCGCGGCACTTGCCTCCTTTTTCAGTCCACCAGCGCTTGCCGCCACGCCGCGCTTGCCCATCGTCCAAACGGTTGAATCGGAAGTGCCGCGCACGAAGGTGACGGGAAAGAAGTCATGTCCTCCGGCAACAATCGTGCCACCGTCGCCGCCAACAAAGGTCAGCGAACGAAAAGGTAATAAAGAACACGAAATGGTTCGCGCTGTCCAGTCGGCGAAGGAATCGGCGGTTGGACCCTGGACGACCGTGAGGCTACTATCATGGGTGGCCACAGCGAGGACCGTGCCGGACGGTGCCCACGCCACGGCGTTAACCCACGCTCGTAGTTTCAGTGCATACAGTTCCGTTCCGAGCTTCGCGGTAATCGACGACGACGTCCCATCCACTGATTTGGTGTATGTCGAGATGAATTTGACGAAATTGTCGGTGGATCCCGTAGCCACAACGGCGTTGTGCACCGGATGTGGCGCGAGCGCGGTGATGGCAGAACGGTGAGGTTCCGCAACCGCGCAACGCCAGTACCCCTCGGCGTCGAACTTCGCGACGCCGACGTTCGCAGATGCCGATGCGATGTAAATTTTTTGATCGGATGGCGACCAGCTAATGGACGTCAAGCCGCGCTTGATCGTTGCGTCGACCATGATGAGGATTTGCGTGTACGCGTCCTTCACGCCATCGTACTCCCAGACGAAGGCCGTGCGATCGTGGGCACAAGAGCAGAGGGCGCGACGCGCGTTCGCCCACCGCAAGCCTGAAACGGACTGCTCGTGACCCCGCAGTGTGTGTGTGATGTTCCACTCCGTGCAGAGAGATGATGACACCGGCGCGATATGAATTATGTGGTTGTTCGGGCTGTAGGCAAGCATCGATCCGTCAGGTGACAGTGCCATCACGGATACCCCACCTTCGGCTAGGTTGTCTCGCCGCGGCGGCGACGAGGACGCCACAGAAGGCGATGCTGCTTTTCCCGTCGAAGACATTTTTCACCTTTGTTCACGTTAGTAGGAATACAGAATGTTATCGATACTGATTCACTGTAAGTGCTGTGCATGTTGGCGGACTCCAACGTGGTCAACATGTTTTTTTCCCACAGAGTCTCGTTGAGAGCTTTGTCCCGCGCGACGCGTGACGACACCACCTCATGAAAGAACACACGTCTTTGTACAAAAAGTCGCGGCGGCGGACACTACGCGCGACGTTTACATGAAAAGGAGCACTGGGAGAAGACTGACGGCGACCGATGAGACCACCGCTCGGATCGCATGGGACTTGGAGATGAACTTCTGAGTAGGGGCTGAAAACGAAAACGAAGCAATGTCATCCGTCGTTGCGTTTGTTGACGGGGCCAATGTCGTGGTAGCGGCGCTGGCAACAACGCAGCTGCTAAGGACGCACTCTGCGTCAACCGTCGACGCCGTGTTCGTCAGTGTGAAGTCGCCGAGGCTGGCTCGTTCATCGGCGGTTTGTGACGCCGATGCCGTTTCTTGGGGTGAGGCGGCTTCGATGACATAGTCAAACCTTGCGGCGGTGGTGATGGAGGATGATGCGTTGCCCTCGAGGCGGAACATACGGCGGCGCGAAAACTTGCGATTTGTATCCTCGTTGAGTGTGGCGTTCTTCAGAGTCTCTTCGCTCACGCCTAGCGTGCGCGCCGTGTCCGACTTCAAGGACCCTTCAATGAGGATTTTCAGCGTCGAGTTGGCTTTCAAACGATCCCAACGGAACGTCGTGGCGAGCGATTTACGCGGCGGTTCTTTTCCTTGTTCCACTGCACGACACTGACGGAACGACTTGTCGTAGGCATCGGTACTGTTCAGGGACGGGCAGACTCGCACGCCTACCAGCGGGCCATCAAGCAACGCGACAGCGGTTCCTGGACCGTAAACATCCGCGAGGGTCAGCGCGTCTGGCGCATTTGGCGGTGCGACGGCCGTCATCGTCGTTGCAAGTCGGTTCACGTAGTATCCGCAGCACCCGAGGGCGGTGATGGCCGCACCAACGACCGTGTCGCACGCGGCTAAGCACGAGCGCGAGGAGCTGAGTGCCGCCGCGAAGCACGTGTGGTTGTTGACCATTGCGACGAGATTTGATATGACGTGCAGGCACGAGGGGCCCTCAGGCTGGCTTGTGCTGGTCGCACACATGACTTGCAACATGAGGTCAATCGTGACGAGACCTGACACCACCGTCGCATAGACGGTGTGACAGCGTCTCCGGGCGGTTCGCTTGGAGGATGTGTCAGACATCGTCGCTTCTGGCAGGACGCTGGCCCGGTCCATGCACGCAAACCACTCACGATTCGCTCGACCGCGCTGTGTGCCGACGGCGACGTTCGTGAGCGCGGTAAAACACCGACGTGACCGGGCGGATGTTTTGCACAATTCGGATGCTGACTGGGAGTTGTTCTTCGCCGTGATGTCGAGCAGATCGCCCGCTGTGATGTAGCGTTGCACTGACGGGTAGCAAAACGTGCCACTGTCCTGAAGGCAAACACTGCCATCCAAGTACGAATAGATGGAAGCGAAGTAGCTTTGCACGACAGGAGTCTGAACGGACACTTCCGAAATCAGCGACTTGAACGCGCATCCTGTCTTCGCACAGGGAAAGTAATTCGGTTTGTCCAAGGGCCAGCGCCAGCTGCAACTTCCTCCGGTACCGGAGCTGGCATTCTTCCAAATGCAGTTGATCTGTCGCCCACAGAATTCCTCATTGAAAGCAGATTCACACGCTAAGGGTTCCGAGAGCCGCAGCCGAAGGGTGCCGCAGAATTCGCCATCCTCCTTGTCACAAAGGCCGATGCGAGAGGTTCGCCAGTAGGTGGCGTTGCGGGAGCCCATGCAGCTGTAAAACTGCGGGAGTTTGTTGCGTATCAACGTCGCGCAAGCTCCGCCACAAAATGCTGTCACGTTCATCGCCGTGGCGTTCTGCTCGGCGTAACACGTCGCATTTTGCTCCGCGAGAAATGCGACAAAGTTCGAATCTGCAAGACAACCGGTTTGGTCCGCAAGCTCGACGCCGTTGTAACGGTACCCATCGCTGGTAGCGGAAGGGGGCGGCCCAGCTGCCGTGTCGAACTGTGCCGATACCGCCGCGGCCAGTAGTGTCACACCGAGAAGCGCCACAATCGCGCATCCCATTCGTCGCATGGGATGAGCTGAGCGTTTTTTAACGTAAAAGGCGGCTGACTGTTCAAAGGGTACAACAACGATGATTGACAAGTCGAAGCACCAAGAAAGAAAGAGAGAGATGAGAAAGAGGCAAAAGGGAGGGGGAAAATGCCAGGAAGATTCGACTCGCTCGGGAGAAACCGAGGAGAGCATTACTTGTTGGATCCTCTAACCGCGAAACGCTTCGTTCGAGTCAAACCTAAACGTTGACCCGCCGGACTCAAGTCTCGCAGAGAACTGCTCAAGGTGGCCGCAGTGGCCCCTTCCGAGGCGCCACCGGCACCGATCAACCGATTGCCTTGAGATAGAATGAGCCCTAGCCGCTCGATTTCATTTTTGATGTCCTCGACAGACTGTTGCATGTCTGCCTCGTGATCTAAGACGGTCTCGGTGCTCGGGCGGCGGCTGTTGCGAAGCGCAAGAGCCGTGTTAAACAGCGTCGTGCGCACCGCGAGGTCGAGGCAATGCAGGAACGAGAGGTCGCGCCGGTAAAAGACATCGTGCCCAAAGTCGTTCATTGCGTTAACTGCTTCACAGCGCTCTTCGTATATTTGGCGCCAAACCGATACTCGTTTGATCATCGGCAGCGGGGCCCTGAGTGCGACGCTGACGGCCGCGCACGAACTCGACATGGCCGACACGTGGCGTTTGGCGTGAACGTCGCGGCAATAGTGGTCGCCAAAAGGAACGACGAACTTAATGAGCACATCAGAGAAACTATCCGCGACGGATTGGGCCGCGATTTCCTTCGCCGTGACGACGGACGATACAATGATACCCAGCACCAAGTTCAAAATGAGCAGCCAGAGGCCGAGAAAGAAACCACTATAGTAGAGCGTGGCGATACGGGGGTGCCGCTCGGCTAGGAGGTCGAAGTTATCGGTGTCCGCGGCGATGAGGTCCCTCGTCAACGTCGAGAAGGACGACGTCAGGGTTCGAAATTTCATCGACGTGCCTCCGAATAGAATGCTCCCCGTGATCGCGTAAAAGGAGATGAGCACGAACGAGACGCACATGACGCCGAACAAGTCCGAAAAGGCGACGCGAACGGTCTCCGTGACGAGGTTGAGACCACTGATGGAGCTGAAGTACAAGATGATGCGGATGAGAATAGGGAGGAGGCAAATGGATAAGACTTGATACGCCACGAGGGAGCGACTGCTGGAAATGGAGATGGACCCCATCATCTCTCGGACGTGCACATCGTGGCTGCGCGTCGAGTCGAACGAAAGCGATGATATCACGTCGAGGGCGATCATGCGGTAGGTGAAAGCGAAGCACAAACACGCCACGACCAGCAAATGGAGAAACGTGTTGACGCTGAGGAGGGCGCGCAGCGGGCCTCGCCGACGATCGAACGTGTAGCGACGGTGCGTATCACGACAAATGTCAAAGAGAAGAAACAAAATGAATAGAAAAACGAACAGATCAGATGCGAAGGAAGTGTTCGCGACGTCGCCTCCGAGCACCTGCGACTTGAACACCTCTGTGAACACCGCCGTGCGAATCACGCCGCTCGGCATCTGCTCCGCTATGAGCGTGATGACGGAAAACACTTTGCGCGGCGGGTGATACATTAGAAAATCCGTCCCGATGATCAACGTGTCCGAATCAAGGTAACCGTTTTGCTCCAAGAAATCAATGCGATAGGTTACGTTGGTGAGGCCGATGTAGAGCTCCTTGTCCGTCAACGATTTCGCGGTCGGTAGCGGGGCGTTCGTCGTCGTCGAAGAGAGGAAAGCTGTGGACGCATTCATGCCCATCCCAGCGGTTGGCGATGAAGTGGTGGCCTGGGTGAGTGTTGAGGAGGACGTATTGATCGACCGGTTGACATACGCGGCGTACTCGTCGCTCGTCAAGCCAATATCCGATGTGAAATTCGCATGCACGTAGAAGTACAAGTGCTGTTCAAATTGCAGCTGCGGTCGCGCCAAATCCACCGCGTAACCTGGCACGTCCTGCGCGTACACCGCGTCGCTCCGGTCACGGTTGGCCCGGAAGTACTGCAAGTTGGGTGGAAACGCCGTGCCACTGAGCCCGCCATCGGAGCATTTTTTTGGCCCACCCCGGACTTGCGATTGAAACAGCAGTTGCGTTTTCGACGAAAGCTTGCATTCCTCCGTCGAGCTGCGAAGCTGTCTGACAAGGACCATGCCGATGGGGGAGGTAGGACTCCCCAACGTGATGGACGATGCCTGCGCATAGGCGCGCTTCAACCAAACGAAGTACGAAGGCCAGTCGGCGATGCGCAAGTATTCATCGGCGAGCACCAGCGATTCCGACCCGTCGGCGACAAAGTAGTTGCTATCCTCGCTGGAAAAACTCACGCGGTTGAAAAAGAGCACGAAGCACAGGAACACGACAAAGATGAGGTATAACACCAGGATGCGGTAGTCACGTACCTTTCTCGCTTCCTTCATGCACAGTCGACGAAGTTCGGTGGTCTCCACCCAATCACCCGCTGTTGGCGCCGACGCAATGACCTCCGGATCCTCCGCCAAGGTTTCGTTGGGACGCAAGCTCATCACACTTTGCCGTTCGTTCGCCAGCTTGTTCACTTCGTCCATGTCGGTGGTCGACATCGTGCCGGGAATCCACACAAAGTCCTCGCCTTTTGGTCCACCAGTAAGAGCGTTCTTTTCTTCGGAAAGCGGTTTCCCCCCCCGAGAAGAAGAAAAGGATTGCTCCTCCGCATTCTCAGAGGCGGCGGTGTCCAACGGCCGCTCTGCTTCAACGGTAGCCGATTTCGAGGCAGCGGGAGGGTGCCGTGGAGGAAGATTGCCACGACTGTGCCGCGCGAGCAAGGAAGCGCGCCCCCCATCGTGGGCACTCGTCGTTGCCGTCGTTGCATCACGCGCCGGAGCTTCCCAGTCGAGCACCCACGGTTCATCTGCCATGACGACGCTACCTTGAAAAAAAAAGAAGAAACCGGATCTTTGTGAGAATCCCCTTCGGGGAAGCAACACCGTTCGATTCTCCTCGCACATACGGTTGGCCATACAATGCGTCTGGATGGATGCAAACAAGAAAAGAAGAAGAAGATTATTGGACGCATCGATTTTCCGAAGCAACAATTTCCGCCAGAGAGAAGTCATCATTATTTCTTTGTTGTTGATGGTATGAGGTTCACATCGCATCCTTCTGCTGCTGCGTTGACAAGTGGCCGATCGCCCAGTTCGGTGCGGCGGTCGCGGACGCCGTCGTCTGCGAGTTCGCCGTCACGGGGCGCGGGGTCAGCCGCTGTAAGGTTCCCGGCGGCAGCCGCACCACGACGCAGCAACCAGAAAATAGTGAAGCCAACCGCTGCCCCCACGACAGCTCCGGACGTAACCACCGCAGCAGCACCGGCGGTACCAAGGTAGCCGAGTGCACCGGTGGCTCCAATAGACTGTAATGTGGCGACAAGAGAGCCGGCCTGGACTGAACCGGCCAGAGACATCATGGACGCCGCGGTACTCCCACTCGCGATTCCTCCCGCGGTGAAGCCAAGGGCTCCCGCCCCCGCCACGACAACACCTGGAACGGCGACTGCGCCGGCGACAGCACCGGTGGTCGCCGTCACGAGCAGCGCGCCGGAGCGATCGCTGTTGGCCGGGGGCGCGTCAGCTCGGGTGGCATCAGTGGAAACCATTGTAAAATTTACTAAATTTAGTACTAGTACAGTACTGTATGAAAAAGTAACCGATTGGGCTCTGTGGAAGTTGAAATCTCGGGCGTGACCTCAAATCCATGACCCGCTGAAATCACAACTTTGATTGATTTTTTAAAATCTTGTCTTTGATTTTGCGCACCGCTGACGTCAACACTGGGGCTGCAACGACTGCTCCCACGAAAGCTCCAGACGTGACCACCACAACAGTACCGGCAGTACCAAGGTAGCCGAGTGCACCGGTGGCTCCAACAGACTGTAACGCGGCGACGAGAGAGCTGGCCTGGACTGAACCGGTCAGAGACATCATGGACGCCGCGGTACTCCCACTCGCGATTCCTCCTGCCGTGAAGCCCAAGGCGCTCGCACCCGCAGTGACGACTTTTAGAGCGGCGACTGCGCCGACGACTGCAGCGGTCGTCGCCGTCACGAGCCGTTCCCTTGAGCTCTTGGGAGGCTCGTCAGCGCGAGATGGATTGGCGGCCATCGTGTCAAACAAACCGATTAGACGGCTTCGACGTTTGTGCGGAAACTAAAAAGTGAACCTCTCGTTTCTTTTTGTTTACTGCACGTTTTTTTTCCTGCGGCGCAATCGACTCCGAGTCGCCTGAATTTGGCACGCCCATAAATTGGACCCCAGAGAGGGTCTAGATTAGGCCTACGGGCTACGTCGCCATCATCAAATCGAGCATGAGCGAATCCGATAGGACTCCTTCTTCCTTTGCAGGAGACGGTGGTGGCACTCTCCTCTTGCCACCGATCGCGCGTCCCTCAAGGCGGTCACCCTTTTCCGATCGCCGCTGTGCCGATGACGCTGTGGCGGCCTTCATGACGTCCACCTTGCCTTCACGACTTTCAGGAGGTTGCGCTGAGGGTGTTCGTGGTAGAACGAGGCTTGACAGAGTTTGCGGCTTAATGCCTCCGCCCGGTCCTCCCCACCATGGGCCACGATGAGCTGCTTGCTCGACATGCAAAAACGAAACCACCTTCGAGTCATTGCCGACACGCCGATCTCCCCCTCCTTGCTGCCCTATGGCCCCGACGTGAAGCATGTCCCGATCCAATCTCTCCCGGTGGACGCGATTCACGTCACGGACAAAGGGATGTGTCGCCATCATGGTGATCGTCGGACGATGGAGGCTGAGGACGGTCACGCGCGCGTGGGCGCGGAGGTACATGCCTGCGGTTTGCTCGAGCATTTCAGGTTCGAGGTCCACGCGCATTTTTCCAGGATCGGCCACGAGCGACAGACCGAAGGCAGCGCTGCGCGCAAGGAGATCAAGTGGCCTGATGGCCAGGCGGCGGAGTTCCGGCGATAGCAGCAGTTCTTCCTCCAGTCCCACGAGATGAACGACCTCTCGGTGCCTCTGCAGCCACGTGCGCCATCGCTCGGTCAGGTGTTGCACCGATTCCGGACGATGAAGCAACGCGTCGCGGGTCGCACCCCCACCACCATCGTCCGCGCTGCTCTTATCAGCAGCAGGAGGGTTGGATTCCGCCATCATCGTAGAGTGAAGGAGTCGCTTGTGCACAGCAGCCGCCGCCGCGTCGTGGTCATCGTCGTCATCATCACCGCCGACCTCCTCCTGGGCGGCTGCGAACCCATTCTCCCTGCGCCCGTCGGGCACATCCGACCTCGCTTCGATAAGGACCCCATTCTTCAGTCTCTCAAGCTTGTTCCGGTGGTACATTTGCGCGGAGTACGGGATCACGATGACCGTGAACACGTCGGCGAACCGGGCTAGCACCTCGTCGAGGTCGGTGCTCAAGAGGTCACCGCAGAGCACGGCGACCTCGCTACCGTACGGCACCATCGTCGGCCGCTGTGGCGTGATGCCCCCGGTGACCGCGCTCGTCATGAGGCGCTGGCAGGGTCGTGCCATGGCGCGGATGTAACTGGAGAGCAGCGCGTGCTGACGCTCGTGCGGGGACAACACCTCGGGTGATGCCGCCGGGATGGGGGCGGCGGCGGCGCCCGTGGTGGTGGATGTCGTCGGCGTCGTGGAGGGGTGAACGGTTCGCCTGTTTTCCGCCGCCGATTTGCGATCCTCCTCCTCCGTGACATCATCGGAGGGTCGGCGGGCAGCCACGAGGCGCTGGGTTTCATCCTCGACCGCGCGGTCGCGGGTCGGGCGGCCCAGCACACCCGGTGGCGCATACGCACGAAACAAACCCCTTTCAACAGCGCGCAGAAACGTGGCCGTTTCAGAGTCGTCGAGGCGGCCGCGGTCGTTGGTATCGTCGTCGGTCGCTTTCAGCTTTTTGCGTTGAACGCCGTCGGGTTCCCCTTCGTCACCCGTGGCGCCACTACTTTCGTCGTGCCGCGACGGTTTACCGTCATCATCGCGGCGTGCCGGAGCCCGTTGGTGCTCCTCCTTTCCGGAAGTGAGCGACTCCAAGGTTGGGTGCCGCCCCGCCAACGTGCGCAGCACCAAGGAAAACACGTCGTACAGCGCCAAGATGCGGTTTACGCCTTTGACGAACTTGGCATCCACGACAAGCTGCACGACGAAGGCGAATGTCGCCGGCGTGGCGGAAATGCCGAATCGCGTGTCTGCGGTGGCGCGGCGGATGAGATCCAAGCCGGCGTCGGCATCGGGGGCCGCCGCCAGCACAGCGTGCAGCAACGTGCGGTTGGGTGAAACGCCGGCTTCCTCGAGAACGGACCACGTCAGCCAGGCATCTTGCTTGTGCCCCGCGGACACGTATGAAAGCAACAGGGCGGCGAAAAAATCAGGAGGGAAGCCATGCAGTTGGCCGAACGTCTGCTTGCACTCGTGGTACAGCGCAAAGGCGCGAGTGGGCTGCCCCACGGATGCAGCCGTCAGCATCATCGCCGTGTACGTGTCTACCGACGGGGCCAAATCATGATCCTTGAGAGCGCGAAAGAGACTGAGAGCAATATCCAACCGGTTCGGTTCGTCCTTGGAGCGGCTACATGCGCGGATGATCGCCGTATAGAGCTCCGTTGACACACCGACATTCACCAGGACGCCCGATTGAGATGAATTGGCAAAAAATTGGCGAAACACAGTGAGACTGTTGCGATCAGCGACCGAATCAGCCAGCGACGATAGCAAGTCTTTCGACAGCAACTGGGAGGGCGGGGGCACCGGTGCGCGAGACAAGCCAGGGGCGGAAAGCGCGGCCGGATTCGACGCAAGCTCTCCGTGTTCGTGATGGTATCCCTCGGATGCCTGCAACGTCCGGGTGACAGCGGCAAATGCAATGGGAAAGCTGGATGCATGCGCACGAGCGACCCCGAGGAGGCCTTCCTGAATTCCGCGCCGGTAGACATCCGCGCATCGGTCCAGTTCCTCTCCGATGGCCGAGGTGGTGGCATCATCTGCTGCACGGAGTCGCTGCCGAAATGACACGAAGACGGCCAGTTCCAGCTCCAGCAGCTCGAAGGCCCCGATGGCGGACAACGGCTCCGCCGCATTGAAGCCGTTCACGGGAGGAGCCTCCTTCTCAAACAAGGCGCTCAGTTTCACGTAATCGATCAGAATTTGTGCGTACGCGGCGGCACGAACGCCCCACTGCGAAATGAGTCGTTCCGCAGTGGCACTAAACGTCCTCTCGTTCTCACGTTCGCTCACGGCGGCGGAAACAGCCGTTTCCAGCGATTCCGGCAACAAAGCTGCTCGAAGGTTAAAAATGTCGGGAATGCTTTCAAGCTGGCCAGACGATGTGGTCTGCGATACACGCCCGCCCACGGTTGCCGCACAGAAGATGTGCGCGTCCAGTACCTTCACCTGACCATACAACTGATCACGCAAGGCTTCACTGTCTTTGTCGTGCGTCTCTTCGTACTCGCGCACCGCTTGCTGTGCCAGCATCAGAAAACGCCCCTCGAGTAAATCGGCGACGTTACTCGCCGAAACCGCGCAACTCTGTGCCCCAAGACCAACGCCGTTTTCGGAAAAAACTGCTCGGCGGGCTCGAATGACGTCAAGTAGCACTTGAACGGGGCCCGGCGCATACGGCGCACTGGCGATATCGGAGAGAGAAAGAAAAGCCCCCGCCGCAAGTCGCGACGCGTACGCATTCGACGACGACGCGGGCAAGTAAGCGAGAGGCTCCCCGGTCCGCGGATGCAGTGTCACGGGCACAAGAGCTTGAGGAAGAAGCGTCTCTAGTGCTCCATCCTCTCCGTCGTCGGGTGCGGTATGGCCCTGCGGCACAGGCTGCGAGGCGGAGCCACCTGCGGCGGCCACCTCAATCGATCGGGATCGCGAAGAGGCCCCGCTGACATTGGCTCCAACGTCACCCAGGCTTCCTGAGTCGGCGTTGGCTGCTCCCGGCGTTGGCCTTCTTACCTCGGCAGCCACGTGGGAAGCGGTCGTCGCGCCACCCTTCGCGCACTCGGCTTGATACGCCACGCTCTGCATGAAGGCTGGATAGGGCGTCGTGCTCGTCGTTGGGGTCGGCGCGTTCATTCGCGCTACCCAGGACCCCCAGACAGGTGCGGGTCTTGAGGAGTTGGATGGGGGCACGTCGGATGAGGGCGACGACACAGTTTGCTTCGGTCGACTGTCCTCTGTCTTCTCTGGCGCACGTTGATCGCAAATGGACGTCCGTTTCGCAGTTACTGGCCTGTTGTGCGGCCGTTCCAGCCTCAGCTGGCTCTTTTTTTCTGCCGTCGTCCGTTTTCGGCTCCTCTTGTCGCTGGTACCGTTGATGGCCTGAACACGACGTTCCCGAATCGCCATGATCGCCTCGGCAACACAGAGACCGTGCCCCACTGCCTTCGTTGACCGATCACGCGCGATCCACTTGGCGCTCATCGGCAGCATGGGAAGTCGGATACCAAACCGGGTGGTATCCACGACGGTCCTCTGGAGGTGGCGAAGAAGCTTGAGCGTGCTCATATCTTTGTGGGCCTCCTTTGGCCAATCGACAAAAAAAAAAGTGGCAGGGGGGAGGGGCATCGGTGGTTGGTGAACAGAATTTGACTCCGAAGTCGCACTTGGTCTTCCGAGAATGATATCACTCGGGAGGGTGGGAAGAGTTCCTTTACTCCTTTCCGCATCCGAGTACGGGTGCCGCGCTCCTCTCCCAGTTGGACGTCCATTGCTGTCGATGCGACCGCACGTAGTGGCGCTTCGTGGTCAGTTCATTCTGTGCACTCGCCGAATCTGCCATCACGACAGGGCGGCACTGCAGCAGGTTGACGAGGATGGGCGCGAGCGACGCGGCGTCCGTAAAGGTCCAGCCCGACTCGGAGTGGATGAGCTCCGCGAGGGCGGGATAGTCCAACGCAATCACCGGAATGCCGCAACCCAGCATGTCGACGCACTTCATTGGTAAGTCGAGACCGCTGCTCGACCGGTGAACGCACAAGCCGACGTCCGCCGCGCCGAGCACTCGAGCGTAGTTATTAAACGACTGCAAGTAGGCTGTCGACACATGAATGAGTTGCGGATCGAACCGCGCGGCCTCGACTTGCTGCTCGAAGACGGACCGCGTCACCCCTTTGCCCGTGACGATCAGCCAGACGCGACGCAGAGGCGTCGGCGAATCCTTCGCCGCAACGATGGCGCTCTGCACGATGGTGAGCGCCTGAACGACGAGCGAATAGTCGTCGTCGGCCGTCCAACTGGTGGATGACACGATCACGAGCGGCGGAGCATCTCTCGCTTCCTGACACCCACCGGCGGCGTCCCGGCCATTCATGTGGTACCACGGTGGAGCCCGGAGCTCCCGTTCAGCGGCAAGAACGTCTTTAAACAAAATGCTGCGTTCGCATGGTGCGTAAAAATCGGGTGCCGCATCGTGAAGCACTGTCACTCGACTGCGAGGACTGAGACTGAATCCGCAGCGAGGATCCAACGATGTCATCGCGGCAGAGGCGGCGCGTCGTTGCTTGATGCCCTCCGGCGAGCTGACCAGGGCATCTTTCATGACGTGCGAGACGGTCAACATGGCGTCACAGCGCCGCACGGCCCATCGCTCCAATAGGTGATACACGCTGACGATCCAGGCCGGCCGCTTGTCAATCGCGAGAAGCGTAAAACCATAGTTGTGGACATCGACCACGACAACTAACGGCGGCCACTCACGCCCTCGCAGACCGTGCTGCCACAAAAACCGATAAAAAAAGTTTTCGAAGAAAGCCACTGCCAGAACCAAGTGAAGAAACGGCGCGGCTGGCGGACTCTGAACGAGCACGTGAGTCACACATGCTGTCTGCGAGTTGGCCCCCGCCGGTCCGCTGCGCCGTTGGCGATGTAGTTCGCTGGTTAAGGCGCCAGCGAATGAGATCACAAAGGCGCCAATGCGGTAGGCAGTGGAAAGGATCCAGTTTCGACGCATACAGTGAGGGACGACAGGAGCTGACTGCAAGGCATACACCACTTTTGGCTCCCCAACCGAGGGGGGTATGCTGTCAACGTTGCGAAGCGATTCTGCGACTTTATTACCGAAGTCCAAGCCGACGCATCCGATCCAGCGGAAGTGCTGCGCAAGCGACACGGCGTGGTACTGCATTCGCGGCGATCGCGCAAAATCACCGCCGACGACGACGACCGCGCCCGCGTCGTGGATTGCACGTGGCATGCTCATCCCCGCTCTTCCATCGGACTGCGCCAACAAAGGCGACCGTTTGCCACGCCACTGACGGTAGCGGCGTAGCACACCACGTGCCGTGACAAGCACCACCACGGCCAACACACCTAGGACCATAAGACATAGACACCCACCAGCAGCGGCAGCGGCAGCAACGGCCGTCGCACCAACCGCAAAAAGACACAGCAAAGCGATGATCATCCTGTAGAAAAGCTCACTGACACCATTTTACAGTTACGGTGGGATAGGTAAACAACAGGCCACAGCACTTCAACGAGCCGCGCGACCGTTGTGATTACGAGTGACAGATTGTAAAAAAAGAGCACTTTTTGTTGCGAAAAACAGTGCTACGAGGAGACGTCGAGCGTCGCGCGCCGCACTGTGACTTCTAGAGGGAGAGGAAAGAGAGAAAGGGAAAGGGGGTCGAAATGTCGCATCGTGTATGCATAAAAGAGCGACAACCCGGGCAACCGAGGCGATGATGTTGGCACGAACAACCGAAAAGTGCAGAAAACTAATCTTTCCACGCGGGACGCCCGCCGTCTAATTTGGGTCCCCACCCGACAGTGCCAATCTCAGCAAACGCTCTAGGGCTGTGAACTCCAGATCGACCACCTTTCGAAGGCCCTTGAACGTGATTTGATTCCGCTTGAGCAGCAGCACGCAAGCGGTCAAAGTCCGGTACACCAAGAGCAGCTTGTCGTCAACCGCGGCGTCGTTCGTACTCAGCAGCGACCGTCGGTACTGACTCTTGGCGGCACAATAGGACTTGATCGCCTCCAACTTTATGTCCGCTTTATGCCCCACCCCTGACGGAATGCGCCGCGGCCCGAGGGGTCCGACGACGAGCTTGGTCGAGGAGAAAGTGCGAAATTGCTTGACCTGCTTGGGCACCACGTTGACTTTGCGGCCGAAGCGGACGATGTCGTCCAAATTGAAAAGCCTCTGATTTTGCTCAAGCGCGCGGACCAGGTCGGCGTCGGCGCCCGTCGTCGTTTTGCGAGACTTAAAGTACCAAATCCGGTCAAACACCGACCGGGTGTGCTGTTCGTCCTCGTGCCTCGTCGCGTCGTAGATCGACTTTTCCAACGTCCGGTGATTTTCGAGCGTCAGACGGCTCCAACCGTGGAAGCGCCGGTAGTAGCTCTCGAACTCCTCGTACCCGACGACTTGCTCCACGAGGTCGAATTCTTTGCTCTGCGTGGGCCGCACAAACTTTTCCTGAACGAGACTTTTCTGCTGACTTCGGAGATCATCATAACTCGGCAGCGGGAATTGGCTCGGCCGATCGCCGGCCTCCCGCGGCGGCTTCCCCTCCAGCAGCCGGAGTTTCTTGCGAAAGTAGGCCTCGGGCACGTTTCCCCGGAGATACTCATACAGCAACGACGACTTCCACGTCGCTTGGATGAGCATAGCCGCAGAGATTCGAAATTCGTGCCAAGCGAAGAGAGAGTCCAAATGCTCCCGAATGAGCTTCTCGATACGCGAAGGGGCAATTTTGTTGACGATCACCCCGCCAAGGAAAGCCTCCACGGCCATCCCTGTGAACTGGAACATGATCGTCAGCAATCGTCCGACGACGGTGACTGGCCGGAGATCGCCGAAGCCGATTGTTCGGACAGAAATCATCATAAAGTAGACGCCGTCCCACGTTGAATTGAAACCCAAGCCGTCGTCACCGGGAAAGTTGCCCACGGGGTCGCACCCATTGTTACTGTCACGCTCCGCGACGAACACGGAATAACCCCCGGCCACAATCACGGTGAAGTATAAAAGCAAACCGACGAGGACCGTGTGCTGATAGCACAACACCTTGATGGTGTCGGCAAAGGTCACCTCGAAGTTGCTCTTGTGCAATTCCGTCGTTTGGGCCACAATGTCGTGACGGAATCGGTAAAGCGGCGACCAGTGGTGAATGACGCGCAGAAACGTGTACATGCGAAAGAACATGAGTAACTCCAGGTACTTGGAATTGGACCCCCCATCGGACACCGCGTTGAAAAAGGGATACGGCTGAATCAAATGAATCACGCATTCGATGAACATGAAGATCGGCATGGGAGACTTCCAAAAATGATACGCCTCGCTGCGGGGAATGACTTCGCGGCTGGCAATGCGGCACCACTCAAACTGTTTCGTACGATTCAAAATTTGGTAATACTTGGCGATGGCGACGATGGCTGCGATGGACACCAAATTTATCAGATACACGAGCACCTCGACGGTGAATTTCAACGTCGCGGAGATCGACGCTTGAGTACCGTCTGGAGACCCGTCGCACGCTTTGTAAGGCCCTTTCAGCCTTAAGCGTGGCACCCACGCGAGATTGGACGAAACAATCATGAGCAATACCGAAAAGAGCGACAGGCCGCACACAATCGCGTCTTGGCGGAGGAGCGCTTTCCCGACCGTTTTTTGATGAATGTGGGTGCAAAGCGATGCAAAGTTAATCGTTTGAGAGCGCTTGGTTTCGAGACCGCCGCGTGAGGCACGATTGCCCCCCGCCGCTCGCTTCGTCGCGGCCGCCTTCGCGTTCTGCGGCGACATGTCACCAGCGATCGCCTTCGCCTCGTCCTCCACCGACAAACGGTGAATTGGCGCGGCGCCAGGGGCGGTGGTTTCGAGGCTCAGGAGAGTCGGCGCCCGCGGGCGGTGAATGTCGTCTCGTCGAAGCTGCGCCTGCAGAGACTTGAGCCGATTCACCTGGCTGACGTCGTCGTTGTCCCCAGTCGTTGGTGATGCGGCATCACCGTCGTCCGGAGGCTTCGCCGCGGCGCCTCCCCGCGGAAACGCGTACCGAAGGTGGGTACTGAGCCCTTCCACGTTCGGTCGGCGATGTGCTCGACTGGGTTCAAGCCGATCGTCTCTCTCGGGTGCCACAAACTGGACGCCGAAATCCTGGTAGTACTCGTCGTAGGACCGCTTGACTTCCCCGAGACGCTTCTCCAGAAGCGCCTCGGCGTGCTGCTGGGCCTCAGCGCTGCTGATCACGTGGGCGTGCCCGCCCCCACCGGCGCCGCTCGCGTCACCCCCCATCATGAGCATCGCTGACTTCAGCGACGACGATCCCACTCTAGGCAGCGACGTGTTCGACAGCGTCGATGACGTGGAAAATATTGGTGACGCGGCTGGGGCGGTTGTTGCGCCGCTCCTATTTTGTTGGCTGTAGAGAGATGCGGAAGAAGAAAGACCAGGGGACAGAAGCGGGGCTGCCGTGGAGCTTCCCGACATCGAATGAGGCTGGGCGTTGAATCGCTGCTGCATGGAGTCATTCACCGCCGAACGGTTCAGCGCCATCCCTCCGCCTGCCGCGGGCAGCAGGTTGGACGAGGAGCCCAGGAGCGACTCGGCTAACGGGTTTCGGTCCGTCATGGTATCGCGACGCAACGTGGCGCGAGTGCCAATGAGTGAGTCTGAATGAAAAGGGCGGGGGGGGGACTGCGTGTGAGCCAAAGACACGAGAGACCACACCAACGGGCAAACGATCTAAGTGTATGTCGTCTGGTGTGATTCGCAGCGGTGTGACTAGGCAAACCCGAAAGCAAAGGAGGGTGGAAGGTTTGTCCCTCTCTGAGTCGCTGCTGAGGGCTCGTCGTCTCCCCCTTGTTTTCCCGACGATGGAACTTTTGTGCGAAATTTCGATCTCATCGCGATAACCTTCTTCCTCTCCCTCTCCCTCTCCCCAGACAGAGCGTTCGTACGTCTCCCTTCGTTCCTTGGCAGCATTCGATGGTCAAGCGTGCATCATGCTCCCCCCCGAGGCGGTGGTCACGTGCACATGCTGACGGAAACACGTGTGAATGGCAGCCACACAACTCACGTTGGGATTGTGCTTGGCGCCGGAAACTGGACTGAGCGTTGTGATGGAATGCGGGCCGTCGGTGTTGAGTGGCATCGTTAACCTCTCCGCGATGACTTTTCGAACCGCCAGGCCGGACGCCGAGGCCGCTGCCTTGAAGGTCAGGCTCACAATGGGCAGGGACGGCGTGACGCGGACACCGCTTCCTCGACTGCTCGAACCACCGACCACATGACCACCATCCAGGTCGTGTCCCCCATCGGCTCCGCCATCGCCTGCGGCAATGTTAACTATCAGTTCGAATTTCAAGTCGATAGGAGATTTGGTGACCTCCACGGTGCCCACACGCCATTCGATGTCATGCGGACTGCCGCCCTCGATGACGCCCCACTCCCCGGAACCATGGGTGGCCGCGCCGCGGACATGGTATCCTCGCGGCACGGTGATCGACACTGCCGCGTCGTCCACGGTGCCGAAGACGGACAACGCGATGACGAGCACGCGTGACCCAGGTGCCGTCCAAGGAAGGAACTGACAATATCGGACGCCCACGGGCGGCACGAAGCGGCCATGGCTCTCGGATTTGTACTTTGCGAGCAACAGACCAGGTTCTAGCCGCCGAGGCGTCACGACGAGGTACTTGCGATACGCGCGATCAACGAGTTCGCCGAACTCGACGTCGGACAGCGGCACCACGTCGTCGCCAGCACCACCGGGAACATCGTCGCCGCGGAGCGCGCTGCCCACACTGGAGCCACCGTCGCTGCGCCCATCCGCCTGCCAGGACATCGTGGCTTGCGATCGAGTGGCGAAAGACGCCGTCGCGTTGCCTGTCTTCACGGAGGGTTGTGGTTGACTGTCAAACCCCGTCGTAAATTTTAGGATGAATCGGTGCGTCGCCGTCGCGTTGCACTGCAGTGTGACAGTGCCCTCGACCGCCAGTCCGACCTCCACGACCGTCGCCGAGGTGGCATCGGGCAGCGTGACGGCTTCCTCGATGACTATCATGACAGAGGAAAGGTCCTTGGCGAGGAGCCGGGCGGCGAGCGGCGTGAGCCACACGGGCAAAATGGCTCGCAGCATGGACATGGAAAGGTAACCACCTTCGCCCGCTGCCGCAGCGGGGCCCACTGCCTGTTGATGTGTGTGGCTCCGGAGCAAGGCACCCGCGGAGCCCATGGTGTACCACTTTAACGCGGCGTAGACGGTCTTGCCCATCGCGGTGGCCGTTCGCAGCCAAAGTCGACGCGTGGACCGACGCACACGGGAGAAGACACCGACGACGCCGGGGGCGATGTCATCGTCCGTGGTTGGGGACACGAGGACGTCGCTGGTCGAGTGAAGGTTCCGGGGCGATGCCGAATGCTCTCGCGAGGCAGTGGTGGCGCTATTCGATGCCGCCGAGGCGTCCAACGAGCCGTCGTCTTCGCGCGCGGCTCGGTGAACCGCATCGCGCACGCCTCCAAACCATGCCAACGCGGAAAGAGAGGCCGCCGCGGACGATAGGGTGATGCACTTGACGGCGACGGACGCCACGGTCCATCGGCGCGACGACGTCAGCGACGAGGAAGAGGAGGAGGTGACAGGAGGAAGAGGCATGCTCGAGAGCGAGCGTCCGCCCATCGATTCTGCGACTGTCGTCTGCCGAGGCACTTTGCCGATATTCATAATCCAAAGGGGGACCGATAAGTCTCTGTTTGCGAATTTTGCGACGAGTTTCAAAAAAGATCCCAACAAGAAGCGGCGGAGGTGGGAGGACATCGAGACCACCTCAACGCTTCCTTTCTTCTTTTCTAGGCGGGGCTTGTTTCTCCCCCAAATGGGTGAAATAGAAACGTTTTTGCTTCCCTCCCACAAACACAAATACGTCGGTTACATTTCCCCCCAACGCAACAGTGGCTGTCCTGTGTATTTCTTGAAGTCTACCGATGGTGGATTGACGTGGGTTGAAAAGTTGTTTTCGAACTCCGCTTACTATGTTCAGGGAATCGGCTTCGCGACGGAAACACGAGGATGGCTTGGCGGTAACAGCAGTTCCCC
>ERZ1292630.216-Hain-H41-02um-R3-216-length-63312-cov-8_pt3 | contig 24894 bp, 15 predicted proteins | sample MGYA00564408_ERZ1292630 | MGnify/ENA primary metagenome ERZ1292630 (study PRJEB36523, sample SAMEA6512641) | groundwater metagenome | collected 2019-01-08 | study: AquaDiva: Metagenomics assemblies of 32 groundwater samples
GCATCGTCAAGGCGCGCTACGTGAGCGAGCGTGCCGAGGCCAAGATGAAGAAGGCCGGCGGCGCCATCGTCCTGCAGGCGTAGACTTGGAATGAGAGTCATAGTTCTTGCCTGACCAACTGACCGTTTAGGTCGTTTGCCCAGGCCTTCCCCCCAACCACTGTTTTATTCGTGCACTGGCTGTCTACTTCAGTTGCCTTTCCCGGTGACAGCGGCGGAGCCAGGCAGTGCGTCGAAGTAGCATTTTCCCAGCGCCGGAGTGATATTGTGATCAGAGGGACCTGTTGCATGCACTGTCGGTTGTGTGAGCCCCATCTTTTATTCAAGTCACCACTCGGTGTCAACGGGACATGACGCATTTCCTCTTGAGGCGCATGGTGGCCACTGGATGTGCTCTGTCCACCAGCTCCGCGCTGATGGCGTCGACTGTTCCCGCCGTCGCTGGCCGGCCACGCTGGGTATCTGTCGCATCGCCCCCCGTGGCGCGACCGTCGCTCGCGCCGAATCACATCGACCAGCTGCGGTTTGATTACGAGTCCCAGGGTTGGTGCGCGATTCCGTGCGACCTGTGGCCCGATAACCACGTCTTGCGGCAGCCGTCGTTTCGGCATGAGCTGCGCGAGGCGTTAGTTCGCAGTGTGATGGATCGCGAAGAGCACTTTTTGAAAAGGCCGAAGCCGAGCGAAGTGTTCAAGCAAAGCGTCCGCGAGGAGGATCCACTATACACTCGCATGCGGCGCAAGTACCTGGCGGCGAAAGAGCGGCACCGCAAGCGGACCATCGCGAGACGGGCTCGAATGCGCGCGAAGCGAGGAGAGCCGCCCATCGCGAGTGACGACATCATGCGTATGAGCCAGCGGATCGCCGAGCAACTAGTGTCGCTCGACCCAGCGCGGTCGTCGATCGCCAACGATCCGCAGCGCCTGGCGGCGATCAACCAGTTCCAAGTGAACAGTTGGATGACCCACGCTCACCTAAAGCGATTGGTGCACGGCGACTTCGGCCGGGATGTGCTCGGATTCATAGCGCGAACGGTGGGTGGGATCGCCAGCCCGGTGCTGTTCGCCGACCGACCGCTTGTGCGGCCGATGTTCTGGCGCCAAACGGCGATGCACTTCCTGTCCCCTATGGTCGGTATCGACCGGCACGGCACGGACAGTACCACCGGTAGCAGCGAGCCCTCTTGCGCCGCCGTGTGGCTGTTTCTAGATGGGAGTAGCCCCGACCTACTGTCCGGCGACGCTAGGGTGCTGACGGGTAGCCATCGAGAGACGATGGCCGCCATACGACGCAAGGACGTCGATCCGAGGATGCTTGTCATGGACTATCCAGCGGTGGAGGCTCACACGCCACTGTGGCTGACTCGGTTTCCCACGCTGCTAACCGGCTACCCATCGGTGCCCTGCCGTCCGCAGTCCGGCACCATCGTTCTCGTGCACCCTTTTCTGATGCATATGCTGGGTGCAAACTTGAATTTTACCGAGCACGTGTCGGTACAGTTTTTCGTCATCGACAAGTCATCCAAGCCAAACGTGCTGCTGCCTTCCTGGATTAGCGCGTGGCGGACGTCGTCCACCAATGTGGACTTCACAGACCCCGTGATATTCCCTCCACTCTATTAGTCAGGGGGGAAGTCGGCACAAGGGACCCTTCGTAAGCACTCGCGCAACGCGGACAGTGGCAAGGCCAGCCCAGTGCATGATTTTGAGTTGTAGTAAATGCAAACACATAGCTCCTGCTTGGGTGGTCGCATCTGACACCTGGCGACGAATGTCTGCTGCGTCGTCGTCGTCGTCCAGCCTGTCGGTGGAAGCCATCGAACAACAGTTCAAACTAAGCGGAGGTGAAGAACTGCTCGCGCGGTTTGTTGAGAGTTACGCCGCGGAGCTCCCGCAGGACACCCTCGCGTTCCTGGCATCATGGTCGCAGCGTGAACTCAACAAGCGCAACGGTGGCGCCATGTCCGCGGCTCCCGTTTCTGCCGCCACGGCATCGTCGACGCCGTCGACCACCGTGCAGCCGCTCACGGCGGAAACGAGCTCAGCTCCGCCCGTCACCGTCCCCACTCCGCCCCCGCTAGGCGGATGGGCGTCCCCCAAAGGGAAGTCTCCGGGCCCCTCTGCAACGGGCAATATGCAAACCGCGGAATCCAGTCTCTACATCCCGGCGTCGGATGGTCGTCCACCCTCATCTAGCTCTGGTCGTAGCCAATCGATCAGAAGCCTCGGTCGAGTGGCCCTCGTACTGGCGGCGACGATTTCTAGCAAAGATGTGCTGTGCCGTTGCTTCGAACCAGCCCTGCGCGATGTAGCGTTGACCCCTCTTGCGACCGGCAGTGTGCTATCAGACTTGCTGATCTACATGCAAAAAAAAGTAGAGGTGCTGAAACTGCGAAATGTGACGTTGGTGCCCCACACCAACGGCGACGCCGCGGTCGGCACGTCGTCGTCAGCGTCGGCTGCTAGCTCGAAAATCGCCGTCGTGTACGTGGACATCTCGGATCAAGTGCGACTTTCGCATGACCTCGTGTGCCTCGCGGGCATATCCGACGTTGTCGTCATCGCCGTATCCGGGACGACCGGCGCGGCCGACATGGCGAAGAAACGCGACGGTGAGTTGTACAACCGCGCCGTGCTGGCCCACTCGCTGGGCATCAAGCGCGCGGTCGTGGTCATGACGGAGTGGCAGGCCCTGCCGGAACAGACGGTGCAGAGCGTCGAATTCGATGTCGCACAAATGATGCAAAAATGCGGCTTTGACACCGACAACGTGAAGTCGCTTCGGTGGGGGCCTGGCATGCGCATCAGCGACCTGACCTCTACGGTCACGAGCCTTCCTACGTTTCCACGGCCGTACTACGTGCGCGAAACGGCCACAACCTTCAAGGTCACCGTCATGGTGCTGCTCCCCGCTGGCATCACGACGGGTGACTTCCTAACCGCCTTTTGCTGCGACATCCACATGACGTGCCGCGTGGATAGCATCCCCGTTCTCATAGACCGTAAGTCCAGCACTGCGGCGCAAAAAAATATCGCCTCGTTGCGCCTCAATCAAGTTGGCACCTTGGAGCTCACCGTTGTGAATTCATCCCACGTATCGTACGCTGCTTTGGCCGCGCCGTTTATCGCGCTCCAGGGAGAAAAAATTTTAGCGGCGGGCAGCGTCATCGATGTCGAATCACCAGTGTCCGACGACGACTCAGACGACGATTCCGTCGAGGATTTTGATGTTGATGCAAAGAAGTAGTCTGGTCGCGTCTCCCCCCTCTGCGAGGGAGGCCGCTTCTCCGCTCCATTCGCCCCCTTCCATTCCCCACTGCCGCAAGTGGACGCGTGGGCGAATCGATCACGACGAACTCGCGGCTGTCTAAAAAAGCGCATTTTGTTCCGTTCATTCCATCTGTCCCCCATTTTCCCCTCCCCGCAGACGAATCCTTCCCGTATCCTCTTCCCACCGGCCTCCTAGCGATCTGCTGGATGGAGCTGACCTTTCAAAAGCCACGTGCCCAACTCGGAGCGGCGTTGGGAATGTCCAGTCAAGACTCGATCCTCGGCGTGCCGTGGTTCAACCGAGCGACGGCCTCGACGTTCGGCGACTTGCGCCAGCGTCTTTCCGTCGTCAGTTTCCCACTCAGCGTGGGGCACTACGACACCGCGGCCATGATCAAGGTGCTCAAGGAAGAGCACTTCGTGCGTTTGATGGACCGCACCTTCGGCCCGATGACGAAACGCATCGGATCGACCGACGACGATCCTTGGATGCAAGAAGCGAACGTGGCGGCGCTGGAAGGCGGCCTGTCGTGCGCTGACGCCGCCGCCTTCGTGGACTTCTTCTCTCCCGGATCCACCTTGGGCCGCATCATGCTCAGCACCGCGCCGGTCAGCAACGCCCCGGCTTTTTACAGCGCCTTGCGAGCGAATTGGAAAGTGGAAGCAGGCTCACGCCCGACCTCGTTGAACGCCGGCCAAACCCGACCGCCTTTGCCATCCGCAGCAGACGCCCAAAACGCCCCCTTCGCGCACGAATTGCTGTTCGACATCCCGTTGCAAGCGCTCTGCGTTACCCCCACGGCCGTCCTGTCGGAGCCTGAGACGGCGGATCTGACCACGCTGCCTGCCGATCGAATTAGCTCCCTCGTCCTCCTGCCCATTTGGCGGCCTCCGTTCGTGACGCGCACCGTTGACGGCAGTCTGCGAACGGCGCTCAAAACGCAGATGGTCTTCTACTTTTTGATTCGACTATGTCTTTTCATCATCCGCGCGGGGGGCGACAAGGGCCCGGAGCTAGCCCCACTCGACCCCCCCAACTACTTTGACATGGGATGGAACGCCGCCGTCAACGCTTTTCACGCTGTGTACGAGCGCGCCTACATTGCCTTGCTCGGCGGACCGCCCAACGCGATCGTGGGCCACCCCTTTGGCTGCTCCTTGCACCTTTTCCGCCTATGGTCTCAAGCGCTGCTTCCAAGCGCCGGTAGGATCACCCCGATTTCACTTTTCTCCGCGCTGCGCCCAAGCGACCTGCCATTCGCCTCGAGTGGCTCTTCCAGGGCTCCTTCGGTCGAGACGTCATGGTCCGCAGAGGGACTTGCCGCCATTTTCCTGCAGCAATTGCCGGCGTTTGTGTTGTGTCGGTGGTCGCGAGCGGACAACTCAGAGATGCGCCCAATTCGCAACCTTACCAACGCGAGCGTGATGCTGTACTACGTTCCCATGCTCGAGGCACTCGTGTCGCCTCTGCCCTTGAACGTGCGTTGGGACGGACCCGCTCCGTGGCTGAACGCCGCGGGTCGGTTTCATAGTGCCATCGGAGGACGACCAAGTGTCGGCGTCCGACTTTCCGCGCCTTCAGCTGGGGGCCAACCACTTGGCAGCGCTGCGGCGGCGCTACTCGCATCGTCTGATTTTCTTTTGTACTTCGCTGCGTGCACAGCTCGGCAGAGCATCTCGACGATTGCGATGGCCGTCGATCGCTGTCCCGTTCACCACCTCGAAGGATCGCTCGCCTTGTGGGAGACCTTGATGCAGCGGCTGGCCAGGGCAGCCCAGCAAGTCTCAGCGCTCGGCCCGGTACCGACATCCGATAGTGCCCACTCGCTCGCCATGTCGGTCGCCGTGGACACATTTGTTCTTTGTTACCCCCTGATGACGATTGCAGTCACCGACTTCATGTCATTTCTGGCCAGCAGCGTCGTGCTTCGAGACACCGCTAGCTTGTCGCCGACGGCTGGCGTGCAGGTGGGGAAGATCGTGGACATCATCCAAAACGAGGTCCTCGTTCGCGATCTTCACGGCATTGTTGGGCAAGCGGTCTCAGATGTCCTCGCTTCAAGGCGCTCTACGGGCGGCACGCGCCTTTCGACAAACGGGCCATCGGCGACGTCGCTGATAGATCGAGTGCGAAAGAGTCTGACGACGACGTCGTGGTCGCTATGTCAAGGCACGGAACTAAATCCAAATGACGAGGCTCGGCCAGGGAGCGCCACTTTCACTGTACCGCTATTCAATGGGCCCGAGATGCAGCAAGCTGCCTCCAGGGCGGCCAGCGCGCTCAAAACCGCGCTCGCGGACGGCCGAGAGCAGCTTGGTAAGATACGCGAACCCCGCAGTTCACTCGCGCAGCGCACCAGGGCGCGCATCGCATCCTTGGAGGCGATTGAACGCGTGGCGGTGCGCCTGTGCCCGAGCGACGCTCAGCGAATCAAGGATTCGCAGCCCATGGCACCGCCGACTCCCTCGCAATTCGCCACAGGTGGATCCCGAGGCGCACAAGCCACCTCGCCGCGGCCGACGCGTCCGGGGACCCGCACGTCGCATCGGTTGCAAGCGACGAGCCCGGACGCTCCCCACTTCAGCGTGCCTCGCCCGTACAGAGGGGACAATGCTGCAGCCGCCAACGCCACGCAGACGATGATGGCCGACAGCAGCACGTTTCTCGACGCGGCCACTCTCGCGCAGCGCCACCGTCAGTTCACCCAGCGAGAGGGACCTCGCTTCTCGAGCGACGAAATCGCATGTGTCGCGCGACTCTGCCTGGCGATGGACCGAGGCGTCGAGTCGCTTCGAACACGTCGCCATGTGCTCCGAACGCGGGCGCTGCCCGTGTGCCACCGCGGCCACCCGTTGACGCTCGTGTCGGTCGCCAGTGGAGTGTTCTGTTCTCAGCACCGAACAGCGCCGGCGACTTGGCAATGCCTTGAATGCCAACTCTTGTTCTGCGGCGACAACCACCGGAGTGATGCCGAATTAGGGACATATTGCAGGCCAGGTCCCAAGGCGTACGTTCCCGACCCGGACGCCCCCTGGCTCACGGCAATCAAGACCTTTACCCTTCGTTGGACGACGTTGTCGATTTGGGTTCCTTCGCTCACCAGTCTGGTTAACGTGTTCGACGAAGCGCTCGACTGCGGCCAGCCCCTTGGTGCCGGCGACCAAGAGGTCGTCTGCGAACGTTGCCGCACGTTGATGCTTTTTGGTGAGTCCCGCCGATACTACTTCCTGAACGGTGCCCAGCAGCGGAAGTGGTTGTGCGCCGACTGCGCGTCGAGGCCTCACCACCATACCCTTTCGACGCGCTGGATGGCTCACCATGTGACCGTCATTTGCTTCGTGCTGCTGTGCGTGTGGCTTGCGTGGACCAACCGACGCTCGCCGCCGTACCCGGAGTCCGCAGGGGCCGCCATCGACGAAGAAGGTGACCGGTACGCCCCCAGCGGCAACGCAGCCGGCTACGAGTTCGAAGAATTTGTGGAGTCCTATTAAGCGACACCGTGATCTAGGTGATAGAAGTATGAAGGAACGTGCACCCCTGCCACGACAGCGGTGTCACGCGCGTGGTTCCCCCCTTGTCAAAGAGCCTGATTGTGTTTCTTCGGATTGCTATCGATGAACCCCTTCCCTCAAAGTATCACTCCAAGCGTTTGAAAAAGCAAAAAGAAAAAGGAAAGGACGCACCGCACACCCGCGCTGTCGGCGGATGCACGCCTCAGAGCGATGCGAGCGGACCCCCCTCGATGAGGGTGCGTGCGCGACAGGAGCCGGCAGTGTCTTGGCTGGCACTTGATCCGACCGGAACGAAAAAGAGTGAAGGAATGCACACCGGGAACATCGGGCATCGCCGGAAAAAACACGCAGCCGTCTACTCGTGACGTACCTCGAAAAAAAAGAGTGCGATTTCATTGTGAATGCCAGTCCGCAGCCAGGTGGCGAACACGCTCGCCGATGGCGGGTTATCGCCCGTTTCCCGTTTCCTTCCCTCACCTTCATTCAAATTCTCTTTCAGCGTGGACCATGTTGGTGGTCGGCACAAGAACTGAATGCATGGCTGCCATGCATGATTGGGCGCCAGCGGCGGGGGGTTCTGGACGGCAGCCTCCATGGCACGACGCCCACGGATCTCGAAGGGCCTCATGATTCCGTCATTTTTGGGAAGCTCTAGTTGGGGTCCGGATCATCAGCCACACTTGATCCACCACTTCAGATCACTCAGTGTGCAACCCTCACCCGATTTTTGACCTCAAGAATGGCCGCGAACACGGAACGTCCGCTTGACGCCACGTCTTCCGACCAACCGCAGACTCTGACAACCGATCAACTATGCGAACTGGTTCTCGGAATCCTCCGACCTATGGGACGAGGTGAGCAGGTTTCAGCGCTGTTTAAGCAGCTTTATCGTCACAATCGCTGGTTCTACCCAGCCAAGGAATGGATGGACGTCTTTCACGCGTTCGTATCCGACGCCGCTTCCTCGATTGAACGGGTTCCGATTGGTGCCAACTGCGGCAGTCCTGGCAGCGGAAAAACGACGCAACTCCTCTATTTGGGTGCCAACGCCCAGCACTGTCAAATCACCGTTCCGGAATTCGACATCACGTGGGACGGTATGACCGCGCTCTTCGTTTCGCCGAACGGAAGCAACGTCCGCTTCCAAGAGACCGACGTCAACATTCCGCGAGCGGCGCCCTTCGGCACTGTCACCGACGATCGCGACATGATGCCGGCCTCGGTGAGTCTTCGCATGGCGTGGCGAATTTTGCATGCCACGACAAATCTTCCATATGACGACTTCCTCTATCAGTTCGAACATGCGATTGGAGATCACGTTCTGCGGAACGTCCGCACCGCGTTGAGCAATCCAGAATTTTTCGGACGCATCCTCAGCCGACGTTTAGCCCTGGAGGAAAGGCCGCTTCTGTTGCTTGTCGACGAGTTGCGAATGATTGGTATGCACCTCGGAGCGGTGCCAATTGTTGCCAAGTCAAAACCCGCCTACGAGGCCTTTCAATTCTTGGCGTCGGTAAGCCAACATTCATTCGAAACATTTCGTGACGTCGCTGCCGATCCAGCATCCCGGGAGTGTGCCACGCCACCCATCTTTGTCATCGCCTCCGCGCTTTGTGCCCACGATCCCACGGCAGTGGCGACTGAGTCAGGCCGCCCGGTGGTTCTTTTCCCGCTGCCTCCGCTGCCGCTGGGTGAATCGGAGGCATACGTGGTGGCGGGGCGGGATATCGATCAAGGAAGTCGCGCTGCGGTTCGCGGAGCACTCTGGATGTCACAGTATAGTTCATTGCAACATGGCGACGTCGTCAGGCGACTGAAAATGTGCGTCACAGAATTGCTCGCGGACACCGCGACGACCGTCGAACGCGATCAACGTACCCGCGCCTCCGACGCAGCATACTCGCGACTGCCGTCGTTTTTCACGGCTTGCCAGGATTCTGGGTGCCGTGCCGAGGACCTGCTGCGAAACTTGTTTTGGCCAGCCCCACCCTCCCAACGTGACACCTGGACCAGAGACATGCACGTGGCAAAGATTGCGGAGGCCACCGGGCTGTGTCGCATTTTGCGTCGGGATGGTGGCGACACGGTCTACATGCACCCTGTCATCCTCTTCGAACTGTGTATGGGATTGCCATCTTCTTCATTGGTCCGAGCCGTCTCTCGTTTGAGCCAGCAACTGTTACTCCCCGCTGACCCCCCATGCCAACCCACGACAGGGAAGCTGTACGAAGGCATCATTCATGCACTCTATGCAGTTCGGGTGATGACCTGCCCCACGACGCAGGTTGGCGTGGTTAAACTCCTGGGGGGGAGGCCAGACGCTCGCCTCGCTGCACAAAACATCTACTGCGAAGTGAGGTGCGATCTGCCACGCAAAGTCATCGAAGTCGTCCCGCGTTGCGCCGCCGATCGCGCCGAGGCGTTAAAGGACCCCCCGACTCATGAGCGTCGCCAAGTAGAACGACCAAGTGCGAAACCCCACGATGTCTACGTGTGTAAACAGCTCCCAGGTGTCGACGACGCACCTTGGACTTGTTTTGAGACGCTTCACAGCTACAACAACGTACTGGACTCTGCCATTGTGCTTCGGGTGATCCCACATGGTGATGGCACTAAAAAGGCCGTGTGTCTCGCATTCCAGAACGAAGAGTGTGTCACTCCTGCAGATGCGCTTGCCAAGTTCCGATGCCTCTGGAATGAGTTCATGCTCGAGGGCGGCGATCACTTCGCCCGATTTCTCGCCGCGCACCAGTTCGTGCACGTTCTCGTCACTCCCAACCCCCCCGGCGCAACCGGTGCAGGCTTTTCGCCTTGTCCGACGGTGGGCAACGAGGTCTTCGTCAGCAACGATGAAATTCGAAAGTTTTGTCCGACCGTCGCCTACTCGGGGTGCGACGCAAGGGTGCTTTATGCTGTACGAAGTGGAGGCACGTCGGTGAATTGAGGTGGTGCGGACAGATTTAGCCTACACTCAATGTTAATAAACAGACCAGGGGAGGAGGTCGCCGCGCAGCACAAGTTATTTGAACGTGCATGGTTCTACAGTACGGTACATTGACACAAATGGGTCGACTGTCTCACCACGCCATAGACCACCACTCGACCACAATACCCCCACAAGCCACCGTCCCCCCACAAGCCAGAGGATGTGCCAGACTGTATGTCGATATCCCCACCCAGGATTTGGCGGCGGTTCTTCCGAAAAAAAGGTCGTGCGAAGACATGAGTCGCTGGTCGACGGTTGCGCACTGTGGCTATGAAGCATGGGTGCTCCCGCCGGCCCGATCGAGATCCAAACACCGTTGGGGACCTCTCAGCCTGTTTTCGTGAGGACCGAGTTTTTGACGTGCCAAGAGGGACGCAAGGCTTGCGGTGGATGCTTCCGAAACTTTTCTAATGGTCTCGAAGGGCCTCATGATTCCGTCACTTATGGGAAGCTCTAGTTGGGGTCCGGATCATCAGCCACACTTGATCCGCCACTATAGATCACTTGTTGCGAATGCTCCATAGCCTTTCGACGCGCTGGCTGGCTCACCATGTGACTGTCATTTGCTTCGTGCTGCTGTGCGTGTGGCTTGCGTGGTCCAATGAATTTGTGGAGTCGCATTAAGCGACACCGTGATCTAGGTGACCGAAGCATGGAAGTGTGCGCGCAATGCCCGAGCATCGGATGTCATGCTCCCCTGCAGTTCCCACGAGTTTTATTTCTCCACGGAACCTATCGTTGCACGAACCGATGGCGGCTTCTGCAGCAACGGTCCCTGCAACCCAGACAGAGGCACCGCAGCTGGGTGCCGTGAGTCTTCTGTGTTCATCACCTCAAGGGGCACCACGAATGGCCGACGCGTTACGGGCAGGGTTTTCCTCGAGAGCGTCCGCGGACACCACCTCAATGGATCCGCGCGTTCTCGTTTCGGACTCGGCCGATTTGACCGTTCGCCGGGCGACACTCCTTCCCTGGGCGGCCATGCGGGCGTTCGACGTCGCCGCACAGGCCTCGCTGACCGTACGCTTTTCGCTGCGAGGGGGGCTGCAGTCTATCGCCCCTCTGCTGGAATTGGGGCACGTCGATGCTCGGAGACTGAATCGCTTCTTGCCATCGTGCGACACCGTGTCACCGACGGGATCGCATATGTGCTACGGCGTACTAACCGACACCTTGGTCCTTATCCTGTCCGGTTGGGCGACGAGTCAGAAACACCGACGAGGCGCGATCCTTTGCGGTGCCAGGTTTCTGCCGATCCACACGATCGTGCCGCCCAAGGGACACGCGACCGCGCGTGCGACCGCGCTGTATCTCGTTGAGGCATCGCCATCTCGGTTATTCGAGCTTGATAGGATGCTCTCGTTTGGCGTCGATGCGCCAGTGTCAGACGCGCCGCCGATTGCTTCTAGCATTCAAGTCCCGATGGAGATCGCACTCAACGGCCCGGGTGTCGATGAACGGGTGGTTCGAGCCGCATTGGCCGTACTGACCATGTCATGCCCGGCGTTCCAGGCGACCAGCGACGTCACCGCGGATCGATTCTTGGACCCGGTTGTCGCACGCATCTCGTCCACGCGATCGACGCCGCCCCGTGTATTCGTGACTGTGAGCGACTCCCTCGGCGCGGGCCCCCTCGCATCACTGGTCGCCGTCGCCCTCGTACTGTGGTCGGCGTTGCCGCTCGGCGCGTTCATCGACCTCAGCAACGAGCTTGTGACCAATCTCTCGAAGGCATTGCTGTCTCCGCCGTATTGCGGTGGCCCCTCTGCCGGCGACCCCGAAGGCCGTTCTCTCTTTTGCCGCGTGGAAGGCGATGGAGGGGTGCTGCCGACCGTGGCTTTTGCTGACGTTGAGCGAAGTGGGGTCCGGGCCGCGAATCGACCCGAAGGCTTCTTGCTTGCCCCTCCCAGTCGCACAACGGCACAGATGCTGTCCCAACGTGCGGAACAGCTGGGGACGACGCCGCCCAGCCTCGCCATCGTGTTCGCACAAGGACCGCTGTTCCATGCCAAGACGAACCTCGACCTCCGCATCGACATCGTGGGTGGCATGAAGGAGTTCGCACTGGTGCGTTTCCGCGCCCCTATCGACCGCCTGCGATTCGAGGCGCAAGTGTCTCGCAGCTTCGGATCGGTGCTTTCCAGCGACTGGGCGCGATTCGCTGCGGATCGCTCGCTGCTGAAGTGCCGCCGGTCACAAGATCGTCCCTGCGTGACCTCGGCGGCAGCCAGTTCCATTCCTAGATGGTTTCCTCCGTTCACTCGGCGAGTCGCAGTGCCATGCTTATCTCTGCTGCCAGGGGGCGACGCGGGGTCCGTCACGTTTCCCGGCGGTGCGATTGTCGCCGTGGACTCACCTCAAACGCGATGCAAAGACGATGCCCTCTCTTACGGATTCGTTAGACGCCAGGACTTTAAGGCCGCCGTCGTGCCTCCCGCATTTCCCCCGGCGCTGATCACCGAAGATGCGGAGTGGGACCTCGTCATCCGCTGTCACGTGGCATGCCCGCTCGAACCGGACGCCTCCGTGAAGTCTCTTTCCGAATTCTTGGCGACGGCGATGGCGCTTCAAGCCCGGGAGCGGCTATCCACAACGAACGTCGGCGGCAAATGCCGCATGCTCGACGACGAACGCAAGTACTCGCTCTCAGCGGCCGACGCTCAGGGGGAGCCACGCGCTGTGCTCACCTTGTCCGCGATCGTCGACGCGCAAACGGGGCGCCTCGTGATGGCAGACGAACATGCTCTGAGCCATCAATGCCAAAGGTTCGTGTTCTCCCGTGAGGAGATCGTCTTGCACGATGAGTTGAGCTTCGCGGACGCAGAATGGTACTGCTACGGCCATCGCACGAGTCACCTTCCCCAACCCGTGGAGGACACGTTCAACATCTTTTCCGCCGTCTCGCGGGCGAATCCAGAGTTGTACCAAGACGAGGACGACGATGACATTCCCGAGCCACCGTCGACGGCGACGGATGACGAAGCGGCACAGCTGGCCATTCTGCACATGGAAATCCGGAAAGAGGATCGAGGCCGCGAAGTACTCTACCGCCGTGAGGTTTACGAGCCACGCCTGACGGCTTCCCCTACCAAAGAGGAGTCGGTGCTGCAGCAAGCGGCCGCCATGTGGGATCCGTTTCGGTTCACGGCATTGCCTCGTCGCCTGATTCAGCGCTGCGTGGCCATGGAGATCTCTAGCCGGTATGGACAGTTTCTTGTGGAGCGTCGACCGAGTGACGCGTCGGCGGTGCCGAAGTCGGATTTTCTTGCCGAGCTGTTGGCGCTTGGTCCCGCTCCCGAAGCCGGATGGTGCCGAGGATCGCTGCGGCAAAGAATGCGTCAACGCCATGCCGTTTGCGCGTCCAGTCGGGTGACGGATGCGATCATCATCCTGGAGAATGCAGTGACGGCGAGCCAGAAAATGGCCGTCGCAGTTGGCGACGCCCCAGCCGTCATGGCCGACGAGGGCGGTTATGCCATGGTTCCCTGCAATGTGTCGGACGTTCCGGACAATACTGCGCTTCGGCAGTTTCGATCTTCCGTGATGAAGGGAACGTCACCGCTTCGGAAGTATTCGTGCTTCCTCGCACAGTTTTTGGTTCTCCAGAAGACTCCCAGCTTGGCGTCGTTTCTGGATGAGATGCGTTTCTTGGCGGCTGCTCTGCCTGCTCATTTCGCCAAGCTAGACCACATGTGCTTGCTGACGGACTTGCAGTACGCGCTGACGGTGCGCGAAGCCAAGGTTCTGTGGCTGAAGGGGCTAGTCGCTGGACCATGGATGTCGATTGGTGAGTGGAATGGCCACATCGTCGCCGCTGGTCACGTGCCCCCAGATGGGGAGCTAGCGACATCCACCGCGGCCTCCTCGTCGACGGCGGTCCGCTCTGTGTTCCTACCCGCTTGGGGTGCAACAGTTCCTGGGGTGCCTGCGTCTGAGGGAAGCTACAGCGCGTTGGTGGCCGACCCGGCCGTGTCGTTGCAGCCCGTTCAAGTGTCTCTGTTACTGCTGGAGGACGGCGCGCATTGCGAGTTCGATCCCTTGCGGCCGATGGCAGAGCTCGCGAACACCGGCACCGAGCGGGTGTCCCTTTATCGCGCCAGGGGTCCCTCCGTGTCGCACCCAGCGTCTGTCGTAATCGTCCTGGAGAGTCACGCAGCCGCATCCTCGAAGACATCTGTGGTGCCCTCAACAGCTCCAACCGCGCCCTCGACGACCTCGGCCGCGCGCTCGAATGTTCCGCAAGCCGACGCAACGAAGGTTGTGAAGTTGATGCGCGAGGCGGTGTTTATTGTCTCGGCCCGCCCGTGGGACGCCATCGGGGGAGAGGGCAGTTTCCTGCGGATGGAGACCGTGTTCGAACCGTGGCAGACGCGGCAACTCCGACACCAATTGGCGACGGGGTCGATTGCGCTCTAGGTGCATCGTTCGCGGCCAACATGGGTTGGGGTTCGATCCCCCCCCCCCCCCAGGTGATAGTAACTGATTGTCGGTTTGTGGTTTTGGCAAAGGTCGAGGACTGACCTCCCTCCCACTCTGAATCCTAAGACCGCTCGTCCCACGCCAATCCTACAAGTCTGTGTTTTGAGTCTCGAGTGTTTCCTCTCCCTAGTCCAAGGCCGGCAATGCTTCCAGGAGCTCGATCGGCAGCTCGGACCGCCGGCCGCGGCTGGAACGTGAGATCCTTGATCTTAGGGCGGGCGGGGGATGCCGTGCTCGTCATCGGCATCGTGACGGTGGTCACTGCCGTTGCCGTCATTTTGCGCGACAACGCCGCGGCCGCGGAGGAAGTCACGAGCGCGATTCAAAAGGTGCAGGAGAACACCGAGGTGCTAGCACAGCTGTCCGAGCAACTGGATGTCTCGATGCGGCACCTTGAAGCCTTGTCAAAGAGCCTGGATCACACTCAGAAGGCTCTGCAAGAACGGCGACAGGAGGCAAAATCGGAGCAAACGCAAGCGCGAATGCATCGACTGTATGCCTTACGAGACGAAGCAAAAAATACCATGCTGCAAATTCACGACAACATCAAGTCGAACAGCGAACGGCTCGCGAAGGCGATCGCCTCCGCGCTCGAGCAGCATGGTTGAGCGCGCTGCCCACCATCGATCTCGCGCCATCGTCCGCGAAACATGACGACGCTCAGGAAGTCCTAATCCGGATTGGATGCCTGTCGCAAGAGGCCATTTCTAGATGGCGCGACCGCGAGTCCGCAGCGTATGCTCCCAGGAGTGAGCACTTCACGTGTTGAACAAATGTGCGCCACGCAGCCGGGGGGTTCTCACCACGGCGCCAGTAATCTGGGGTTCTCACCAATGGTCTTTGGGTCGTGGTTGATTCAATTCAAAACCACCGGGACAGTAGCACGAACATCGCGACTCGGCGAAGCGTGCGTCGTCACATCAAATGTTTTTTTTTAAAGGGGGAGGGTGTTCTCAAGGTCTGACCCCATCGAAAGACGACAATCTCTCCCTCGCGGGGCAACTCTCTCTCTCCCCTCTCTGTCTCTTCCCGCGACATTGAATGATCATCCGGAGCAAACGGGAGGAAATTAATGCCCCCACGGCGACAGGTCCCATCGGACCAGGCAGCTACAACCCTGAGCTCCCGACTTTCAAGCCCAAGTCCGGCATGGCCCCGTTCGGCAGCACGGTCGCCCGCGACTATGGGGGCGCTGTGGTCATCCGTGACACACCAGGCCCAGGCCAATACTCGGACACGCCTGTCACGACCAATGGCAGCTCGGCCATGCTCGGCGGGCTTCACGGCTCGGGCATGAAGCCTTCTCCTGTCTTCGTCTCAAAAGTGGCGCGCCTGGCGAAAGAACAGCAAGCCGATGTGCCTGGGCCAGGTGCCTATTTTAGCGAGTTGGTGGTGCCCCCGAAGCGACATTCTGCGCCCTCCAAGTTGCACGCGGCCGAGGGCATCAACTGGGTGAAGGTCGCGACCGCGCCTTCGATTCCCAGCCGGCACCACGCGACCGGGTACGAGGAAGGGCCGAGCGGGAAGCTCATTCAACAGCCCCCACCGGTGAAGCCGCACACCGGCGTCGGGGACGATCGCGTCGGCCCCGGGGAGTACAACCCTTCCCTGGCGGGGGTAAAAATCCTTCGCGGTGCGACCAACTTCGGCAAGTCAAAAGCGTCACGCCCCTCGCCGGTCCCGCCCGAACTTGCCAGCCATCCGGGCCCAGGCGCGTACAAGGCGGAGCTCTTCGGAACCAGCGACCTCCTCAAGGGCGGCGTCATGAATCGGCACTCAACCTCCGCCTTTGCGTCCCAATCCAGCCGCGACGACGGCGGCGCGCTGCAGGCCGTCGCGTCCACCGTGCCGGGCCCCGGCACATACCAGCTGCCGGGGGGTTTCAAGTCACTCAAGCACCACTTGTCCCAGTGCCCCGAGACATTTCAGGTCTTCGGAAGCACCTCGAAAACGTCCGCGGTGACGCTCAGCGACCCTCTCCTCGACGGGAGACACGAGAGCCCGGGTCCTGGGTGGTACGACGTGCCCATCGTGAAGCATCTGCATGCGGGCCATCCGCTCCCACCTACTGCCGCGTTCGCCGCAGGGGGCACGCGATTTGGCAGCGCGGGCCGCTCGCGTGCCGGCAATGAGGCGGCTATGCCCGGGCCAGGTTCCTACGAAGTCGGAGCGGATACGATGGTCAAGCGACTGGCAGACAAGACCACCGGTGCGTTCGGCGCGTTTGGCAGCACATCGCGGCGCCTGCCCGGCCCGTCCAAGGGCAGGAAGGTACCCGGCCCCGGCGAGTACGACACCGACCGCGAGCCGAAGAATCCTGCCGATCTTCGCCGGACAGACCGTCGTTCGAGCGCTTTCCGATCACGCTCGAAGCGCGGAGAGGACCTCGTGCCAAAGGGCGCGGCGGACGAACCGGGGCCAGGCGCGTACAATCTCTCGTATGAACCGATGAAGCCGACGACGAAAGCAATCAACGTGTTCGTCAACACATCACCGAGGTTTGTATCCGACGCCGTCAGCGAGGCACCCGGGCCCGGGCAGTACGAGGCGTCCATGCCGCCGCGGGCGGGCGTCAAGCCGCCCGTGTCCATGCCTCGCGCCGAACGATTCGGCCACCCACGGAAGCTCGCCAAGGAGGCGGACAGCGTCCCCGGTCCGGGCACCTACCAGACGGTTCCTCCGCTTCTCAAGAGGTCGTTCAACATTAGTATCGGCGGCTCGGCGGTATGAATCGACAAAGAAAAAGCGCGGCGGTTCCGGGGACGTTGGCTTGACTTGGCGTGGCTTCCGCGGCGATGCCTAGTGTACAAAGGATGACTAGAAACGCAATCCGCCGGCTTGAACGTCTGCTGGGACGCACGCGGACATCGACAAACGCCAGTTACTTTTTATTGCGCATTAGCCCGCCTCCCCTGCACACCCATTCTTTACCTCCCCCCCTTCCATGCTGCCGTCGCTCCTGACTCACCATTACGGCGCCAACAGCGGCCACAACTCCTTCGCCAAACTGCCGATCCCGGAATTTCTACGCCGGGCGTTCCACCGCGACCAAATGGAACTCGACAGTGCGGTGGCACAGATGTACCACACCTTGACGGCACCGAGCCAGGTGTTTCGACTTAGCCGCACTCGAAAGATGACGAAAAATCACTACTACCGGGACGATCCGGCGTTTATCGTGCTGCAGGTGTTACTCATCGCGATCGTGACCACCGTCTTCGGCGTCTGCTTGTCGCAACGCCCCCTCAAGATCCTGTACACCGTCATTTACGAATGCTTCGTCAACTATCTCGCGCTAGGAGCCCTCATCGCCACGGCCTTGTGGCGGTACTGCAATCGTTTCCTGATGGCGGGGGTGATGCTGCACGAAGTGCGAAGAGAGGTCGAATGGCCCTACAGTTTTGATGTCCATTGCAATAGTTTTTTCCCGTATTTCGTGCTGACCAGCGTCGTGCACCTTGCCGCGTTGCCGCTGTTATCCGGAGAGGGATTTTGGTCGCGGCTGCTCGCCAACAGCATCTACGCGGCGGGTGCTTGCGCGTATTGTTACGTGACTTTCTTAGGTTATCTGGAAATGCCCATGCTACAACGGCAGCATCTCCTCCTCTACCCCATCGCCGTCATCGTAGTACTGGCGGTCTTGGGCACCGTCGTGGTTCCCGTCAACATGTCGCACGTTGTTGTGCGGTTCGTTTGGCCACTCGACTAGGAAGGTGGTCTTGCATTCCGGGGGCGAAGTAGTTTGCTTTTTGTACGCGGGGCGGAGGCTGCCCCCGCGACTCGGGCGCGTGCGAATCAAACTGGTATAACGCGCATGTGTCGTGGTATTATGCAAGCATCGTCGTACATTGCGCTTCCAATTTCCAAACGAATAACAGCGGAGAGAGAGAGAGAGAGCGAGAGAGAGAGAAGGAAACAGCGACTCGCAGAACAGTCGCCTGCCATGATGATGGAGACCGTCACCGTGCCCCGCTTTGCGGGCGGCAGCGGCGTCAAGCAGGGGACGCTGCGGGTCGGGTCGATCGCGGCCCCTGGTGCCTCCACCGCACTCGCGACAAAGGCGAGCATCCCCTCGCGTTTTGAGACGGTACTTAGAACAGGCGCGTCGGAGATCAATGGATTTGGATGCCGTACGTCCCGGTTCGACGAATTGCCTGGCACATTGGACCTTCCTGGCCCCGGGGCATACAAACTGCGGCGACCGGTGGCCAGCCAGAGTGCGGTGAGCTTTTCGCGGAAGGGGCTCGCTAGTTTCGCGCCCAAGGTAGGATTTCAAACGCAGCGCAGCGCGGTGCTCCCAACTCCGGGTCCGGGAACCTATGAAACATGCCACGTGCCCATGTTTGACAAGAGCACCGCCGCCCACGTCACGTCTGTGTTTTCTCCACCGTCGGCGCGCCCGCTGCTGAAACAAGTCGCTCCGAAGCCGGCTCCCCCGGGCCCCGGAGACTACGCGGTCCCAGACATGATTTCACGCGCGCCTTGCGCCGCGTTGAAAGAAACCACGGTGCGGGACTCGTATCGACTGGTCGCTCGCACCGCCCCCGGTCCGGGAGAGTTCCTTCCGGACTCGGCCCTCAACATGATGAGCGCCGGCGCGCGGCCGTCAGGGCGGCGACCGGCCCCATCGCCTCCCCTCGTGGATTTGGTCCGCCGCTCCGACGTGGACACCGTTGTCAACTTGCCGCCTGCGCTTCGTGAGGCAGACCCCTATATGATCACCGGGTACGGCCCAAACCTCCGTCCGGGCGACGAAATCGCCCCTGCTCTGAAGGATGTCTCGAAGCTGCGAGCTCAACTCAACACAATCGCGCAGCACCAAACGGCGTTAGCACCCCTTCCCGATCGACCGGTGAAGAAATCGGCCGCCTTCGCGGATAGCGTGTTAGACCGGTTCGGCCATTCCACGGTTCCATACGTCGCCCGTGATTCCGGCCGCGTTGGACCGGGAACGTACGATCCCCCTTCTGGCATGAACACACGACGGATGCTGATCAGCAGTTCATGGGCGTTGTCGAGCGTGAACCGCGATGACCCTGGCAACAAAGGGGGTCGCTACAAGGTCCCTGGCCCAGCATACTATCATACCGCCTTGCCGCCATGCCAGGTGTCGCACCACATGCTATCGCGAGAGTACTGGGCGTGACACCACCTCCACCAGGGATGGATGGCCTCCCTATCCACACAGTTTCCAAATGATGAGCGAATGAGAGAGAGAAAGAGACGAACTCCCAGTGTGTATCACCCCCAATATCTATGCGTCACTGTACTGCCGTGCGCTCGTTTCTATGGCTGGGGTCCTCGATGCCGACCGTGAGCGTTTCTTTCTTCTTGAATGTCACACAATGGAAAAATTCAACAGGGAAAAAGCCCAACCCCCCTCCTGCGTGTTACGCGTCCGCCTTTCTCCGTTGCCTGATCGCCCGGACCAAGGATGCAGCAAACCGCCGTGCTGCTTCGCTACCCGTGGAACAAGCGGCCACCGAAGGCGAAAAAAAACTGGCGTGTTCACGTTCTCACGCGGCCGCCAAAACCGTACCAGTGGCGAGACCCACGAGTGTGGAATAAGGCACGCACAGAGATGAAGAGCTTCGAGGCGCCGCAGTGGGACATTTGGCAGACTCGCGCTCGGTCGGCGGACATGAACGAAGCCCTGCAGCCCATCATGGACATGCCGAAGTCCATCCAAGATAGACGCTTCGACGTGCCTTGGTGGGCCAATCCTTTCGGCTCGTGGTATCTACACAACATCCTAGCCGTGGAGCTGTGGAAGCTTCCAAGTCGCACCAACGAAGAAAAGATCGCCATTTATCGACGGCTGCACGGCGGACAAGGCGTCGGCCCGGCGTCCACCGACGCTCACGGTGCTCTATCCACGGTCAACAAGAATGCCCACGGCGATGCATCCAACTCCTTCTCGACGGCTCTGACGGATGACGATACCATTATCAAGCGACAGATTGCGGAGCGCTGGCGCCGATTGGAGTTTGGCGACCGGGATCAAGGCTTCCCATGCACGTACACGGACTACATTCAGTTCTTAAACGAATGGTTTAAGTCGCTCGATGAAGAGGGTTTGCAACGCATGCGGGAACACTTCGACAAAAAGGTGCGGCCGCTTCTCGCCGTCATGACCCACGCGGACATCTTGTGGCTTGAGGCACGCACGCAGAATACGTCGCTGGATCCGGCCCTGGAGCGGAAAATCGCCACTCAGACATCGCTTGCCACGCCCGAGTTTTTCGATATGGCCAGTCGTTTGAAGTATGAAATCAACGAAGACTACAAAGTCCGAGACGAGCTGGGTCCAGAGCTCTTCGCCTTGTGGAGCAAGGCACCGGAGCGGTGGCCGCCCGAGCGACTGGCCAAAATGTACAGTCTCGATTTCACCCTGGTCCGAAAAATTCTCGTGTGGCACCACTTCAAGGCGTGCTTCGACAGTTGCGTCGAACCGGACTGGACGCTGCCGAAGCGCCTGTTCGCATTGGAATGGATCCGGGACGTGCGCGCGAGGCAACAAGGGCGCTATTACGGGCGTTTCCGATTCGCAGAGTCGAAGATTTCGTTCATGTCCGACATCAGCTTGTTCAAGGACTACGTTAACCGACGCGAAGCATCGTACGGCCATGTCTGGGAGATGGACGACCCATACCGTTACTTGCAGACGGAGCAGGACTACGAGGACTACTGGGGCGACAACTATGACATGTTCCGCCGAATGTTCCCAGAAATGGTGGGCCGCTCGGGCGAGCCACTGCAGCAATACGCGCCGCTTCCCGTCTGGGCCGGGCCCTACCGGGAGCACGTCAAGAAGAGTCGGTGGAACTGGCTGTTCGCCGAAGTCGGCATGAATGTGGGCCATGAGGCTCTGAAGAAGGCGGAGTTAGATCCAACGAACGAGAAACGTCGCCGCTTCATCATCCGACAGCCCGACGGCACTCTACGATCCGCCAAGATGTCGGAAATGCGGGCGTTCTACTGGAAAGAGAATTGGGCCGACTTCCGCTTCTGGGCGCCTTATATGCCGTGGGGATTGGACACGCCGGACTTGGAGTCCTACCAGGAGCACCATCCCGACACCACGGACACCGACCTGCGGAAGTTCCGGCGCATATCGACCCGACCGGTGAAATGGTTCTACGAGTCACCTCAGACGCGCACTGGCGAATGGAACGCCATTCCGGCGCCTCGTCTGATGCAGGAGAACCACGGTCGCGTCGTGCGATGGCCTGAAATCGTGAACCAGTCCGACGAGAATCGCAAGACGCCGCCGAAGGTGCGCGTGTTTAAGGTAATGCCGGAATTCTAGCAATTTTTCCCGCGTCGCCACGCACAAGTCGACGGTGTCTTGACTGGACCTGGCTCACGGAGGGATTTTTCTTGGTGACACAGTGCATGTGGTCGCCCCAGGTTGGTTCGATGCTCTCTCTTTTCCTCGCCCTTGCACAATCAATAGTACCTCCTCTCTCCCCTTTTCCTACCAAACCGAGTACCACCCCCGCTAACATTCTTGCGCACGCAATATGTCGGCGGCACCCCCTGCACCGGCAGACAAACCGGCGGACAAGGCTGTAGACAAGCCAGCGTCGCCAACGAGCGACAAACCCCCTGCTGCCGCCGCGCCCGCTTCCGCTCCTGCTGCGGGAGCCGCGGGAGCAGCCCCTGCACCGGCAGCCGGAGCGAGTCAGTTTGCCAAACCTGACACCAGCGCCTGGAAGCTTTCCGACATTGAAATGAAGGAAACCATAGGAACGGGATCGTTCGGTCGTGTGAGGCTGTGCAAGCACCGCACGGGCACGGATTTCTACGCGATCAAGTGCCTCAAGAAGCGCGAAATCATTAAAATGAAGCAGGTGCAGCACATCATCGCCGAGAAGAGCATCTTGTCGGAGCTCACCCATCCTTTCATCGTGAACATGCTGTGCACGTTCCAGGACGAGCGGCGACTTTATCTCGTGCTGGAATTCGTCATCGGTGGCGAGATGTTCACGCATCTTCGAACGGCGGGCAAGTTTCCCAACGATGTAGCGAAGTACTACCACGCGGAACTAGTGCTCGCGTTCGAGTACATGCACACGAAGGACATCATCTACCGCGACTTGAAGCCGGAAAATCTCCTCTTGGACGGCAAAGGCCACGTGAAAGTAACGGACTTCGGCTTCGCAAAGAAGGTTCCCGAGCGCACGTTCACGCTGTGCGGCACACCGGAGTATCTCGCACCCGAAGTGATTCAGAGCAAAGGACATGGAAAGGCGGTGGACTGGTGGACCATGGGCATCTTGCTTTATGAATTCATCTCCGGATATCCGCCGTTCTTCGACGAGTCGCCCTTCCGGATTTACGAGAAAATTTTGGAGGGCAAGGTGAAGTTTGCGTCGTGGTGTGATAGCCGAGCCCGCGATCTCATCAAGGGTTTGCTCATGACGGACCACACCAAGCGACTTGGAACGCTCAAGAACGGAGTCGCGGACATCAAGACCCATCCATATTTCCACGGTGCCAACTGGGACAAACTCTTTTCGAGGCACTACCCCGCGCCGATCCCCGTGAAAGTCAAGGGTCCGGGCGACACTGGCAACTTTGAAAAGTACCCCGAAAGCGCGGAAGATCGCTCGGCGCCGCTCACCCCAGCTCAGCAGGCCGAGTTCAAGGATTTCTAGGCCGTGGTGCGTTTTCTTGTTCGGGAGGTGAGAAGAAACGAACAGTGTGACCTCAAATGCCGATCGATGTTTCGTCGACCGAAAGTACCCGGCAGTCGTAGAAGTTTCGTCTTGCCTTTGTGCGAGGAGAAAATCAAGGAAACCCTGTGGCCAACCCGCGGAAAACGGAGGACGGTCTCGCCGTGGCGTCCCTTATCCTCACCATGCAAGACATGATGAGGGTGGAATATATGCCATTGTGTGATCCCTCCGCCCGGCTTCGCCACTCCAACCGTCTCCGTTCTCTCTGCCGCCTGTCCCGCTCACTCTTCCCTTCTCCCTCCCCGCTCACTCCTCTTCCCCTCTGGACCTTTCCCATCGTCGATTTCCCCCATTTTTTCGTGCCGTTTTGTTCGCGCGCGACGACACGACCATACATGTGTGTATTCGCAACGTCCGACGACAGAGGTCGGAGCGGGGCAGGGCACTCCCCGTCCGTCCCACTATGTACCCGACGCGCCAGCGCGGAACGACCCGGGCACCCTCCTGCCGCTCTAGAAGCAACGTCGTGTGTGTGTGTTTGTGTGACAGGAGCGAAAGAGGGCGTGTGAAGCTTGAGTGACGTGTGTACTCGACGTGGGACGCCGAAAAGATGTCAAAAAAACCCCACACCTCTCCATCGCCGTTTGACACGTTCTGATTGTACATACGGATCAACTTTGTTGAATGACCAACTAATCTGCCTCTCATTCTCAGGAAATTTTTGTTTCCTGTGTGTGATGTCGACACTTCGAAGCCATCCCGTGGAGGGCCCCGGCTGCCACAGCGACTTCTTCCACTACTTGGTGGCGTCACAGCGCGGTGGCCCCGTCACCCGGCCGCCCGTTGCTTCGATGCCTAATGACGAGGACGAGGATGCCACGTGTTTCGCGATTCCCCATACCGTCGTCTTCGAACATCAGTACCCACGTTGGTGGTACGCTTGCGACGAAGACTCGAAACGGCGGGCCTCCGAGGTGGGCGATATTAGACAGCGCGCATCCGGAGGTGACGAGCTTCACGCCGCTTCCGTTCTGGACTTTTTCATCAAGAACGAGCCTCGTACGACCACCGGCCGTTCGACCGGCCTCGTGGCCATGTTTGTGTATGAGACCACACGTCCCTCTCGCACCGGCGGCCTGGACGGCCCTGACTTTGCGGCCGCGTCGTCTCCGGCCGCGGGGGTTGGCACCGGAGATGACGACGAGGTGATCGTGGTGATCGACTATCACAACGCCAGGTCTCTTGAAGATTTTCTGTTCGCACCTGGGAGGGATCCGAAGAAAATTCGGGGGTTCTTGCAGCTGCCGGTGCTACCGCGCGAGGACAACTATACGGTCATGAACGTCAGTTGGTCGCCGCAGTGCTGCCTCGTGCGGCGGCGATCGAGCCGTCACGCCATGTCGGACACTCGCTCGTCGCTTGTCTCACGCTTCGCCACGTTCGACGGACCGGCCACCGCATCGATTGAGACGCGCGTCGCCGCGACCACTTTCGCGCGCGTGTCGGCCGCGTCGCAGCGGCTGGCGGACACGTTTCAACGTGCGCATCACTGTAGGGTATCGTCCATGTCCCTGTTTTTCGTCGTAGACAACGCCGGGCGGCTAGTGCTCTTGTGGTGTGGTGCTCTCCAATTCGGGGCCAGCGACGGCAGGGCGATACCCACGACTCTATTGCAGGCGCCCAAGTTTCGAAAAGGCGGGAGCTCTTTCAATCCACCGGGGACGGAAACCGTTTCCAGCCAGCTGGCGGCCATGGACCGTAAAGAACGAGAATTGCGCAGCCGGGTTTCCGATCGTCCGGCAGCACCAAAAAAACCCCGACCGGACTCCCGGAATGCCGCGATGAATCCTGCGTGCGAAGAGTCGTGCGGAGGTCGCACGGCCGTGTCGCCGAAAGACAAGCAAGCTCGAAATCACCATAACGGGCTGGAGCTCATCACGGTCGCCGGCGGTGCATCGGCACCCATG
>ERZ1292630.1289-Hain-H41-02um-R3-1289-length-24836-cov-6_pt1 | contig 24836 bp, 10 predicted proteins | sample MGYA00564408_ERZ1292630 | MGnify/ENA primary metagenome ERZ1292630 (study PRJEB36523, sample SAMEA6512641) | groundwater metagenome | collected 2019-01-08 | study: AquaDiva: Metagenomics assemblies of 32 groundwater samples
AGATGCGGCTGATGTGATGCTCTGCGGCCATTTGCGCCGTTTGGGCATCGGTGCATTGGAGCGCCACCAGGGATTGCTGCGCGTTGCGCTGCCTCAAGAAGCCAACGAAGGGGTCATTGTGGAACGAAACGCCTTCGTCCTCCGTCGACGACATGATCATGGATCCCCGGAGGTCCACTAACGCCCACGTCGCGGAGCTCAAAATGAGCTTACTGCTGTTGGCGATGACTTCGCCCAAGTCGTCCTCTGCCGCGTCCCGGGCGCTGTTGCGGATCTCGCCGCGAGAGGCACTCTCCAACAGCTTGGCGCGGGTTTGCTCGACCGCGCGCATCGCCACGGACATCGTTGTTACGGAGACTTCTAACAGATAGAGCACGACGGAACGCCGAAGGAAGCTCGCGGCCGTGGTCATGATGGTTTCCAACAGCCGCTGGGCGAAGGCCAAGAGAGGCAAGTCCTGCGCGAAGGGCAGGTCTGCCCTCCCCGTAACGGTGAACAGACCATCGAATGCGTCGGCGAAGTAGTCGACCAGGCGGAGCAACGTCGGGGGGTGCTTGACTGCGAGGAAGGCATGAGTGAAGGAGATCAACCTGCGGACGATCTTCGATCGTCCGGCCATCGCTGCCATGGCAGCCTTAAGTTGAGGTGGCGGTGGTGGGTGGTGTCCGCCTCCGGGAAGAGGTGAGGAGAGGGACGCGGGAGGCAGAGGCGCGTTGCTGCTGCTGTTGCTCCCTCCCTCAAGCCCCGCCGCGTGTCGCAGCTCGGCGCCGCATTGCTGAAGGATGATCGCCATGGCCCAGGTCACCGGGTTGTCGTTCAGAATGCCTCCCTGTAACGCTCCGCCCCCTGGTATCGACCACACGCAAGAGGCAAGAGCGGCAAGGAGAAGACCATGGGCTTCGGCGGGTAGCGCGTCGACGACCGCCATCTGACACAGCGGTCCGCAGAGTCCCGGCTGCTGAACCAGCCAGATGCCAACATTTGGCTTCGCGACGATCGCGGCGAGCGCCTTCGTGGCTGGCGACGTCACGTCAGCTTCGTGCGGAAAAGTGTGGAGGGCAGATACGAGAAATCGCACGGCTTCCACCGCGAGGGTCACCCCGCGATCAAAGGAAGTGGATAGGAACGCCGCGAAATCCACGTGAAGGTCAGGATCGGGGGCTAAGTAGGTCGCGCACACGTCCCCGTAGAGCTCCGCGAGCGCGGCAACGACGGCGGTCGACATGCGCGCCAGACGGGCTGAGGCCACCACCATGGAGCCCCCACCGTTCGCCTGTAGCTGTGACGGCTGAGATGCATCGCAGAGCAGCACGGTCGATACGGCCTGCAGTGTTTCTCGCAGCAGCACGAAAATACTAAACTGTTGCTCTAGCGTCACGTCCACATCGGGGGTCGCCACCCCTGCCACCTGACGTTGCAACTTCAGTGCCTCTGAAATAAAAGTCGCCGGGATACAGACGGTGCCACCGTCGATGCCTCCGTCGTCTTCGCTGTCCGCGAGAAACGCCGCGATGACCTTAACGGCATACCACAGAGCTTCGCTGAGGGCGATCGGCATCGCCGCCTGTTCTTGGCTGGCGAAGAGGGTCTTGACATGCCCAAACAAATAACTTACCAGGTTGACCAGCAAGGCGGCAGATTGCCCAGGAATGCCCTCGCGTCCGAGCAAGCGAATCGCTCGAATTTGTGACTTGGAAAAGTCGGCGTCGTGACCCGCCGCTTGCGTGTCATCATGCTGACGGTTCGCGGGGCCGCCACCGATATCGACCGCGAATCCATCGTGATGACTGTTGTGTTGTTGCCCTTCCGCGAGTCCTTTAATGCGAGCAATCACGTAGGCCTCAAATATCGCGCCGCACGAAGCGGAGAGTGCCTCGAGAGGTGGCACGACGGCGCCAAGAAGTTGCTGTTGCTGCTGCATTTGTGCGCCAATACTGATCAATCGGGACTTGACGGTGACGTTGGTCAACGTGGACGTGACCAACGCGCACCAACAGCGTTGCAGCAGCGTATCCAACACCTCATTCAGCTGCGCCTCCTCATTGGATTCCTCCCCGTCTTCGTCACCGCCCTCGTCGTTCGCCATTCCCTTTCCCGTCGCGAGTTGATGAATTCGAGAAAGCGCCATCTCAGCTGCTCGGTGATTCACGGCCAATGTTAGGTCCCTCAACGGCAGGATGAAGGACGCGACGACCTCCGCGGGCCGCGCTCCGAGCATACGCGCCATCGTGTGGGCGTCGGTGGTCGCGTCGTCGTTCCAGTCGCCGCCATCGCCGACGATCGTTCGGGTCGCCGCGTTGCCTCCATTGACATTGACCAGTCTTTCTAATCCCGTGGCCACTGCCGACATGACCTCGGCGTACCACTGACCAAAGGCATCTCGGATGTCGTCGCTCGCCGCCGCGGCGGCCTGCCTCGCGGAGGTCACGGTCCTGACGATTTCAAAACACGCCGACGCACAGGTCACGAGCCAACTTGTGGATTCCGTTAACGTCCAGCGGCCGCTGTGGTTGATAGAGCTCCTGGCTCCACCATCGCAGCCCCCGACGGCGCACATTTGCGTTAAGATCGCGAGGTGCGTAGACAGCAGCTGCTGCCACAACGATTCCTCCTGCGTTCCGCTCGGCTTCGCCGGTCGGACGGTCAGGATGACGGAGAGGGTCTGAACAATGCCATCCTTCAGCGTCACGCCGGGGGAGCCGAACCATGGAACGGACGCCGCGTTCGGGGAGAGAAGAGACGACTTCAGTACGGGGTCATCGTAGCATAAAGAAGAAGGCACGTTGTGGTCCTGCATGGCCGCTCGGCGTGCCGACGCATCCGAGGCAGAGGCAGCGAGCAGCGACGTGGTCGCGGTGGCCTGCGTGGACCAGCACATGACGCTGTACAGCCCCTTGACGGCGGCGAGATCAGCGGCGACGGTTCCCGCGGTCTGATTTGACGCCCCGCGGCGCGACAGGTGACACGCGCGATAAACAGTGGCCCCGACCGTGGATTGAAGCAAGAGGGGCAAGACCGTTTCTTGAAATGCTGCGCGCAAAATTTCGTGCGTGCTCGATGCCAAGCCGCGTTGTCGACTGGCCGGAGTGGCGAGACCAAACTCGTCGCAAGCGGCGATTGTCAGCGCAGAGGCGTTGGCCCACAGCGCGACCACCGCGGGCACATCGTCCGGCACCGTTTCGGTAGGGGGCGGCGTTGAGGTGAGGAGAGACCAGAATTTGCACAGCGTCTGGCCAACGGTCTCGCTCATTAGCCGCTTGAGTATCTGTTCCGTTTCGGGTGTAGAAGACAACGGCGCCATTGGTGTTGATAGTCCCCCGTGAAACGTCGGGTCGCCGCCGGCGGCTGCGCGACGCGCAAGCTCGCCCTCCACGAAGGCGAGTTGCGACTTGTTCACGACGACCCACAACAGACACAGGTGCGTTCGCGTTCCTGTCAGCGCCGTGGTCGTGCCAAGCGTAATACTGACCTGGAAGGCCGGATTGAGGCAGTTCTCCACGAAGGATTGAATGGTCGACCCCAAACCTACCGAGCGACCTCCCCCTGCAGTTAAATACTGTTGCCAAAGGAGGTCGTGAGCCGCGGCCGCGTTCCCAGAACTGAGTCCGCCCCGCTGCTGCTGCAGTTTTTCCGTTAATGCGTCGGATTCCCACATGGCATAGTCTCTCGCCACCAACCGGATCGCAAGCTGCGTGCACACAAAGGTCACGAAGGGTTCCAAGCCGGTCATCGCTGGCGACGAGCCACCGGTGCTGGCCACATTACTGAGCACCATAAGCGCGGTCTGCAATCTCTGTTCGAGTGCCACCGCGATGACGTCGCGCGAAGGGCTGTACTGCATCAGCACGGAGAACGCCCGCTGCCCGGCCGCGTTGTGACCCTGGGCGAGCGCGATGGCGGCTTGGTCTAGTTGGTCCAAAATGTATGAGGTTCCCCCTCCTCCGGAAGAGCCACCAGTAGAAGCGGCCATGTTTTTTGTTTAGTTATTTTTTTCCCCTCTGGTGTGTGTAGTGTCGGAGTCCGGCTCCGACTGCCTCCCTTTTTTTTGCCGCTTCCCTCTGAATTTGCGATGGAAAAATTCTTCTGATGTGAACCCACCGCATTCCGACAAACGGTTTGGTGGGCCGAAACGGCGCAGCTAGTCGCTGATAAATAGCCTTTGCCGTTGTTGTGGCGATTACAACGAGACAAAGGAGTGCCGAGGGAACAGTGAGAAAGAAGGAGAGTAAACACCGTCCACCACAACCAGGGAGGGCGACAAAAGCAGCAGACATATCGCCGTTCTCCCACTGGGTACTTTTTCTGTGCCTTCCGACGTAACTCCAAAGCAAACGCTGTGAAGTGGAGGCCCTGCCCCGGGAGCGGGCAAAGTTTTCTCTTGTCCCCTCCCCGATTCTTGCGTGGGTAGACTTGTGAGAGAGTACTAGGGATCGATGTTCGAGAGTTCATCACGAAGGGACCAAACCAAAAGCCACCGTCACTTTAAGCATTGACCTACGCTTTGATCGGTGCCACCCATGGGCGTCGCTCGGACGATGTCTTCGTCGTCGTTTGTTCTTCGTGGCGTGGATGGTCCTGTCGGGACCCTCCATTCACGGCTGCGGCAGCAGACGCCGCGTCACCACCATCACCACCAACGGACGCCGACGACATGTTACGATCCGCATAGGTTTCCTCCAGCACGCGAGAGTCGCGGTACCGTTGGCGCTGTAACATTTTCCGCCGCCGCCGTATCACGAAGATGATCGTCCCTAACAACACCAACGATGCGACGACCCCCACGACGATCGCACCCGCCAAAATACCCGGGGACAGTCCGACGCTACCACGATTGGTCGAGTTCGACGGTGGCGGGGACGCCTCGAGCACCTCCCCGAGCGTCGGAGGTTTGGTGTAACTCTGTCCCAATGACAACGCGGTCGCCGCAGTCGTTGATAGAAACGACAAGGACGTCGTAACATTGTACGTCGCGTTGGTCGCCGTCACGTTCGCCACGTTGGTGGCATTTGCCGTCGTTGCGGTCGTGTTTACGACCGCACTGGTGGTGGCCGGCGACGTGGTGGGCGTCGACGTCGTCGTCGTTGGCGGAGGGGTGAACGAAATAAACGATTGTTGGGTGGTGGTCGCGACCGGGACGGGGGCGGTGCCTGTTGTGCACGAACCCACAGCCCAGAGTGGGGTCGACTGCGCCCCGGTTTGGGCAATAAGAAATGATCCGTTATGCGGAAACCGCGTCACCCGGATGGGAACACGCTGATTCCCTCCCCCACCCACGCAAGTAGCGGGATACGCACCCGACGTCACAGAATCCGTGAGGACCATACGATAGGCGAGCTGCGCGGCGTCAAATTCGACGATGTTGCACGGACTGTGGACACTCCCGAAATACAATAGCGGAGCGTCACTGTTCAACGAATTATCGCGCTCGAACGCCGTATTCGACGACGCATCGAACGTCACGGGCAATTGCCCTACGAGCGACACCGCCCCCGTGTTCATACGAAGAATGAAACGCGTGCCGTCGATGATGTACGTCGCGGACAGGCCGACCGTAATAGCGCCGGGTTTGACAAAACGAGCGACATTGTAACTGCCCACAGTCGGCGCCGTGAGGACGGGATCGGATAACGAACACGACCCTGCGAAGCGGGATACTTGGGTGCCAGACGCAAGCGGATTGCTGTCGTCCGCCACCGCGGCCAATCTCACGCAGCGATATACGCGATCAGAGAAGAAGATGAACAGTGACCCTGGCGCCACGTCGTAGTCGAAGGTCGTCGAGATGATGTTAATGTTACTGAGCGTGGCCACGGTGCCCACGCCGTCCACGACCCCGTTCGCCGCTGTCCCCGCGAGGGTTTGTAACGCGGTGATACTGATGGGCGACGTTTGACTGAGAATGGCTACGCGGAGATACGTCTCGTCGGCGATGTATAAGTGAAAATTGAATGACATGGAGACGATGTTAATGAACCGCGCCGTGGACGCGGGCTGCGCGGGAGTCCCGTCGAAATCAACGATCACACTCGACGCAGGGAACAACCTTCCGATTTGACTCGCCAAGGTAAACTGAGTGGACCATACCGTGACGGACGCGCCGTTGGACGTTTGCGTGATCGTGCTGGACGTCATGGTGGTCGTGGAGAGCCGCACGACGCGGTTCGCGAAGGACTGTATGATCATGTTACCATCCATGACCATATCCGTAAAGACGTCGCTCGGCCCGACGGTACCACCGAAATCTGTGGCGACCGACTGATTCGCGGAGGGGAATAGGCACGGGCCGGTCACGTAGTCTTGCGACGACGCGGCTCGTCGACGACGGCGATGAGTGAGGTCAGTCGCCGAGGCGAGGGACGACGACGGCCCCAGACGACGAACATCGGACGCATAGTCGCGAGGACCTTTCTCACCGCGGACCGTGAACGAGGAGGCGGCGTTCGCAAGCAGTGTCGTCCTTGTCGCCTTGTACGGCTGGACGGTTGCCGCCGTTTGTAGTACGCCGACGACAAATAAGAGGGATGCGGCCAGCGCGTACATGCCGCGAGTAAAGAAATAATTGTCTTTTTTCAGACCGCCGAGTAACGGTTGAATTTTTGTTAAACACACGCCGCACAACAGTGATCACGGCCAACAGAGATTGATCCGCCGCTCAGGTCCTTCACGTTCACTCGCTCTGTCAAGAATTTGATGAGTGGAGATTAGTGCAGCGACTGTTCGTTCCAAAGTTTCATTCGTTGTTGCTTCCGAAATGTGCGGCCTCTGGGTCCATGGGGCTCTCTTACCGGCCTTGGGTCCAGCTTTCGAAACAAATGTTAAAGTCCTCAATGCGGTTTCCGGTACGCCGGTCGCCTTTTCGTCCACAACTGCCTGCGATAAAGTGACGGCGCATGTTGCCTGAATTGTGGAAGGTGTTCTTACAGCTGGGGCACACGCACGAGGACGCAGACGCCATCGGAGGTGCGGCGGCGCCCTTTTCGTTCGAACCGGCCGCTGCACCGCGCGGAGCCTCCTCCCGACCCGCCCCGGCTGCGTCGCCTGGTGTGGCGGTGGGCTCCGCAGCGTCGTCGTGGCTGGGCTGCGCATTACGCCGCCCGGCGGCCGCGTCCGTCGGCTCTTCCTGTGCCCCAGACGGACGACGCCCCCTTCCCATCGATACCCAGCTCTCATAGCATGCGGCGTAGTCCTCCACGCGACTGGTACCGGATCGCCGGATGCCTGGGCGGCCACAGACACCCGCATTGAAGTGGCGGCGCATGTTGCCTGGGTTGGCAAACTCTTTGCCACAGTGCGGGCAGCGGCAGCCGGGAGCCGCCGCGGCGGTCGCTGGTGGCTTTCGCGGAGGCGGCGGAACGTTGTTGTTGTCGCCACTGGCATCTGTTGCACGTGGTCCTGGCGGCTTTGGTGGAGGTGGCGGCGGGGGGGTTGCCCTTGTCGCCGGTGGTGGTGGTTGCCTCGTTGTTGCGGGGTCCGAGGCAAATTTCCCCTCTACGATTTCTTGCATGGTTTTTTCATACAGGATGCCGAGCAGTTTAAACGCCTCGGTGGCGGACGCGCGGCCGGCGTTCTTGTCGGGATGCACCCGCACGGTCCATTTCCTGTATCGCTTGGCAAGCAAGTCCAATGATTGCAGCGCATCACGTCCAAACATGCTCGCGGCATCGGCACAGTTCCGTAACACAAAGCTCACGTCATCGGTATCGCTGCTGGGTGGCTCTGCCGACATATCGGTGTGTATTTTTAGTATTTTTTTATTCCCCTTCCTTGCAACAATGTTCACACTTTTCAGCCCCAATGCCTTTCCGTCCGAGAAGTGAGTGACCTCCCTTGACACTTGTGGGAGAACGCGATAAAAGATTGAGGAGATTTCACCACATGAAACGCCAGCTCTCGTAACGCTGACCAGAATCCGGATCAGGGCGATGCACGGTCATGAACGTCGAAGGGCGACGATTGATGCTTCGACCGGCCGACTCGGGAATCGACACCATGTTGGTGCTACTGTTTTCCACCGCCGCTTCCACCACCCACTGCTGGCGATGCAGAAACAGAAACGTCAACAGAAAGTGCAGGGTGACCATCCACAAGACATCGACGACGACGACGATGTTCATCACCTCCCGCCGCGCAACCTCCCCTACCTCCCCGGCATTTGCGGCTACCTTCTGCGCTCCCGGCGTCGCGTATCCGCTCGTCGTCGTCGTTTTCGTGTGGACAGCAGCCGTCGTCGTCGTCGTTTGTTCATCATCGACCGACGTTGCTGAGAATGGTTGGGAAGGACCCGAGGTGGAGGCCACCCCGAGCGACCGCTCGATCCACGGTTTCATTTGCAACACAAAGTAAGGAACCACAAAGTAGCGGAATTCCAGTAATTTTTGCGGCACGACGACAGCGGCAAGACACAGGACGTACCAAACCGTCACCAACAACCACCGAGAGAGCCCCTTAGACGATGGCCACGCAGAAGGATCATCATCATCTTCCTTCTTTTCGCTGTTTTTACTATGCCCCCTCCGATCAGCGCGTCTTACTTTTTCTCCCCGCCGCCGCGGAGGAGCCACGAGAAGAGAGGCAGACGACGCCAACGAAGCTGAACGAGGAGAGGCAGCGTCGTCACATTCGGACGAGAGGGTGGTGGTGGTGTCGAATAAGCGAAGCGTGCCCATCGTCGCTAAGAAGGGGACGATGACGAGGCGCGCCACCCACCACGACGTATCTGGACTTAGCAGCCGACGATGCACGTAAAAGGTTACATGCCGGTTGTCGGATAACACGAACGGGTGCGCCTCGTAGCCCCGCGTCAGCAGCATCAGGTGCAGGGCGAATAATAGTCCCATCGCCGCCGACCTCAGTAGCGCATCCCATGCTGACGACAATGACTCTGAATCAACGGCAGGCGATGGAACCAGCGTCGTAGTTCGGGGCGCTCGGGATCGCTTCCAAGCCGTGGCGGCAAAGGCTTTGAACGGAACCCACAGCGATGTTGCTGGGGACATGAGCGCCACCGTGGCGAAGAAGAGAGACAGCTGCGCCCAATTGCGGCCCGGGACGTGGTTGGCCACGTCACCGAGCACCACACTGCCGCCGTTCACGACGAGAACGAAGTACAAAAATGCTGCGGCGATGCCCATCACTGGCCATAAATGCTGTAGCACTCGGCGCAGCAACGCTTCCCGAAAAAAAACGTGATACCAGAACCCTCGTCTCTTGCTGCCTAGATCGGTCGTCGCCGCACCGCTGAACCACTGGATTATCGGCGCGAGGCCATAGAGTCCCGCCAAGTAAGCGAGCCACACGATGCTCGTCTGTCGCACACACGTCGCCAGGCCACCGACGAGCGCGATCGACCACCAGCGGAGCGAAGGGTAGTGCCGCCCTGTCGTCACTCCTTCGCCCGTCCGGATGGCCAGAAGGATCATGCCGACGGCGGCCAACGTGGCGTGCGTGTCCGTGTAGTGCAGAGCGGCTGAGAAGACAAGCGGTGGAAATAACGATCCGTTGACAGCGGCATCTCTACACTGGCGGCCGCCGTCGTGGTCGCGCAGTAGTCTTCTGACTGAACGTTGGGTCGTCGTCGTGGTCGCCTTCGTGGATAATGATCGCTGGATAAAAGGGCCGGTTGCCAACGTCGCCAATGCAAACAATGCGATCCATGACAGCAACGAAGACAGCCGACACAGCGTGACGGACCACGTCGCAATGCGGGACAACACGTCGCGCGCTAACAGGCGACACAACATGGCCGCGGTCCGATTCGCCGAACGGTCACGAACTTCCGCCGCCGCCGGTGCGAAGTGCGCTATCTCCCCGTTCGCTGCAGCATAGGGCGGCGACGAGGTCGGCATTGTTTCTCCTGCAACCTGTGGCCGCACTTCGAGCTGGCGCTTGCGGATGAGGTGCTCAATGCGAGGGCGATAGGCTTCATCGACGGTCTCATGTGCGCTGATGCTCCCATCGGTGGAGACGGCGGCGGAGGGATTCGCCAAGGAGGTGTAGGTGGAGGTGGCCGCCGCCGGATGGCTCAACGACTCTTGCAGTCGAGTCTCGATACTTTGACATGTCGTCCGCGGGCTCGTGATTGCGCAGACGCAGCACGCCCACTTGACCTTCAGGAGCGCATCCATCGCAACGTCTTCGTCATCGTACTCAGATTTCGCAGCGGACTCCCAGGGCATCTGAACGTTCGCCGCGGGTGCCTCAGTGGTTTCGGGGTTGGACCCGCTCCCAACGACGTGATAAATGTGGGGAGAGACGGCACCCGCGATGGCGACCAAACACTGATCAAGAATGCCGGCCCTGGACGCCGGAAATGATGAGCCAGCACTTATCATCGCCGCACTCTGTCGATCCCCTCCACGACTAGACAGAAGCAAGCCGTGGATGAGCAGGGTGCCGACGACGTACGACGTGGGCGGGGTCGTGATCATGGGATCCCAGGTGCGCACGGCGGATCGAATCTCCGCCGCTGCCGACGAGCCCTTCTGAAAGGACGACGACGGAGCCGACGATCGAGTATCCACCGAGTTAGGGAGCGAGTCGGTGATGGCCACCTCTTCGGAAGAAAAGAGCGGCCGCAGTACCCGGACCGCGTAGAAAGCGGTCATCGGAACGTGAAAGATTTCATCCATGTAGCAGCGCGAACGAAGAAGCTCAGACGTGAGCAAGTAATCCATGGATAAGGCCGCGAGCTGCGTGACATTACGGCCTTCGGGCGGCTCGTTGAAAGGTCCTTCCCTCAGAACCAACTTTTCACTTCCTCCTCCGCCTCTTACTGTTTCCCCTGCGGATGTGGTCCCTTCCCCTGCGGAGTGAGGTCCGATGGGGTCCGTTGTCATTGCGGTGGACGCTGTGGCATTTCCTAACAGAAGAATGCGCTCGCAATAGTCGAAAAATACACCTTCGTGCAAAGATTTTGTGGGCGTGAGGGATCCGTCCTGCCTCCATGGTTTCGTCGCCTCCTGACTGGTCACGACGACGTCCAGGCGGCTCACGGACCCCTTGAAGTCCGGGAGCCAAGAGACCTCCGTCAACGAGGCATCTCCATGCAGGACGTAAATAACCCTCAAGCAGCTCGCGACGGCAGCGACGAAGGCCACAACGATGTAGATGCGTTTCATCATCGTGACGACTGTGTGTGGTGTACAGTACCTCCCGCTGAGAATATCAGCTCCGAGATTAGATCGACTACGGTATCGGGGGGATTATCTGATAGCGGGAGGAGTAGGGAATACGCAACTTTGCCGGTTCAGCTCCAGAGTCGCGTATCCACACGTGTGGTATCCGTCCTGATACCCCCCTCCGCTGGAAGATTATTTGGTGTCTGACCGCTCGCGGCAGACGGAAGAAAGAGTTGGCGGACGCCGTTTGCGACCAGCGGCAACCGTGTGCCCGGCGGTCCGTGTGACCGCCATTCGCAAATGTCCTCAGCACTCAACGAGCGCCGGCGCCAAAGCCGTTCAACAATTGAAAGGCAAACCGGTTGATACAACCCGATCCTCATCTTTGCCTATGCAGCGGGGGAGACGCCGGAAACGACGCAAATGGATGATGATTTTTTCATCCAGCAGTTGGAGAAGGTTTACTTATTTGCGATGGTCACGGGGAAATCGCAGCGCTCCATGCCGGAGAGCGCCCTTGATGGCGGTCGCCACGATTCGACCTCCGACAACGCCGTTTCGTGATCCATGAACAACGCATTTGCACTCGGCAGCACGGCGATGCAGTCATAGTACACGTATTGCACGCAGTAGCCCATATCCTCCAGCCGTTTGATGAGCCCAATGTTGCGCTCTTGGTTGACGTGCTTCCACTCCCACTGAATGATGGCAGGGTACAGCCGCGGATCGGCAAAGCCGTCAGCGATACTCGACGACGCAACTTCGACTTCGACGGCCGTTCTGCCGCTGGAGTGGACACCACCCCCACCGCTGACGACTGGGGACGTCGCCGCCGTGGTCGTCTGCGTCTGTCGTTTGTGAAGCCAGTCGGCCGCGACGACCCGCGAGGCGTTGATGACCTGCTGCATGACGTCGACGTCGAACCCTTCCACATCAATGACGATCACATCGGGCATCCGCAGCCACGCGGCGGTACGCGTCGCGCTTCTTCCTCCTCCGACGACGGATCCTCCGCGATTGATTGCCGTGGCGGCGGCCTCGTCGTCGTCGTCATCGTTGCCGTCAAGCCATCCAATGTGGGACAGCAAGGACAAGACCGACAGCCCCTGGACAGTGATGGTCTCGAAGCTGCTCGCGCCACCCGCGTGGCCGATGGACATCGGAGGGACCGATAGTCCACCCATCTGTGGCACGTAGCCCGTCGCGTTCTGCCTCGGGGCTTGAAACGATGTCAGTCCGTCGCTAGGCGTCACCGCGAACGACACCGTCCGGACTTGCGGAATATGGGCATATGTCTGCTGGAGCCGTTGGAATAGCCACGGCACGGGCTCCACCGCGACGGTGTCGATGAAGCCCGTGCGCAACAAGAGATTGAGGTGGTCGTTGACATTGTCCCCAGTGTTGGCCCCGATTTGAAGGACGCGGATGGGGCGGCCGGGGACAGGCCCAATCGCGGCCACCCGCGGACGGGGTGCCGGAGTGGTCTGGTTGGTGATGCGCCGTGATCTGGTTGACGGCATCGCCTTCACATCTTGCTGCTGCTGCTGCTGCAGCAGCAGCTTCTCATTGCGATAAAGTCGCTGTTGCTCTTCCAGACTGCTCGCGCACAAGAGTCGAGTTAAGTGGTGTCGTAAGGTGTACCCTTGGTCCAAATCCCCGGGTACGGTGCTGCAGCAATAACCGCCGCCGCCTTCCGCGACGCGGACCTCGCCCAGGACAGGGGGGTAGCTGCCAACATACCCAAGATGACCTGGGCGACACACGGAGGGATTTAGGGTCGCTGACGGCACCGGCGATGCCGTCGTCGAGTTCGACGCGCCTCGCCCTGGAAGGGAGCGGACGTCAAGCGAGGCGCCGATGATGCGGTCTGGCCATCGCTTCGGCCGCGGCGACGTGCGCGTTGGGCGATTTCGGTCGTCGGGGGGTTGTCCGACCGACCGCGACTGGGGGGGTGAGATGCCCGAGCCAGCGGCGGCCCTAACGGGTGGCGTGGATGGCGGATCACCACCATCATTCAGCACCGACGACGCCGCCGCGGTCGCCGAGCCCGCCTCGATCGTCGTCGTGTCGTCGCGAGACGGTACCCACCGTGAAGGCCCAAGCGTGACCATGAGAACGGCCGCTAGAAATACCATGACTACCGTAACGATAACAGTGACGTGGGAGGAGCGATGCTCCACTCGGAGGAGGGCCGCCGCCGTGGAGGATCCGGTGGGTGTGGCCACGGGGGGCGCTCCCGTTGTGCCCGCCCGGCGCATACACGACTTGTTGCCGGTTTGGGTGCTGGTGGTGGTCTGTGAAGTTGGGGGAGAGGTCAAAAAAAATTGTCGGGAGGGAGGGAGGGAGCAAACGCACACAACGGAGACAGTTGGCACCTCCTCGGTGCTGCGTCACACTTCAACCTCTCAAACGCATTCAGCGTGTCGTTTTGGAGGATTCACACGGGAGGCCAACGAACGGAAAAGAACAAAGGAACCTCGGCAGAGTTTTGAACGTTTGGGTTGCGGTGGGGGGCACGAGAAGTTAAGAGTCGAGTGCCGTCGGGAGCGCGAGAGATCATACAAGCGTCATCGGATAGTCGCAGCGCATCAACCCATCGTATTTTCCCGGCGCTTCCCACGCCGCCGCCTTCGCGAAGGAGGACACGTCGTGCACCGACAAGCCCGTCGCGCTCGGCAACACCGCGATGCAATCGTAAAAGACGTGCTGAACGCAGTAGCCGAGGCTTTCCAACTGCTGAATGAGCCGAATGTTGCGGTCACGGTTCACGTGCTTCCACTCCCATTGGATCACGGACGGGTAGACGCGCGGATCGGCAACGTCCATGTAGTAGGACGATGTCGTGCTGCCGCGACGGCTGCTGCTTCGCTTGGCACCCCCCGCCGACGTGACCCCGGGCGGAACTTTCGCATCGCGGACGCCGCTTTCGGCCTCGCCGCCGCCGTTGGTGTTATGCTGTTGATCGTCCAAGGCGCGTCGTCGTCGGTGAGTGAAATCAGCGGTCATGGCACTGGAAACGTTGAGCACTTGAAGGACGACGTCTACATCGAACCCTTCCGTGTCGACAACGACGACCTCCGGCATACGCAGCCAAAAATTCCGGGTCGCTCCCCGGGGTGGAGGCGGGATCGAAGGGACGTCCGCCCTCGGCAGCTTTTCGGCGGCGTCATCGGAAGCCAACGCCTCATCTCCAGCGGAGGAGGGCTTTCGCCTTGGCTTTCGGGGAGCGTTCGGCTTTCTGTCTGTCGCGCCGTCCTCCGCTTTCGAGCTTCCTCCCGCGTCGCTCTTCGTCGTGGAAGCCGAAAGGAGGTTCTCATTTTCGTCGTCCGTGACGGCATCCAACCAACCGGAAACCTGTAACAAGGTCGAGATTGACAAACCATCGACTTCAATGAACTTGAACCGATCGGCCCCGCCAGCGTGACCAATCGACATGGGCGGCACCGTCAGGCCACCCATCTGCGGAATGAATCCCCCCGCGTTTTCCCTCGGGGCTTGGAAAGAAGTGCGTCCGTCTTTAGGCGCCACGGCGACCTTCATGGTGCGCACCTGTGGCGTGCTTGAATACGTGCCCGCCAGCTTGCTGAAGATCCAAGGCACGGGCTCAATGGCGACGGTGTCGAGGTACCCCGTACGCAACAGGTGATTGAGGTGGTCATTCATGTTGTCGCCGGTGTTGGCGCCGATTTGAAGGACCCGAACCGGACGGCTGACCGGCTGCGTCACGGAGGAGGCCTTCTTTCCCTGATGAATTCGCTTCCGAAGGTCCGCGGCCTGCTGTTGGGCCGCTTCCGCCAATGGGGGTGACGCCCCTGCGGCCTCGTCGTCCTGCTTTCGCCGTCGCGCCTCGGCGTCCACTTCTTCTGCTTGCGACAACAAGGCCTTGGCGCACATCAACCGCGTGATGTAATGTCGCAATGTCTGCCCTTTGTCATGGTCTCCTGGCACCTCGCTGCAGCAATAGCCACCCATGACGCCCTCCCCGATGACGGGCGGGAAGTTGCCGTCGCCGTACTCCTCCTTCTTACAATGCGAGGTCCGGAGGGCCTGCGACGGCGGCGCGTAGGTGACGTTTTTCTCGATCCGGAAGACGGCGGCGCCGTGACGGTGGCGCCATTCCACCGAGGAACGCCGGCGGTTGCGCTGAACGTCGGCGACTCCTTCTCGCTTCTCAGGTTGGTTCCGCAGCTGGGACGAGTCGACAGCGGTCAGCGACGCCTCGTCATTATTATTGGCGTCATTCGCCGTCGTCAATGGTCGACGAAGACGGTAGCCGCTGTTCACACCTTCTTTTCGTTGGTAAGACGGCGGCTTTTTCCATCGTTGTTGGCCTTCCGGCGTCGCATCGTCCCCCTCGAGGATGGCCGCGTCATCCGAGCCATCATGATCAGCGGGATCCCCTCGGCGCTGCGAGCGACGAGGAGGGCTATGGCGCCGCCGCTGTTTCCACGAGGCTTCCCCCTCGGACGCTAAATCACTACTGTGCAACAAGGACGAAAACATCATCCCGCCGAGGAACAAAAACATGAGCAACGCGGCGAAGGCGATGAGGGCAGACCGCAACGTCAGTGGGACGACAATCACCCCGCTGCCGCTGCCGCCACTAGGGGGGTGGTGAGGCCGACTGATGCCGCTGTTTCCAAATGGGGGCAAATTGGTGGTGACGCCGCCTCCGTTGGTTGCGGTGATGCTGCCACGTGGTGGTGGCTCCTCGGCGCCCGTGGCGGTGGAGGATGGTCGGCTCATGAGGGAACTGGCAGGGAAAGCACCAGTGTGAATAGCCGAAGTGGGTTCCCTCACGACCGGCTTGAGAGCGAGGAGGAGGAAATTCCTGGAATGCGCGACCACCATGTGCATAAAACAGTGTGTTCTACACCCCTCACTACGGGACGTTGTCAGTTTGGATCTCCCCCCTTTGCGAGTGACACCGCCGCGGCTTTCCACAATGTTAACAAAAAAAAACTATTCGGCTCTCTGTTGACCGTTCCCCGGTAAGTCGCGCTCTGGGATCTAGCGCCTGGGATTCCGTTGCGTCGAGAAAGAGGAACGAGCAGAAAGGTTGAACGTTAACAGACTTTCGCGACCGGTGTCCCCTCACGCGGCTTCCCCGCTGACGGATGTCGTGGATCCAGCCGCAGTGGCCGACAAGGAGGCAGGGCCATAGATGCACGCTTGCAGCCGCCGCACGAGGGTCTTGAGGTGCCGGTTGGGGTACGCCACCGACGGGGCTAGCACCTCGGCGGTCATGTGGGAGACGACAGGCAGTGGTGCGCTCACGGTAGTGGCGGTGGACGCTTCCCCTCCCTCCTCGGTCGTTCCGGACGATGACGACGTTGCAGCGGACGAATCCCCGGCACCGCCCCCACCGCCGCCCCCAATGCTTCCACTCCGGGGGGGAGGACGAGAGGTGATGGGGTCAGCCGTCGTCGTCGTCCTCGTTGTAGCTACGGCCGGCTGATGCTGCAAGAGAGCGCGAAGCTCCGCTCCATTGTAGGTATACCCGTCGCTTGCCACCACGGGGTCATCGAGCCACGCGGCCTGGGCAAAGCCGTCGGTCACGAGTGTCACCCGGTGAAGCCGCTCGTTGGCTTCGTCAACCGCGTCTTGCAGGGCGGCGATGTCCTTCATGATCGTAAAGTACATCGCCGATGTCTGACGTAGGTAGTCGACCCGCTCCGTCATGGCAGCGCCTTCTTCGACGGTCAACACGGGCGGCGGCGGTCCTCCTGTAGATGATGTGCCCATCAAACTATTATGATGACTGGCACCGCGGCCTTGTCCGACGAAGGCGGTGAGCGAAACCGCGGTCGCACGCGCCGATCCCTTTCCGTTTTTATGACCTCCGCGCGGCATTGTTGGGAACCCAAAAGTGGACGGAGACCGACAGATAGCGGCGACAGAGAGAGAGAGAGAGAGAGCGAGACAGAGAGAGAGAGATCCGCCTCGACGGTTGTGAGGAGGCAGCGGGACGGCAAAAAAACAGAAAAAGCTACAGAGCATTGCAAACCAATTGTGGTCGCCGTTTGGATCCCTTTTGCGACCGAAAATCCCCTCTTCCGGTGAGCCGGAAGAGAGTCAATACCGACGATGCGGCAACTTTACGTGGACGACCGATCGACCTGGAGCCAAATACAATGACCCTTTTGCCGCTGTTACGAAGAATTGCTTTACGAGAGGCATGGGGTTTGAAAAAAGGATGTCGGTCGTGAATTCTGTTGACTCTGTCACACACTCTCTTGATCTATCTTTTTTGCACCTCTCGTCGAGTGCTACGCGACCGGAGGGTCGAAGACGAACTCTGGACAGTGCCTCACGGCGTGGCCACCGTACCCAGTCGGCCGCCACATGTACGCCGTTCGCGCTTCCAGATCCTGATTTCGCACGCATCGTCCTCCTAAGCGGTCGTTCTTCACGTAAAAAGCATTCAGACCCAGCGACGTGAAGTACACGAAGGTGTAGTCCCACTTGTGCATCAGTTTGGTAGCCGCATTCAGCGACATCCCATAGCAATACGACTGATGATCCCACATGGTTTTAGGACTGTCGAGGCTAAACGTCGCCGCAAGCAGTGGCCCCAATTGGGCATTGATCTCCAAAATCACCATGTCTGCCGAGTACCCGCATTCCAGCAGGGCTTTGATGATCCAATAGTCCTTGTGGTCGGTGTCGACGCTGAGGATGTTAGCCCGCTTTGGCGCTGAAAAATTGCGAAACAGCTCGCAAACGTTTTCCGGAGAGATGAAGGCGAAGCGTTTATTGATGGGAAGGTTTTCCGGCGTGCCGTCCATCATGAGACCCGTCCAGTTTTTATGGAGTCGAAGATTCAACACGTTGCACTCCTTCTCTCCGCCTTCGACGCCAAATTCAACGTATGTGCCGTTCACCTCTTGGTGTAGATATTGATTGATGCGTTCGATGACGCCGTCTTCGCCGAACTGAGAATGCACTTTGAATTCCCAATTGTGCCGCAGGGACTCCATGTACGACAAATGCGTGCCATGCAGGACGTCATAGCCAGTGTGATTCGGAGGCACGTGGGCGCACGGTGTGCTCGAGAACCAACTAGGACTTCCCGCAACAGGAGCCGGCGTCGGCACTCGATGCGGAGACGGCGGCGGCATGGAGACATTGGCCGATGTTGCCGTGACGGTCACGGAGTGCGTTTGCGAGGCCGTAAGAGTCGCGTAAACAGTTGCCGTGGTGGTTTCGGTACGCGTTTCCGGAGGGGTTGGCGGCGGGACGGCGAGGTAGTACGTTAGCGCGGAGGACACGACGACCGCCAGCGCGAGTTTCATCCAGCCAATTGCCACAGACGGCGGCGAAGACGACGGGGCAGTCCGCATTGGGCCTAGGAAACAGACCTCGGGAAACGGAAGAAGAGGGGGCGACAACGGGAGGAAGAGATTTTCGAGGAGGGGAGTGTTCCTCTTCAAAAATCCCACTCTCCTGGACTCTCAGAGATAGCGCTTCTTATTTTTCCTTGGCAACACAATTACTCGTCGCCTCACTGGACCGGCGGAATAAGTGCTCGGTCCGGACGTGTCCAAGGAATTAATCCGAAGTGTAAAAAAAGGTTAAACCGATTGTGTGCTCTCTCGGGGACGGGCCGGGCACCAAAATTCCCCGCCGAGCGGCGTCACCCGCCCCAGAGTCATCCCGTCGGTGAATGGCGCTTGTTGCCCGCCTCTCTCTCACACTCTTTCTCAGGCTGTGCGTCGGCCACCCTTGACTCCCCCAGTTGCAGTTGCCTTCTTCGCGCGGCGTTGTTCCTTCTTCCCCACGGATGATTCACTCCTTCGTCCGCTTTGCCTATCCTTCCTCGCATCGGCGGTTTTTACTTTTTTGTTGTGCCCTTTCTTTCTCATGCGAGCCTCCTTGGCCGCTTGCCGTTCCGCCAGTTTCAACAGTTCAGGGCTATCCTTCAAAAACGTATCTGCGAACGACTTCTCCCTTCGTCGTCGTTGCTTTCCCGTGCCAGCGTAGTATCCGAATTCAAAGAACTCCGGAAGCGGACCGGACGCCCTTTTAGGAGCCAAATGTTTGGTTTCTGGATTGGCGTAGCTAGAAAACCGCAGGAGCTCCAACTCTTGCCGGACTTCTTTCGTCAGCTTGCCCCGTTTCATGCCGTACCATTGTTGGAGCGTATTCCGTTGATTCGCGCGTTCTGACTTGATTCGAGCTTTTCTCGCCTCGACGCCTTCCACGAATCCGTTTTTGGTGTGGAAAAAATTGACACCACCGCCGGAGGACGAGGCAGCCGCGGCGACCGCGGCCGGTCGGTCGTTCAAGGTCTCCTCCTTGTCTGTCACGGTCGTCGTCGCAGACTTCATGGTCTGTGCGTTGCCGCTGGCGGCAGTGCGTTTCGTCGTCGTTGACACCCCTGCGGATGATGCCGCAGCCGTGGGTGAATACACAGCGGATGCAAAAACCGACTGTTTCATCAAGGCGCTACAGGCTGCTTGTTCCGCATCCTTGGAACGACGAAGCATCGCGAAGGGGGACAGTAGAAAGGGGAATAAAAGCAAAAAAAAAGAACGAAAAGGGAGAACGCTCTCTCCGCTTGTTTACTGATAACAGCAAAGAAAACCCAATTCGCGAGAAACAAAACGGAGACGAAAAAAAAGGTCCCGAGTGCGGTCGGACGCGGTGTGGTCGTGCCAGCGGAAGTCTAAAAGCAAGAGAGGGCGATGAGGACCGAGGAGTTCGTTTCTAACACGTAGTTGCCTCTCTGGAGGCCAGCGCCGCCTCGTAAGGAGGCGGATCACTGATTCTCCTGTTCCGTTCCTCCGGCAACGCCACCAAACAGCTCGCCGCGTCGCGCCAACATCGCTCGCTTGCGACCGCTGGCTTCCCGGAGCTGCCGCATCATCGCGGGCGACACCCCGTGGTTCCCTTGCAGCAACACGTTCACAAGTCCCGTTCGCGGATCCCGGATCACATCCACCAAAAACGCGGCGGCATCGTCCGTGATGAGATTGTTGCGCAGATCCAGCACCTTGGTGGCACCGATGACGGCGGGTGCTACCAAAGTGGCCGTCGACGATTGAGAAAGGGCGATGTTCAGGTCGTTGCCACGGGACTCTCCCGCCAGTGCCAGCGGCGATCGTCGCGGCCCTGCGGACATCGCGACGACGGTGACGGTGGTGGCGGGTGGATGACTGAACGAATGCGACGGCGCTCGAGGCATCGTCGCAGCGACGTCGGCTCCGAAGGAGGAAGCGGACAAGCTGCTGCGCCGTGAGCCATCATTTACCATGCCTGGGACGGTCGTCTCAATCGTCGCTGTTGACGACGAGGAAGAGGCGCGGGGTGGACGTTTGCGCAGCGCTTCCACAATTTGCCACACGTCCTTGTCCGTCAAGGCTTTTTCGCGAGCTTCAATGATGCCGGCGGAAGCGGACGATTTCGACAAGGCCATCAGCACGTCGTCAACAGCCGCTTGAGCCAGCTTCCGCTGAAGGGCGACGACAATGTCGTCGACGGTCGTTTGGGCAACGCCCTTGCCATCCGTTGCTTGACGCTCGGTGGTGGCGGTGCTGGCTAGGGTTGCTAAGGGTGGTCCAAAATCGACATGTTTGAGGCGTGGTAGTCGCGGCACTAGCCGATGTAAGACCTCCGTGCGCACTGCGCCGTCGGAGAGGCTGAATCGGGCGGTTGGACCCAACTTCACGACGACGATGCGATCCTGTCGGCCGCAACCGTCAACGAGGGCCGTTAACATGGCGTCGGTCAGGATAGGGAACACGGTCGGGGACCCTTCGCGCGACTTCGTCATCGCCGTGGAACGGTTGGCACGCTGAGGATCGTCCTCCTCCCACAGGGTCGTCAAATCCACCAGGCTGACATCGCCGGGGGCGGCCCCTAACAGACGTTGGATGATTTCTCGTTGAAATTTCGCTTCGAACTGGCGCTGGACGGCAGCAGCAGCGGATGACGTCGTTTCGTCATCATGCGGAGGATACTCATTGCTGCTGACGGCGGGCGTCGCCCGACGACGCGTCGTTAAGGTGGTGTCGTCCTCCGCAGCTATTTCTGCCGGAGGAGGAGGAGGGACCGGAGACGCGCCGTCCGCGCTGTCATTCATGACCTGGAACGGTTTGTCGGAGTTTTTGTTTCGCAGCGACGCCGCCCGGCGGACACGCCATCCCCCTCCGCCTTCGACGGTTAAGTCCGTGGACGTTGACACACAAGACGTTGCCGGGAGGAGAGGCGCCAGTTCGATACTCTCGCGCCTCGCGACGTTGATGATTGAGGGCGTGGCGCCGTCGCCGGCCGAGAGAGGCACCATCACTTGCTGATTGATCCCCACGGCAACTGCCGCACTGCTGCTGCTCCCGGATAGACCCATTCTCCCCATGCGAGTGGCATAGGAGGAAGACCGGAAGGGCGTTCCGCCGTCACCCCCTCCACGGTCACGAGGCGCCGCCGTCGGCGTGACAGCCTCTCCGACACTGAGACTGGCCCCTCCATCCCCAGACGAGGACGACCCAATGAGGTCCCTCACGGTCGGCAAATGAGAAGAGCGACCGAGGCCAAAACCAAACGACGCCGAAGGCGGCCTTTGAAGCGGCGACATGGTTCGCGACGCGGGACGATCTGGAAGTGTTTCGTCGGCGTCCCGGCCGCGGTGGCCTTCGTCCATCGGGGAGGATTGATCTCCCCAAAGCAGTTTGACCGCCGCGTTGGAAGGCGTTGGCCCCTCGGCACGCGGGGGCGACGAAGGAAGACTTCGTGGCGCCAGCCTTTTCTCTAAGTACTCACGTTTGGCTTCGGCGACGGGTTTCCTGGAGGTCCAGCCATTGCTCCACGACGGTGCAGGTTCGTCAAGTACCACGCCAGCGACGACAACAGCGAGTGGCGTTTTCGTCACCGTCGTCGTCGATAATGGGTACCGTTCGGTCCCGTCTCCTGTCCCAGCCGCAAGCGGCTTCTTGTCGTCCTTCGCTGTCCGGAAGCTTTCAGGAAGAAGTGGTGACGATGTGGAGCTGCTGCTCTTGACATCGACACCGACGGCGCTTTTTGGCGTTGATGTTGCCTGGCGCGCCTGGAACGGCGAGGCGGTTGCTGTGCTCCCAGCCGGCACTTCATCACGGTGCTGCAAGGGCGTGGCGTTCGTGACGCCGCTGGTGTTTGTGAATGAGGATCCTTCCGATCCAGCGTCGCACGCGAGTTTTGTTTGCGTACCGCGGCAAATCTCGCCGGTCAGTGCCGCCGGCGGGGGGTCAATGCTTCCTCCGGCGTTAGACGAAAAGGTTCTCCGATAACTGTCGATTCGAGTGGCCTTCACGCTCCCAGATGAACGCAACGAACAGAAATCCGATGGGGGGCCGATCGGCGGCTGCGGAGCGTCGAGCGAATCCGTACCACCCACCGTCGCATCGCCACCGTCGTCCGCACGACCAGTTGCAACACCTCCGCTGCTGCTGTGGTTGCTGCTTCGTGTCGCGAGCAGCAGTTGTTGTCGAAGCCACTCGATTTCTTTCTTCAGCTGGTGGTTCTCGAGCCTTAGCTTCGTAGCATCTTGCGAGGCGTCGTTGAAGGCCGCACGCCAATCGAACCGTTCGGGCGGCGTGAGGTGTGACTGGGCCTGCTCCTCGTTGCTGGGTGACGACGACGACGTGGCGAGTTGAGCCGCGTTGCGGCCCACCTCCTCGACGTCGATAGAGCTCCGCACTGGCGTAGCCAGATGCCGCGCGTCCAGATGCCCCTCGGCTGAAACGCCTCTCCTGTCGTCGTCCGGTTGGGTTTTCCGGGATTCGTCTTGGATAGGCTGATGGCGGACCGTTGGGGCGCTTTGAGGTCGCCGTCGCGTCGTGGACTTCAGCAAAGCAACGGGAATTGACGATGACGACGATTGCTGTGTCACCAGGGGCTCGTCATCGGCGCCTGATGCCGATTGGAATCTCACACCGGTGCTGCGCGCGGGCGGCCTGCGACTAATTGTACCACAAGATGACGACGATGATGGTGATTGCGCCTCGGAGTCGAACGTCGTCGTAGTGCCCCGGGTTGTGGCGGAGTGCGGTGCCGGGTCGTTGCCCTTCATCGGCGAGGTCGCACAGGATGTCATCACGGACGTCTCCGTGACACCATACTTCATGCTCGTCGACGCGTTCACACCGCGAATGATTCTGCCAGACCGCTCCTTGGCCGCGACCACTTGCACATAGTTACTCAACAGACAGTAGTACCTGCCTAAGGCGTACGCCCACCGCCGCAGCCCCAGAATCACGGGCTCGGACATCAGCGTCGTGGCCGCGGTAATGTCATCGAGAGAGACGCCGCCAGGCAGAGACGCGACGATATCAATGACGTCATTTTCAGTGGTAGGGAACTCATCCACGATGAACGCCAAGTGACTGTCCAGCAGTTCTCGAGAAAAAGGTCTCACACTGTGCCCGGGTACCAAAAAGCTGGCGAAGGATCCCGCGGCGGCGCAGTGTTGACGCAATGTGACGCTCCCGCCGCTGCACGAAGCGAGGTCCGTGGTGGTGGCCGATGCACTGCAACCGCCGCCACCTCTGCCGCGGACGCCAAGGGAATCGTCGTCGTCGTCCTCGAACGGATCGTCGATCATTAGCCAATGTGCGAAGTGACCGACGGCCTCGATCAACGCGGTCAGCAACGGCAATGCGACACGGGCGCCACGGGGACCGCGACCAATTAGCTGGCTCCATCGGTCACACGGGACCGCATGCCAGATCGACGCGGTTTCGGTGGTGCTTGGCGCGTTCGCCGTCACGATGGCCCCACGAGCGGAGGGCGAGGGAGATCGCTCCGCCAGGGTTGTAGCGACGCGTTTCGCGCGCTCCTCATTTTCGTCGTCGTCGTCCTCTGCCCCGGAGGAGGGAAGGATTGGGACATTCGATACCGCGATCCGAGACGAGAGCAGCAGGGCGCCGTCTTCGTCAAGTGCTCCTCCTCGTTGCTTCGCCTCTCCCCCAATCGCTTGTGTCGGCGACAACGATTCCACTCCTCCCTCACCGGCGACCACCTGTGCCGTCGTCGCCGCTTGGGACGACGACGATGACATCGCCAACAGACTGCTGCGACTTCGTGACAGCCGCCGGCGCTGTTCCACACACCATTGTATGAATCGAAGTTGCTCCTTCGGCAAGGCCTGAACATAGCACGCCGCGACCTCGGCGTCGACCACGCAGGCGTCCAGCTGGGCCTCAAAGGCTTGGAGAACGGAGTCGTTGTCGGACGGTTCCATCCACTGGCGAGGAGAGGCGCGCGCTCTATTGTTCGCGAGTCTCTTGTGGCCAACGCCCTCTCGTCGAGCCAAACAACGAGTGACAGGGGAAGGAAGGAAGGGGAAAAAATGCTTATCCCCCCCTTTCATGCGACTCAAACTTCAATCGCGATGTTCATTTCTTCCCCCTCCTGCCAGGAGCTGGTTGACGAATTGAACGATGGAATGGCGGATCCGTTTGCGTAGGCCGCACAGTCTAAGTAGTGCTCTCTATATTCTTGCCCCCGCCTAGCATCTCTTCCCTGTGATGACCGGAAGTCACGTGCGAATGCCATGTTGCCTCTTTGGCAGAGGGAAAAAAGCTCGCGCCACATGAAGAGGGGAATGAAGGAAGGATGAATCGAGTGTGTGGTCTTGCGGGATAAAGAAAGGCCCTCTATGCGACAGCCTTCTCGGCGGCAGCGGGGGAAATAAAAAGGGTAGAGAGAGGAGCCGTGAATATGGAAAAGGCTCCTAAAAGTGAG
>ERZ1292630.1290-Hain-H41-02um-R3-1290-length-24831-cov-6_pt1 | contig 24831 bp, 24 predicted proteins | sample MGYA00564408_ERZ1292630 | MGnify/ENA primary metagenome ERZ1292630 (study PRJEB36523, sample SAMEA6512641) | groundwater metagenome | collected 2019-01-08 | study: AquaDiva: Metagenomics assemblies of 32 groundwater samples
CATTCTTAATAGAACTACCCGTTGATGTGCTCAAGCAACAGGAAGAAACCCAGAGACAAACTAAAGACAGCTATTATAAAAAAGATTCTTTTTAACATAATTACTATTTCTCCTTGTAATTAAATTACGCCCACCCCTCAAGAGGGGAGGGGGCTAAAATTAAAATTGCTACCTTACGTTACTACGTTTCTCATATTCTCTTACAGCATCGTCTGAGTCAAAGACGACTGTTTCACCATTCGGCCCGTGTCCTATCTTGATAATACCTATGCCCAACTCTCCTGATTTCTCAAAACCGGCCATACGTTCAGATGAGGCAAATATATACAGTCTACCATCCTTATTCAACACTTGATAATTAGTTGCCTTTGATGACTCAGCATAGGAACTGACAATATTTGAGGCGGCACAAAACGTGAGTCCCACAATAACCGGTGCCAAAAATAAATTTACAATTTTTCTCATAATATCGATTACTCCTTTTAAATCCCTCTTAGCCTCCTTTTAGAAAAGGGGGGATACAGGGGGATTTATTTAAACCGTTTAAAAATTAGAAGTCAATCTGGAAACGCATGCCAAAGAGATTGGCGCTATCATCACTAAGACGAGTACTGCCCACAAGCCTAGTAACATCCGCATTTACATAGTTCAACATAACCCTCGTATTGGGATTCAGATACCAATTGATACCTAATGTTACATCATTGAGTCTTCCACCACGGATTTTTTCATCTGATAAGTCAAGCTGTGAGTAGCGCGCTGTTAATTCTATCGCCCCTGTACTTTTCCTCCATTCAAAACTTCTGTTTGGTTTAACGCGATCAAATACGCCATTTTTTGTCTTATATTTTCTGCTTTCACCTGTTAAAAAATAACTACCAGAAACATAGTACCCCGAAAAATCCGGATCTGAGTCTGGGCTGTTCTCAAGTTCTACATCAGCCAAAGTATATTCAGTCTGTAGTGAAAAAGGTCCATATACAAGGGCCAATTCCGGATTAAAGAGATTGAAACTTTCTGCGCCAAAGGCGCCCGTATCTACAAACCTGTCTGCCAAGTGCATCTCGGGTGTTTCCCTGAATCTAACGCTATTTTCAAATGCATTTTGACGACTCAATGAAAATCCAACGTGTATCAGTTTCCTTCCTTCATCCTCGTACCATGGTAATGCCGTGATTCTACCTGTGAGGCTGTAACCACCTTCGGTTTTTTTGGTTCCTTCGCTATCGCCATGATCACCTGCGTTGCGGAATACTCCTCCTGCCCATGTCATACGCTCTTTCAACATGTGGTTGTGCAGCATAAACCCTGTATTACGACTTGGTACAAAGGCATTATTCAAACTTCTTTCCATAAACGTGATGTACCTACTGGAAGTAAGTTCTTCTAAACTAAACGGTTCCTTAAAATGCCCTACACGGAAATTGCCTAAAACAGGGATCTTTTTTAGCTCCATATAGACATCCTTAAAATCAGGCCTTCCACTGCTTGCAAAGTCATATTCCGCCATGAAGCTAATATTTTTATAGATGTCTCCGCTAAAATAGATTCGTGCCCTGCGGAACTCCGTGCCATCCGTTTGATCCCCTATACTACTTTTTTCTATCTTACTATCCTGAGTAAACCATCCCCAATCGTTCATGATCCTGCCGCCTATATTGAGCTTGAAGTTTCCGTTTTCAGACTCAAATCTTAAACCTTTGTCCCAATATGCTCTGAAATCATTAGGGTCTCTTTTTCCTTCTTTTATTCCTTCAATAGAGGTATTTGTAGCATTTAACTGATTTCGTATTGCCTGTATCTGTTCCTGCTGACTTCTAACAACTTCATCCATCACTTTCAACTGCCCTCTTAAATCATCTTGCCCTGATGCATTTTGTGTCATACAAAGTACAGGCAAGGCTATAAAACAGACTAAAAGCCAACTTGAAACTGGAAATATTCTCATAGTTTTTTCTCCTCTTTCTATTTTTCACCTCCAGTTGACCGGTCAGCTTAAGATATTATTTAGTTTTTTGCATTCACCTGCGGCAGTCCGCTCGGTAGTATTCATCCTTTAACTATAGTATAAGTTTCACCTCCTTTAGGCTTTGAGTTTTGCCCATCTAAACGAAATTTCTCTGTCTTGTCTATTTGAACAACTTTACTATCGTGTATTGTTATCTGGATAGAACCGTAACTAACATTTTTTAAAGCACTTGCTATTTTCAAAAGGATTTCTTCTTCGTTTTCGGCATTGCAACTTCTCTTCATCTATCTTCTCCAATCTTCAAAATTGATACTTCGACGGCGCTCAGTATGGCATCGACTGAGCTCAGCCGAATGTCCAACCCTGAGCAAACCCCGTCCTTGAGGTCGGGGAAAGTCGAAGGGTTGCTTATTTGTAAAAGTTTAGCTCACCGCAGAAAATTCATAAAGATTTTTTAGGTAAACGATTAAGATAAGCAGAGGGGAGGTAACTGCCTAAATTTGTTTAAAAAAAATCTTAATTTTCTATGCATCCTGCGGTGAACTATAACTTTTTTTACGTTCGTAATTAAAATCTGCCCAACCTTACTGACTATGTTAGCGATAATCCCTTATCGGATTTTCAGAATTTTACGTTTATATTGTTAACTGTGTATAAAGGAATTGTTAATTTTTGGTTAATTCTACAAAAATCAATTTGTTGATTCTATTATTAAGTAAACTGTAAATGGTTCACTTTCATGCTCTATAACAGGAGTGCATGATGATTTGTGCAGTTGTTCTTTTTGTCCTTATTGTTGCTCTGGGTTTCTTCCTGTTGCTTGAGCACATCAACGGGTAGTTCTATTAAGAATGTCGCCCCATGACATACTGATTTGTCCAGAATGATCCTGCCGTTGTGCTGCGCAACAAATAAATGGGCGTTATATAATCCAAGCCCGTCACCTTTTTTTGTTCTTTCCGAACACATTTCCGTGTGTCCAAAGCGCCTGAAAATCTTATCCCGCATCTCCTCAGGTATGCCTGGTCCTGTATCTTCCACTTTAAGCAGTACTGTGTCATTAAATGCTTCTACGCTGATAGTTACATTTCCACCGGACGGAGTAAATTTTAACGAATTTGAAACAAGATTGTTAAGAACATGGTAACGCAGTCTCTTCATGTCCCATCTTACTACTGGTAATTTTGATTTAACCACGACAGACAGATCGATTCCTTTTGCCTTTGCCTCGCAGCCAAAGGTTTTTTCTATTTCGTGAAGCTCTTTTGCAAGATCTTCTATAAATTCGAATTCAATGATCTCTTTTCCGGCTTCCATCTTGGCCATGGTAAGTATGTCTTCTATCAGCCCGAACATATCCTCTCCCGAGTCGATGATAATCTTGAGCATATCAAGCCATCTGCGATTTGCATTGGTGGCTTCTATTTCTCTCAACAGGATTCTGGAAAAACCAAGAAGGGCTATCATCGGAGACTTGAGATCATGGCTGATTGTGGAGAGTATCCTGTTGTGTTTCTCTATAATTGCTTTTTCGTTGTCACATATTTTTGCGTTCATTAAAATTTCCTTCAATAAAAATTTATTTGTTTTATTTTTTTATCCGATTTTTGCCCTGATTTCCTTTATCAGCCTTTCTTTAGTAATTTTCTTGTTCAGAAAGACAAGATTTGGATCTACCTTGTTTAAGTTTTTATAATCACGTCTGGAAGAATTAGACAGAATAATGATTGGAATATCAGCGTATTCAGGCATACCCTTCAAGTAAAGGAAGAATGTATCGCCGGTTACCATATCCAGCATCATATCGAGAATGATCAGATCAGGCAGCTTTTCTTCCAGTCTCTTAAATGCGTCATCTCCATCATATGCTTGTATAATTTCGTAGTCAGTACCCTCAAGCATCAGGGTATACAGGTCATGATAACGTTTCTCATCTTCTACTATCATAATATTCTTAACCACTTAACTATTTTCCTTCATATTCCTGGTTTTCTTCATTATAAATTCGCTCCTTTCAGCCAACCCGAACGTACCGTTCAGTATGGGCGTGTCGCTAATCCTGACCTGTCGTCGGGACAGGTTTATTCTGTTTTTTACAAAAAAGTTATACTGATTAGCAAAAAATACTTAAATCTTCTTTAAGAATATACAAATCTATTATTAATTAAAAATAAAGGTTCTGTTAATTCTTGGTTAAGGATCAAAAAATAACTTGATATTACATGCTCATTGTCTTAATATCCTCTCTAATATCTACAGCAAAACAAACGCTTTAAAACTTGCAGGGTCTGGATACTTGTCTTATGGTGTTTTACCTTGATATCAAGATTATTCGTTATATAATCAGATATGAAATTCTGGCTATAAAATGTTAGTATTTTGAAATATATGATTATGAAGACTTTAAATGCAAGTAAACGAGAAATGATAACAACGATACTCACAAAAGTTCTAAATAGTGAGGAAAGTGTAATTTTTGCTTATCTGTATGGTTCTTTCGTAACTGATAATCTATTTCGTGATATAGACATTTTTATATTTACACGTAAAGATGAAGATTCATTTGTGTATCCGGTAAGCGTAAAAGAGAAGCTTTGTGATGCTGTTACAAAAGCTGGAATAGACTCATTTGTTGTTGATGACTATGATGTCAGAATTATTAATGATGCTCCTTATGATATCATGATAGATATCCTACGTGATGGGAGATTAATTGTAGACAAAGCACAGGATCTTCGGAAAGATTATATCGAGCGTATATCTGACGAATATAGAGTTAATTATTTTATTCTCGATGAGGCATACGGTGCAGATAGATAAAGGGCGGGTCGCAAGATATCTTTATGATATTTCTTCTAATACGAAGGACATAGAAAGTCTCGTAACAGATTATACTGAAAGTAAAATTATAAACGAAAAGCATCTTCTTAAAAGCCTGAAGTATTCGCTTGTTGAGATATCTGAAGCCATGTCATTAGTACTCCAACATATACTGGCTAAACATTACTCTATTCCTGCTAAAGGTTATGTTGATACAATCAAGCAGGCGGCCAATGCTGGAATTATTCCTCAAAAACTTTCATTATCCCTCAAACCGTTTTTTGATTTCCGAAATTCTCTTGTACACAGATATTGGGCGGTTGATGATAAAATACTTCTTAACAATTCCAAAGCGGGCATCACTGATTTCTCCGCCTTTGTAGAAACGATAGAAAGGTTTCTGGAAAGAATCCAATAAAAATGGGAGACAGAGCCTCTCCTTGCGCAGTTTGCGGTTGCTGCTAATTCCGCCATTCATTTCAAACATCCCATAGTGTGGAGTACGTTATTCTCAGAATGTCTGTCTTTTCTTCTCTTGATCAAGGAAAATTATTTAGAAATTCACGAAATTACATGAAATTATGAGTGGTTGACAGGCAGGGTAACAATAAATTTTGTGCCTGTTCCGGGGATATTTTCAACATCTATCTTTCCATTATGCAGGAGTACGATGTGTTTTACGATTGAAAGTCCCAGGCCGGTTCCGCCCAGTTTTCTGGATCGGGATTTATCAACCACATAAAATCTTTCGAAGATACGTGATAAATGTTCCTTTGGAATGCATATCCCCGTATCCTGTATCTCTGTTATTAAGCCTTTATCATTTTGGCTTACGGATATCATAACTTCGCCTCTTTCAGTGTACTTAATGGCATTATCTATTAAGTTGATAAACACCTGTTCCAGTTTAAAAGGATCAGCCTTGATAAGAGGCAAATTCTTGTCTGCTTTAAATTTTAAAACCAGATTCTTTTCTCTTAATCTCTGATCAAATATCTTTAGAATGTTTTCAATTAAACCCTTTAAATTTACGTCTTCCAATTCCAGGCTGCTTGATTCTTCTTCAAGCTCTGACAGCAGCAGTAAATCCTCAACAATATTTATCACCCTGTCTGTATGCCTCTTAATGATATTCAGGTAATGTTTATTTTCGTCATCATTAGTTGTCTCTTCCAGGGTTTCCACAAATCCTTTTATTGCCGTAAGCGGTGTGCGTAATTCGTGGGACACGTTTGAGACAAAATCTTTCTTTGTCTTTTCCAGATTCTTGATTTTTGTTATATCATACAGGGTTGCCACTATCTCTTCTTTATTTGTGCAAAAGGTGGCGCTGCATAAATATGTTCTGCTGTTTAATTCGATTTCATCAACAATGCTGCTTCTCTTACTTCTTACCTCTTTTATAAATTCATCAAATTTGATTTTCCTTAAGACTTCCCAGTAAAATTTTCCTTTGACAGAATCACACTGAACAATCTTTCTAAAGTTCTCATTATAGACTGTAATCCTTCCTTCCTTGTCTAATACACAAAGACCCTCTTTGATTGACGATATAATACTGTTAAGTTCTTCCTTCTGACAGGACAGTTGTGTAAATAAGGTTTTCATTTGATCTGTCATGTAATTAAAACTATCTGCCAGTTCTTTTATTTCATCTCTGTTTTTTAAGTAAACTTTTGTATTAAAGTCCCCTTGAGCTACCTTGCGGGAAGCGGCGCCCAATTCTTTAAGAGGCCGGGATAAATTGCGGGAAAAAAGAAAAGCTCCTAACAGTAATACAGCTACAATAATCACTGCAATCTTAATAATAGTAATTTGCAGGTTATTGAGCATGGTATTTATCTCATTTAAGAACAGGCTTGCCCTTAAAACGCCGAAGACATTTCCATTTATTTCAATCGGCACCGCAACATATAACATTTCTTCTTTCACGGTGGCGCTATAACGTAACGATGTGCCAATGCCGTCTCTTATGGCCTGCATTATCTCAAGTCGATTCTTATGATTTTCCATTAATGCCGGATCTTTTTCTGAATCTGCTAAAACTATCCCATCAAGGTTTACGACAGTGATCCTTGTCTCTATTTGCCTGCCCAATTTCTTTATAAGGGTGTCCAATTCCTCAATACGGTTGTTTTCCATGAGGGGGGATATATTCAGCTTTAATGTAAGGCAAAGATTTTTCAGGTTACCGTTTAATGTGTTTATGTGATGATGCCTTATTGCCCTGAAAGAGAGGGGAAGTGCGATGGCCAGAATTACAATAACAATAAACAAATATCCGCCAAAAATTTTTACAAATATCGAATTTTTCATCCTTCTAATTTATAGCCTACACCTCTAATGTTCTTAATGAATCGTCCTGCCTTGCCTAACTTGTCTCTCAAATGTTTAATATGCACATCTATTGTCCTGTCTATAACAATCTTCTCATGTCCCCAGAGATAATCTAAAATATCATTCCTAGAGAACACCTTACTTTTTTTTGATAAAAGTAATTTTAATATCCTGAATTCAGTAGAAGTTAATTCAACTCTTTTGCCTTCAACAAAGACTTCGTATTTTTCAGTATCTATAATTAATATCCCGCCGACATCTAATTTCCCGGATTCTTCAACCTTTTGTCTTCTTCTTAAGATTGCCTTAACCCTGGCAACCAATTCTCTTGGTGAGAAAGGTTTGGTAACATAGTCATCTGCGCCAAATTCCAATCCCAGGATTTTATCTGTTTCATCTCCCTTTGCCGTAAGCATAATAATGGGAATTGAGGAAAACTTATCTTCCTTTTTTAAGTATTTACAGATTTCAAGGCCATCTGCATCGGGTAACATCAAATCAAGGATGATAAGATCCGGGATTTTCTCATCAAGAAATCTATAAAAACTCTCTGCATCAGAGAATCCCTTAACCTTAAACATTGCCTTCTTGAGATGAATAGTCACCAGCTCTACAATATCCGGCTCATCATCTATTACGGCTATTAATTTATTCATCGAGTTCAATGGTTGTTGTTAAAATAAGAATATCCTTCCAGGTTTTTAGCATCTATGCAGAGTAAATTCAACAAGTTTTGAAAAATATTGGTTGAGACTGTTGGAAGCTTATGTGTGAATTATGAGAAGGTAATCATTGTATTATCTTAACCATATATTATTTCTAATAGCCTGTAAGTTGGAAATATAGATTCTGAAGTAGTTAAATATTGACCACATTAGCGAAAATAATTCGTGTAGCGCTTGCGTATTATTATTCCCGCATTTGATTTACAAATAAAGAGGGTATAAATCGGCAGGTCATATTTTTTTGATGTTAAATTAGAGGTTTAATATGGTTGTATGCGAAGGTAAGCTATTATATAATGGGCACTTAAAGAAGCATTGTATTCTTTACTGTTTATTTAAAAATTAATGAAACTTTTAGTTGTGTATTACGGTTATAATAAATATTAATCGGTATATATTTTACGATATTTCGCTTGAAAACTATGTAAATTTATATATAATTGCGAAAAATAAAAAGTCATTGGTATGTTATTTACGTAAAAGTGGAAATGTAGTTTTAAGCAATTTAATCTTTTCAGGATGTTTTAAAATGAGTAAGGAATTCTTAAATCAATTAAAAGACCGACTTAAAGAAAGAAGGCACCATCTCTTGAAGGAGGTAAATCTGAGGTTAGGGGAGTTTAAGGACTCTGGCGGCTGCAGGCTTAGAGACACTGCAGATATAGCGTCTAACCTTATAGAAGATGAGATAGTAATGTCTATTGCACAAGGTGAAGCTAGAGAAATAGAACAAATAGATAATGCCTTAAGCCAAATAAAGAAGGGTAATTACGGTATATGTGAAGACTGTGGCATGAAGATAAACAAACAGCGCCTAATAGCCATACCCTTCGTAAACCTTTGTGTTAAATGTAAAGAGGCAGAAGAACGTGATGAAGGAATTGAAATTAACAGGGGGGGATATTACAAGATAGAGCCGGTTGAATATGGAGAATTTGAGACAGATGAAGAAAAAAGCAACAACATAAAACACAGTGAAAATATTGATATTAATCCGTATGACAATTAAATTATTTCTTTATTTCTTTATGCCATAGTGGTGCATAATTCGTTGAACGGTGTCTTTGATAAGCGCCTTTATTGTAACGGGGATCAATATAATTTGAAAAACAGGATTGATCGCCTGTATTAATATTTTTTTATAAGAAGCATCTCCTGTAACCATATTCCATAGAAGTGTATTAAGATGATTCGCAATCCAGGAGCCTCTTCTGTTTTTAACGTATGATAGACGAGGCCTTACCAGCCAATTCTGTTTTGTAATAAAATCGCTGAGCATCAAAATTACTGTGCCAAGCAGATTATCCATCGCAAGTAATTTCTTTGCAGGTTTATAGTAATGACTGTCAAAGTCATCTTTTGAGATGCCATGTTCAAATGCTGCCTGTACCGCCATCTGTGAGGTTATATAGGCCGATTCCATCCCGTTCTTGAATATCCTTGTAATACTTGCATCGCCTACAATAACAAACCTGTCAGTAAATGGCTTCTTTGCATGTGAAAGTGTGATCTTCGGTATACATATACAGAATTTGTCAGGCATTTTCCAATCATGAGGCAGTTTCATGCGGACAACCGGGTGACTTACAAAATTGAGCAGGTCCTTCTTTGTCAAATCTCTGGTGCCTACCAGGCTTACAGTAACATAGTTCCCTTTAGGCACCATCGATGCAAATCTGAATGGTTTCAGACCAAGTGCGAATACGTGTATATTATCATCAAAGGATTTCTTTATAAAAGTATCACTTAAGGGTATTTCCATTTGACAGGTTTGAATGGTTTTAGGCGGTATGTAACCAAAATTTAACCCTTTAATTTTATTAACTATTGTAGAATTAATACCAAATGCACCCACTACAAGATCTGCTTCCATCTCCTTGTATGAGTCACTCGTCCCATAGATTATGGTTGCAGGAGTGTTAATGTCAGAAGACAGTCTTAACTCCTGAACAGGCTCATAGATTACGTTTGCACCCTGTTTAATGACATGTTTTAACAGGCAGTCGTCAAAGCTGTGACTTTCTGTATGGGTGCTATAAAGGGGACCATTGCCACGGTACACGGCCAATATACTACTTTTATCATTCGGTATTGGTTTGTATAACTCGATGCCGTATTCTTTCGTTTGAAAATAATATCCTTTTATTTCCTGGCGAACTATACCTTCCGGCAACTCAATGCCGTCTTTTATCAGCTTTGCATGTAAAGAACTTGCAATTACGGCAGCGCTCATATTGCATCCTCTGGGACCTCTCCGGGTGAAATCCTTGCCATCAAAGATTGTTATCTGAATATTTAATCCAAGTTTTTTTGCATATCGTATAGCATCGTTTGCAAAGAAACTTCCCGCAGGACCACCACCGATTATGGCAATCTTTGAATCATCTCTTAATCGTAAACTGCTTCCAGTCATATTTGTGTTATTATAGGGAAATAATAAGGTTTATAGTGTGTCAGGCGTTACCTATAGTTTCCAACCGTACAAAGGAGTCTTGCATTCCAGGGACTCACATCCCTGAAGAAATAGGGAGAGGGTGTGTGTCAACGCCCATTCTGAAGCCGTAAATATATCAAAACCCTTACTGAGATTCTACCTTTATTCCGATCCGCATTTGCTTTTTAATGAGAGGCATGATAGAATTTCTCTTCTTAACGTGTAAACGTGTAGGGGCGTCCGCCTATCAGTCTGGCGGACGCCCCAAGTTAAATGGAGAAAAGATATGACAGAAAAGATAATAATCATTGGTTCCGGCCCGGCTGGCTGGACAGCAGCAATTTATGCGGCCAGGGCAAACTTGAATCCAATTGTTTATGAGGGAGAACCGTCAAACATTATGGTGCCGGGCGGCCAACTTATGTATACGACCGAGGTAGAGAACTATCCTGGATTTCCTTCCGGTATACAAGGGACCGAGATGATGGACCTGTTTAAACAACAATCCCTGAGGTTTGATACTCAGGTACTTACGGAAGATATTGTGTCTGTTGATTTCAGCGCACATCCTTTTCAGTTAAAGACTTCTGAAAACAACAAGGTTGAGGCTTTAAGCGTTATTATTGCTACAGGTGCAAGGGCAAATTGGTTAAATTTGCCGAACGAACAACGGCTTGCACATTCCGGAGGAGGAGTGAGCGCATGTGCTGTGTGTGATGGAGCGCTTCCTGCTTACAGGGATAAGGTGCTGGTAGTTGTTGGAGGAGGGGATTCAGCAATTGAAGAAGGTTTATATCTGACTAAATTTGCAAGCAGGGTCATTTTGATTCATCGTCGCGATAAACTCAGGGCAAGTCCCATAATGCAGGAGCGTGCTAAATCTAACCCTAAGATAGAATTCAAATGGAATTCTCTAGTTATAGATGTTCTGGGAGACAAAATAATCTCAGGAGTGCGATTGCAAAATACCGTCAGCAAAGAGGAATCAGACCTGGACTGTGGAGGGTTGTTTATTGCAATTGGCCACACTCCGAATACTTCCTTTCTTAATGATCAGGTTGAATTAGACGAGAAGGGCTTTATAGGTACTCGTCGGTCATGGAGAACTGCAACTAGTGTGGATGGGGTATTTGCCGCCGGTGATGTTATGGATCCTTATTACAAACAGGCTGTCACTGCCGCCGGTACAGGCTGTATGGCGGCGCTTGAAGCAGAAAGATGGCTCACGCATAAGGGGTTGGTGTGAGTAAGCAATTGAGGAATTTAAGAATTTAAGGATTGAGGGATTCAGGGATTTGGGGATTGAAGAATTGAGAAGATACTATTTATACCCTCAATCCTTTTTGTAATTTCTTAAATACTTTCTAAAACCTTTAATTTGCTTTCTACATTCACTCGCAAGATCATAAACAATATTAAGTTCTGAATTATTGATATAACCGCAATCTAATGCACGATATAACTGCGATTGGACTTCCCCACACGACCTTTGAGAATAACCTAAAAAACGAATAAATTCACGTGACGAACCATCATCAAATCCTTCAGCAATATTATCCATGGCAGAACCGGCAGCTTTCCATATCTGTTCCTTAAGGTTTGAATCCTTTTGGAACTTGGCTTTACTTATTAGTTTTGATACTGCTTGGCATAATTCTCTGGTTTTTTGCCAGCATGGTAACTCTTCAAACTTCTTATAATTTCCCAATTCCCACAATCCCTCCAATCCTTAAATTCTTAAATCCCTCAATTCTTGAATTCCTAAATTCTTAAATCCCTCAATCATCTGAAAGCAGTTTTCGTTTCAGATAAAGCTCATATATTCGATAGAATGTCTCCATAGATTCGATATCTATCCATTCATCTATAGAATGTAATTCACCAACGACCGGCCTGGAAACGATTACCGGGATGTTAAGACGTCCAATAAAACGGGCATCGCTGCCGCCATCTTCTTTTTCAAGGTTAGTAGGTTTTCCAGTTATTTCCTCAGAGACTGAGAGATAGAGAGGATCAGGTGAGAGGTGTGTCGGCTCTGCGCTGATTAATGTATGTGTGTTGACGCCGTCACCTAACAAATTGTGAACATGGTTTAGCATTTCCTTTACGGTGTATGGAGGTGGAAATCGTATGTCAAGAGCGCCTTCAGCTTCCGATGGTATGCGGTTAACGGTTTGATTCGGTGTTTTTACGATTGTGAGCGCACAAGTAGGGTGCCAATGGCCTTCGTCCTGCTTCAAGGAATCAAAGTTTTTCCGTAGGCGTGCAGCCGCGTCAACAAGACGTTCCAATGGGTTATTTCCCAACCATGGACGTGCTGCATGTGCGGAGTGCCCATCACACCGGATCTTTAGATGAAGTATCCCTTTTTCTTCCACAGTTATTTCATTCAAAGAACCTCCGTCAGGTATCATAGCCACGCCGCATCTGAGTCCGACTTCATCAAAGAGAAAGCGCATTCCCGACTCTCCGCCGCGCTCTTCATCAGACGTAATAGCCAATCCAAGCGGAAGGTTGTCGTATTGCGTATGTAAATTTCTGAAAATCTCCATAAGGATTGCCAGAGGGCCTTTCATATCTGCAGATCCTGGACCGATAATTCTGCCATCAGCTATATGTGAACGGTAACTATGGGCGTCAGAGTGCGTAATGACGTCAAGATGTCCACAGAGCAGCACTTTAGGCTGGTCTAAATTTTCAGGAAGGACAACTAACGAAGGTATATCACAGTGATAATGTTTTTTTACAGCAATATTATCAAGTGATTCAACGTGGTTGATAACAAACTCAAAACATCGCTCAATATCCTCCGGGCGGGATGCGTCGCTGGGAATCAGTATTAAGTCCCTTGTCAGAGCTACCAGTCTTTTCTGTAAATCTGTAGAAGTTTGTGTCATTTTCTCCCCTGAATATGAGATTAATTATCGGGATGAGCCGTCCTCCGTAGGTCTCTACTCCCGTTATATGTTGTTTAAGTCTTTCCAGTTCACCACGATTTTCTTAAAAAATAGATAGCATGTTGGCAAAGAAGATAACGTCCCTATCCCAGAATGTCGGCAACCGGCCAGGTATGGTTTTGTTTTTAACAGTCATATCTTTGTCATAAGATTCGTAATTGCTCAATATCAAGTGGAATTATGTATCCTTCCTTTCGGAAGGCGTCCTCGTCCGCTATGGTGGGTTTCCGGTGCGAACTCCTTCATTATAAATTATAAAGATAGGGGGAATCAATGAGAAATTATCATACTTTTCCTATTGATTTAAATACTATGAATCACCTATAATCAATTCAAGATTCCACATTTAGAGAATATCCAAACGCTTATTTAATCTAATGGGAATAAATCTTGATTATTGTTTGTCATAAAGAAGGGAGGGGCAAAGCAATATGAATGTTCTGTTATTTAAAGCCAGATTACTCATATTTACACTCTGCATCTCCCTCATACCTATTGTCACAATCACAACGATAAATTACTTCAATGCCAGGAACGCCATAAGGAAACAGACCATGGAATGGCTGGCTGCAATTACAGCGTCAAGAAAGGCTCACATCCTGGAAGCTTTGGAGGCAAAAAGAGGGCGAACTATAGACTTTAGCTCGGACGGGTTTATAAGAGACAGCCTTGAGAAAATCAATCGTATTGGGTTTATCAAAAAATATGACGTTGTTATTAATCTGAACAGTCACCTCTCGGTAAACAAAAAGCCGATTGATCAGGATATTGTAGCAATAGCCGTTGTGGACCTGGATGGCGAGGTAGTCGCATCCACCAATAATACATGGATTGGGAAGGATATGTCTAACCAGGAGGTGTTTAAGCAAGGCTTAAATGAGAGCTACATTGAACAACCAGGATATTTGTCATATCTGGATGCAAAATGCATTTTAATATCTTCACCTATTATCTCCGTGATGGATGATGATTTGCTTGGTGTCATTATCAATGTATATGATCTGGCTATCCTAAGTGCTATTACAACACAACGTGTCGGGATGGGTGAGACGGGAGAGGTCTATATAGTCAATAAAGAAAAGATGATGCTCACCGAGTCGAGGTTCAGAGAAGGCGCTCCCCTCAGACAGGTGGTGAATACCGAGCCGGTTCGTCGAGTCATTGAACATGCTGAGGAGATGGCAGGCATATATCCCGACTACAGGGGTGTATCTATAGTTGGTGCATCTGCGTATATACCCGAATATGGTTGGACACTCTTGTCAGAGATAGACAAGGCAGAGGCATTTGTGTCCATAAGGATATTTGGTATCGTTGCCCTGATATTGGGGTTTGTTAGTGCTGCTGTGGTCATAAGTGTGGGTGTTATCTTTGCCGTTTCAGTATCGAGGCCCATCAGAAAACTAACACGTGCAACTGAGATACTTGCAGGTGGAGACCTGGAATATACAGTTAAGATATCCCGAAAGGATGAAATAGGCGTTCTGGCCGGTTCCTTTGATACAATGCGTATACAGTTTGGTAAATTATTGAAGAATATTGAAGAGGGCAAGAAAGACTGGGAATCAACGTTTGATTCAGTGAAAGACATAATCGCCCTCTATGGTAAAGACCAAAGATTAATCAGATGCAACAAGGCTTTATTGGAAGGGCTTAATGTCAAATTTGAAGAAATTATCGGGAAGAAATGTTTTGAGATTTTCATTCAAATCAAGAAAGAGGATTTAAACAAATGCGCAGTAATGGAGATGGCTGGAATCATGAAACCTGTTACAAACGAGATAGAAGTGCTCTGTTTGGGAGGTATTTATAGTATCTCAAGCTTTCCCCGTTTTGATAATAATGGTGAATTTGTTGGTACTATTCAAATCATGAAGGATATCACCGAACGCAAGCAGATAGAGATACAATTCCGTTCTGTTTTTGATAATTCAGCGGAGGGAATCATTGTCATTAATGAACAGGGAATTATCCGATTATTTAACCCAGAGGCAGAGAGGTTGTTTGGCTACACCGTTGCCGAGGTCACCGGCCAGAACATCAAGATGCTGATGCCGGAACCCTATCACAGTGAGCACGACGACTATCTCCACCGCTACATCAGTACAGGCAAAGGTCACATCATCGGCATTGGACCGCGCGAGGTAGAGGGTTTGTGCCGTGACGGCGCCACCTTCCCAATGGAATTAGCGGTCGCCGAGATGAATCTGGGAGGGAAGCGCATGTTCACAGGTATTGTGCGGGATATCACCAGGCGTAAAGCGATGGAAAAAAATATAAGGGAGTCATACAAAATGGCATCTCTCGGGACGCTGACAGCAGGCGTATGCCATGAGGTGCTGAATCCTCTGAATATCATTTCATCTTATGCTCAATTATTGCTGACGGATACAAAAGAGGGTTCAGAGACAGAACAGGACTTGAAAAAGATTCTGGAGGAAGTTGGCCGTATCGTCAAGATTACAGACAATTTGTTGAGGTTTTCAAGGAGGGAAGAGCTTGAAACTGGAGAGGTTGAGATAAACAGTTTATTAGAAAAAACAATATCCATCGTTGAGCCTGAGATAAAGTTAGAAAATATAGAATTATTAACGAGGTTTGAAAAGGGACTGCCAGAGATTATGGCAAATAGTGATGAATTAAGACAAGTGTTTCTTAATTTGACAATGAATGCGAAGGATGCCATGCCAGAGGGTGGAAAGTTAACAATTAGTACACAAAGTATAGAAAAGCGAGGAAAACCCTTTGTGAGTATAAAATTTAAAGATACAGGCGAAGGTATTTCGGAAGAAAATCTTAATAGTATATTTGATCCATTTTTCACTACCAAGAAGGAAGGCAAGGGAACCGGCCTTGGCTTGAGTATATCACATGGGATCATAGAAAACCATGGCGGAGAAATAAGTGTAAATAGTAAAGAAGGGAAAGGAACAACCTTTATAATTGATTTGCCGGTTAAAGGATTGAAGGATTTGGGGGGATTAGTCATTGGTCAATAGTCAGACATTGGTTATTAGTAAAAATTTAAACAGGGAGGTTTAGAGATGAGACTGGAAGAATTAGAAATTTATAGAATGCCTATGGACATTGCAGAAGAAATTTGGTTGATAGTTATTAAATGGGATTATTTTTGTAAGAAAACAGTAGGTGAGCAATTAATTCGATCTGTTGATTCAATTGCCGCTAATGTTGCTGAAGGCTATGGAAGGTTTCATTATCGAGAAAACATACATTTTTGTTATTACGCAAGAGGTTCCATATTAGAGTCTAAAACATGGCTTACAAAAGCAAATAATAGAAATTTGATTAAGAAAGAAGTTTACGAGTCTTTAATATCATCTTTGGAAACAACTCACAAGAAACTAAATGGTTATATTAAATCTATTGGCAAACGAATGACAAATGACCATTGACCAATCAACAATATTCAATAGAAAATTAGTTTTAAAGGAAGGAGGCTTGATATATGAGTAAGATACTGGTTGTAGATGACGAGGTATGGGCATGTGATCCGATTAAGAGGTTTCTGGAAAAAAAGGGATACGATGTCACTGTGGCACACAGCGGAGAGGATGCACTGGAAAAGGTGAAGAATGAAAAACCGGATTTAATGCTTCTTGATATAAGGATGCCTGGAATGGATGGCATGGAAGCCTTGAGGCGTATAAGGGAGTTTGACAAGGATGTAGGCATCATAATGGTGACTGCCGTAAAGGACGAAGGTATGGCTAAAGATGCCATTAAGAAGGGCGCTGACGAGTATGTAACCAAGCCTATTGATCTTAATCACCTGGAGACAACGGTACTTGTTGACCTTACAATGAGGAGAAAATAATATCCTGATCAAATATCATGATAGTCAACCGCTCAATTAGCCGGGGACTTTGTGATCAAATAGTTATGATAAGGCAAATCCAAAAAATCTTTTGATTTTCCAAAACCTAAAGTAAAAGATACATAAACTATGAATAAATTTTATGAGGAATTACCTCTGATCACCCTTAATGCGTCAAAGGTTGAAAGCCGTAGAAACAAAACATGTAGAATCCCAACAGAGGAGTCCATAAAACAGGATCGTGAAGATGCCGAAAAGATCATGAGTCTTGCGGAGCTTGATGGCGATGTAAGTTTAGATGACAAAATTGAACCCGATGAAAAGCACATGATTGAAACAATGCCTGATGATGCAGAAATACATTCATCCAACAAAGCGGGTATGAGTATAAATCAAGGAGGCATGAGAAAACCGCATTATACACGCCTTTTTGTGTTTAATAATAAGATAGTCTTTCAAGCCGCTTGTTGTTTGCCATTAAGGATTATTGCCGCCAGTCTGGATTGTGATACCGTCTCCGGGAGAGTTTTGTACAGCGCCCACTCAGAAAAGGAAGGTGGGAAATTAGTTTATGAGTTCCAGGGAGAAGGCGCGGAATTGATTATAGACGTAAAACGCGGTGAAAGCACAAAGGCGCAACGTCTTATCTTTAAAGATATAGATAAAAGGGGACTGGCTACTTTTTGCCTGCGATCTCTTATTCTTTGCTTTTAGGTAGTCTATTAAAGGATTTCAATCTATTATCTTCATTACCTGTATCAAAAAGTAGCCTGTCCCCTTTTATTCTCCACAAAGCATAAGCATATTATTCCTATAATAAAGAAGCCGACCAGTGACAATATAGCAATACGGGATGTTCCAGTAATTTGACGGATAACACCAAACGCAAAAGGCCCCCATATCGCTGAAAACTTTTCAAACACTGAATAAAAACCAAAGAATTCTGCAGATTCATCTACGGGAACCATTGACCCATACAAAGACCTGCTTATGGCCTGTGAACCGCCAAGAACCAACCCTACTGCAATCCCCAGAATCCAGAAATCAAGAGCGCCGGTCATAAGATATGCATAGCACAAAATACCCAACCAGAGAAACAGGACAAAAATCAATATTCTTTTAGATCCGAAGGTTTTGGCAATACGGCTAAATAATAATGCGCCTCCTATCCCTATAAATTGTACCAGCAAAAGCGTGCCCATGAGGGTTTCGTTCTTAAGCCCCAGTTCATCCTTTCCATATATGGCCGCCATCCTGATAACTGTCTGTATGCCGTCATTGTAAAACATAAAGGCTGTCAGAAAAAGGGCAAGATTTCTGTGTTTTTTTACACTTAATATGGTGCTCCATGTTTGTAAGATGCCGACCTGCCCGAATAGGTACAGGCGGGTTCTTAGATAAGTCCATGAATTTATCTTACCTGGATATTGTTGAGGGGAGGTCTTGCTGCTCCTGGGTTCACGCAGCCAGACAAACGTAATTATTGAAAAGCCTGCCCACCAGATCCCTGAAAACAACAGGCTTATCCTTACGGCCAGTGTTTTTTCAATGCCGATCTTATTGTGGATCAGAATTAAGATTATGCAGATTAAAAATTGGAGTCCTCCTCCCAGGTATCCATAGGCATAACCTCTGCCGGAAACCTGATCAATCTCTCTCCTTGAAGCAATGTGAGGCAGGAAGGAATCATAAAAGATATTTGCACTGATAAAACAGGTATTCGCAAGAAAGAAGAAAACCATCGTCATCCACACATCTCCGCCCTGGCATAAGTACAAGAGTATTGTAAAAAGGCTGCCCCCAAAACAGAAGACCATCAAAAATTTCTTTTTTGATTCTGAGATATCTGCAATTGCGCCAAGGATTGGAGCCGTTAGAAATACCAATAAAGCAGTAGTGCCGGATAGAAATGCCCATAGTGTGGTCGCATTTGTTGGTATCACAATACCAACAAATCTGAAAACCCATCCATCCGGCGGGACAATAACTGTGGCAAAGTATATGGGCAAGATGGCGGCTATAACGGTTGTTGCAAATGCAGAATTAGCCCAATCATACATATACCACGCAAAGACATTTCTTTCCTTTTCGCTTTTCATAGACTTATTTTCTAACCGAAAATACCATAGTTATCAAAATAAAAATATCAAATGAAGCTATTCTCTTTCATATATAATTTTTGTATAATCAGAAAATAGGAATTTCAAAGTTGTGCTTGTTACCCCTGTACCTAAATTGAGCAATTTTGCCCGCCAGAATGAGTATCGGGCTGGTAGCCGCAGCCTTGAGTTGCATAACTTACGCAGACCCATCAAGTAATGAGAAACGTCCGCCTGGGCGGACGGCTACAATGGCATGTACACTTAAGCGGGGCAGAAAAGACGCATTTTATAAAATCCTACCTGCCCGAATGACTCGTTCAGGCGGGAAGGATTAACTCCAATTAGCCGACATACCAGGAGTTAAGTCTTTAGACTTTTATTGTATCTGTAGCGGAGGTTTTCAAACCTCCACACACAACTGATTCAATGTCAATTAAACGTTCGTATAACCATCATTTTATTTTACAGTAGCGAAGGAAAACCATAATTGTCTAAAAGAAAATGGATTCTCTTTATGACCATAATAACGCTGGCAAGTTTTTTAGTTGTACTTGTTGTGAGTGAAATGCTCCTCAGGTTTAAACGGCACCACATTGAGGGCAGTGATCATCTTGACTATGGTATGATTGTTTATGACAATCATCTGGGCTGGAAGTTGGCTCCTAACTGGAATGGCCGGCATAAACACTATGACTATGATGTAAGCTACTCGACCAACTCGCATGGATTTCGTAATGATTTTAATACGAAACAGGGGCAGGCGGGGCTCGGTTATGCTTTTGTCGGTGACAGCTTTACCTTCTCCTTTGGTGTTAATGACAATGAAACTTTTATTCAACTTCTTAATTCACAAGAAAAGCATGGAAATGTTTATTTTAATTTTGGTGTACCGGGGTACAGCACCGACCAGGAGTATTTATTGATCCGGAGAACGGTGTTACATTTCTCGCCAGATGTTATTTTGTTGGTAGTATATCTTGGCAATGATCTTTTCGATAATGAACTCCCATTCCCGCTACAGGCAAACCGTGCAAAACCATATTATGAATTAGTGTCCAATGAATTGGTACTGAGAAATACACCTGTCCCCATGGAGCCTAAACCTCAAGAGCAATATAAGAAGGATTTGACAAGAGTAGTTTTAGGGGAAGACGTTAAAGCAAATGGTTTAATAGCCCGTATTGTGAATCGGATTGAAATGCTACGGTTATTAAAACATAATTTGTTGAAACCGCCGGATTATTCTGCTGAATTTGAAGATCGGTTTGAACACGCAATCCATCTTTTTACAGTTATTGTAGACCAAATACGTAATGCATGTATTCAAAAAGAGGTAAAGATGAAACTTATCTTAATGCCGGGCAGGTCTTTTGTTGAACAGCCTTATTCTGCCTCAGCGCAATTCCAGAACTATCTGCGAAAAAGAATTGTGGAGAATAGCGAGGATATGAAGGTTGACGTAATCGATCTGGCAGCATATCTGCGTGAGCGTTACCAGAGAAATCCAGGCAAATGGTATTACCCAAATGAGGGGCACCTGACTGCAGAAGGGCATAGGATTGTCCTGGATATATTATCACCTTTATTGCAATGATTGAATAATAGAATGAACAAAAAAAAGTATGAGAGCAAAAGTGTTGTTTCAAGCTATATCAATATGAAACTGCAAAATCCTGAAGTAATGATTCTGGTGAAACACAGGGAAAGCATTGTGGATAAACACGTGCTCGATATCGGATGCGGCAGCGGCAGGACGACCGCTATCTTAAAGAATTTGAGCAGTGGTTATATCGGCCTTGATTATTCATTAGAAATGGTAGAATTATGCAGGAAAAGATTTGAAAACGTTCGCTTTATTCATGGCGATGTGAGGGATATGAGTGAATTTAAAGACGGGGAATTTGATTATGTAATGTTTTCATTCAATGGCCTTGATTCAATTAACCATGAGGGCAGGCTTAAGGGGCTGCGTGAGATACGCAGGGTGCTCAAACAGGATGGGCTGTTTGTCTTTTCTGCACATAATAGGAATCACCGGCATGCGATTTCGCGTCCAAAAATGAAGTTATCAACTACTCCATGCAAACAGGTTGAGTACTTTAAGGAATTTGTCAAATCTTTAATTAATCATTTAAGAAACAGGAATCATCAGAAGTTTGAAGACGAATATGCCATTATAAATGATGTCGCGCATAATTATGCCATGCTGACGTATTATATAGACAAAGAAAATCAGATATCACAACTTAAGGATGTAGGATTTGAGACTACCGAAATGTATGATACCTTAGGCAATACGCTGAATCTCGATAGTGACGATAAGGACAGCGCATGGATTTATTACGTGGCGAGAAAGGTTAATCACAAGGATGATACATAAACGTATGGTAGCGATTGTACGGTACAATATTTTTGTAAGAGGTTTCTATAACTATTGTACCTGTTCCCTGTAACACAATGTTTTTTACCTTAAATTCCTCAACCCATAAATTTTTTAATTTCTTAACCTGTCCCAATTTAGTCTAGAAATCAAGATAGCTTTTTACGCCCAAAAATCGTTTAAAGGACTCTAACATAACCAATATGCGATAATATGTTTCAGCAATATAATAACTGATGTAATACTATGTATATTGCATCTCCTCCCCATTTTCAACGGTTTTGTAGCTATCTTTCTTGACTATCTTGCCTTTAATTTCTATAATCCGGCATAATGTTGAATAAACTTAAAAAAGAATGTTAGACGGATATGAAAACGGAGATACAATGACAAGACTTGAACATACGGCAAAACAGCAAACTCTTTTTAAAGAAGAACGAAAGGTAATCTCTGATGCGTATTCAAAATCTGCCGATATAGTTTTCACTCTTGGCGACTCGCTTGAAACCCTTTCACGATGCCCGGATGGATTTGCATCTTTAATAATCACATCACCGCCCTACAACATCGGAAAAGAATACGAGTCACAAACTCGATTAGATCACTATCTTGAACAACTTAACCCCATCCTTAAAGAGCTTGTGCGTGTACTGTCTCCGCAAGGTTCATTGTGTTGGCAAGTTGGAAATTATGTTGATAAAAGCGAAGTGTTTCCATTAGATATTTATTTTTACCCATTGTTCAAGAAATTAGGGCTACAGCTTCGCAATCGAATCATATGGACATTTGAACATGGACTGCATTGTTCTGTGCGCTTTTCTGGACGTTACGAAACATTGCTGTGGTTTACAAAGACTGAGGAATATACATTTAATCTTGATGCCGTCCGTGTGCCTTCTAAATACCCAGGCAAGACAAATTTTCGACCTGGCCCGAAATACGGCCTTCCATCTGGGAATCCTTTGGGCAAGAATCCAAGCGATGTCTGGAAGTTGATGGCTAAGGAATGGGAATCTGGCCTCTGGAATATTACAAACGTAAAAGCAAATCATCCCGAAAAGACAATTCACCCTTGTCAATTTCCGATTGAACTTGTTGAACGATGCGTACATGCTCTGACATCAGAAGGTGACTGGGTTCTTGATCCATTTAGCGGTGTCGGCTCCGCCTTGTTAGCCGCTGTGCTACATAATCGCCGTGCTATGGGATGTGAACGTGAATCCAAATATATAGATGAGGCAAAGCGCAGAATGAATATGCTGTTTTCTGGGGAACTTCCTTATCGACCCCTCGGCAAACCTGTTTACCAACAAACTGGAAGAGAAAAAGTATCGCAAGTTCCACTACAATGGTTAAACAACGAGGGGAAAAAATGAAAATTGCAGGAATTTATTCATTTAACAATGGCGAACAGGTCGTTAAGTTAAGATATCCACAACTTTTCAATGAGATTTCTGAGTGCATCAGAACAATAGACGCTGCATCTTGTAAGTCCAAAGAAAGCCAAGAGAAAACTATGCTTGGGCAAATGTTGTTCTCACCTGTGGTTCTCAATAAACAATTCAAGAATTACCTTTATCCAAATGGCTGGAACTCTATAAGAGTTCAGTGTGATTACCCGACAAATTTCTATGTTAATGGATACCAGCCGAAACAACTCCGAAAGGGAGCCTTCCGTGAAATGGATTTTGTAAAGCAAAAACTTGGTGTTGAAGTCCAGTTTGGAAAGTATTCGTTCATGGTCTATAACGTGGCTGCCAAGATGACGATATTCAAGAATTTAGGGCATATTGATACTGGAATGGAAATTGTCCCGGTTAAAGCATTGGCAGACAAGATGAGTAGCGGAGTAAGTTGTTTTGAGCAGTTTGTTTGGGACTTGGAAAGGCGAGGAATAGCAGATATTGACATTCCAGTCATGATAATAGGAATTGATGCCTAACAAGGCGCTGTACCGGACGGCAATTCCGCTGCGCTCCATTGCCACCGGTGAACTTGGTCGTTATACTTTTTATTATTATCGCCTCGCAGAAATTACGCGTTCTTTTCCCTGCAGGTCTTTGATTATTTCAATATCCTCATAATGCCCATCATTTTTCATAAGTTTTATAATCGTAGTTGCCTGTGTTTCACCAATTTCAATAACTAAGTATCCCTCAGGCTTTAACCAGGCAACGGCATCCTCGATTATTTGTCTGTATAAACATAATCCATCTTTTCCTCCAACTAAGGCTTCGTAAGGTTCATGATCCCTGAGTTCAGGTTCCAGATTCTTCCATTCCGATTCGCTTACGTAAGGGGGGTTTGAAACAATGAAATCGACGTTTCCTTTTTCAATATGACTGCTGAATGTATCGAAGAGGTCTCCGTGCAGGAGATGAACATTGTCAACAACTTTATGTCTTTGGACATTTGTCATCGCTATTGCAAGCGCTTCCTGTGAGATGTCGCTTGCGTATATTTCTACATTGCTGAGGTTTTTGGCCAGAGAGACTGCAATGTTGCCTGAGCCTGTTCCAATATCCATAAGGGTAACTTTCTTATTTGAATATTGTTTATCATGTGCTTTGTTCATGACTGTTTCTACGAGTATTTCCGTTTCCGGTCTGGGTATTAAGACACGTTCATCTACGAAAAAGTCTAGTGACATAAACTCAACATGGTGTGTAATATATTGCAGGGGGACATGACCTATTCTTTTGTTGATTAGTTTTTTGTACCTGCTGATATCGGAATCATTAAGTATCTCATCCGGATTCGTGTAGAGATTTGTCCTGTCACATGATAATACAAAGGCCAGCAGGGCATCAGCATTTATACCCGGTGAATCTATTTCAGCCTCTTTTAATGTAGTTATTGCCCATTTCAGTATATTACGGATAGTCTTTGTTTCTTGGGTATATACCATGTTTTTAATATTGAAGTGGAAATTTATGAGGGTTGGGAAAAATTTCTGGGACTAATGAATAAGGGAAACAATTACAGTGTGGCGGCTAATTCCTTCATCTTTTCTTCTTTTCCGTAATTTATCATTGCCTCAATCAATTCGTCTATTTCACCAAGCATAATTTTATCCAGATTGTATAGATTGAGATTTATCCGGTGATCGGTTACCCTGTTCTGGGGGAAGTTGTATGTTCGTATTTTTTCGGAGCGGTCGGCTGAGCCGATCTGCGAGCGCCTTTCTTCCTGCGCCTTGATACCTTCTTTTTTTCTTGTTTCTTCCAAAATTTTGCTTCTTAAAATAGATATGGCAAATTGCTTGTTGGATT
>ERZ1292630.1295-Hain-H41-02um-R3-1295-length-24786-cov-8_pt1 | contig 24786 bp, 6 predicted proteins | sample MGYA00564408_ERZ1292630 | MGnify/ENA primary metagenome ERZ1292630 (study PRJEB36523, sample SAMEA6512641) | groundwater metagenome | collected 2019-01-08 | study: AquaDiva: Metagenomics assemblies of 32 groundwater samples
CAATACCGACCTCACAAGCGAGACATCCCCGCGCGTCCGCCGCTAGGTGGCCGCATGTGGCTCGACGCGGCAGCTGCCGAACGCGGTGCATCGAACACGGCCACCGAAAGGCGCGTCGCGATTCGAAACTGGCGGAACAAGCTTCCCTTTTCCGTTCCCGTCGATCCCGATTTGATGTCCTTTGAGCCCCGATTGGTCAATTCAGCTACCGAGAAGCTGATTCACGATCGTGGGGTCACGAGTTATTCCTCGGGGAGTATCAACGTGCCGGAATGGTGCAGTCCAGCAGGCGTCTCTCTGTTAATTCGGGACCTAGGCGAGCAGGGCCGCTCGGCTGAAGTCGGCGCTAGCAGCGGCGGCGACAGCTATGGTTCCTGGCCATTGGCGAAGAGTCATCTCTCTGAATATTTTATCGGAGCGTCGCTTAGTCGCGGCGGTTTGGCCGATAGGATGACTCCGCACCATCATCATGTGCTGTCGCGGGACGTCGACCGGGGAATCGTGGGTTGCTCGCTGGCGAAGCACTCTGCGTATTACAGGATGACGGAGCCTCGGTACTATCCAGGCATCTTCGCCTAAAGTTGCGGAGGAGGGCTCGAGACAGACTCGTTTTGGTCAACTGCCGCCTTTCCCCTTCACATCATCCACACTGTGTGGTACAAAGTCGTAGAGCGTTAGATCTCAGTCCTGTCACTTACCTTTTTCCGTACCCACATCGTCACCCGGGTTGCCTTCGCGTCGTGGGAGGTTTGTTCGCTTTAGTATTTCTTCCCTCTTCATCGCTGTCGGGGTGTCACAGCCCCGCCCTTCGGTCGGAGCATCTCTCCAGGTCGAGTGGGTCACGTTGTTTTGTGGCGCACACACCAGCAGCCCGCTTGAAGCAGTGGACAATTCGTAGCCATGTTGGAATACGAAAGCACGTACATGTCAAATGCCCCTGCCGACGGCCACGTCCCTGACAGCCCCACAAAGGTATCGAAGACCAAAGCTGGCACCGCGGCCGCAAAGGCCGCCGAAGCGGCGGCGTTAGCGGAGCGCCTTCTGCGAGAGACGCGAAAGAGCATCTCCGACGCGTCCCTCAACGACCTCAAACTACCCTGCATTCCGGTTAGCCCTGTCACCCTTGAAACGGAAGCAAAAAAAGCGGCCAGCGCCGGTTCGGTCGCTCCAAGTCCGTGGTGCATCTCAGGGGCTACGGCGTCGTCCGCCGCCAATGCGAGCCTGCCGCATGACCTCAATGACCCCGCCTTCGCGCAGCTCGTGCAAGCCGGCCTATCGTCCATCTCCCACGGCGCGCCGCTTTCATTCGACGACGTGCTGGTGCTGTCGGACCTCATGCATTATGGCGTGCCCGGTGCGGCGGCAACAGATGGCTTCCGAACCATAAACTTGCGCGGCGCGCTGATCCCGTCGAAGGCACCTCCGTTGCCAGACAAGCGGCTCAAAGAAGTGATGGCCACAATCGAAAACGAAGTCGGTCCGGAGGACGTACCCGAAAATGTCGAGGCGCTCCAAGCGCGCGTTGAAAAGGCCAAGGGAGAGTTCACAAACTACGAGGCTGGCATTCGGTTCCTTGCCACCAAGAAGCTAGACAGGGTCGCCACGCTGTGTCAGGCGCTCATCCGCAACAGCTCGCTGGTCGAGCTCAACTTGAGCGGCAACCGCCTGGGAGCGCCCAATGACGAAAACCGCAGCAACTACCGCGAGCTTCGCCAATTCGCCAAGGTGTTCGACGACACCCCGTCCATTGCGTCGCTGGATCTGTCTGGGAATCAAATGGGCCCCGTAGGAGTTGGGATTGTGGCCAAGGCGCTCACGAAGAATATCACGATCTCGACGCTCAACCTGAGCGGGAACGACGTTGCGCTCGCAGATCCTCCGGAGGAGGAGGAGGATCCCGACAAGGAGGAGGACGACCCGGTCTTCGGCGAGTACTACAACGGGCTGGAAGCCCTGTCCGAGATGCTGAAAAAGAACAAGTTCCTCCGCGTCATCAGCCTTCGGAACAATAACATCAAATCGGAGTTGGAGGAATCGAGCGAAGAAGAGGGTTGGGATACGCCTCTCGGAAAGTTCCTCGATCCGCTGCGAAAATACCACCGCATTGAAGTCCTCGATCTGGCTTGCAACGACCTTGGCCCCGCGGGTGCCAAAATGTTGGCGACCGCGTTGCTGCAAAACCACAGTGTCCGCACGCTGGACATCAGCGACAATAGTCTGGGGCTGGCTGGTCTCGCGCACATCACGCGTCTCGTCAATGGCTCCGCGACCCTTAGCACGCTCTGCTTGCAGAAGAATGACATCGCCGCGATCAAGAAGGAATCCAAGCGTGCGAAAAGGCAGGCCGTCGAGATCTTCACCGCTTTCGGCAAGGCGATGGCCAACAGCGTGTCGCTCCGAAACGTCAACTTGAGCGGCCACCAGTTCGGCGTGGAGTACTCTTGCCTGCTGCTCGCAGGTATCGCACAATCCCGCATCACATCGTTGACTTACACGGGGAACGACCTCTGCGGATCACCCGAGGACCTGTCGGCAGCCCTTACGTCGACGAGAGTGGCCTCGCTGTTGAGTTCAACGACAACGGCCGCGGCCGGAAGCGGCGCCGCTGCCGTAATGAGTTTATACGCGACCACAACCGCCGTGGAGGCGGCACCGCCCGCCGCCGCGGCTGTGTCGGATGGCGGAGCAACGGAAGGGGCAAACGGCAATGATCCGCTTGTGGTCGGGGCGGGCGACGCCAACGCCGCAGCTCCTGGGGCCGATCTTCACCGCGCCCTGGACCATATCATCGACGCGATGCGGCGCACGGCCGACGAGCCCATGCGGATCGTGAACCTTTCTGGCAATCACTTAGGCGTGACGGGTGCCCAGCGCCTAGCGGTGGTCCTCCCCAACGCGGTGTCGGTCGACATTTCACGCAACGACATTGGCGACGCGGGATTGGCCGCGATTTGTGAGACCCTGTGCAGCGGCGATTGCGTTTGCATGTTAGAAAATCTCGACGTGAGCCACAACGGCCTTGGCCACGGATCCGCGTCAATATTGTCATCCTTGATTCCCAAGTGTCCCACGTTGAAGCAGCTCAACTGCGGGAGCAATCGGATGTTCGCGGCCCCGTTGGACGACTTCGCGGCGTTCCTCCATGCGGTCGACGATGGCGGCCGTTCGGGTGGCTTCCTCAAGGCGCTTAATCTGTGTAGCAACGGACTCCACACCGCGCATGTGCCCGCGATTAGTCAGTTTTGCGAGAATGCCGTCCCACCTTTCGGAAGCTTGGACTTGCTTGACAACCCTGGAATCGCCCTGCAGGACGCCGTAGCCATTGTGTCGTCCTTGGCCGCGAACGACAGCATTCACACCCTCCGGATCTCGAGCCAGTATGGCGACCGCACGGCGCTGGTGGACGCCGCGATGGCCGTTCTCAGTCGAAACCATCGGTTGACCGACTTGGATTTGTGCCTGTCGACGGACCTACAGGAGAAGTATGTGCAGGAGCTGAAGCATAAGCTGCTGCACAACGCGCTCATTGGGGTGGATCCCTCGCTCCGGTGACACACACAGACTGACTCCATTCGCCAACCATGTACTTTTCTTTGATCTTTTATGTTTTTGTTGTTCTTTTGGGGATTGTTCCCCCCGCCCGCGACGACGTTTCGTTAGAGCGAGAGGAGAGAAGGCGCGGGCCGCTCCACCATCGAGTGGGAGAAGACTCTGTCGCTTTCTCGCCACCTGTGTGTGTGCCAACACGGCGTTGTGTACAGGTGTGTGTCTACCCGTCTCGTCACCAACCCTCGTTCGTCCCCTCTGTCTCGAAACACATACGCCCGGTTTCTTTTTTGGATGATATCGTCTCTCTATCATTTGCTGCAGCAAGCAACCACTTTTATTACCACTCCACTTTTATTACCACTCCCCCCAGCCTGGACCAGAGAACGAGTTCGAAACCATTGATGCAGCTCCGCCACATGGCATGGGTCCCGGCCTTCGTCGCTGGATGGTTGAGCGTTTTTGCGGTATCCATGGCGTCGGCGAACTTCGATCTTGCCCAGGCCGTCGAGGGCGTCTACTATAGCAAAATATCTTACTGCCAGGCGCCGCACATCGCGTCGTGGACGTGTGGCGCGTGCCCCAAGTTCCCTGGCATGGTGAATGTCACGGTCGAGCGCGATGAAGATCACGACGCGCAAGGCTACGTGGGTTACAACCCGCAACAAAATCAGATCGTGGTTGCCTTCCGTGGGACGGTCAACCTGCAAGGCTGGATCGTCGACGGCGACTTCTTTCAAACTCCGTATGTGTCCGCAGGGTCGAACTGCAGCGGCTGTTTGGTGCACGAGGGGCTGTTTTGGGCGTATCAGCGTTTGTCGTCGACCTTGCTGCCTGCCACGCAGGCGTTGGCCACCGCGTATCCCAACGCGTCTATCTTGGTGACCGGCCACTCCATGGGCGCAGGGCTCGCGGGCTTCGCCTTCCCCGATGTGGTTCGCACCGTCGACGCTGTGGATGCTCTGTTGAAGTTGTCTTCACCGCGGCTCAAAAGACTCTACAACTACGGCTCACCACGTCTCGGAAACCCTGCGTTCGTGGCGTGGCTTGAGAACACCGTGGCGCCGCGCCACGAACACTTCCGGTGCACCAACTTCGGCGACCCCATCGTGCACCTGGCGCCCATTGTATTTGACGACTTTGGCCTTGGGGACTGGCTCCATGCTCCGAGGGAGGTGTTCTTCGAAAACCCTTTCGGCAACCCCGCCAACTTTCGCCTTTGTCGCGGGTCGGTCACCACCGAGGACCCCACCTGCGCGGATTCCACCCCTATTTGGGATATGTTGTCGTTTGTCAATCACACAACATACCTCAACATCGGCCTGGGATGCTTTCTGTGAACGGACAGACCCAGACAGCGGCGATAGGGGAGGTCGGGGCGAGAGAGATGTGGGTTTTATGAATTTGCAGTTTCTGGAGAACTGAAACGAGAAAAATGTGAAGAGGGAGGGAGTGTGTGGCCTCTATTTTGCCTGCTCCGCGGTAATGCGGAGTCAATCCCTGTGTCTGCAAATGGAGCGGCATGGCCACGGGTGCCAGGCACTCGACACTTTGCGTTCGACTGATAAATTTTAGCACCTCACGCGCTCAGGAAAGTGTTGCGCTGTGTTCCTTGCTGTACCAAGTCGTTCTGGGATGACGCAGCGTGCAAAGAGCGTTCACGGCTGCTTGGCCGCCGGAGCGCGGCTGCCGTCTTCACGGTAACGTTTCTATTTGGGGGCGTCGTGGTTCCAGCCGCCGCGCAAACGGCGCCATCCTGGATGCTATTTCGAGACTGGAATCACACGTCGACGCCCGCTGCGACGCTAGTGAACAACTCGTTTTATGAGGTGTTCGTCGATGCTGCGCGCGGTGGCCGCCAAGTCCCCGTGCGTTGGTATGTTCCAAGTAGCCTAGGAACCGCAGGAGCGCCCATTCCCGACGTCGTGGTGTTTTCGCACGGACTCGGCGGCAACTGCAACAACAGCAGTCCCTACTGGGGCTACTCCGTCGCGGCGACCGGAAGGTACATCAGTCTACATATCCAACACACAGGTTCGGACAGCGATGTGCCTGTGGCTCAGCTGTTTCAGGCGGCGAATGGGGCGAACCTGCTGCTGCGGGCACAGGATGTTACCTTTGTGTACAACGTGCTGGACGAGATTGCTGCTGCGTCTACGCCATTTGGCGCTGCGCATCCGTACGCACGCCGTTTCCGGGGCAATCGGCTGTACGGCTTAGCTGGCCACTCGTTTGGAGCGGTCACCACTTTGGCAGTCATCGGCGCCGTCAGCCCGTTGCTGAACGTTGTTGTGGACCGTCGCGTGACGGCCTCGGTCGCCATGAGTCCGCAAACTCCCGCGGGGCTTGCTTCCTCCTCCTTCTCGAAGGTATTCGGTCCCGTCTTGCACCTCACCGGCACGAACGACACGAGCCCCGTCGACCCCACGCTCACTCCCGAATCCCGTCTGCTGCCCTACGCGTACTTGGTGCAGTACCAGTCTCCGGCATCCGACCAAGTTTTGGTAAACTTTGCGGGAGCGCGTCACGCTGATTTTGGCTTCCCCACTATCGCTGGCATGGGCGACCGCATCGTTTCTGTGGGCGTGGCCTTTCTCGACGCAACCCTCCGCAACGATACCGCCGCGAGAGAATGGCTTCCCTCCGCCACCACCGCGGCTTGGGTCAACGCGACGCCGGCGGCGTACAGCGTCCGCATCGTCAGCAACGCTGTGCCACAAACTGCCGAAACGTCAACTGCGAGTGGGAGCGTCGCCCCGACTCCCGGTAGCGCCCAGACACCGCCGACGGCTTCGCCGGTCACGGAGACGCCGTTCCCGGGATACCCGCGACGTCCACTCAGCCACCACCACCACCCACCAGCACGACGCGAAAATCGTTGTTTGCCCACGCGATGATGCCTTTTACGGCCTGGTCGGCGCTCATCTCGATTATGCTTTGTTGCTCGGCTTGGTGGTCGTGAAACAATCCATCATTTCCCACTTTTCCTTTTGTTACATTGCCAGTGATTCAGTGGGCTTGGTAAGTAAGTTTCAATTGTCCGTCTGCAAGGATTGGAGTCGATCGAAAAACACTCCGCAGTTTCCGGGTTTGATGTTGCTGTTCTGCGTGTTGAGTCGCCCCCTCTCTTGCGGTCGCGCCAGTCAGTTTAACTCGCTTGACGAGTCGACAGGAGGCACCATTTATTTATTTTGGTTCTTTCGCTCGTCGTAGCTTTGTTCATTGTCGACAACGACGATGCACGGGACGATTCATTTTATTTTGATCGCATGTTTTACGTGGTGCCTTTCGGTAGGCCCAATGGTGGATGTCCCGCGGTGGGTCAGTCCTCCTACACTCCGCGCATTTTTCCGTCGCCGCGCAGGTGTTCCACGGCAAGCTAGCAGCTGCAGCGAGGAGTCGGCCACCTGCTTTCGCCACTTAGTGCCCGCCGTCCATGCCGCGTCCACAATGTTGGATCTATGCGTGTGGATCAATGCGAACCCCTCGATCAACACGTTAGATCTCGGCTCGGTCGAAACCACCAGTGCCGACGTCGTGTTGCTCTCGCTGTCGCTCTGTGACATTCAGCACCGAGCGATCACGATCATCACGCGGGGTCGGAGCTCCTTCAACATCACCGCCACGGGTGGCGTGTGGAACAACGTGTCCTTCGTCGTGGTCGCCGTGCCAGGAACGGCGCAGTACGACGTAAACCGCTTTGCGTTGACGGGCGGCGTCAGCCCGCTGTCGTCTATCCCCGGCGTGATGCTCGCGGCGACCATCACGCTGGAAGGCGTCACCATGTATTGTGGGCATCTGAGGAATGTGTTGTATCCCTCGTGGAGTTCAACCAACCTCGTGGTCTTTAAAAAGTCCACATGCTGGGCTCTTATGGCGTACAACGCGACCTCGTTCGTGTGGTCGTCGCGTGGCACCCGCCTCACGAGTATCCTGTCCTTCGATGGCAGTGCCCTCTTTAGCGTGGCGGCGCTGTTGCTGCACTTGCGGTATGTTCCCCAGGACGTTAGCATCGCCATCAGCGACAACTGTTCATGGGCAATGGCCCTGACGACGAAAACGCCGCTGCCAGCGGGCGGCGTCGGACCCGTCGCTTTGGACACGGCGACGCTCGTTAGTGTGGTCAACTCGTCGTTTCTAGGTCCCTCGGGCTTCCTTCTGCGAATGTCACATAACACCTCTCTGTCCGTCTCCACTCCAGGTCGCGCCACTGTCATTCATTTTGAAAACAACAACGCGAACGTTCTCGACATTCAACTTCGAGATCGCTCATCGCTTTCTGTCAACTCAACAAACTCCGGCATGAGCGAGGCTGTCCTCATCCATAGCTCGTGGATGGACGCCGCACGCGTCCTTTTTGCAAACGAATCCGTCGTCTTTGTTTCGAGCCGCGTCAACGGAGCTCACGCGGTCTTATTTGATCATGTTGAAGCGATGAGTGTGAATGCGTCCCTGTGGCTGGTCGATGTGTCGGGCGATTCCAACGTCACGGTGTGGTCGACCATGGACACCGCCTACGGCGTGGTAATGCAAGCCCTCAATGCCGCCTCGTCCGCTAGCGGGGGTGGGGTGGCCGACGTGTGGACGCGCATTCGCCGCAACAGCCGCCTCATGGTGGCCACCCGATCAGCAGGCAACGACTACTCAACGGCGGCCCCGACCGCGTTTCTTTTCGCAGCGGGTGTGATTGTCTTTGGCGTGACGGCGGGATCCGTCGGTGTTGGTCTCGACGACGGCGGCGTGATCCACTGCGATGCGTTAGGGACCACAGCCAGGGCCGTTGGCATCTCGATATCGAGCATCAGCATCGTCGTGGGTAGCAGCAACGGGACGATATCGGCCTCCATCGCGAATCGAAGCTCCATCTTGGTCGCTTCCAATGGCTTGGTCAACGGCGTCGAGGTAAGCAGCGTCACCGCAGCCCGGTCTGTGAATGTGGATCTGCTTTCCGGGTCGCATATTCAATGCGAATCGAAAATGGGGAAAACTACGGCCAGTGCTGTGGCTCTCAGCTTCATCGCATTGCAGCTGTCGCGGTTGCTCAGCGTTCGCGTCATGGACAATAACACGAGCATGAACGTCACTGCCGCCAATATGGGTCCCGTCGCTGGGATTAGCGTCGACAGCGTCTCGGTGACAGGGGAAAGTGATATCGCCTCCGTGGGGGTGCAAATCGACGTGGCCCGCGGTGCTGGCATTCACTCAACGGCTCTCTTGGGCGTCGGTCTCGGTTATTCTGGCACATCCAAGGGGATCAAGGTGGTAAATGTGACCGCGCCTCGACTTGCGCTGACCATCGCAAGCCGAAGCAGTGTTCGCAGTGCTGCCAACGGAAATCTCGCGGTCACTGTCAACGTCGACACTGGAACGATCTCGCGCCTCTTTTCGATCGTGCTCGATGACGAGTCGCAGTGCAGCTCGTCGTCTACTCTAAACGCCGGGGTAATGTACGTGTCTTCCCTGCAATTCCACGCCGCGGCTAACGTGACGCTGATCGTCGCCAACTCGTCCACGATTGACGTTTATGGGGGGGACCTTTCTGCCGCGACCACGGTATTTGCTATTTACCTCACTTCGTTGACTTTTCTAAACGGCATTGGGGACGGCTCCGTGAACGTTCATGCATCATCCCTCGCTCGGATTTCTGTTTATGGCGGCACGGACGTCACCATCATCGGCGTTTTCGTCGTGAACGTGTTCGTCCCCAATGGCACGGCACGCTTCGCGCTGGAAAGCGGTGCCCTGCTTGCCATCGACGGCGCTTCGAATGTGCCTAGCGTCCTGGGCGTGGTGTTCAGTGGTTGCACTTGTCGACTCGCGAACTTTTTAGCCAACACCGGCGCCAACATGTCACTTCGGTCCGGTGGCACTGGGTACGGCGTGCTGGTGAGCAATCTTGTCGCTGTCGATGTTGATCTCTCCGTCAATAATGCAACAGTGGCCGTCGTCGCGACCCACGCCGGGAAAACGTTTGTCACCATGATCTCATTGTCGACCATTCAAAACGCTACCCGTCTCCACCTCGTCAATACTACGATGATCGCCTCTGCGGTGATGGACGAGTCAAGGGTCGTGCACATCCTCAACTGTTCCGTTCCGCGAATTAGCGTCGAGGTGGAGGACGCGAGCATGTTGAACGCCACGTCGTTGAATTCCTTGTCGTTCGTGGTCAGCCTCGAAGAGCTTGTGGCGGTGAGGCAGATAGACGTCCTCGCCACCAACGGCTCGTCGCTGACCTCACAATCAACGTTGGAAGGCTTCGGTGTACGGTTTTTGCTCATTCAAGGGCCGCCGCCTGCTGTTGGATGGTTACATGTTTGGCTCTCTCACACCGAACTCCTCGTCATCGCACCGGTTGCCACCGGCATCGCCATGCAATCGTTAACGTCGTTCAATGCGACAGGCCAACTTCGTGTGACCCTGGACGACGCAACTCAACTGTCGCTAATTGCCTCGAGTGGCTGCGCGGCCGTTACCGTGCAGGACTCCCGGGCGATCGCGTCCATCGCGCTGGCCGTTTTGAACAATAGCACTGTGAACGTCACTTCAAACGTTATCACCTCCACTTCCCATTTTCCAACTCTGTTCAGTGTGAGGAATAGCACGGCGACCGGAGACGTCACCGTCACGGTCCGTGCCGGCAGCGTCGTAGACGTGTCCGTGTTCGGTGCGTTCTACGCCGCGGGTGTGCACTTCCTACTGGCGACGTTCGATCGCTTCATCGGCGAGTTCAATTCATCGTCCCTTCTCCTCCGGCAGCGCAGCATTCACACATCGCAGACGTCCACCACGTTCTTTGCACGGCTCGCTTGGATCGTGTTGGAGCGCGCGTCGGGGGGCCGCAGCGTCGAGTTGCATTTCGTTGATCGCGCCCGTGTGATGGTCACTGTCGACCCGGTATCGTATTTTCGAAATGGTTCCGCCATCGGCCGATTTATCGGCCAGCCTGTCAACACCACCCCCAACGTCGAAGTGTCCCTGTTGTGGACGACCAATGTCACCCTGACGTCGCTTCTACAGCTGGAGGTGGACAGCATGGCCAACGTCACCGTCGCGGCGTTGCGAGGTGTCGCCTTCGTGAAGTGCAGTGACAACATGATCGCAAGGTATCGTTATGTCTTTCAGCGCCAATCGACCGTTGTGGCACGGTCCGAAACCGCCTATGTGTTCTTTGTGTCAACGACTTCTGCGAGCAACTCAGTGACCGCGAGCGCGAGCTACGGACTTGAAATTAGTCGCGAAGCCACTGTGCAGGTCGCTTGCGTTGGCGATCAGACCAACGTGTTTGCCGCGTTGGTCAGTTTGCCTTTGGTGCAGAGCGCAAACATTTCAATTTCGTTGGGAGGATCTCTTCGAGTTCAGTCCCAAGGGCGAGACCAGTGGATCACCGCAGGGATCGTGTTCTCTAACACGCGCGTCAACGACCTCTCGATCGCGGTGGCGAGTGGTGACGGAACAACCACAAGTGGCGATTCACCAGTCGTTACCCCCGACTCCTCCTCTTCCTCCTCGTCCCGCAGTCTACTCGCCGTCGATGGTGGCCTGGGCATGGCGTACGGCATGTTTGTTCAAAACTGCACCGTCGACCGAATACTTGTGAATCTTTCCGGACGTAACGTCGTGGTCAACACCACGGGCGCCACAGTCGCCCACGTCTGCTTACTCACCATGAGCGAGGTTCGCTACGCCGTCGTTTACAACGTCGCCGGTGGGGCTCGGGTGTTTGCTGGAGCATCCAATGTGTTCGGCACTGGGTCGCTGTTTACCTTCTACGGCGACCCTGACCGTCCGCCTCCGCCGTTTGAAACGGCGGCCTCCATCGACGTCGCCATCCTCAGTTCCGCCTCCGTCAAGGTTTCGACGGGTGTGATCGGCGTGGCGCTTGTCACGTCCCTGGTCAACGTCGCCTATTGCAGGTTGAATCTCACCGTGGGGGGGAACGTGACTGTCATTTGTTCGGCCGATGATTTCAAGGTGAGCAAAAACATTTGGGGGACACGACCCGAGCCCGCGGTGGCCGTTCTTCGATTGGCGACCACCAGGGAGCCGTCTCCGACTTGGCCAGTTGGTAATACATCGGTCTCCCTGGGCGATGGAGGTAGTATGTCGGAGGTCAGCTTGTTTTCGGCCTTCTCTTGGGTCACGGTGGTCGCCCTCACCGAGTTTCCCCAGGCAGTGATGGCGCGCCTGTTCGTCACCGTGAGTGCCGTCAACGTTAGCATTGTCGCTCGCCTTTTGGGTGGTGCTAGCTTCGCAACGATGAGAGGGGTGACGATCGGGTTGCACAATACGACCACGCCCACCGGGGCCCCGGCGGTTTCAGGGGGAGGCAGCGCGTCCGCTGTCGTCGCCCCCGCGGTGGTGGATGTATCCTTCAGCGATCACTCCATCATCACGGTGTTCGCTGGCGACAACGCGGCCGTCGTGCTCGTGTGCAGCTCATGCAACGTGACTCAAGGCGCCATGCGGGTGGCGTTTCTCTCTGGCGCACAAGTATCGGTTACGTCCCGGAGCATTTCCCGTGGTTACGCTGGTGTCGTGCAGTTGAACTCGCGCTCCGCGCTGGGGGGGCCTCTCTGCATCATTGCGGCCAGCGCCGCTGCGATTTTGGTATCTGCTCAGCGGGAGGCGTTCGGCTTCGAAGTGACGAACGTACCTTTCATCCTGGGAGACGTCGATGTGTATCTTCTCGATCGTGCGAACCTCACGGTGCAGTCGGCGGGGCGTAGCAGCACGGCAGCAATTGTCTTCTCCCTTTCGCAAGTTGAGCGTCTTGCTGGACGCTTGCGCATCGTCTTGGCGTGCGGCTCGACCGCCGCCGTGTTGGCGCCATTCAATATCATTGGGATCCACGTGGGGGACATCGACCATGCGTCAGGGGGGCTCGACATCAGGATAGGTGGGTCAATGGGTGCAGCCGACGTTGGCGAACAAGAAGACCTATGCGCGGCGACTGGAAGGAGCACGGCGACACGCCTAACCGTCTCGAGCACCTTCGGCGATTCGCTCGGAGTGTACATGAGCAACTGCTACTTTTCGTCCGTCGCGTCGTCCTCCGCCAGCCTCATGGTTTCCGATGGGACGGAGTTCGCGGTGGTGGGATACCGACTGGTGGCAGCCATTTTCCTGCAAAACGTCTCGTTCGCCTCGGCGGTGCGGTTGGCGATGAGCGACAGGAGCCTTGTCTCGTGTTCGGTGTTTTCAACGGTTGGAAGCATTGCGTGTCTTGCGCTGCTCGCGGTGCGTGGTGGCCCAAGCAGCGGTCTCGTGGTGTCCAACCAGGCCACGGTGAGGGTCGTGAGCGACGCAGAAGGAGCCGCCGTTGGCATCCTTGTGTTTGCTTCTACGTTCGTCGACAGCTTTGAACTCCTCGTCGTCAACGAATCTGCCGTCCTCGTCGAAAGTTCGTCATGGGCCCCCAGCGACCGTGTCATCGCAGCGTCAATTAATGGCACGATTGTTGACCCTGCTGCTCCAGGGGGGGGAGCACAAGCTTCCACAGAAGGCAACGCAGCGCTCGTGATCGCTGTCGTGAATGGCTCGAGGGTGCTCACCACGTCACATGCCTGTCCCTCTCCGCGGCCGGAACCTGTCGAGCGATATCGAACGACATCGTTTCCGTTTGCCTCCGTGTCGGTCTTCAACGTCTCGTCACCGCATCTGCGCATTTTGCTGTCGTCCGATAGCTCCGTGGGGATGACGGTTGTGTGCCGCCTCGCAATGCCCCCTGCCGCACTGGTGTCGCCATCAGAGGTCGCGGCCGCAAGCCAGTCGGCCACGTCTTCCATGCCGCCGGTGGCTACAGTGGAAGGAACAATCGACACCGCCGATCGGCAGCTCTCGGCGGCCGTCATCGCCATTTCAAGATGTCAGATTTCAACTTCCGTTTCCGTGAACGTCACGTCCCGATCGACCATGAACGCTTCCATCATCGTCACTTTGGCGACCGAAACCGCCCAGGTGTTGTGGGGCTCCGTTGTTTCCACCCCCGCTGTACTTTTGCTTTTTGGCATTCATCTAGATCTGACTCCGTTGGCGACGGATTCTGTCGCGCCCGTCCCTCCGTGGGTGTCGGTGGCGATGCAAGGCGACGGAACGAGCGTGAACGTTGCGTGCGTGTCAAGCGTTGGCGGCGTGTGCACCCATGTGTCGGCCATCATGATATGGGTCCCGCCAGCCACCACTAGTTTACGGCTACGAACCCGTCATTCGGTGTTGTTAGTGGACCGGGCTCAGTTGGTGGTCACCAGCCGATTTGCGCCGATAACCGACGCGTCGCGGCCCCCGGGAGCAACGACGACGTTGCCAGGGAACGAGACCGCCGCCGCCACAGTGAATATCCTCGCGAGATGCGGCGGCGTCACCCTGGCAATCTCATGCGATCCTTTCGTTTCCAACGCCTCCAGGGTTTATTCACGGAATGCCTCGCATTTTGACCAAGTGTCCGTCCTCGTCGATGGGCACGCGACTTTGCTCGTCGCTGCCACCGTATCGGACGCCGACGACAATGCTGCTGGAGGTAGCAGTAGCAGTGGTGTCAATGGCGGCGGCGAAGGGTCGTCCCCGTCGTACCGCTCCTTCCAGCTGCAAGCGCACGGAATCCTCGTGGATGGGAGTTTCGTGGCACCGGGGATCACCTTCGCTTCCTCCGGTACCCGCGTGAAAGACGCGACGACGGCCGTCACGGACCTCGGAGCGGACGCCTCGAACCTCGTCGAGATATCAATCACTGCGGCCAGTGATTCCTCGGTCGCAGTCTCGGCCGACCTATTTTTGGAGGAGGGTTCCGACGGGCGTGGTGGTCTACAGACACATGACGCCGGTGACCTGCATATCACCGTTGAAATCGCCGGAATTCGCGTGGCCAACTTGCCGCGCATCGGCAACGCCTCTGTGTCAGTTCGGAATCGCGCGTCGGCCTTCGCGAGAGGTCAATTCGCGGTAGGATCGCGGCACGGTGTGGCCGCCTTGGCCGATGCTGAATCGAGTAGGACACCCTCGACGACGGCCCTGACGGCGCACGCGTTGTGTCTGAGTAACCTCACGACGGCCGCGGACTCCGCTGATGTCATTGTCACTGTCATTGACGAATCCACCGTCGCTGTAGATGTGACGTCGACCACCGCAGCGCCATGGCGCGCCATGATGTACGGCGTCGCGTTGCTGCTGTCGCATCTCGCGTGTGACGAGCTCGTGGTCAACGTCAACATGGACAACAGCATCACGTCATCACTGTCACTAATGCTGACAGTACGAGTCACGCCGCCGCTCGCCGTCGTGGTGTTCACCGCCTTCAGCGTCGAAGCGTGCAACAGTAGTAGTGTCGTGGTCCTCATCACCGAGTCCACAATACTGGCGACCGTCTCGGTGACGGAGACCTCCGCGACTGTGGTCGGCGTGAATCAGACGGTACTCTTTGTCCCACCACCTGCTGGTGCGGAGGGGACGGCAACGTCATTCACCGTCAATGCCGTGTCGATAGCTTCCGTTGCGACGAGCGCGCCGATCTTCCTCATCAGCCTCACCCATGTCACGTCCATGCTGCTCATCAAGCCGCTCGTCGGTGGCGTTTGGCCGGCGGCTTTCTTAAATCTGACCGTTCAAGGCATCGTCGTCGACGGGTACTATGTCAACGACGATGCGACAGAATTCTTCTCCATCATGATGATGTCGACCACCGTGCTCGCTCGTTCCACCACCACCAGGACGACGGCGACCGATCAACCGGGACAAGTCACGTCCCCCGCCTCCTCCACCGCTGCAGCGGGCCACAGTCAGCATCGTCTCGTCGTCGTTGCTCTCTGCGTGCGCAACGTCGTCACGGCCGACTCAGCGTTGCTGACCATTACAAGCAGCATTGTGAATGCCGAAGTAATCAGTAATGTTCCTTCGACGTCGTTGCTGGACTCCACTCGGTCGCATGACTGGTCGATTCACAGCGTCCTTGTGTTTGCCTTGGTCACTGATTACGTGGGGCTGACCTTGGACCATTCTCTCGTGTCGACTCGTCTGACATTCGAAGAGGACACGCGCGGCGACAGGATGCGCAGCAGTGATCCATTGTGTGGCAGTGCATTGACCGTCATGACGAGCGTCGCTGTCCAATTTAGTACGTTTGTCGTCGGCGCGGACGTCACCGTCAGTGACTGCGATGTGTTGTCCACGATTGGCAATAATAACACTGCCGTCGCGTTGATCGAAGCCAACGCGTCGTCCATGGCATGCCCGGTGGCTGTCGAAAGCGAGAGCATCGCCGTCCACGGTGTCATTGTTCAACGAGGCGGCATCCGCATCTCTCTGAAACGTACTGTCGTCGAGGTCGAGGCAGCGTTGCATCAACGCCACGGGAGCGTCGCAAACTGGAGCGTATCTTCGTCCTCCGTTGCAATCCTCCGGTCTGCCGCGCGGACCGCCATCGTCGACCTGAACAACGCTTCCTGCCGCAACGATATCTCCATCACGACCACGGCATACGACTCTGATACGACTCCTTCATCGGTTCGCATTTTGGTGGCGTCGACTCTCATCGCCGCTTCCAATATTTCTTCCTTCGTCAGCGTTCTGCTCGCGCAAGGGTCTCGTGTGTGGACGGGTGTCACGGCAACCGGGCAGCCCGACAACGCGACGCAGCAATCCGCGGCTGCGGTGACGGTACACGCGATGTCCGTCGTGGTCCGTGAGATGACGCAACCAGTCGCCGTCAGCCTCGTCATTGAAACTGGAAGCGACGTCGCCGCACAGGTCGACACGCGGTACCTCCCACAGCCGCCCCCAGCGTTCCCCGGCCCTAGCTCATTCACCGTGTGGGTTCTCTCGGCGCTTGATTTGCCGCTCACTTCAGCGGTGATGGCCGATCAATCGTCACCTCCGGCAAGTCATCCGAGGCAAGTCAATCTATCGGTCATCAACGCCTCCGTAACGGCGCTCGTGCTGCAGTCGGGCGTCGGTGGCTTGTCTCAGTGTGCTGCGTCCGTCGCAGGTGTCGGCTTTGTTGAAGACGTCGGCCTACGCGACCCCGTCGTGGTGCGCTGGAACGTGACCGTCACCATTCGTCACAGCCGCCTCGCAAGCAACTGGACCGTCGGTTCGAGTTCGTCAGTCCCTTCCAGTAGTATCCGTCATAGTGGTGGTGGTCGAAACGGCGGGTTCGCCAGAGCGCTTTTTTTCGACGCCGTGATGGATGCAGCGCCATCCAACATCGTCATGAGTTCATGGCTAAGTACCGACGTGCAGCTGTCGTCTCCCGTGACCTGGCACATTCTGCTCAACCGGAGCGATGTGACCGCAACCACTGCCGTTTTCACGACGCCATCCATCGCGAGGGCCCCTGGTGACAAGGCTGATCTGGGTCCCCTCCGGACGAACTTTCACCTCACAACGATGTGGACCAATCTTTCGATATCTCCTGGCTCATGTGCAACAGGACAAAGCAGGTGCGGGGTGTTGAACACAACGATGACGGGCGTTGGGGAGAATGGCACGGCGGCCTTAGTGGGGTTTGATGGGAGCAGGGCGGCCCTTGTTGCGGCGGTGTGGATCCCATGCGTCACGCGAGTGACGGCTTTCGCGCCGACCAATGATCGTGACGGCGGCGGCGGCGGCGAGTCTCAGCGGCTTTTGTCGTGTGGAGGCATTGACCCGTCTGTGTTGCGTGTCCTGGCAAACACGGACTTGACATGCCGCAAGCACCAATGTCCAGCAAAATCTGTCACGGCATCCTTTTCGCGTTCGTTGGGAACCTCAAGTGCATCAAAAGAGGGTTCGGCCACATCGTCGCCAACTCGTACAACGTGGGTCACTCGGACACAATCGCACCGTGTGTCCACCACGGTATCTCTGAGATCCGTTGTGTCATTGTGCACGCCGTTTCATTTTCTCCTCGCGCCGGGTTCCATCGCCCTCGCACAGTTGCTAGCCGCCTCCACCGCGCTGCAAGAGGGCACGACCACCGCGGTTTTCACCGTGTCGATTATGCCCGCAGAAGCTTCTGGAGGACCGTCCTTGGGTTCTCCTCCTCCCACGGGCGATCCAGCGGCACGTTATCGGGTCGTCGCTCCCAGCTTCGCCAAGGACTTTCTCTCGTTTATCAGAGTGTCGTTCGCCGTCGACTCCGGTCATGCAGCGAGTCAAACTGCCATGACTTCGTCTTCCTGCTTTGACCTTCAAATGTTGAAAACCGCTTCATCAGTCGCCAACAATTCTAGCAGCTCAAACGGTTATCGTGAAGGGAGCACCGCTAGCTTTCGCGTGACCGTCGCGCGAGATGATTGTGTGCCTGCCGGTTTCCGTCCAGGAGGCAGTGGCGGCAGCGGGTCCCAACTGACGATGCGGGTCGTCGTCTCGGACGCGGCGTTCACGTGCGCTCCTCCAGAGGCGCCTTACGCCGTAGACATTCCCGTTATCGTACCGCCCCCTCAAGATGTCGTGGGTGCGCAAACCACCCTTGTCATCGCGGCTGTGCTCGGCAGCGGCGCCGCTTCCGAGGCCCAGGCGACCGTGACGCTGGATTTACTGCCCTGTGCCGCCGGAACTTCCGACGACGCCGAGCCTCCCGACAGCGACGCGCGACTGACAAGCCTCGGTACGTCGCTGTATCTTCTCGCACCTGTTCGGCTCGGAGGACCGTCGTTTCTCGCGAGTGACACGGAAGGTCGATTGCTCGGCAACCTGATGCTTCAACTCGCCGCGGCAGCCCTGCAACTGGCGATGGCTTTTGGGCATCAAGCCCTTACGACTAGCAACGGGTGGCGAAACACGTCACCTCCGTCGACGCAGAACAGGGAATCTCACACGTCGATGGCCTTCGTGCAATTTCCCTACTGGACGATCTTCGTTGGCAACTTTCTCCTCCCAGGGACGTCGGTGTGCAGCTTCATGCTGCTCGCGGAGGGAAAAATTACTCCCGTCGCCGCCGTGGGTGCGCTGTACTCGTTCGCTTTCGTGATATCGTACGTGTATGTCGGCGTCAAGCTGGCACACCCCACGACGGATACCAGCGCGCCGGGCAGCATGTGGCTCTACCGAGTTGGCGTCGACATCCTAGAACGGGTGCCAGAGCGAGTCGGGAGCCGTTGGCTCTTTGGACGCGGAATTGAGCTTCGGAAACTCACCCGGTGGATTCAGCCACTTGGGCGCTGGGGACCGTCACGTCATGGCGACCCGCCGCTGGTCATCGTTGTTGAGGACTTCACCCACACCTGGGCGCACGTCTTCGCCCCAGCCGGTCCCGCGATCGCCGTGATGACGAGCCTCGTGTGTGCCCTGCCCGTACTGCGAAAAGGGCCATGCGTGGCTCAACACACGGTCCTTTTCTTGCTGCACGGGGGTATGGCACTTGCCATCGTCGTCGCAAAGCCGTTGCTGGTGCCATCTTTTCAGGCAATCACGGTCTTGTCGTACTCTCTTATGTGCGTCTCCGTCGCGTTGTCGTTGTGGGCGGCGTTGAGCAGCGGAATTCCTGGCACCGTCGGCAACGCGTACGGTGCGCGCGAGCAAGGCATTGTCGCCGGCGTCGTGTCGCTGCTGCAGGCAGCTGTCATGCTGGCCTCCGCTAGTCTCACGCTGCTTTCGGCCGTGGTCGGCGCCTTATTCTGGGATCGCGAAGGGCAGACCCACCAATTCGGTGACATGGGGCCGCCGGCATTGCCTCACAGTCGCGATGTCCACCAACTGCTGACGCAGCACCGAGCGCGGTTTGGCCTCATCGCCGCCTCCACTCATCCGCAACGGGAAGGGTGCCAGCTCGACCAGCGGCTCGTGTCAGACGACGACGCCTTCATTCCCATGGAGGATCTGACCGACGCGCAGCTCACACAGCACATGGAAGCGTTTGCCGTGAAGGTCGGCGGGCACCTGCGCGTAGCCATTCCGCGCCCGACGGAGGGCGCCCACCACGCAGCCACAGCCGCTGCGAGCCGCCGTCTCATACCGACAACCGTGGACAGGCGCCCTCCAGAGGTCGAGGAGCTTTAGCTTAGTGAACGACGACGACGAGTAGTGAGTGACGTGCCGCAACTCTTCCCTGATTGCAATTCAATGGTCTAGAAAGAACTTTTTCTCAGTGAGCCCGTCTCCTATAAGGTGCAAGTTTTAGCGGGAACATTGATGTTTTTGTTGTGTGACGCTGCGAATTGTTGTTTCGCTTTCTTTTCCATTCCAAATAAGGAGGTTATCTTCCCCCCTCGTAACTGCAATGCGCGTCGAGAAGTGCTCTTTCTGTGGCGCGCCCGTGTACCCGGGTCACGGGATGACCTTCGTGCGAAACGACTGCAAAATTTTCCGTTTCTGCGCATCCAAATGTCGCAAAAACTTTGGTATGAAACGCAATCCGATGAAGCTGAAGTGGACGAAGACGTTTCGAAAGGCGAACGGCAAAGAACTCGCGATGGACACGACGATGGAGTTTGAGCAGCGCCGCCACGTTCCGGTGAAGTACAACCGCGAGCTGGTTAGCAACACGCTGAAGGTGATGAAGCGTGTCGCGCAAATTAAGGAGCGGCGCAATGCGGACTTGTGGAAGGCGAGAATGGCGGCCTCAGATAGACAGGAGGCGAAGGACGCTGTCAAGGCGCTGCACCACCATGCGGATTGGATCGAAGACGTGGACGCAAAGCAAACCGCCCTCGAGGATCTCAATCGTGTCAAAGAGGTGGTTGCCGAGAGCAAGGCCCGCAAACGCGAGCGCGAGAAGCAGCGCCGCCGCGCCGAGAGGCAGAAGGCGGCCGTGGCGAAGCAAGCGGAGGCGGTATCCGTTTGATTTTCTCGGTGGCGATTACAGAAGCGGAGGTATTTTTATCTGCGCCCCCTGAGGTCCGCGCTCTCTTGCGGACGTTCCCTTTCCTCACTCTCCTCTCGAATTAACATACCAACACATCTCGACGACCCCCTTCACACTTTAACAAGTTCCAGAAGAGATGAGTCTCTGAATTTGCAGTTTTTTTTGTTTACACAAACAGCATGGTGGTCGAAACGGCTTCGTCTGTGCAACAAACGTCTGTGGCAATTGCGAACATTCCACTGCGACAGTCCACATTTTTCTGTCCACATTTTAACTCGATCTGCGGGAAGAAAAATGGTGATAACACGATCGCAAGCTGCGGCGATGAAAGCCTCGCACAAGGGATCTCGATCGCAACCTATGCTCGACGACTCTTCGTCATCCGAATCGTCGTCCTCGGAATCCACTTCGTCTAGCAGCAGCAGTAGTAGTACCTCGTCGACGTCGTCGGGTGCACGCAGTACGACAACGACGTCAACGGAGTCCCAAACGGCGCTGTCCGCCGTTGCGAAACGCATCACACCCAAGCAGCGTAAGATGAACAATCGCCTTGCCCAATCCAAATCGGCCACGCCCACCGCGCAACGGCGCTCTCCCAAGGCAGACGACACGGCCGCGGCATCCTCGTCGAAGACCCAACGGTCACCTCCCGTCGACGCTTCCACAGCAGGCGCCACGCCGATACAAACGACGGGGGCCCTGCGCCGCCGGGGTGACAACTCCCCTCCGTTCGATGCCGAGGAGCTCGAGCACATGGGCCGGGGCCACCGCATCCGCAAACAGACGACGTTCTTCGAAATTGAGGATCGCCCGGTGAGGGAACCGACTCGTCGGCATCAACCTGAGTACGAAATGGCCCGTCACCCGCGCGCCGCCAAGTCGGCGGCCATCGCCACCATGGAAATAGGATCCGACACCGACGCGTCATCCGCTTCGTCAAAGGAGTCAACGCAGCGTCGAGAGAAGCGTGCCCCTTCTGCAGAAGCGGCTCGCGCCGGCGGAAAGCGATCGGTCCAGCTGGACGACGATGCCCTGGTCGAGTCGTCTGGAAGCGATGCCGTCGGCAGCTCGTCGGACGACAGCGAGGGCGCCGTGAAGGCACCGACGGAGCGCGACCTCCGCGCACCCCTGGCGAATGTGGTCACGAAGCTCATTGCGGGAACGCATTGTTCGTTCGACGAGCCTTCGGGAAAGGTGGCGAAATCCGGGCGAGGACGTTCTAAAAGTGCTGCGAACAGCCAGCGTGATGCCGTCGTTAGAAATGCGCTCGCAATCGCCGACGGCGGGATGGCAGGGTCCCACGACCCTGGCCATCCTGCCTCGATTGACCCCAATGGAGCCGCCCCGACTCTCGCGGCGCTAGGCGACGTGACCGAGCTCGCTATCGACCCCAGCATCGACTTTTCACGGGTAGGGGGGCTACCTCATCACATCCTTGCGCTGCGAGAAATGGTGGTCATTCCGCTGCTCTATCCGTCCGTGGTCTCACATCTCCGGTTGAAGCCGCCCAGCGGCGTATTATTTTACGGCGCCCCGGGGACTGGAAAGACGCTCATCGCTCGGGCGTTGTGCAACGAGGGGAAGCGGCTGCTGGGTGGCGGGCGACGCATTACGTTTTTCATGCGCAAGGGGGCCGACATCCTCTCAAAGTGGGTGGGAGAGTCCGAGCGACAATTGCGGCTGCTCTTCGAAGAAGCCCGGCGACAGCAACCGTCCATCATCTTCTTCGACGAAATCGATGGTTTGGCGCCCGTTCGCCACAGTAGGCAGGAGCAGAGCAACGCAGCACTCGTTTCGACGTTGCTCGCTCTCATGGACGGTCTCGACGAACGCGGACAGGTGATCGTCATCGGTGCCACGAACCGACCCGACATGATCGACCCCGCGCTGCGCCGCCCGGGACGCTTCGACCGGGAGCTGTTCTTCCCGTTGCCAGATGCCCTTGCTAGAAGGCAGATCTTGTCGATTCACGTGCACGCCAGCGTCTTCAAGGAAGGCGACGGTGCCATGAACGAACTGGTGCAACGCACAGAGAAATGGTCCGGCGCGGACATTGCCGCCTTGGCTCAAGAAGCATCGCTGCACGCGTTGCGCCGCAGCATCCCCATCCTGTTCACGTCGAGTCAGCGCCTCGTGCTCGACCGCAAGGAGGTGCGACACATCCGCGTCACCATGCAAGACATGCGCTCAGCGGTGCGCCGCATGCTTCCGACGGTCCTGCGATCCTCGGTCACCGGTCGGGGAGGGCTCCTCGGCAGTGCCGGACAGCAGCAATTGCAGCGACTGTTCGGTGACGATGGCGTTTCGGCGGCCGACGAGGGCGCGGGGGGAGTTTCGCTTTTGTCTGCCGTGGCGTATCACAAAGGACTGCCTTACCTCACTCGCATGGCGGAGGTGGCTTTGAAGGATCTCCGGGACGCGACCATCGCGCGACTGAGAGCAGTGTGGCATCCGCTGCAACAGCTGACAGGGGAGCACCCGCCCTCGCCCGCAGCCGGAGAGAGCGATGGCACTCCCGGAAAATCAACGACGCTCGCCGACAGTCTGCAGGACGCCCTGTACGAGTCCATGCTCCCAGAATCCCTGGTCGCGCCGCGGCCCCTCTTCGTATCGTTTTCGGCGGCTGCGCCGACGATGCCGTTTGCCGCCTTCTCATGCGGAGGTTCATCAGAACCCGCCGATGCTGTGGCGGTAAATGGGCATCCCCCCACGGCGTATGAGGACGACACGGCCGAGGAGGAAAGTCGTGCGACGGCCGATGCCGCATGGTCCATTCCACGCAGCGAAGACGCGAAGCAGTTGGCGCTCGCGGTTGCCGCCGCGCTGCCGAGCGTGCTCCCAACAACGGTCTACCTGGACATGTTCCTCACCCCAAGCCAAACGGCCGCAGAGGGCAGCGATGACGAACGCGACGACTTCTGCTTTAGCGGCGGCGCCGCGGATAGAGACATCGACCGTGTCGATCAACTCAACGGCCACGGCCGCGCGCGGGCATTGTCAGGTTCACGTCGCGGCGACGCCAACGACAGCTCATTGTCGCCGAATCGGCAAACGGGGCAGCACGCTCCAATAGAAGCGACCACCCATCGACCCCTGACATCGCCTCCGCTAACCGAAGCACATCGCCAACCCTCTGACAATGTATCTGACGCCGGTGGACGGCGCCGAGGCTTCCCTGCAAACACGCTAAAGGATAGCCAGTCGGCGCTTCTGGCGATCTTCGGTGCCGCGGCGGAAGCCTCCCGGTCAACGGCAACGTGTCTGTTGATTTGTGGTTTGTCAGCGGTGCGCCGCCAGGCGGACCGAGCGTCGTTCACGTTGCTCCAGCACTGCTTCGCGAAACTGCAAGACTCAAACGTCATGGTCCTGATACCTCTCCTCGACCCATCGCCCAGCGACCACTTCACGGCGCAGTCTCTACTGCAGTGTGGCTTACTGCCCATCACGTCCGACCGCTGTGCCGTGGACGTCCCTCTCCCAAGCCTCGCCGTGCTGCGACGCGTCGTGACGACTGTGCTCGAAGAAACGGTTACCTCGGTTCGCCCCTCAGCTCTTCCCAATCCCGCCCTCTGGAAACAATACCCGGTTGACGAGCGTCCCGTGAAACCACCCAAGGCGTGCCGGCGTGCCACCCACGAAACAAGGCTTGAACAATTTCAAAAAATCGATTACAAACGCCGGCAGCTGCGACACATTCTACGCACATGGATATCCTATTTTTCCGGCAACGTTGCATACAAGAAGCTGTTTCACCCTGACCTCGACTTGGAGGGGGAAGAATTGACACAGTGGCGACAGCACACGAAGGGCAACCGGATCTGCCTGGGCGATGTCATGGAGCGGCTGGACCACGAGGACTATCACTGCATGTCGCAGTACCTCGAGGACATCGATCTGATCGTCAAAAACGTCAACACATTCTTCCGCGGCATGGACCAACGTTCGTTGTCCTACCGAGCGAAGGCGAAGTTGCTCCGCGAAACCACTATCTTGAACAATTTCCGTGTGAACAAGAAACTGCTGCGGTTTTGCGAGTTGTCCAAGGATGAGAAGTCTCCTGCTGACGATAGCACGGATGACGAAGGCGAGGGGGACGACGACGGACGACCATCGTCGGCAAGCGCTAGCAGTGGCGATGAGTCGGCGGGCGGCCAGGAAGAGACGAAGCACGAGGCAGAAATGAGCGACTCCATAGCGGCGTCTGCCGGCGCGCAAGCGGTGGCTGTGCCAAAGAAGAAGCGGCCGCGAGCGTGGTGTGGATCTGGAAGGCGACGACGTCGACGGTTCCAGCGGCTGGTGACTGCGGCATCGTCACAGCCGGTGGTCACCACCGCCTCGGCTACAGAGACTACTTCTCACAGTTTAGTGGCGGGCCACGCGGCACCCCCTGCGGCCGCTGTGACCGGCGAGCAACCGCCGCAAGGAGAGGAGGTCGCTGCTCATCCAGCGACCGTTGAGATCCC
>ERZ1292630.1297-Hain-H41-02um-R3-1297-length-24769-cov-7_pt1 | contig 24769 bp, 10 predicted proteins | sample MGYA00564408_ERZ1292630 | MGnify/ENA primary metagenome ERZ1292630 (study PRJEB36523, sample SAMEA6512641) | groundwater metagenome | collected 2019-01-08 | study: AquaDiva: Metagenomics assemblies of 32 groundwater samples
TGCCAATTTGACCAGCGTGGGAGACTGGTTTCTCAAAGATCTCCCCGGGTTGACGGCGTTGGACCTCACCGTCGTCGCGCACCTCACGGGCGTGGGCAACCATTTCCTGGCATGCTGCACCGGGCTTAAGGAGCTAGTACTGCCCCCGCACCTCACCACTGTGGGCGAATGGTTCATCACCAACTGCGCCGCGTTGACGGCGTTGGACCTGACGCCCCTCGCGCAGCTCAGCAGCGTGGGTGACGGGTTCCTCGCCGGCTGCCCCGGGTTAACATCACTAGACCTCTCGCCCCTTGCTCACTGCACCAGCTTGGGCAGGGCATTCCTCGACGGTTGCGTGGGATTGAAATCGTTGGACCTGACGCCCCTCGCTCGCGTCACCAGCGTGGGTCACATCTTCCTCACCGGCTGTGCAGGGCTGACGGCGTTGGATCTAACCCCCCTCGAGCGTCTCGCCAGCGTGGGCATGTTTTTCCTCCGCGACTGCGTCGGATTGACATCCCTGGACTTGACGTCTCTCGCGCTCACGGACGTGGGCGACTACTTCGTCGATGGGTGTGTTGGTTTGACGACAATCGAGGTGTCCATCATGTTAGTCGCGCCATCGACTGGTTGACATTGCTCATGTCGAAAGTGAAAGAGGGATTAGGCGAAGGAGGTAGACGACGGAGTTCGATCTGTCCTTTAGCGGAGGGGAAGGGCAGGGCTCGCTCGTAATCACGGTACAGCGGGAGTAACAGTCCTACCAAGCGCGAGCGATGGTTGAGAACCGGATCACTGAAGGGGGGGGACCCTCGGAAGTGAGTTGTCTGGGCAGAAATCTGGCGAAAGGAGCTCATTTTTCTTCCTTCTAGCACAGAAAACTCGGAACAAACAATTGGGGCGTCAATACTGCTCTCCCCTCCCTTGTCGCACGCCGACCCGCCTAGCGTGCCGAATTTCCCCGGCCGGCAAGCCGCCGTGTCGTCCACGCTCCACACCCAAACCTCCGGGAATGCAATACACGGGCGGACACGGCGCCAAGTCACATGATTTTCCAGGAAGGGGCTGGTTTTTCTGCTTTGAAGGCAGTGTTCCACAAAACGGCACAGGCTCTACAGTACTGTAATTTTTTTTTTGAATATCTCAATGGAAAGTGCTGGACGCTAACTTCGTGATCTTCCCGGTTGCAGACAAGAAAAAAATTCGACAGAAGATCGTTTAATTAGCCTCTTAACGAATCAGAATGTTTTTGCCATGAGCTTCGACGGCGACGACGATGCTGGCCCAGAGGCAGCGACGCCGTTGGCTAGGACACCGCTCTGTCCTGCACGCGAGGAACGCCGCTTGGTGTTCGAAGCAATGGTGGCGCGCAACCCCGCGGACTCGTGGGCGCTGCACAAATTGTCGCTTATCTTTCAAGAGGAATACGGGGACCCAAAGCAAGCCGTTCTGTTGCTGCGACGAGCTATTGTAGCCAACCCGAACAACGCTCCTGCTCACAACACACTTGGATACTTGCTGAGGAAGGATGATCCGGCTCAGGCGAAAATTCATTACCTCGAGTCATTGAAGATCGATCCTCAGTACGGACGCGCTCACAAGAACTTGGGTTTGCTTTACCAGCACGAACTCAAGAATTGTGTCTTAGCGCTTCAGTGCTTCAACCAGGGCATTATTGCCGACGAAGACAACGCGTCCCTTTATTGTGCCAAGGCGTCACTTCTCGAGGAGGACAAGCAATGGGCAGAAGTGCAACGATGTTACGAAGCCGCCATATTGGCTGACCCTCAAAATCCACTTGGGCATTTTGGTATGGGCCGCTTTCATATGCAAGGTCCTCCCGCGGGTCGCAACGTCGCTGCTGCGCTTGCGTGCTTCGAGCAAGCGGTCGTCTGTGCCCCGAATGAGGGAAAATACGCAATCAAGCTCGGGAAGGTCGCAATGGAGGCCGGCAACGACTTACTGGCCCTAAAAGCATTTCAAACGGCCGCATTCTACAGTCCAAAGAAAGACTGGCTGCGAGGTGAGTGTCAGCGGCTCAGGCAGCGCTTGCAAAAGGAGGGGAGAGTATCGCAAAGTGGCGACGACATGATGTCGAACATGTCGTTCGCACCGTCAACAAGCGGCAGCGAGAGTTCCGGCGGTGTTCAGTCGGTTGCTGATAGCGGGAGATCCGCGGCCTTCGCATCCCCTGATGTCGTGACCTGCCCCGCCCAGCACAGCATGTCGCTCATTTACGATAAACCTCGTTGGCTCAGTGCCTATGCGACATGGGCATGCGAAGAGTGCCGCAAGTCCATCGGGGGTCCGAAACTGCGCCACCGCGGTGCTCTTCACTGCGCCATCTGTCGGTACGATCTGTGCCTCGCGTGTAGCAAGAAGCTCCGCACCGGTCACATCATTCCGCTGCCCCCTCGCTTTCTGGGCTCAGGGGGATGCGGCGATGTGTGGCAAGAGTACGACGCCACATCGGGCGCCTACGTCGCCGTGAAGAAGATTCGTGCCGGTCTCTCACGACTCGTTGAACGGGAAGTTGCGTTGATGAAGCGATTTCAAACGTCGGAGTACGTCGTCAAAGTATTCCACGTAGAGAGGGATGCGAGATCGCATGAAGTTCGGATTGTGATGGAGCTCATGGAGGGGTCGGTTGGCTCTTTACTCTTGGATGAAGGGCCCCTTCACGAACGCACCGCAAGAAAAATTATTCGCGACGCGCTTTGTGGACTTCAAGAACTGCACGCCAGCAGCGTCATGCACCGTGATATCAAACCAGACAACTTGCTGCTTTCGCGTGATCGCAGGGCGAAACTGTCCGACTTTGGGGTGAGCCGCGCGATGGACGGAGGGTCCACCTTGCGAACCACTGCGTATCGGGGGACCCCACTGTACATGGCGCCGGAAATCGCGTCGCACCAGCCCAAATGGACCAGCGCCGTGGACATGTGGGCGCTGGGATGTACATGGGTCGAGATGACAACTGGACAGCAGCCCTGGAAGGGCGTTTTCGATCATTACGAACAATTGCACCAATTACCAGAGCGCCTCCGTGCGAATCCAGAGCTACGACCCCGAGTACCGGCGCACTTGAGTCCTCAGGCGAAGCTGCTCATCGCAGGTTTACTCGAAAAGGATCGTAAAAAGCGGCTGACCGCGATTCAGCTGCTCAAGGACGCATATTTCGCGGACTCTTGTGACATCGCTGGCGTCGAGACAGACGAAGACCACTCACACCGCGCGACGGCGCTGCTCTCCGCGGCTCCGGAGCAACAGTTTGGCAGCACCATGAGCCATCGCACGACGGATTGGGGCAACACTACGGCTGGTGCCGACCAAGACGAACGCCCCTCCACGAATGACACCGATGACGGTGAGGGGCACTTGCTTGAGCATGTAACTCGCCGTCGCGGTTCAACGCGCCCCGGGCCGTCCGTGACGTTTAACGACCGTCCGACGGTCGTCGAAATGATGGACTCCCCGGTTGACTCCATGAGGTCGCCGGCATCGTCGCAAGATCTGACTGCACGGCCCTCGTTGGAGTTGGCACCGGCCAACGTTGAAGTCCAGATCACACACGTGCCAGTGACGCCGCAGTTGCTCGTCCCTGCGCGCAACAAGGCCGTTCGTTGGCTTGTAATCGCCTTCCTCTTGGGCGTGGTGCTGATCGTCGTCGTCGCACGGTAGTGTCGCGCGCACGTCGCATGCATAATGACATGATACTTGGGAAGGACCAACACGGTTGCGATGGATGCCAGTAAAGGAAACACAACGGTGGTGGCAAGCCATTTTCGTTCCCCGCTCACCATGGCTACCTTGCGGCAGTCGCTCGACCAGTTGAGTCAGCATTGGCATGGGATGAGTGAATCGCTGTCGCAGCTGCTGCACGAATTTGACGCCGTTGTCACTCGCAGTGGCCAGCAGGTGCGCGACCGTCCTAGCGAAAGCGCGAAACTGTGGGCTGTCCTTGCACAAATAGGTCAATTCGACTTCCCCGCGCTGGCGAGTGCCACCGGTGACTTGATCGATGCGGACCCAGCCGCCGAGGCCATCTCCATCAGCGAGTGTAGCTCGCCTGTCGACGATATCACCGTCAGCATCACGGCCGTTCAAGTGACGCTGCAACAATTGGGGGCACTCATGCTGGAGCAAGGCCAGGCGCTGACCTTGCACGCGAAGCGACTCCGTAGCAGCAAGGCTGCCATCGTTGCCTTTTGCTCATCTGGTGACGTTCCCTCCACCACGGTGAAATCGGTCGTACAACACGCCGCCATCAAGCCCCCTACGGTCGGAGCTGCAGCCGCAGCAACCGGGAGAGGTAAACGGCCGGAAGCCGGGGCTCAGTCAAACGTTGCACCTCAGCAGCACAAGAAAAAGAGCGGAGCGGCCAGCAGCGATGCGAAACCAATTACGGCTGATGCACAGGCGGAAAGCGTGGCGGCCAGCACCCGGTTTGTCGAGCTGCCGTCAACGACCCCCTTCGTCCCACATTTAGCGAGCGTCACGCGGAATCGCTGGGCCACAAGCGCATCTTTCTCAGACTCCTCTCGAGTCGTGGACACCAACACCGAAGTTCAGACGTTGTCGTCGCTTCCCAGTTACGACACCACGTCCATCTGCGCGTTGCTCGCGAGTATCCTGGACGAAGCGGTTCTAACGGACGCATCGTCGGTGGAACTCATCAACAGTCTCGAGCTGGGATCCGTGGATAACACGGCGCAAATCTCGTGGCAGCTACCGCGCGAAAGTGAGGGCGTTGCCATGGCTCGGGGCAGTGCCGGTCACAGGCTTGTGCTGCTCCAAAACCCCGAGGCCGGCGCCTTTCAGTGGCACTCTGCGTTCATGCTCGCCCAATCCGGTGGCCACCGGCACCGCCTGTGGATCCACGACGTCGTGCATATTGCGGGTGGCGGCGACGACGAACCGACCGACGACCAAGGCTCCAAAGTGGAGATTGCCTTGACCGTTTCGGTCGACGACGACGGCAACGTGATCGCGCGGTGCGGCTGGTCCAGCCCATCCGACGGCGACGAGGCCGCCCCGTTCGCCTCCGCGTTCCGCTCGTTGAGGTTGCGACAGCTGAAGGACGCTGCCGTTGCGGTTGCCGAACGACTACGCGTCTCGCTGACAGCCGCAGTGGCAGCAGCTCCCAGCGGCGCAGAAGGGGGAGTCCTTACCAGGAAAGAAGCCGCTGCTAAGGGAGCTGCCGCCGCGCCGCCGCCGAAAGCCGATGCTCCTGTCGCCAGAGTGGCGAAAGCGATCATCGCGGGAGTCACGGCCCCCGTCGCAAACTTCACAAGCGGGGTTGTCAATGCAGGTTTCCCAAAAGCGTTTCCGCATATTCATGAGCCACTCATGGATTCCTTCAACTGCGCCTGGATCGATGAGGGCGTGTTGCGTCAAGGATTTTTGTATGTGACAGCGAGTTACATCTGCTTCCAGGCATCAATGTTGTCGGGGAAGTTTGAAATCGACAACCGTGACGTGAAGCAATTCTACAAACGTGCCACGGCGAAGATCATGCAAAACGCGATCGAAATTGAGCTTGTCACCGGCGAATCGTATTTGTTGTCGTCTTTCTTACAGCGCGATGCTGCGTTCGAGCTTCTCTTCCAAACTTGGACCAACCGCACGTAAATAGTTACCCGCGCAATAGTTGTACTGTTCCAATAGAGGGTTTCAGTTGGTGGCCGTCCAAACTGATGAGTCACGCAAAACGTTAGTTGATGGATGGTTTGAACGTCACTAGCAGACAGGGGTGGTGCCTCACGAAAATGAGTCACGATGATTCGGCCGAGTCCCCAGAGTCACCGACGGCAACAACGCGGGGCAGTGTCGCACGAGGGACAATTTCCGACAATTTGGCAAACGCCCTGGAAACGCTTTTCAACAAGCGGAAAACAGCTAGTTCTGACACCGTCATTCAACGTCTGAATGCGGCGTTGGGAAACGCCTTTGGTGCCGCGCTCACTGCCATTCCTGCCACAATGACCCACGCGCTGCTTGCCCCCTTCTCGGTATCATCGGTCGCAACCGCGACGACGACGACGACGACGACAGACGCCGCTGAGGTTACGGAGGAAAGGACGAAACGACTGTTTCAGTGGACGGCCAAGGCGAGCATTTGGTTCTTCGATGCCAACGATAAGCGAGCGGAGATTCCCTCGCGTTGCGGCTTGAACTGGGAGACTGACTCCCCCGCGCTGAGTCAATTTCTTTTCAAACGTGCTTTGGACACCGTCTCGCTACGTGGGTCACTCCGGAGCTTCATTGACACCACGTGCGGGCCGGGCTGCACGTACATGTTATTTCCGGAGTTTTTGATGCTGGGAGCGTGCATCGAAAATTCGATCCGCATTTCCCGTCAAATGCTGCTGGAGGATGCCATGAGAGAGGCCGTTTCCACCCACACCCACTATTTTCACGGCGCCGCTCACCATACGTCCTGGTGCGCCGCTTTCGTGGAAGACGTCACGTCCACGTTTCGTTCGAAAATTACAACGGTGCTTGGGTCTCGATCAGCTGCCAAAGGGTTAGGCGCGGTGAGACCCGACTTCGTAAGTGCCCTTGTCGCGGGCCCGTTCGGCGCCCGCCATAGCGTTGACTATCTGGAAACGAGACCTCTTGCCGCCTTCCAAGAACTCGCGAAAGAGTCGCGCGGCATCCTATCGTGGCTTGCCGCCTCCAACGTACTACCAGTGGCCTCGTATGGGCCTATTGACGCTGTCGTCCTCGCTCAGTTTGCGGAGAATGCCGACCCGTTTTGTTCATCCGAAGTGTTCCCGGCGGTCGTCACTCGGCTTTCGAAGTTGTTCTTCTGCCACTACAGCGGGAAACATCAACGACAATCGGAGTATGTTGCCGGCGTGCCTCCCATGGCCTTTCTGTCCTCCAAGTTGGTCGCCGCCGTTGGTATCTCCACCACAGATGATGCCGTCGTCGTCTTCCTTCAGCTCAGTCACGTGACCCAAGCTATTCCAAGGGCGCGTTCTGGTGTCACCGTCTCCGAACTTCTGATCTTCCGCCGGCTGTTCATCGCGCATATGCGCGCCTGCGGCTTGTTGGTTGCGGCCGGCGACCATCTCACGTCATCCACACAACTCACCGCTGCGATACGGGGTCAGCTCGATAACGAAGCGCCGTTGCGATTGTTGTCCAACAATCCTGCCGCATTTCGAGTGCGACTCGGCGAGCACCTTGCCGCACGTGCCAGAAGTAATCCTTCGTGGTGGACAGTCGCCGAAGTGGTGTCGAGCTGCATGCAGCTGCTGGCACCTGCCGCGGCGTTAGGTCGAGGCATGCATGCCCACTGTGCCGTGGACGACGACGTTTCCGCCGCATCGTTAGCGATTGAGCTGCACGCAGCGGTTTTTCCTTCGGTTGCGTGGACGTCCTTGACGGACACCTCCGTTGACTTGCTTGTGTCCTATTTGAACCCATTCGTGGGCGCGCTTCTGCAACGCCGTGCGTCCCCGTCGCTTCCACGGTACTTCCCGCTCGCTGATGTCGTCGCCGTGGCGTTCGCGCAGGAAGAGGGGCACTCGGGTGGTCCGGTCGACGCCACCGATCTGGCCGCGGCGGACGTGCCACTTTGGATCTTCGCGTGTCTCCGGGGGAACCTCCGCCGGCATTCTGTTCGTTTCATCAAGCAAGTCTCCGAGCAAGACGGTGCGCGGCGAGGTCCCGCGGGCGGTGTTTGTTTGAGCGAAGCCATCGTAGCCTATTGCCAGTTTCGTCGCATCACCGATGAGTGGCACGAGTCATTCGTCCGCGCTTGCGCTGTCGTTGCTCACGCGTTGTCGGACGATCTTTCCGACTCCATTCGCAGCGCCCAAGGAACCCTGCCGATGTTTGTGAAGAAGCGATTCGCGGATGAGTGGTGCGTTCTGCTCTGTGGCCCCCCCTCAGCAGGAGGCAGACCGATGCGAAAAGAAGTCGCTGACGAGCTGCTACAAGCCGCTGAAAAGTTGTTATCTGTCGCGCAGCAGCTGTTGCAACCGAACCGACGAACCACCGTCCGCTTCTTGGACCACGAAGGGTTTCAAAGGGCCTATTCGTGGTGGAGAGCGGCGGGCGCTGGCGGTAGCCTAAGCGCATACGAGATTGCGGTGCAGCATGGTGACCTGCGAGGGCAACGGCGTGATGTAAGGTCCGTCTTGCGCGTTCAATTCCCTGACGTTGCCCCCGACGAACATGTCCAGGACGTTCCGGAGGAGCGTCGCACTTCGCTGCGACTGTCCCCGCTTCGTTTTGTCCTCGCGGCGGCAGAGGTGTTCCCTCTTCTCGATCAGGGTGTTGCGCTGGCGGGTGGCGAGGGAGTGATGTCAAGCAGCGTGCCGTATTTATCGGCGCGAGGCGTCGCGAACGTGATTTGGACTGCGTCGAACGCCTCTGACTTGATCAAGCATACCAGGACAGCCCTCACAAGTCTTCTCGGCCGACGTGGCTGGAGAGAATTGGAGGTGGCGAATGATTGGATGCTCCGACTCAGAGCACTGACGTCGATCGCTGACGCACTTGTGGTGGATCACTACCTGGCGCAGCTGAGTCGTCTCGACGGCGCGTTTTCTGCCGTCAGCGGGCAGGATACCCGCGTTTCGGCTGTGAAGGGCCTCGTGCGCAACTTGCCCAGATCGGTGCTGCTTGATTTGTTGTATTGGGCGGAGCACGATGATCACCGAAGCGACGTTGCTGGCCACTTTGGCACGCTTCCGACGCTGGGCGGGGTTCAGGACCTCACGCGTTTTTTGTCTGAGGTGTGGGCCATGGTGCTGGATGAAGCCGTGTCGTCGGCGTGCCGTTGCATCGTCTTGCACGATGCATTGATGGCATTCTTCATCTTTGATCGTCTGCCGTGCCCGTTGCCATTTTCCGGGTGCCACGACGTGGACGAGCGATCACCTTGGTTGACGCTCGACGCCTGTGCCGCCCAGTTTCAGTCGTGGCTGGACGAATTGTCCGGAGGAGGGGTGGCGGTCGACGTTGCTGCACGCGACGTCGTGCCGTTGCTTCGGGCCCAGCTTGTCGAGTCGGAACGTTTGTTTCCCTGCGCCGTGCAGCTACATCTCACCGGCTGGCGCCACCACTTCGCTGATCCTGGTCGATTTTTGGAGGGAGCGTGCGTGCCGGTGGGCATTTTGCGCTCTGCCATGTTGGTGGTCGAACGCTACCTTCCACTGAACGGGCCCGTGACCCTTCCATCTTTGGTCGGGCGGCTGCTCGCCATGACCGGCAATCACACGAGGAGAACCGTCGAGCAGCCGCAAACGCGTGACGGCGAGTCGGGCGATGATGCTCAGCAAGACGTGGATGAGGTCGATATCGACCAGCGGCGCTTCCAAGCCAGCGTGTGGGATTTCGTCAAATACTTTTTCGCCGACTTCAGCCATCGTCACGAGACGACCCTGCCGTTGGCTCGGGTGCTGCGCTGTTTTTCCTTCTTTTTCTTGGCCGTGGGTCGTCACTACCTTGAGCGCGAGGACGAGAACGACCCAGGGTTTCCCTCGTCGGGCCGCGTGTCCGCCGACGAACTGTGTGGCTTGGTAGCGGACGTGCACCTGTTTCAAGACGAAGCGTGTTTCCTCAGCTGCCTGTTGCCCCTGAGCGAGAGCGCCGACGATGAATCACGTGTAAAGGGCCGACCCGCCGAGCTTCCTGGCGTCAGGGCGTCCGCAGCTCACTTGGCGTGGGACGCGAGCAACGTCCTGGCACGATCGGCGCTGCTGTACGACACGTTTCATACCGAAAAATTCGGCCGCTCGTTGTTCCTCGACGCGTAGAGTCCCGTTGACGCATTCGCCCCGCTGAATGAGATCATTCCGAGTCAGAGCCGGTGAAACCCGTTTTGCGCTTGTGACCTTTTCAAACCCCCCTCGATGTTCGGCAGGTTCTGATCCGGTCGAATGAGTCCAAAATGGACACTTATCTCGATCGTGAGCGCATAGTGCGTGCGGCTCTTTCTGGACGCGTACACGCCGCACCGGAAGACGAGCCCGCGTGGCCTTTTACCGCGGTGTTGCACGTGGCGCGGCAGGACACGAGCGCGACCTGTCGTCCCCGACAAACAGTGGCCAGCGGGACAATCAACTCAACCGCACCGCCGTCCTTAACGATTGCCAGCTGCCAGACCCTGAATTTGTAGCGCATGGAGTCGGTCCTTTCATGGTCGCTTCCGGTGGACTCACCGGATGATTTGGCACCCTAGTGTGGCTTCACACACTGTTCGTTCGCGTCGGATGCAAGTGTTCCCCGGTGCGGCGGCGGCTGCTCGTCATCCGTAACTTCGGTATGTACACACAATGCACGTGAAGGCGTCTCACGAACCGCTGGCCGACGCTCTGAATTAGCGTTCGCTGAAAGTGAAAGAGGGATTAGGCAAAAGAGGTAGACGACGGAGATCGATCTGTCCTTTAGCGGAGGGGAAGGGCAGGGCTCTCGTAGTCAGGGTATCGTCACAACGCGGCTGCTGTATGAGAATCGGTTCTCCACGACTCACCAACAGATTTTTCTGTGTTTAGAATATATCACCTTTCCACATCACAAACGCAACACGGGAATGTCCGCCGCGCCTTTGATGAGCATTCCCATGATGCTGCAGCGGCAAGCGGAGGTCTCCGGCATTTTGCGCGAGCGCGTGACGAACGAGGCGCAGCTTCAACAAGTTTTCTCCACTATGCAACGCCTTTCTGTTTTTTTCACAAAGTTGAGTCGCGTCGCCACGAAACTGCAACTGCCGCTCGAAATTGTCTTCCAGTGTTTGCTTCAGATCAACATGGGCGGTCTGTCATTCGATCAACAGCACCGTGACGGCAGCGTGCCGATGCACCAAGCGAAGGTGCTCGATCGCGAGAGTGCCCTGGCGGCCGCGGCCGTGGAACCTCGGCTACGTGGGCTCCTGACAGGCGAGGAAGTGAACGCACTCGTGGACAGCAGCAGCGTCCTCCGGCGACTCCTACGGATGAAAGTTGAGGACGGGAACGACTTGAGCATGGCGAGGCGCAGCGTCGTCATGGCGGAGGAGTACCTCGGCGTGGTGCACATGGCCGCGGAAGGCGACGCCACCCGGATGTGGCGCATTTACGCGGCCGAGACGGAGCAGGACGTGCGCCGTCTCACGAGCAGTTCGTCGCAAGATCCGCAGAGTGCCGCGTTGGGTGACGGCGCCGGTGAGCTTGATGACAACCGCAGCGAGCCCCTTCCGGCAAAGGAACAACTGGTTCGAGCTATCTCGGAACAAGTCGGCCAGTTCTCGTCGACTCTGCAGCCCGTTCCTGACCGGCTGCGTGGCCTCGCAACGGTCGCGCACTGGCTACAGGAGCTAGACCAGGACTCGTGGAACGAGGTATTCCCGGCGGTGTTCGCCACGCTACACCAATCAGTCAAGGTGCAGCTTGGCGAGAAGCGGTCCGCCGTTTGCCGCGCGGCGTGCCACGTGGTGTCATCGATGATGCTGAAATGCACGACGCCGCACTTCGGTTACAGCGACTGTCGCGATGCCACCGCGAGTTGGCTCGACGTGGTGCTGAAGCAAGTGCACGTCACCGTCGCCGCCATCGCGGACGCCACCGATGCTGTGGCGCGCGACGTGTCCATCGCCGCAGCGGGCGCGCCGTTCGTCGCCACAGTCCTTTCGAGCAACTGTAACAAGGCAACCCAACCCGAGTTGCAGCGCAAGTTGTTGGGCTTCTGCAGCCTCACGTTGGTGGCGACCGACCCTGCGGTGGGGATTCGAGTCGGACCGTTCATCCCACTCGCCCAAACGTTCTCCGCGAGTGGGTCGGAAAACGTTCGCCGAGTGGCGCGATGCCTCGGGTTGGTGATCCGCATGTGCGCTCCAGACGCTGCCGTGCAGTGGGATGACAAGGTCGAAAAGCTCGCAAGTGCAGAAAGCGCCACCGTGGCGGCTTGCGTCAGCAAAGGCCTGGCGAGTTTCGAATCCGGCGTATTGCGTTACGCGACCGCCTGCCGTCTCAGCCTTCGCACGGGCTTTCACGCCGGGACGCCATCGCCGGTGGCCAGCTCGACCGGCAGCAGTTCGCTGCTCACGTCGTCACAGCGGAGCGCGTGCGCCAGCTCCACGCAGCCACGAACCAGGGCGTCGGTGCTGCTCGGTGATGGGCCACTCGCCGCAACCCATCATCCGGTTGCGCCCCCGCACACGCTCGTCCCTTCCCGCGCAGCCGTCCCGTTGTCCATGCGACCCGTGGACATCAATAGCCACGCGACCGGCGCGACGAGGGGCGGCCACTTCGGCGGCCCGGCACCGCTTGCATCACCGCCAACATTGTGTGCCTCGCTGCGAAGGAGAGTGTCCAACCCGCAAGTGGGCAGCCACAACGCCACGATTTAGAACACAGCTAGAACACAGGGACGGAGAAACGATCGCGTCGCGTATTTTCGGGAGAAAGCAAAAAAACATACCGGATGAAACGCAGCAGCACACTTGGGGCGCAATACGCCTAGTGCAGAGCCAAGCTGCCTCACAAAGTGTCATGGCCGCTGTGTCTATTGATTGCTTCTCCACCCCTTTTCTGAAGTCCAGTTTCCACATTTTCGCGGGCGAAGGAAGGAAGGTCGATGCAACCGTGGGTGGAAAAGTATCGGCCGGCGCGGCTGGACGACGTGCAAGCCCAGCAGGAGTCGGTCGCCGCGCTGCGGTCCTGCTTGAGGGCGGGGTCAAACATGCCGCATCTGCTCTTTTTTGGTCCAGCTGGGACGGGGAAGACGAGTTCGATTCTGGCACTCGCAAGAGACCTGTTTGGACCCGACTTCCTGAAAACGCGAGTAAAGGAGCTCAACGCCAGCGACGACCGCGGTATCGAAGTCGTCCGGCAAAAAGTGAAGACGTTCGCCCGTGGGTCGGTGTCGTCCCTCACATCCCGCGTGCAGTCCGACGGCCGCATTTACCCTTTGCCGGCTTTCAAGCTCATCATCCTGGACGAGGCGGATGCGCTGTTGCCCGATGCGCAGGCCGCCTTGCGCCGCATGATGGAGGACTTTTCCGACGTGACTCGTTTCTGCATTCTGTGCAACTACGTCAGCCGCATCATCGACCCGATCTCCAGCCGCTGCGCCAAGTTCCGGTTCAAACCGGTGGACCGCGAGTGCCTCGCGAGCCGCGTGGGGTTCATCGCGACGCAAGAAGGGTTGACGCTGTCGGAGGAGGCCATCAACGGCTTGAGCGCGGCGTCGAAGGGCGACTTGCGTACCGCCATCACACTACTGCAAACGGCTGTGCGAGCGAAGGGTGCCGATTTGCGTGGCGAGACCTTCGTCGACCTCGCCGGTCTCGTGCCCACGGCAGTGATGCAGTCACTCACGGAGGTGCTATGTCGAGGTCATTTTTCCGAAATTTTCCCTGCCACAAAGCGCGTCCTCGCGAAAGGGTACTCAGCGCTGCAAGTCGTCGGTCAGATTCGCGACTATCTCGTCTCTCCTGAGTGTGCTCTGCCAACGCTGCAGCGCGCGCTGCTGTGCACCCGGGTGTCGCTCGTTGAAAAGCGGCTGTTGGATCGTGCCGACGAAATGCTCCAACTTCTGGATCTAACTTCTGCGTTTGCTCTCCCGGCCACGATCTGAGAGAGCAGACTGTGTCGATGTCGCAGCAGTGTCGTCTGCTTACCAACGCCCTTCCACTCAAAACTTTGTGACCTCTCCCTCTCCTCGCGGTGAATAGGGCGGATAACAACCCCTTCTTGTTCAACCGCACCCGTAACGTCAACCCGTCTTTTCCCTGATAACGAACATGAGACTGGCGGCTCTGCTGTCGTTGTGTCTATTCGTCGCCGCGGCGCACGTAAGCCGCGCAGAGGCCGATGATGATCTCGCGAATTTGCCCCGTCCGGGTGTGGAAATGTTAACGGCGGCCAACTTCGAACAGCGTACACAGGCTGCCACCGGCGCTACGACAGGAGACTGGATCGTGATGTTCTACGCGCCCTGGTGTGGGCATTGCCAGCATGCCAAGCCCGCGTTCGAGGCCGTGGCTGCGACGTACCACAGCCATCGCATCAACGTCGCCCTTGTAGACTGCGACGCTGATGGCAGCCTTTGTCGGCGCTTTGGCGTCCGGGGGTACCCGACCGTCATCCTTTTCCGTCGCGGCAAGGCGCATAAGTACTTCGGCGAGCGCTCGACATCGAGCTTCATTTCGTTCGCCACGGAAACCACGCTGCAAATGGAAGGCGAGCGAGTGCCGCCTGTGCCGACCCTCGTCGACGAGGCGATGTTCTGGGTCGGCGTGGTACGCGACGACCTCCTCATGCTTCACAAAGAGCAGCCATTGGTGTTTTACGCCGCCATCGGTGTGTTCGCCGTCGTCATGATACTCGTGGGCATCTTGGCGTCGCGGCCGCTCGAGGGACGGCGCCCCGCTGTCGCCGGCAACCGTCGACCGGCCGCTCCTGCCAAGCCAAAGCACGAATAGACCCTCCCCTCCCTCAACCCTTTGACGATAATCTGGTCGTCCCGCCGACGAAGACGCGGATGGCTGCCTTATTTTCTCTCTGTCACCCCCGTCGCATCGTCCTGCCCGTATCTCTGAGGCACTATGTTTCCTCGTCATTAATCGTTGGTTTCCTCGGTCGTGCATACAACCGTCGATGCAGTTGGTTTTGTTGTCAATGATCACCGCAGGTGTTCCCTAATTCCGTCCAGCGGTTTCATGTCGGCTCGACCGGCAGCGGGGAAACCGCAGCACGCCCAACCCCCAATTGGCGCGGCTGAAGACCTGGAGCTGACGCGTATGCGAAAGCGCGAAGCATGGCTGCGCTGGAAGGAGAGCGAAGCACACGAGCGTCAGATTGGTGACTTGCGCACGCGATTTCAAACCGAAATGCGTCAAGTAGCTCGAGCCAGAAAGGTCCTAGACGACAAAATTGCAGCGTGTAAGGCGAAGCGCCCCGCTGTCGAAGATGATGCTTACTCCAATCAGCTCGCCATGCTCGGCGAACAGCGGGAGACTCTCTCGCATGAGGAGTTCTCAAAACGTGACGCCTTCGCGCGAGACTACGAAGATCTGTTGAAAAATCGCATCGTTTACACTGAAGCCGAAAAGCCATTCGTCCGCGGATTCCTAGCCGAATTGGCCCGAGATGAGCTGCGACCACGGCCGCCGCCCCGGGCAGCCTTCTTGAATCAGCGTCGGGAAGAGCGCGAAACACTCGCCGACATGAGCGCTTTTTTCCGCGAACGGGAGCATGCCAAATTGTCGGAACTAGGCGCCAAGGAAATGGATGACTTGCGGCGGTTCTACAAGTTTTGTGACGTCAATGAAACAGGCCTCGTGGAGGACAGCGACGTGGAAAAATCAGTGCGACGGTGGTTTTCCGACCACGGGGGGGCAACCGCGGAAGAGGTGGATGGCCTGTTGCTGCGTTCGGGCGTGGATTCCCATGAACGACTTTGCCTGACGCTCGACGGGCTGTTCGAACTTTTCAAGAAGCTTGTACCCGCTTTTCAAACTCTAATTCTTGAACGGAAAGGGGGCAAGGCGGATGAACGGCGATTTCAAGTGGAGCGGTGTCGTTCAACGCGCGACCAGTTTGAGTATGAATTTAGCCTGAAACTCGACGACTTGCAGCACAAAGTTCAAGATCACACGCCCCGGTCTTTCGACGACCAAGACGAATTGGAACGCCGGATTCAACGGCTCAAAGAAGAGCGGAAGGCCGAAAGGATCTCGTGGTCGCGCACGGCCGTGTTCCCCACCGTCCGTGAGTCTCAAGCATCGTGGACGAGAGACTCCACCGCTTCCACTCGTCGATCATCACCGTCGCCGACGAGGCGTTCGTCTCCTCCTCGCGCAGCTTCTGCCGCGAAGACGGGGGTGGATGCCAAGGCAGGGCTCCCGGCCGAATCGGAAGGCAGCAAGAGGCGCCCTAGCCCGACTCGTGGCAAGGCTCGCAAGACGAACGAACGGTTCCCAAGAGAAGTCTTCGCTTCCACTCAGGAGATGCAACGCGCTGAGTTCGCCTTCCGCGTCGCGGCCGCCGAGGCGATTGCGAGGGGTCCTTGGGAAGGGACGGTCGACACGCTGAATGACAGCACGATTGCGGAACTAAAAGAGTTTTACCAGCTGTTTGCCACGGGCACCGCTCCCCAGGGACAACCTGCGTCAGACCAGGGCACGTCCAGCGCCACGTCGGAGGCCAAAGTCATGACGTCCGCCGACATTCGCGAAATTGTCCGCATCTCGACGGGCCAGGCCGTGTCTGAAGAAGAGTTTCAAGAGTTCATTTCCAGATGCTGTGCGAAGATCGTGCCTCCCGCGAGGCTACCGCTCCTCACCTGCGACTTCGTCACGTTCGTGGCTCTGGGCCCTTCGCTTTACGCGCGCATCGCCGATGCTCAGTATTTTCGACGTTTTCCAAGGGAAGAGCAGATCGCCATCGTGGAGGAAAAGCAGAGGTTGCACTGTCCCCTCGCATCCTACGAAGTCCCGGTGGCCCGATACGCCGAGGCCCTCCGGAAGGCGGCCACCGATGCCAAGGAAAAGCGCGCGAAGTCGCCGCGGCGCAAGAATGTGGGGGGTCGCGAGCCGGTCGCCGTCGAGAACGGTCCCCTTTTGCTCCTCGATCGCCCGTCCCCTCACACGCCGTCCGTCGTCGTGACTCCACGTCAACCGCAACAGCCACCAGCTGCCTCAAGCGCCCGTCGGCTCGCCTCTCCGTCTACGAGGATGATGCGTGTCAAGCTGCCAACGGTCCTAGAGGCGCGGAGGCGCGCTGACGATTCGTTACTGTCGGCCTTGCGAGCGAGCCTCTACGGTGTGGCCAACCCCCGTGTATCGTGATTCATTTTTGCTCCAAGTCAAGTCTGCTTTCCACCACACCGAGAGGTTGCCAATTGTTTTTTCCCTCTCGTGTATTGTTCAAATACACAATATTATGAAGTGTAGATTTGCATCATGTTTTGGTTGTAATTCTCTGGTTTGGTCAGCGATTTTGGTATTTGAGTTGAGCACGCGATGTGCGAAACAACGGAAGCTGTCCTCAGAGCCCGGCGAGCGGTCTATTCGGGCCCGGACACGCCGAACCCAGCGCATTTCGATCGTTTTTTTCAGTGGCCCTTTCACGGTCTTTCCAATCTCAGCCAATTCTCCGTGGCGAAGAACTGGCCCGTGAGTGTCCACATCCCTCCCGCCGAAGGCGACCGTCCGCACGGAGAAAACGCCGCGAATAAAGATGCCGCCACAGAGGGGACGGCTACCGACGTCGTTCATCCGTACGACCGCAGTAAGTTGGCAAGCATTCGCCGCATGTTGCGCCCCAATGCGCTGGATGGCTCAGCGGTCGACGATCCGGATGCGGTGCCGAGAAAAGCCGAGGACATTGTGATGGAAGTGCGCTTCCCGACACAGGGATTTTTCAAACCCGAGCCCGAAGCCGAGGGTCGAGTGGCGGCCTCTGCCGCGGTCCCGTCAGCGAACCGCCAAGGTGGCGCGCTCAGAAACGACTGGAACCGCAGCTACGTCGCCATCCACCACGCGGCACCCGGACCCTCGCGCGACGAGGCGATGGCGAAATGGATCCGAGATTTCACGCTCGCCGCAGTTCCGCTGGCGACCTACTTGAGCATGAACGTGTTTTCACTCGCCGAAGACCGCACGAGCGTACTTCACATGAACGGCATCACGTTCGAAATTCCCCTTTTGCACGGCGACGTCAACGATTTGCTGCAAGAAGACACCGTAGGGAAGAACAAGCTCGCCCAGCGGGAGTTTCTCGGCCGCCAAACGATACTGGCGTGTCGCGGAGGCGGAAAAGCAGGAATCATCACACCCTACACGATCTTGATAGAAACACTCGGGTGCGCGGTGCTGGCTTTTCCCACCGTGCCGTGCGAATCACCGGCCCTTGACGACCTAGACACAGTGACGGCCTCGCTGTCCACGCTGAGCTACGGCTGGCAAGGGTCGCAATCGCGCGGCGGAGCGGTGATCACCAACCACGATCGCGAGGCCAGCTACATCATGCAGGTACTAGCGGCATCCCTACGTTTGCGAGGTCAATGGATCAACGTGGCCGGCAACGGCTCAGTGATGGGTCCGGCAACGGCCAACGGGGGCGAGGTGACCGAAGGGCGGTCCGGCGGTGTGTCGTCAGCATACCTCCATTGCGGTCTCGACACCGCGGTCCATCGTAGTCGTCTGGACAATCGGCTGTATCTCGTGCGTGGTGGCGTGAGCGTCACGCCGTCCACCTCCGCGTTCCTCGCCGCCCCCAACGGGCCGAGTAACGCGTACTTTTATCAGCGCTTCCGTCCGGAGTTTTTAGCGCTTCACCTCGCAGATTCGGATGGAGATGCCACCACGAGCCTTGCGCCGGATGCGGGCGCGCCGTTTCGAGCGTACGATCCGCAAGAACACGCCGAATTCGATAGCGCCGTCGCACTCCTTCATACCTACGTGATTCCGCAGGCGGCGGGCCAGTTCACCCGTGACGTCAACCGGCTTCCGCGTGACATGTTTTCTCGGCTCGTCGCCGAGGGCGGCCTGAGTCATTTCCTGCACTCGTGGGGCATCAACATGCGCTTCCTCATTCAGTTTCGCGCGGCTCTTCACGCACGCGGTGGCTACCTTGCCGACCTCGCCGCGATGACGGTGGAGATCGAACTCTGCGTCCGCGCGGTCAAGCATCTCGTCCTGAAGCAGCGCGGGCCTTCAGGATTGGTGGTCGACCGGGCGCAAGCCGAGGCCGCCGTTCAGCCTTTCTTGAGATACCTAGACCAAGGCACGATCGACGGCATCTTGATGCCTGCCATCGCGGACAAGTACCGCGCACCTGCTGGGGCACCGCCCCCGAACGGGGCGGTTGCGACTGAGTCGTCGCTTCTGGTGCCACCGTTGCAAATCCGTTTGCTGCGAAACTCGATGTTCCCGATTAGACTGTGCCAGCACCTGGGCATGAAACTGAGCAGGAACGGAGTGCCGATTAAACCTGACTCGCTGCGGTGCGCCGCGCCCCCGACCGAAGCGACCTCCGACGATGCGCCGTCGGCAGCACTCCCCGCCCTGCCCACGGTTTCCGTGACATTTGTCCCCCGAGTGAAGTGCCCGCCAGTCCCACCTGCTCCCTACTTGGAGGGGGAGAGATCGCAGTGCACCAATACGGCCACCTACTTCCTGAGACAGGTTATGCAGGAGGGCCCAAAGAGCCTGAGTCGGCACCGCGACACCATATTGCGGTACTTGAGCTTCGTCAAGGAACTGCCAAATTGCGAGGCGGCGTTTCCCGAGCTTCCCACCCTGCTAGATCAGCTTTCCGACCGGCGCCGTGAAAGGGCATACATTACGCTGGTTGCCGCTCGCGGGGGCGATGCCCTCCAATCGCCGGTCGGCAATCTGTCGATGGTGACCTTTGGGGCCCCCGGCACGACGATGAGTCACTCCTCCTCGTCCGCTCGGCTTGCCGCAACGAGCATCAAGTACCATGTCATCGGCGACAGCGTCCCGAAGCTTTTCTCGCTGCACCCGGATGACCTCCGCCCGTTCGGTCTCGCGCATCGAGACGAGTTCTTGCCGTCCACTGGCGTCCTTCGCGGAGTGCTACTCAGTGTGATTGGCGTTCTCGACGGTCAGCTGTGGGCCGAGCGCAAGCAAAGCGCCCAATCCGGCGCCGAAGAACTGCCGATGACGTACAGTCTCAACGACTTAGTGGCCCACCACGGAGCCGTTCTCGCCGCGGATGCGAGCCATCGCCCGGGAGCTGGTGGCGGCGGCGCGCTTCGGTCACTCGCGCTACGCACGTCCAAAATTGACGCCCGACGAACCCGAGCTGCGATGACCCTTCGGCGATCGTTTCTTTACGCGACCGAAAGCGGATTGACAATGTTTGAAATTTCACCGGAAGTCCTGTTCGCCTCATATCGATACAACCACGGGGATCGTGTGCTATTCCGCCGCAGCAGCCTCCCTGGGATGCCTCAAGTCGGCGCGACGGCGATCATCCTGGGCATGGCAGCCGGTCGGCTCTGGTATCTCGAAGACACAGCGGACCTGGTCGCGTTCCCGCGTCCGTTTCCCCCCTTTCCCGACTTCGAGGCACTGACCTCTGCCTTCGGCCTGACCGCGCTTCAACGTGAGCGTGCCGTGCCAGCTCTGGAGGCGGGAATTGGCATCACCAGCGAGGCCCTCGGCGCCTGGGGCACCCTGTCCTGCGGTTACCGTGCCGTGGCTCAATTTGGTGTGTTGCCTCGACACACATATGTTTCCCGCGCGGTCCCAGATTCCAGCGAGCCATCCTCATCCCAGCCGGACGGTGCAGCGGCGCCTCGCATCGGCTCTCGCGTTTCCATTGTTGGCGTGACGGCGGAGGGGTCGCTGTTGGGATACTGGCACGCGTCGACGCAAGGGGGTGGAGGCCATGGTGGTGCGGCTTTCTTTGCCCCCATCGGTTCGTCCCTTGCGAGCGTCGGCCGCTGCTTGGCCCACCCTGCGGTCGGTGTGCACGCGGCGAACGCGCTCGCAGCGTTTGGCGATATGCATGTTGCGTCGCCGACGGTGAGAGTGTCCGCCTGGGGCGACGATGCGGTGACTCTGCGCAGTGGCTTCAGCGCCGTCGCACCCTTGGGACTAGGCATCCGGCAGAAAGTTTTCATCTCGCAAGGCCGACTGGCGGGACAGTGCGGCTGGGTGTTGGGGTATCGCCGGAATTCACTTTGGATCGCCGTGAGGCTCAATAAAAGCCTCCGATCGTCGGACGTGGAGTGGACCGCCATTCCGGTGCCCCATGCACATGGTCGTTTGCGTCCAATGAGTGCGTCTGTGTTTGCAACCAGTGATCACGACGGAGCATCTCTCGACAGCCTTCCGGTGCGCCTTGAGCGACCCACCGAAGCGACCACCGGCGTTGCGTTCTCGTTTCTGAGTTACTTTGGCGAGGTTCTCACGTTTGATGCGGATCCCAAGGCCACTGAACCGTTCGGTTTCTTTCACGGCCAGTTGCTAGCGTGTCGCGATGTCATGCCTCCGGGAAGTGTGGTGATGGTCATCGGAACATTCAATGACGAGTTGTGGTATGCCGCTCAAGGTGAGATGTTCGCGCGGCCATTCACGGGGGTCAATGGGAGTGCCCTGCAGCGTCGACATGCCCCAAAGGTCGTCGGCGTGGGCGTCGCGAACGAGTTCCGCGATATCCTTCACGCGTCCCACGAACCGCAGGGTGTGCTGCCGTGCCCTCCGTGCGACCGGCACGCCGTGGCGGAGCCGACCCTGCCCGAAAAAGTTCAGATTTTCCACGTCCGCAATGGCGGCCGTCAAGTTGCAATTGGATCCGATGAGCTGCCTACCACGGTGGGTCTCGACGTCTCGATCGGCGCTATTCGAAATCATCTGCCTCTCGTCACTGGCAAAGACTCACTGCACAACGATGCAGCGCCGGTCCGCGTCGTCCTCGTCGACGGCATTGAAACCCAGTTAGATCCTAGCTCCCACGCGCCGTCACACCGCGCGGTTGGCGCCACGGGCACCATCGCAGGCGTGGATGTGCACGAAGGCACAGTGTGGGTGCAGTGGGACTTGGAAGCCACGTGCGACGTCGACATCCTTCCGCCAAGCCTGTACAATCGACTGTCACGGCTGACGGCGGTGCCCCTTGTCGATGCAAGGGGGCGCCTCCGTCCACCACCCAGCGCCGCACCGCCGCCATTACTGCGATACTTTGAGCCCCCTCTCGAAAGCGGTAACGCCCGCACCTGGTCGGCGATTCGCCCTGTTCGTGATTCCAAGGGAACGCCGCTGGTAGGCCAAGTGGACGTGACGCCGCTCACGCAGGAGGGCCAAGCCGCCGCGGCAGCGATTGAGCGGCTGCCTGTTGCCGAGCGTGCTGCAGCCTTCCGCGTGCTTTCCACCGGGGAGACCGTAACGGCGGCGAGCTTCACCGACCTAAAGGGCGATCAGCACGCCATGGTCAGCGACCGCGTGTGCACGTTGGACCACTGGGTGAGGCATCACCTGGGATTCTCGCTGCGAGTGTTGGCGCCCAGCGCTCAACGGGGATTCAACCAGGCCCTGCAAGCCGAGGCACAGGTCAACAAGGCGAGGATATTCCACATCGGACAAGTTGGCTTTGTGGACTTGACTGCGGCCGCAGAATGCAACCGTGACGAGGCCTTCTTTTTCATGCCGATTGACGACGCCGACAGGCTTTTTGCGCCCCATTCGCACGCCCTCCGCACGGCCGCGTGGCTGGAACTGAGTGACTCGGGCCGTCGGATTGACCCCTCTCGTTTGAATAACTTCCTTCTGCGAATGAGTGACCGTGGTACTGGACCGGAGGGTACGATCACCGCCACGCTAGAATCATGCTTCGAGTGCATTGGGTTGAACACGTGTATGTCGTATGCAACGTCGGTCGAAGATGCCGTTCGCGTCGCGATCGCGTGCGAAGATGTGCTCGGCCGCCCGTGGGATATGGACGTCGTTCTCGCGTGTCTGGCCTCAGGCAAGGGGCTCAGTCGTGGCGGAGTCCGCGTGAGTCGACCTATCGTGTTTTCTCGACCGTACCTTTACACACGATTTGACGCCACGATCTTGCACTTGCACGCAGCTCACTCTGAGCAACCGGATCGGATCGACCCCGGCATTGGCCGATCTCCGTGGCCCACCTGGCTGAAAAGAGGGACGCTGGTGCAGTACACGCGAGGAGACGTGACAGGTGTGACGGCGGTGATCTTGGGGTACTCCGACGACGGCGCGCTGTGGCGACGTGAGAGGCCCGAACCCGACGGCCTCAACGTTCACGGCGTCACGCCCCGGGCGCTGCGGGTGTCACGAAACGACGCTGAGTGGTTCCTGTCCCTGTATGGCGCGGTCCGTCTCGGCGTGGTAGACCAGGGCGACGTTCCAACGGCCGACGACTTCACCTGGCTGCTGCAAGACGGCACCGTCGCGGCATTCGATGTCACGGTCGAGTCCTGCCGCCGCTTCGGAGCGGTAGCGGGCGAGCGCTACGCCGCCACGGACGCCTCCCGCGCGGGATATCCGTGGAAGCATCTCGTGTTGGTGATCGTCGGCGTCCGCTCGGATCAGCTGTGGGGCTGCGTCGATCTGACCGGGGCGATCCCGCTGGTCGCCGCGGACGGCGTGTGCTTCGCCGACTGGCACCTCCGACGATTGTACTTCGCCCCGCTACACCACCCGGACAAGCTGGAGCGCCGACTCGTGAAATTCCCCGGCTACCAGCCTGTGGCCGAGGCAGAGTGGACCAGCGACGCAGAACGGTCCGCGCCCATGATCTTCTCTACGGAGCCGTTTGCGGCCGCGCTCCTTTTGCCAGCGCACCGAGCCGGTGGGGGTGCCCTGCGACCCTTCCAGCTCGTGCAAGCCATCACGTCCCCCAATCCTAACGACAAGGGCAAGAAGTTTCTTTATGTTGGGTCCCGCCGTGGCGTGCCGTGGCTCGTGCGCGAGGGCGAGTCGGCTGCGCGAGAATTTCCGCACGCGACGTCGGATTTCTTTGTTCGACCGACGGTTGGTGATTGGAACGTCAACTTGCAGCGCACCGCTCTGACTCTGGACCAGCCAGGCCGCGCCGCCGGGTTATCGTTGCCGTCGCCGCCCACCTTGTCATCCTCGTTGCGCTTTCTCGCCGAGGGGGGTTGGGTAGGTATCGCGGACGCTGGCCCCGAACAGTTGCAGCATAAATTTGGTCTCGAACACGGTGCCGTGATTATGTATTCCGGGACCGCTCCTCGACTTCCCGCCAAGTCGAGGAAGGCCGAAAGCTCATCGCGGCAGCAGCGCAAGATGGCGGTGGTAATCGGCGTGCGTGACGGCGTAGTTTGGCGACTCGATTTAGGCACGCCAATCGACAAGAAAACCGGCGGCGAGGAGACGACCCAGCGCGATGTCGCTGCTGCTTACCAGCGGTTGGCCGGCAGCTCGCACGCACGCCCTTTTGTCGGGTGTGCGGACCGGCTCACGCTGGACGCCGCGTTTTGTGTAGAAGAAGTGTCCTCACTTCCGAGGGAAGTCATCCTGGTGGCTGACCTTCGATTAAGGGGCTTGTAGCAACAATCAGTGTTCGCAGAGGCTTACCTCGCTCAAATGTCACGTGTCGGTAATGCCATTGAACGCGCGGAACCAAGCGCCAAACAAATTGCCCGATTATTATTTCTTTCCGATTGCAGAGTCACCCCATCAACGCATGGCTGCCGACGGCGGACAAGATGAAATCGAAAAGCTGATGGCCGAAGTGGCCGAGCTGGAGGAAGACACGAACGTGGCCGAGATGCAACGAGTCGCGGCCGCCGAGGAAGGCAGCCGAAAGGCTCCGGCAAACAGTGCAGCGGCCGCGGCGGCAGCGGCGGCCCGGTCAACGAGCATCTTTGTGGGCAATCTAGACCCTCGCACAACCGAGGCTGATGTGAGGACGATCTTCGCCACGTGTGGGCCGATTACGCGGGTCACGTTGTTGCGTGACAAGACCACCCAGCAGCTGAAGGGCCACGCCTACGTCGAGTTCGAAAAAGAGTCAAGCATGTCCGCTGCGCTGTTGAAGGATAACCAAACGTTGCACGGCAAGCCTCTGAAGGTCACCGTCAAGCGCGACAACGTCCCGGCATTCGGGCGCGGCGGCGCCTTTGGTGGCTTTCGTGGTGCAGCGCCCGCCAGTGGCGGCTTCCGGGGGCGCGGTGGGGCCGCGGGGGGCGCAATGCCTCCCCAAATGGCCGCGGCGGCAAAGATGATGTCGATGATGATGGGCATGATGGGCGGCGGCGGCGGGGTCGGCTTCGCACCCTACGTGCCGAGTCGGGGCCGCGGCTGCGGCTACGGCCGCGGCGGCGCCAGGCC
>ERZ1292630.1298-Hain-H41-02um-R3-1298-length-24767-cov-6_pt1 | contig 24767 bp, 27 predicted proteins | sample MGYA00564408_ERZ1292630 | MGnify/ENA primary metagenome ERZ1292630 (study PRJEB36523, sample SAMEA6512641) | groundwater metagenome | collected 2019-01-08 | study: AquaDiva: Metagenomics assemblies of 32 groundwater samples
TTATCCTAAACACGCTTTCCAGGCGTGCGACTTAAACCGCTCATCCACCTCTCCGGAAAGGCGGCAAGGATAAACTATTACCGGTTTTCGGACAAGCTAAATGACGCTAGCTTATTGATCGCATGGTAAAATTTTCAAAAATACGCAACCCTTTACACTCCATGACCAACGCCGATCTCCCGCTACTCAAACAACTCAGCGTCAACAGTGAGCCGTATCACGACCCGCTCGCTCGGTTGAATTGGGGTGAGTTGAATCTGCACGATTACTGGCTGCCGCCCGCAGCGCTTTCGCTGGCCGGATTGCCTGCGTTTGAACGCCAAAATGAAAACGTTAAACGCCGCTTATCGCAATACGAGTTTGTGAATTTCATCCAAGCGGGGTTGTGGCTGGAGGGCCTTTTCGTCGAGCGGCTGAGTAAGGCGCTCAAACACACCGAATCGTTAGCGGAATACGCTTACGCATTGCATGAGATTCGCGAGGAGGCTGGGCATAGCTTGATGTTCCTGAAGCTGATGGAAAAGAGCGGTCTGCATTTGCCGGCGAATAGCTTCCAGCGGCCGTGGCTGGCAGATTTTCTTGGGCGCCGTGCGCCGATGCACTCGCGCTTGTTTTGCTTGGCGGTGGTGATTGGGGAAGAAGTGCCCGACCGACTGAACCGCTATGTGCGTGCCAATGGCGACACAGTCAATCCCTTGATCAAGGATATGTGTCGGCTGCACATCATCGACGAGGCGCGCCATATCGCCCGCGCCCGCGGCGAATTGGAACGGGAGTTGGAACACACCGCGCCGCTCACGCGCAAGCTGCTTTCACCTTGGGTACAGACTTTGATCGCACAATTTGTGCGGGCTTTTTATCTGCCGCGCGCCGAGGTCTATGAACTGGCGGGGCTCACGCCCGGCCGCCAATGGCGCGCGCTGGCGCACAACAATCCGGTGCGCCTAGAATTTGTCGCGCAGAACCTCCGTCCCACACTCAACCTGCTCGCGCGCCACGGCTTGCTGGTGACGCCGCACCCTTAAAAATTCGCCGCTTCCACTTCTAGATAGGCGCGGTTGATATTGCCGCCCATTTGGTCTTCGAAATGGTGTAGTTTTTTCCATTGCGACAGGTCTAGCGTCTTGCGAATCTCGGCGTCACTCAAACCCTTTTTGTAACCCGCTTCCACCCCCGCGTATAAACTCGACATGCGCTTGTGCATGGCCGCTACCTCGGGTTTGCTCATGAGCGGACCATGGCCGGGCACAATGATTTTGGCATTGATTTTCTGAATCTCACCCAGGGTGCCGATCCAGGTTTTTACATGGCCGTCGCGGAAATTCGGGGTGATCTGATTGACCAGGATATCGCCTCCCATCAACACTTTATCATCCGGCAAATACACAATGAGATCGCCGGGCGTATGCGAGCCCTTGGGCGCCCACAGCACGATCTTCACGCCGTCGATCACGCGTTCGGTGCGGGTGTCCTGCGCCACCGTCACGTTGGCCAGCACCGGTTTGGTGTTGGGAAATTTGCTGCCGCTTAGGGTTTGCACCATGTCGATCCACTCGTAGCCAGTCTTTTCCACTAAGGCTTTGCATTGTTGGGTGCTGATCACCTCAGCGCCTTTGAACGCGATGTTGCCGAGTGTGTGATCGCCATGGTGATGCGTGTTGATGATGTGCGTCACCGGCTTCGGCGTCAGTTTTGCGATTGCCTTCGCCAGGTGCTTGCCAATTTCATCGGTGAAACCGGTATCTACTAGGATGACGCCCTTCTCGCCGATGATGACGGTGGTGTTCACCATATAGCCCTGATTGCTTTTATTGGGCAGCTCCATCGGACCGAGCAGCGCATAGACCCGGTCGTTGATTTTTTGTACCTTGGGCGCGGGTAAAGACGCGGCTTGCGCCAGGGTGGAAACCAATATCAGCAAGCTGGCGGCGATGATCGTTCGCATGACATTCTCCTTTAAATTTCAGCATTGATAGCTTTAATTGCGCCCAGTATAAGAAGCAATATCTACATGCTAACATCAGTGGCATGCCGCTGTGGACAGCCCTATCCCAACACATCACCGACGCCACCGGCGCGCCATTCCTGGCACGCCGTCGGCGCAGCGTAGGTGGCGGCTGCATCAATAGCGCTTATGTCGTGGAAGATGGCCAACAACGTTACTTCGTCAAAACCAACACGCTCGACAAAACCGCCATGTTCGCGGCGGAAGCCGCTGGGCTGCAAGCCATTCTCGCCAGCCGCACACTCCGCGCGCCACACCCGATCTGCCATGGCGTGGCCGACGGTCATGCCTATCTGGTGCTGGAATTCATCGAAATGGGAAATGGCAGCGAACGCAGCGCAGCATTGCTAGGCGAACAGCTCGCGGCCATGCACCGCTTGACCGTATCACGCTATGGCTGGAATATCGACAACACCATTGGCGCCACGCCGCAGATCAACACATGGCGCGAAGATTGGATCCACTTTTATGGTGAACACCGACTGCGCTTTCAACTCGATCTGGCGGCGCGGAATGGCTATCCCATGCAAGCCAAAGGGGAGAAACTAATCAATCGCCTGCCGGATTTTTTCACTTCCTACCAACCGCAAGCTGCGCTGCTGCATGGTGATTTGTGGGGTGGCAACTGGGGTGAAGACCCGCAAGGCAAGCCGGTGATATTCGATCCGGCACTGTATTTCGGCGACCGTGAAACGGATCTCGCCATGACCGAACTATTCGGCGGCTTCCCGCCAAACTTCTATGCTGCCTACGCTGCGGCCCATCCCCTGGATGCGGGATATGCCACACGCAAGGATTTGTACAAGCTGTATCACGTCCTTAATCACTTCAACCTGTTTGGCGGTGGCTATGGCAGGCAAGCGGCGCGCATGATTGACCGGCTTCTGGCTGAGTTGCACGGATAACGCTGCGCAAAGTTGAAATACACTAATTAGTGTTTACTTTGTCATTTAATATGCTTTTTATATTATTTTAATTTGTAAATTAATATCGTTATTTACAGTGATAATTGAAATTATCTCACTAATTGTTTCTCAATAATTCTCTAATGTCTAATGTCGTCATCTTAGCTTTTTATCTCCATAAACCTTGCAAATTACATGATGGCGATTACAATAAGCCCGACAAGATTTTAGTCTGCTGTTTTTTAATTGTATGGACAAAACCGGCCACAGAAAAATGCTCACCCTCCACCAAACGATTGGTTTACTCCAACGTTTCATGTCTCCACGCGATGCATCGGAATGGCTTGAAATCGATCGGCGCTATAGCCCGGTTATTCCATTTTTGCAACAAGGCGAAGTCATTCTGTATCACGAAGATGACGTGCTGAATTTCATTAAAAAACTAGCTGAACGCGCCAGCGTACGGGCCGAGCGCTCACGCCGTGATGCCGATGAGCGGCGACACATCCATAGGGAACGCCGAGACTTATCCGACCGCCGCTATTTACGCCACCGCGCCGCCGCCAACAACTTGGATCGGCGCTTCGCGGTACGCCAAGATCGCCGCAGTGATTTGGATCGACGCATCCGCGGCTGGGTTGATCGGCGCTGCGTTGCAGATCGACGCGACGAACCGGCATTCGAATCGATCGAGATTTCTGCCTAACACACTGCCTTAGCGGATCGGTTCCCGTACCTTTCCCTAACTTACTATCTCAAACATCCCCGCCCGTTAATTTTTGGTTGTTGGTGTATCAGCCGTTATTTTTGTGGCCAGCCTGATATGCTCATCTATCAGACGGATACGCTACAATTTCCACATGAACAATTCCGACATCGCGCACGCGATAAAAATGAACATTACCGCCGCGCTGGCAGAAGATCTCGGCAGCGGCGACCTGACCGCACAGCTCATTCCCGCTGACCAGCTAACCCGCGCCACGCTCATCACACGCGAGCAGGCAATTTTATGTGGCAAGCCCTGGTTTGATGCCTGCTTTCAAGCGCTCAACCCACTCGTGAATATAATCTGGCGCGCAAATGAAGGCGACCGCGTGCAACCTAATGCCACGCTGTGCGAGATACACGGCAACACCCGCGCCCTGCTCAGCGCTGAGCGATCTGCGCTGAATTTCTTGCAAACACTGTCCGCTGTCGCGACGACCACCCGGCTTTATGTCGATGCCGTGACCGGCACGCATGCGCAAATCATGGATACGCGCAAAACCCTGCCCGGCCTGCGCATCGCGCAAAAATATGCGGTCAAAATAGGGGGCGGGATGAACCAGCGCATCGGCCTATTCGACGGTATCCTGATCAAGGAAAATCATATCGCGGCGGCCGGCGGCGTACAGGCTGCGCTGGATGCAGCCCAGCGCCAAGCCGACACTGGCGTCTCGATTCAAATTGAAGTGGAGTCAATCGATGAGCTGCAACAAGCGCTCGACGCTGGCGCTAAGCTGATCCTGCTGGATAACTTTAGCATTGAACAAATGCGCGAGGCGGTAAGCTTAACCAATCAGCGTGCGAAATTAGAAGCCTCCGGCGGTATTACCCTGGACAACGTGCGCGCGATTGCTGACACCGGCGTGGCGCGCATCTCCATCGGCGGCCTGACCAAACATGTTCGGGCAGTGGATTTGTCTTTGCGGATTCAAGGCTGACGCTTCAACGCCGCGCGCCGCCCGCGTTTTACGTCAATTGCCGCCAGCACGATCAGCCCGATCACAAAATATATTCCGGTAAGCAACATGCCCATCCGGTGATTGCCTGCGGTGATCCAAACTACCGCGCCGTAGGTCATGGGGCCGAGGATGGAGGCGAGTTTGACCGCCAATCCCCACAAGCCAAAGAATTCGGCGCGATGCGATTTTGGACTAAGGTAGCCAACCAGCGCGCGTCCCGCTGATTGCGAGGCGCCGAGACATAGGCCGGCGATATTCGCGGCGAGCCAGAATCGGCCGGGGGTCGTCGCGGTGTAGGCCAGCCCCACCATCACCAACCAACCGATCAGCGTCAAGGCGAGCGACAATTTATGCCCCAGCTTGTCCTGCACGTAGCCGAAGACCAGCGCACCCAGCGCGGCCGTGAGATTCACGACCAAGATCATCTCAATGGTTTGATGGGTAGTAAAGTGCATCGCTTGTTGGGCATAGACTGCGGCGAGGGTGATCACCGTCATGATGCCCGCCTGATAGAACACGATACAGAGTAAAAATCGCGCCAAGTCTTGATATTGCCGAGCGTGAGCAAGGCTTTCCATCACACGTGAATAGGCGCTGCGAGTGAAAGCCGATTGCAACGGGCGATGTATCGCCCGCTCGCGCAAGATGAGAAAAGTAGGCAAGGCGAATAGCGCGAATAATCCCGCAGTGAGGAGCATGACGCCGGGCACAAATTCTGGCACGCCACCGCCTATTGTCTGTATGTGCCCAATATAAGCGAGCGCCACACCAAGCGAAACGATGCCGCCCAAATAGCCCAGCCCCCAGCCCCAACCCGAGACGCGCCCCAGGGCGCGCCCCCGCGCCAGTTCGGGGAGAAAGGCTGCGATCAGATTCTCGCCGCTGCCGAAGAAATAATTACTGAGCGCAATGATGGTCACCGCCAGTGCAATATCGCCCGGTCCCGGCAAGGCCAGCAGAGCAGTCCCCAACACACACCCCAGTGTAGTCAGCGCGAGCAGGCGTTTTTTCGCGCCATGCAGATCAGCATAGGCGCCGAGGAGGGGCGCAGACAGCAAGATGGCAAGATAGGACACCGCCAGCGCCGCGCTCCACACGAAGCTGGCCCAAGCCGCCTTGCCCGCCACCACCGCCACAAAATAAGCGCTGTACACGGCGGTAATGACAACGGTGGTATAGCCGGAGTTGGCGAAGTCGTACATCGCCCACGCCCATACCTCGCGCTTACTGACACCGGGATTGAGAGGACTGGCTGGTTTAACAGGCAAAGGGGCAACCTCTAAATGAGGGAGCAGGATCAGTGTGCCGGCGGGGAGCAAAGCACCCCACCCGCGTTCCCACTAAGCACTTTAATCGGCGGCGTGCGCGACGACGTAGCGTTTGACCGCTTCCACGTCAGCATCCACCGTTTCGACGCGCTGCGGCAAGCTTTCGATATTCGCCAATCCTTTGGGCCGCTCCGGATCGCGGCCAAGGGCTTCGCGGATCGCTTCCTCGAATTTAGCCGGGAGCGCGGTTTCCAGACAGATCAGCGGCACACCCGCCTCGCGGTATTCCAGCCCGACTTTAAAACCGTCGGCGGTATGCGTGTCGATCATCTGGCCGTAGCGCTGGTACACGTCACGGATGGTCTGCATACGGTCCGCATGGCTGCTGGTGCCAGAGACAAAGCCAAATTCCTGCACCCTCGCAAAATACGCGCCGCTGAGGTCGATACCTTGGCCCTTGTCCACTTTGCTCCATAGCGCACGGACTTTAGAAACATCTCGCCCCACTACATCGAACACGAAACGTTCGAAGTTAGACGCCTTGGAGATATCCATGGAGGGGCTAGAGGTATGCTGAGTCTGAGGCCGCGGTGTATAGCGGCCGGTTTTGAAGAACTCATCCAGCACATCGTTCTCGTTCGTCGCCACGATCAATTTTCGAATCGGCAAGCCCATCATGCGCGCGATGTGGCCGGCGCATACGTTGCCGAAGTTGCCGGAAGGCACGGCAAAAGAAACTTCCTCGCCGACTTCTTTGACCACCGCAAAATAAGCTTTGAAGTAGTACACGATCTGAGCCGAAACGCGCCCCCAGTTGATGGAATTGACAGCGCCTATTTTGTATTTAGCCTTGAATTCGAGATCGTTGGAGACGGCTTTGACGATGTCTTGGCAATCGTCGAACACGCCGCGCACCGCGAGGTTATGAATGTTGGGGTCTTGCAGCGAATACATCTGCGCACGCTGGAATGGACTCATTTTGCCGTAGGGCGAGAGCATGAACACGCGCACGCCGCGCTTGCCGCGCATGGCGTATTCGGCCGCTGAGCCGGTATCACCCGAGGTCGCGCCGAGGATATTGATCGACTCGTGATGCTGCGCCAAGGCGTATTCGAACAGATTGCCGAGCAACTGCATTGCCATGTCTTTGAACGCCAGCGTCGGGCCGTTGGAAAGCGCAAGAAGGTGCAAGCCCGGCTCCAAGGTGCGCACCGGCGCAATATCTTGCGCATTCTCGCCCGGGCGCGTATTGCAGTACACCTCGGCGGTATAAGTCTTATCGATGATCGCGCGCAAGTCGACGGCAGGAATATCGGTCGCAAATTTTGACAACACCGCGAACGCCAATTCACGGTAATTAAAATGCTGCCAGGACTTTAGTTCATCCAGCGAAAGCTGCGGATAGGATTCAGGCAGATACAAGCCGCCATCCGGTGCGAGCCCGCCTAACAGAATTTGCAGAAAGCTTTGCGATGGTGACTCACCGCGGGTGGAGATGTAGCGCATGACTAGCCCAGCGTTTCCAGGCGCAGTCGAGTCACCTTGCCGGAAATGGTCGACAATCCTTCGATCTTAGCGATCGCCTGATTGACGTTCTTTTCCACCGTCACATGCGTGAGCATAATGATGTCTACTTGCTCCTGTCCTTCATCCGGCTCTTTCTGAATCATGGCATCAATGGAGATTTCCATATCAGCCAGGATGCGTGTGATGTCGGCCAGCACACCAGGCTTGTCGAAGGCGCGCATGCGCAAATAATACGCGGTACGCACTTCGCTCATGGGCAGAATCGGCTCATCGGACAAGGCATCGGGCTGGAACGCGAGATGCGGCACACGATGCTCCGGGTCGGCGGTATGCATGCGCGTCACGTCGACCAAGTCCGCCACCACGGCAGAGGCCGTCGGTTCTGCGCCGGCGCCTCGACCGTAGTACAGCGTTGCGCCCACCGCATCACCCTTCACCAATATCGCATTCATTACGCCCTCTACATTGGCAATCAAACGCTTCGTCGGAATCAAGGTCGGGTGCACACGCAACTCAATCCCCTGGGCGACGCGCTTGGTAATGCCGAGCAACTTGATGCGATAGCCCAACTCCTCGGCATACTGAATATCTTCTTTGGTGAGCTTGGAAATACCCTCGGTGTAGGCCTTTTCAAATTGCATCGGAATACCGAAGGCGATGGCCGCCAGAATGGTGAGTTTGTGCGCCGCATCCACACCTTCGATATCAAATGTCGGATCGGATTCGGCATAGCCCAGGCGTTGCGCCTCGGCCAGCACGGTATCAAAGGCCAAGCCTTTGTCGCGCATCTCGGTCAAAATAAAATTCGTGGTGCCGTTGATAATGCCGGCCACCCACTCGATGCGATTTGCGCTCAAGCCTTCGCGCACCGCCTTGATGATGGGGATGCCGCCCGCCACCGCCGCTTCGAACGCGACCATCACGCCTTTGGCTTGCGCAGCGGCGAAAATTTCATTGCCATGCATGGCGAGCAGCGCCTTGTTGGCGGTCACGACATGCTTGCCATTCGCAATGGCCTTGAGCACCAAGGCTTTCGCCTGATCGGTACCGCCGATCAACTCAACCACGATATCGATCTCGGGGTTCTCCACTACCTCCAAGGGGTTGGTGGTGATTTTGATATCTTCGCCAGCATATAACACTTGCGCTTTGTTCAAATCGCGCACGGCGGCCATCTTGACCAGGATCGCGCGCCCGGCGCGGCGGGTGATTTCTGCCTGATTGCGGCGCAGCACGGTAAGCGTGCCGCCGCCGACGGTGCCGAGGCCCAGCAGGCCGACATGGATTGGTTTCATGGTGTACTCCGTGGTGAGGCTTTTACAACAGTCCGTCTTTTTTGAACATATCCTTCAGGCCGCGAATGGCCTGGCGGGTACGCGATTCGTTCTCGATCAGCGAGAAGCGTACATGATCATCGCCAAAATCACCGAAGCCGACGCCGGGTGAAACCGCGACTTTGGCATCCAGCAGTATCTTCTTGGAAAACTCCAGCGAACCCATCGCTCTATACGGCTCCGGAATCGGCGCCCATACAAACATAGTGGCCTTGGGAATTTCAATCTCCCAATTAATCGAATCCAGGCCCTTGCATAAGGCATCGCGACGCGTTTGATACATGAGGCGAATATCCTCGACGCAGTCCTGCGGGCCTTCCAGCGCCAAAATCGAGGCCACTTGGATCGGCGTAAACGTACCGTAGTCGTGGTAGCTCTTGATACGCGCCAAGGCCGCGACCAAATCTTTATTCCCCACCATGAAGCCCACACGCCAACCCGGCATGTTGTAGCTCTTGGAGAGGGTAAAAAATTCCACTGCGATTTCTTTCGCACCCGGCACCTGCAAAATCGACGGCGCTTTGTAGCCGTCGAACACGATGTCGGCATAGGCGATGTCGTGCACGATCAGGATGCCGTGCTCTTTGCAAATCCCGACCACTTTTTCGAAAAACGGTAAATCCACGCACTGCGTGGTCGGATTGCTGGGGAAATTCAGGATGAGCATCTTCGGTTTGGGGAAGGAGCTCTTGATCGCCTTCTCCAATTCATCGAAAAAATCGATGCCGGATTTCATGGGAATATGATAAATATCCGCACCCGCGATCACCGGGCCATAGATGTGGATCGGATAACTTGGGTTCGGCACCAGTACAATGTCGCCCCGATCAAGCGTGGCCAGCGCCAAATGCGCAATGCCCTCTTTCGATCCGATGGTGACAATGGCTTCGGTATCCGGGTTGATATCGACGTCGTAACGCTTTTTGTACCAAGTCGAAATCGCGCGCCGCAGACGGGGAATGCCCTTGGAAACGGAATAACGATGGGTGTCGCCGCGCTTGGCCGACTCGATCAGTTTATCGACGATGTGCTGCGGTGTCGGCTGGTCGGGATTACCCATGCCGAAATCGATAATGTCCTCACCGCGTTTGCGCGCTGCCGCCTTGAGCTCGCCGGTGATGTTGAACACATAGGGCGGAAGCCGCTTGATTCTTGAGAACGCTTCCATAGGGGGGAAATTGGCTAAAAGTTTAGAAAAGTTATAATCTTACAGTACCGTACACAGTGCCGCAACGAACCCTCTGATGAAACTGCACTTATCCCAACACCCTGGCCAAAATCTGTTCACGAATTATGGTGCAGGCTATGTGATGGTGAACCAGCAGCGGTTTGAAAAGAGCCTGATCGTATTACCGGATAAGCTGATTGATGACTGGGCGCCGAGTAGCTTGGATGAATTGACCGAGACACATTTTGAATTCTTAGCCGGCCTGGACGCGGAAATCGTCTTGCTCGGCACGGGCGCCGTACTCCACTTCCCCCACCCCCGTTTGACGGCGCCGTTGGCCACCCGGCGCATCGGTTTTGAGGTGATGGATACGTACGCGGCGGCACGAACTTACAACATCTTGATGGGTGAAGGCCGACGCGTGGCGGCGGCCCTGCTGCTATAGATCAGCCGCCAGGCATGATCTGCTCGAAGCTTTCAATCGCCGCAAATTCCGCCACTTCCTTTCTCGGCTGCTGCGTATCCGGCTGGTAGATCGCGAGTAAATGCGCGATACCGTAATTGCGCGCGGAGCGCAGTACCGGCAGGCTATCGTCGATGAGCAAGGTTTGTTGCGGATTAAATGCTTCGCGACTTTGCAGCCCTTGCCAAAATTCAGGATGCTCTTTCGGCTTACCGAATTCATGCGCACAAATCATGGCATCGAAATAATGCTCGAGACGAGTCTTGCTCATTTTCAGCGCCAGGCTTTTGTGATGCGCATTGGTCACGAGCACCACGCGCTTGCCCGCTCTGCGTATCTGCTCTAAAAAAGGCACCACATGCGGATGCACGGCAATAAGGTGTGCGACTTCCTGTTTGAGCCGTTCGATATCCAGGCCCAACTCAGTGCTCCAATAATCCATGCAATACCATTGCATGGTACCGGCCACTTTTTCATAGCGCCCGCTCAGTTCCTGCTGCGAAGCTTCCAGGCTGAGTCCCCGCTTCTCCGCATAGCGTGCAGGTACATGCTTGAGCCAGAAATGGTTATCGTAATGTAGATCGAGCAGCGTGCCATCCATATCGAGAAACACGGTCTGGATGGCGTTCCAGGAAATCATGCGGGAATTGATTCGAGGGTTAAAACAGCACGTCTTTAGATACGCCGTTGCGCCGTAAAATCTTGCGCAGGCTTTGCAAGGCTTCCATTTGAATTTGGCGCACTCGCTCACGGGTAATGCCGTGCGCATCCGCAACCTCCTCCAGCGTGCTGATATCGTGTCCATTAATACCGAAGCGGCGCTCGATCACGCTACGCTGCTTAGCAGTAAGCTGATTGAGCCATTCATGCACGTATTTTTCCACCTCAGCCCGCTGCAACAAGAATTCCGGCAAGACACCCTGCTCGTCCGGGATGGCTTCGCCGATGGAGAGGCTAGGGTCGATATCGAGCGGCGCATCGAGCGAGGCCGTACGCTCATTCAGGCTCATGATGTATCGCACCTCCTCCACCTCACAATCGACTAAGTGGGCAATTTCCTCCACCGTGGGGTCAGGTGTGCCGTGCGATTCGAGATGACGCTGGGCGCGCAGGTAGATATTGAGTTCTTTGATAATGTGCACGGGCAACCGGATGGTGCGCGATTGATTCATGATCGCGCGCTCGATGTTCTGGCGAATCCACCAAGTGGCGTAGGTGGAAAAACGAAATCCGCGCTCGGGGTCAAACTTTTCCAAGGCGTGAATCAGGCCTAAGTTGCCTTCCTCGATCAGATCCAGCAAGGCCATGCCGCGATTCACATAGTGTTTGGCGATATTGACCACCAAACGCAGATTGCACTCGATCATGCGCTGGCGTGATTCAAAATCACCTTGTTTCATCAGACGCGATATACGCCGTTCTTCATCCGGCGTGAGCAGCGCGTTCTGACCGATTTCATTCAGATAGATTTGGGTGACATCGGCTTGCAGGTCCGCCAGGAAGGGATCGACCTCCGCCGCCTCCGCCTGAGACTCGGCTTGTTCGCGCCGCTCCTCGTCTGCTTCAGCGTCAAGCGGATCGATTTCATTCGGATCGCTGGATTCCCGGTTCATGAGGGTTTATCACTCGGCAGATATTTCAGCGGATCGACCGGCTTGCCCAAGCGGCGAATCTCAAAGTGAAGCTTCACCCGGTCGGCGTCAGAGTTACCCATCTCGGCAATTTTTTGACCTTTTACCACGGTTTGACCTTCCCTCACCAAGACTTGGTTGTTGTGCGCATAGACGCTGAAATAACTCTTGTTGTGCTTGATGATAATGAGTTTTCCATAGCCCCGCAAAGTACTGCCAGTATGCACTACTTTACCCGAGGCGGAAGCGATCACCGTTTGGCCAGGATTGCCGCCGATATCCACACCCTTCGAGTTGCCATTGTCATTAAAGTTGGTGAGGATTTTACCACTGGCCGGCCACCCCCAATCAACTGAATCTTCTTCATCACCGGACGCATCAGGTTTTGTCGGCTCCGGCGCTGCAGCCGGTTTGGGCGGCTCGGCTTTGGCGATTTCCGGCTTCGGCGGCGCGACTATTACGGGTTTAGCCGCAGGCTTTTCCAACTGGGCCAGAGCTTGATCCGAATAGATCTGTTTGGTCGCCTTGGGCTCGGTCTTAAGACTCGGCTCGGTCGACGGCAGCGGCTTGGCTTCGGCGGACGGAATGGGTTTGAGCGGGGTCGTGATCTCGGTTTGTGAAGACGTGAGCCGCAGGATCTGACTGATACGGATGGTGTACGGCGCTTGTATGCCGTTCCACTCAGCCAACTCTTTATAGTCTTGTCCATGCTCCAGCGCGATGCTGTACAGCGTGTCGCCCTTTTGCACGGTATAGGTGGCGGGGCGCCAATCCGGCTCTTTGGGCTTGGCTGCGGGTTTTTTACTGGGCGAGGAAGACTGTGATGAGGGCAGGCGATCGATGACGGGTGCGCGCGAATGCGTCGTAGTGCAACCGCCGATCATGACCATCATGACGAGTGCTACAAGGCTGATTGTTAACGCATTCATTCTCAGCACACTTGTCCTTTAGTTTTTAACCGGTCACGAATCCAGCTAAGCAATGCCACCCAGTAACGGTACAAACTTTACTTGCTCTAACTCGGTGTGTTGAAAGCCCTGTGGCGTGCGCTCCACCACGGTGAGCTTCTGCGTTTCCGTGCCGATGGGTAGCACCAATCGCCCCCCCATTTCCAACTGGGACAGGAGTTCTTGCGGAATATGCGTCGCCGCCGCAGCCATCACAATGACATCGTATGGTGCAAATTCCGCCAAGCCCAAGGTACCATCGGCGTATTTGACTTTGACATTGGGGATGCGGATTTCGCGCATGTTCTTGCGTGCTTTGGCAATCAACGGGGCAATGCGTTCCACTGAATACACTTCTTTGGCGACACGCGATAGCACAGCAGCCTGATAACCGCATCCGGTGCCGATCTCAAGCGCTTTATGGATGTCGCGGCCAGCGCGCGCCAGTTCGATCATGCGCGCCACGGTATAGGGCTGAGAAATGGTTTGGCCGAAACCAATAGGCAATGAAATATCTTCATAGGCGCGGCTGGAAAGCGCTTCATCCACGAAGATATGGCGCGGAATGTCGTTCATCGCGGCCAACACCACTTCGTCTTTGATGCCCTGCGCACGCAGACGCTCCAACATGCGCGCCCGAGTGCGCTGCGAAGTCATGCCGATGCCGGAAAAACGCTGATTCATTCCTGCATCCACCGTTTAATCGAATCGAGCTGCTCGAAATGGGTCAGATCGATCTGCAAGGGTGTGATGGAAACCCGGCCCTGCGCTACCGCGTGAAAATCGGTGCCTGCCCCAGCATCCTGCGCCCCCCCTGCCGCACCCACCCAATACACGGTTTCGCCGCGCGGGCTCTCGGCTTTTACCACTGGTTCCGCCTTGTGGCGTTTACCCAAGCGGGTAGTTTCCATACTTTTAAGTTCCGCATACGGCAGATCCGGCACATTTACATTCAGCAGCATGGGTCGGGACAGGGCATGTTCTCGGTAACGATTAACCAGATCCAGCGCGACCTGCGCCGCCGTTGCGTAATGGCCCATAGTAACACCGGCCAGCGATATCGCGATTGAAGGAATACCGAGCAAAAACCCCTCGGTTGCGGCGGCGACGGTGCCCGAGTAAATCGTGTCATCCCCCATATTCGCGCCATGATTGATGCCGGAGATCACCATATCCGGCAGCTGCGGCAACCAACCGGTCACGGCAAGATGCACGCAATCGGTAGGCGTGCCGTTCACGTAGTAGAAACCGCTGGAGGACTTGCGTAGTGTCAGCGGACGATCCAGGGTGAGTGAATTGCTTGCGCCGCTGCGATCGCGCTCGGGCGCCACCACCGTCACTTCCGCAACCGTGCCGAGGGCTTGCGCTAAGGCAGCGAGGCCGGGTGCGAAATAACCATCGTCGTTGGAAAGTAGGATCCGCATTGGATTTAAATGTCGGGGTTCGAATTATTCATTTCGAGTTCGACTCGAAACCCGAAACAGGGAATATTTGGTCGGGGCGAGAGGATTTGAACCTCCGACCACTTGTCCCCCAGACAAGTACGCTACCAGGCTGCGCTACGCCCCGAAAGCGTGAATTATATCGAATGCGGTGCTGATCAGAAAGGCAATACGTAGAATCAGACGCGAAAAAAATTTTACGCGTTGAGAAAGTGCAGAATGCTTTGAATTTCGCGGCGCACGTAAGTCAGATCAACCGGCCCACTGTGCGCTGAGACGGAGTCATGGTTGCTATGGTTGCGCGAATTCACGGGAACGGCTTCGGCGAGGCTGGCATCCAAACGATTGCGCGCGCCGCTAATCGTAAAGCCCTGCTCATACAACAACTCGCGAATACGGCGAATCAATAGCACTTCATGGTGCTGATAATACCGGCGGTTACCGCGGCGTTTTACCGGCTTGAGCTGTGTGAATTCCTGCTCCCAGTAGCGCAGCACATGCGGCTTCACGCCGCACAGCTCGCTTACTTCACCGATCGTGAAGTAACGCTTCGCCGGGATGGGCGGCAGCTCAACTTTCGGCGGTAACGGGTTGATTTCCGGCATATGACGATTCCACCATGGCTTTCAGCTTTTGACTCGCATGGAAAGTCACCACGCGGCGCGCTGATATTGGAATCTCCGCACCGGTTTTTGGATTACGGCCGGGGCGTTGTGGTTTGTCACGCAATTGAAAGTTGCCGAAGCCAGAAAGCTTGACGCTCTCCCCTGCTTCCAGCGCATGGCGGACTTCTTCAAAGAAGGATTCCACCATATCTTTGGCCTCGCGCTTATTCAGCCCTACTTTTTCAAAAATCATGTCGGCTAGTTCGGCCTTTGTTAAGGTCATTATCGCTCCTCACGATCCCAGACGATTATCTCAATTTTGCCCCGAAACGGTCCGAAAGGACCTGGGTCAGGCGGGTGATGACCGTTTCAACTTCCTGATCGGTCAATGTTTTTTCAGTATCCTGCATCAATATCCGGAATGCAAGACTTTTCTTACCAGAATCAATGCCTTTGCCGCTATACAAGTCGAAAACGGCCAAGTCCGTAACCCATTTCGGCGAGCTTTCGCGCATCGCGTCCAGCAACACTTCAGAAGCTACATTTTCGTCGACGATCACTGCAATATCGCGACGAACAGGTGGAAATTTCGCAATTTCGGTGAACTTAGGCAAGCGGCACGCAAGTACTGCGCTCAAATCCATTTCGAACAATACCGGCGTTTGCGGCAGTGCATATTGCTGCACCCATTTCGGATGCAGTGCCCCGATCCAACCAATCGCTTTCCCGCTGAGAAGGATTCGTGCCGATTGCCCCGGATGCAGCGCCGGGTGGGGTGCAGCTTCGAAGCGCGCCACTTCGGACCAGAGCAAGGCTTCCAGATCACCCTTAAGATCGAAAAAATCCACCTCGCGCGAAATGGAACCCCACTGCTCGGGGAGCGCCGCGCCATAACATAATGCCGCTAGGCGCATCGGCTGCACCAACGCCTGCTCCGCAGCTCCGAACACGCGCCCTATTTCAAACACACGTAGTCGGGGCTGCTTGCGATTGAGATTGAAACGCAGGACGTCCACCAGCCCACCCCACAGCGTGGAGCGCATCACACTCATCTGCGCGGCGATCGGATTTTTCAATGCTACTGGATGCGCATTGCCGGCAAGGTCCGCTTCCCAACTCGGCTCAACGAAGCTGTAGGTGATGACCTCTTGATAGTCGCGCGACACCAAGCGCTCGCGCAACTGTTCCTCCGGTCTCGCCGCATCGGGTTTTGGCAACAGGTCGAGTCGCGCGCGGGGTGGCACGGCTGGAATATTGTCATAACCGTACAGCCGGGCGATCTCCTCGATCAGGTCTTCCTCGATGGATAAATCAAACCGATAGCTCGGCGGCGTGACTTGAAACGCATCGCCTTTAGTCTCCACACCAAGATGCAGCCGCTTCAGCAGGCTTTCAATTTGGCTAGGGCTGAGATCCAGACCTAAAACCTTACACGCACGCGCGGCGCGTAGGCGAATCGGATTGCGCGCGGGTAACTTACCTTCCACTTCCGCCACCGGCCCCGCTTGGCCGCCGCAAATTTCAAGCATCAACTGGGTCGCGCGCTCAATGCACGCACGGGTCGCCGCAAAATCCACACCGCGTTCAAAACGATGCGAGGAATCGGTGGACAAGCCCAAGCGACGCGCACGTCCCGCAATGATGTCGGGCGTAAAAAAGGCCGACTCCAGAAACACATCGCGCGTAGTGTCATCCACCGCAGTTTCCGCACCGCCCATGATGCCGGCTAGCGCTACGGCGCGCGCGTCATCGGCAATAACCAGCATGTCGGCTTCCAGCGTCACAGTCTGCTCGTTAAGCAGTTTTATTTGCTCGCCCGCTTGGGCCATACGCACCGTGATGCCACCATTTAATTTGGCGAGATCAAAAGCGTGCAGGGGTTGCCCTTGTTCGAGCAAGACATAGTTAGTTATATCCACTACCACACTGATGCTTCGTATTCCACTGCGCGCGAGACGCTTGACCATCCACTCGGGCGTCGCCGCCTTGGCATTCACGCCACGCACGATGCGGCCGCAGTAGCGCGGGCAGTCATTGGGCGATAGCACTTTTACCGCCAGCGTCGCGTCATGCGTCGCGCTCACTGGCTCGATAGGCGGGAGCGCCAAGGCGGCGCCGGTGACAGCCGCCACTTCGCGCGCCACCCCGGTAACGCTTAAGCAGTCGCTGCGATTCGGCGTCAGCTTGATCGTATAAAGTTGATCGTTAAGATCGAGGTATTCGCGAATATCCTTGCCCACAGGCGCATCAGCCGGCAATAGCAACAAGCCCGGCGCCTCTTCCGCTAGACCTAATTCCTGTTCCGAGCACAGCATGCCGGCCGACTCCACACCGCGCACCTTGGCTTGCTTGATGGTGATCTTGGGTAAGACCGCACCGACCAGCGCGCATGGTACTTTTGCGCCGGCATGCACATTGGCCGCACCGCAAACGATTTGCAGCGGCACACCCTGCCCGACATCGACTTGGCAGACATTCAGGCGGTCGGCGTCGGGATGCTTCGTAAGCGATAACACTTGCGCTACCACCACCTTGTCGAACAGCGGCACAGCCGGTTCCATTTCCTCGACTTCCAGACCCGCCATGGTCAGTGCGTGACCCAACGCCGCGCTATCGAGCGCGGGATTAACGTAGGTGCGTAACCAGTTTTCGGAAAATTTCATGTTACTAATTAAATTGTTTCAAAAACCGCAAATCGTTCTCAAAGAACAATCTCAAATCATTCACCCCATAGCGCAGCATCGCCAGGCGCTCGACACCGAGCCCAAAAGCGAAGCCGATATATTTTTCGCTGTCGATGTTCACGTGCTTCAACACATTCGGGTGCACCATGCCGCAGCCGCCAATTTCTAGCCAGCCGCCATTCCAGCTCATGTCGATCTCAGCCGAAGGTTCTGTGAAGGGGAAAAACGACGGACGGAAACGCACCTGCAAATCATCGCGTTCGAAGAAACGCTGCAAGAAATCCTGCACCACGCCTTTCAGATTGGCGAAGCTCACGTCTTCGTCCACCCATAAGCCTTCCACCTGATGGAACATGGGGGAATGAGTCGCATCCGAATCCACGCGGTAAACCCGCCCTGGTGCGATGATTTTCAGCGGCGGCTCATGCTTCTGCATATAGTGCACTTGCACCGGCGAGGTATGGGTGCGCAACACATGTTTGTCGTCAATGTAGAAGGTATCGTGCATCGCCCGCGCCGGATGATTCTCAGGAATATTCAGCGCGGTGAAATTATAGAAATCAGTTTCGATCTCGGGCCCGTCCGCCACCTCGAAGCCGATCGAATGGAACAAGGCCTCGATGCGCGACATGGTACGCGTCACCGGATGCAAACCGCCCATGCCCAAACCGCGGCCGGGCAAGGTGACATCGAGCGCTTCTTGCGCGAGCTGTGCTTCTAGCGCTTGCGCTTTGATCGCATCGCGTCGGTCGTTGAGCGCGGCTTCGATCTGCTGCTTGGCAACATTGATGCGAGCGCCTGCGGCGGGGCGCTCCTCGGCGGAGAGCGTTCCCAGCGTTTTCATTAACAGGGAAATCTCGCCGGTTTTACCTAACCACTTGGCTTTGGCATTTTCCAGATCAGCAGCCACAGTGGTTGCGGTCAGCGTGGCGATCGCATCCTGAACAATAGCGTCGAGATTTTCGATAGAGGACATATCGGCTTTGGAAATAAAAAAGGAGGCGTCGCCGCCTCCTTTTTTGGACTTGCTTACTTAGGCTGCGAGGCTGGCCTTGGCTTGCTCTGCGAATTTCGCAAAAGCAGGTTTGTCGAACACCGCCAGATCGGCCAGCATTTTACGATCGACTTCGATCATGGCGCGTTTCAGGCCATTCATGAAGCGGCTGTAGTTCAGGCCACATTCACGCGCACCCGCATTGATACGTGCAATCCACAAGGAGCGGAATTGGCGCTTTCTTTGGCGACGATCGCGATAGGCATATTGCCCGGCTTTCATCACCGCTTCTTTGGCGATGCGATAAACGTTACCCCGGCGGCCGCGATAACCTTTGGCCAGGTCCAGGACTTTTTTGTGACGCGCTCGGGCGGTTACACCACGTTTGACTCTTGGCATAGTGTTCTCCCTTTACGCGTACGGCATCATTGAGCGCACGCGGCGTACATCAGCCACGTGAACTGCCGACATACCGCGCAATTGACGCTTGCGCTTGGTTGTCTTCTTGGTGAGGATGTGACGCAGATTTGCATGCGTCCGTTTTAAGCCGCCACTGCCGAGCGCTTTGAAACGCTTGGCCGCACCGCTTTTAGTCTTCATTTTCGGCATTTTTTACTACTCCGCATTCGTTAAATTAAAATCAAACCGGCGTCATGCCGACCGGGAAGCTACTGCTTAACTGCTTCCGCTTTTTCCGGTTTGTGCTTCTTCGAAGGCGAGAGAACCATCACCATTTGCCGCCCTTCCATCTTAGGGAACTGCTCAACTTGGCCGTAATCGACCAGATCAGCTTCGACCCGTTTCAGTAGCCGTACACCCAGCTCCTGATGGCTCATTTCCCGTCCGCGAAAGCGCAACGTGATTTTGGTTTTATCGCCTTCCTCTAGGAAACGTATCAGGTTGCGTAGTTTTACCTGATAATCTCCCTCATCCGTTCCCGGACGAAACTTTACTTCCTTGACCTGGATCTGCTTCTGCTTCAGCTTCGCCTCGTGTCGCTTTTTGCTTTCCCGGTATTTGAACTTGCCGTAATCCATCAAACGGCAAACCGGGGGTACCGCAGTCGGCGCGATCTCTACCAGATCGATCTCTTTTTCCTCGGCCAAAGCCATGGCTGCTGCCAAGGATACGACGCCAATTTGCTCACCTTCGACACCTATGAGACGCACTTCCGGCGCGGTGATCTCTTCGTTCATCCGCGCATCTTTTTCTTGGCTGATAGCAAAAACCTCCAATCAAGTTAAAGCGAGGAGCCCGCTAGCATAAGCCAGCGGGCTCCTCGCCGAATTCAGCCCTTACGCTTTCGCGTTGACTTCCCGTTTGAGTTTGTCGATGAACTCGGCCACGGACATCTGACCCAGGTCTTCACCCTTGCGGGAGCGTACGGCCACCTTGTTTGCTTGCACCTCTTTATCACCTACGATGACTTGGTAGGGCAACTTTTGCAAACTATGTTCCCGTATTTTATAGGTTATTTTCTCATTTCTCAAGTCCGTTTCGACTCTTAGGCCCTGAGCGAGCATTTCTTCGGCCACTTTTGCCACATATTCGGCTTGGCCGTCGGTGATATTCATGAGCATCACCTGCACCGGCGACAGCCACAGCGGCATGGCGCCGGCATGGTGCTCGATCAGCATGCCGATGAAGCGTTCGAGCGAGCCCAGGATCGCCCGATGCAGCATTACAGGCACTCTTCGGCTGTTATCTTCGGCTACATAGGTGGCCCCGAGACGGTCCGGTAGGGCAAAATCGAGCTGGATCGTGCCGCATTGCCACACCCGGGCCAGGCAATCCTTGAGCGCAAATTCGATCTTGGGCCCGTAAAAGGCGCCTTCACCCGGCTGTAAGTCATATTCCAGCCCTTTGTGCTTGAGCGCGGCTTCCAGGGCGGCCTCGGCCTTATCCCACACCTCATCCGAGCCGACGCGCTTCTCCGGCCGGGTGGAGAACTTGATCCCCACCTCAAGGAAGCCAAAATCCTTATATACAGCCAGCAGCAAGTCGATAAAGGAGGAGACTTCGTCCTGAATCTGATTTTCGGTACAAAAAATATGCGCATCGTCCTGCACGAAGCCGCGCACGCGCATGATACCGTGCAGGGCGCCGGAGGGCTCGTTGCGGTGGCAAGAGCCAAACTCAGCCAAGCGCAACGGCAAATCGCGATAGCTCTTCAGCCCCTGATTAAAAATCTGGATATGGCCCGGGCAATTCATCGGCTTCACCGCGTAGTCGCGGTTTTCCGAGGCCGTGGTGAACATGTTTTCTCGGTAGTTTTCCCAGTGGCCGGATTTTTCCCACAGCACGCGGTCCATCACCATGGGTGTTTTCACTTCTTGATAGCCGTGAATGGTCAATTGCTTACGGATATATTGCTCGATCTGCTGCCAGATCACCCAGCCCTTGGGATGCCAGAACACCATACCCGGCGCTTCGTCTTGCAAGTGGAACAGATCGAGCTGCTTGCCCAGTTTGCGGTGATCGCGCTTCTCCGCTTCTTCCAGGCGATACAAATAAGCGTCGAGGTCTTCTTTCTTCGTCCACGCGGTGCCGTACACGCGCTGCAACATTTCGTTTTTGGAATCGCCGCGCCAATAAGCACCGGCGATTTTCATCAATTTGAAAACTTTTAGCTTGCCGGTAGACGGCACATGCGGGCCGCGGCACAAATCAATAAAATCGCCCTGTTTGTAGAGAGACAGTTCTTCATCGCCGGGAATCGACTCGATGATCTGCGCCTTGTAATGCTCGCCCATATTCTTGAAAAACTGGATTGCATCGCTTCGCGCCATGACGCTACGGGCGACGGGATAATCACGCTTGGCAATCTCGCCCATGCGCTTTTCAATCGCGGCCAAATCTTCCGGAGTAAACGGGCGCTGATAGGAAAAATCGTAGAAGAAACCATCATCAATTACCGGGCCGATGGTCACTTGCGCCTCGGGGAATAATTCTTTCACCGCCTGTGCCAAGAGATGCGCTGCGGAATGGCGGATCACATCCAGGCCTTCTGCGTCTTTGTCGGTAACAATCGCTAATGCTGCATCGTTCTCAATTTTGAATGAGGTATCGACCAATTTGCCATCCACTCGCCCGGCCAACGCCGCGCGTGCAAGACCCGCACCGATTGACGCCGCTACTTCAGCGACTGTCACCGGGTGATCAAACTTGCGCTCCGAACCATCGGGCAAACGAATATTGGGCATGGACTACCAAGTTCCAAAATGACAGAAGCCAGGCATCGGCCTGACTTCTGTTCTTAGCTGGTAGGCGCGATTGGACTCGAACCAACGACCCCCACCATGTCAAGGTGATGCTCTAACCAGCTGAGCTACGCGCCTAGGGAGGGCGCATTATACGGGTAAGTCACTTAATGCTCAAATGTTGCGTAAGCCGCGAGCAACGCTACTTCAGGTGTTCTTCAAGTCTTCCCAATCTTTTATAGACTCTTGGAATTCATGAAATTCCTCGATTTCTTTTTCTTTGTTTTTTTGAGACTTTTAGTTCTATTGCGTTGCTGGTGTATTGAGTAAAAGGAACCCCAATTGCTAAAGCCGGGTTAACGAATTCATGGCATTGGATTCTTTATCCAGCCTGTGATTAATTCGACTGCGGTCTTTTCCATCCCAATGAACCCATGATAATGCATGGCTTCGCATGGGTCGCCCGTCGGGTTTTCACCCCCGCTGACCATGATCCGTTTTTTCATGGGGGCATTTTTTAGCCCATCAATAATTGCCGGAACTTCATAGGGAGCGCAGATTTTGCAAGCATCTTTCTCGTTGTGTAATACAAACACGGGAATACGAATTGCAGCTAGATCTTGTTTTGGAACGGCCCCAATTTTCTTGGGACTGACTACGCTCGAGGTTAGCACGATCCCCGCCAAATTTTCATTGCCGAAAGCAATAGCCGCAGCAGTCGCCGAAACAGTCCCTCTACTTGTGCCGATCAGCCAAATTGGTAAGCCAGAGTCCTTTCTCAGGTAGTCGACAAGCTTTTTTATGTCTTCCATGTGTTCAGGCGCGATTCGGTCAGCGTAATCAAGATCGCTCTTGTCTGATGCCCGCCCCATCACCGCTACGTTCAAGCCTGCATCAGCGAAATAATCTCGAGACCTGACAAGGAAATTTTGTCCAGAAGGCTTGCCATCTACGAGTTGCCCGAAACCGCCCGCGCCTCCGGGCAGGAGAATTACAGTGGCAGTTGCTTTGTCTCTCTTCATGTAAAAAAACGGTACTTGAACGTCTGCTCGAGTTTCAAGTCGAAGCAGCGTATCCGCTGCAAAAGAGGTAGAGGAGAACAACACCACAAGTAAGAGTATCAATGTAGGCATATTAGGAGCGATACCTTGGCCTCAGTCGGGTTAGCGCTAACGTTGTTCAACACGAGATTTCACGGTAGGCCACCACCCCTCGGCTTTAGATATCCAGCCATCAATATCGGAACGAAAGGTAGCCATCACTTTTTTGTCGTTGTTGAGATAGAGCTTACCGTCGTGGATGGTCCAGGCATCGCCGGTACCACGAGCGTTCTTGCCAGTGCCAACTGAAACTGTACAGAAGCCGCCAAACTGCGGGGCATACTTTTCAGGGGACGCTACGAACAGGTCTCTATTTTCCACCGTCGAAAAGAACCATGTCATGCCACCCCAATCGTAGGAAAACTTTGACGATCCCCGAATTGCATCGCTCTTCGAGAAGTAGGCCACCGGATCGTAGCCTTGAATAGCCACTACTTCGCCCAAAGAGCTCCACGGTGGAGCAGCCTCGGATAGAAACGAAATAAGGCAGAGGAACAGAACGGCTGACGTTTTTAGTAGCTTCATTGCAACTCCTTTTCATGGGTTTGATCTCTACAGGTAATACGGTCACCCCTAATGCCACTGTTGCGTTCGCATATCGACGCCAATAGTGCTGACACAATCGGTGGCACAGAAAGAACGCCGTGTAGAGCCCCCGTCACAGGACAGATCGAAATCTTAATGCGCAAAATACACAGCGTCGGCCATTCTGTTGGCTACGGTTTTCTTCAAGTCTTCCCAATCTTTTATGGACTCCTGGAATTCTTGAAATTCTTTAAACTCCTCGATTACCTTTTCTTTATTTTTTATTGAAACTTTAAGTTCTATTGCGTTGCTGGTGTATTGAGTAAAAGGAACCCCAATTGCTAAAGTAAGCGCGAATCTCAAAACCTGGCTGTCTTTATTGAAATTTATAATTTCAACACTCAGTTTCTGGTTTTCGTTCCCATCCATGAGCTTGATTCCTCTTTTCTGAAGCGCCGATCCAATCAACTCTTTGAAGCTCTTTAATTCCTCTTTATCCGCATCTTCGGGACTGGTGATTTCAAGTTTCAACTCTTTATATTTCGCATGCGGCGAAACGGGATATTCAACTGCAATTGATTTGTAAGTTCCGCCGCAGCCTGCCAAGCACAACAACATCCCGACCAAAACTAGTTTTTTCATTTGTTTAGCGATTCCAATTCATTCAATTGATTGGCGATCCTTTTACCCAACTCGCTGCTGGACTGATGAAGTCTTTGAGACAATCGGTTGAATTTTTGCTCGTTTTCGTTAGTTAAAAAGCTTAAATTCATCTCAACGCGCGCTTTGTCGTAGCCTTCGGTAATATCCAAAAGCGCTCTAATTGCGTTTATCGTATTGAGCATTTCTTCTACAAGCGCTTTGCTAGATTCAACCAATTGTTCGGTTTGGATTTTAATCGTGGCGTTACTTATATTTTTATTGGCCTCGCTTAATTTTTCATAAGCGTTTTTTAAAGCCAAATAGGAATTTGCCCATTCTTTATTAAACCCCCTGGCTTTTGCGATAAGAACATCTGTGCCATCGTAGTCCTTATTCTGATATTTCTGATGCATCTGATTAAAAACGGGGAAAAGCTTTTGCTGATAAACCAGCGTGGTATTTTTGCTATGCTCAATAACGCTATTTAGCGCAACGCCGTATTCTTCGCTTGGCATTTGAGCGCCGAGCTTGAGATTCTGCAATCTTTCTGTTGGCGCTCACTGAAATTTGACCACCCGTGCTCATTCAAAATTGACCAGGGAG
>ERZ1292630.1299-Hain-H41-02um-R3-1299-length-24751-cov-6_pt1 | contig 24751 bp, 21 predicted proteins | sample MGYA00564408_ERZ1292630 | MGnify/ENA primary metagenome ERZ1292630 (study PRJEB36523, sample SAMEA6512641) | groundwater metagenome | collected 2019-01-08 | study: AquaDiva: Metagenomics assemblies of 32 groundwater samples
ACGGTCTTCAGCACCAAGGGGCGCGCCGGCTTGATCACACCGGAACTCGCAGCGCGTCTGTACCCGTTTTTGGGCGGAATCGTGCGCGATTTGCGTTGCACGTTGCTCGCCATCAATGGCATGCCGGATCACGTGCATCTGCTGATTCGATACCGCGCGGACTTGTCGCACTCCGAGATGCTGCAGCAGATCAAGGGGCGATCCTCGAAGTGGGTCCATGAAACCTTCCCAAAGTTGCGACATTTCGCTTGGCAGGAGGGCTACGGCGGATTCACGGTGAGCAAGTCGGCGGTATCGGCAGTTGAAACGTACATCGCCGGACAGAAAGAACACCACAAGAGGCAGGACTTCATGACGGAATTCTTGGAATTGCTTCGGCTCTATGGAGTCGAGTTCGATCAGGACGACGTTTTTCGATGAGGATCGTCCGCCCTCCGGGCGGAAAGAAAGAAGAGGGCAATCCGCTACCAGGGACTTGAAGTCCCTGGCAACCGTCGTGCGCCCTCCGGGCGAAGGTCCCGCCCGCCGTTCCGCAGCGTGTCAGGGTAAAACATGGACCAATCCTCAGCCTGAGTCGATGCGGTCCACGCGGCGAGTCCGCGCTTGCCGGCCGCAGCTTCATCGTCGTCACCCTGGGCGAACGCCTGTGCTGACAGAAGGCGAACGAGCTGTTCTCGCTGGACTGGCGAAAGCCCGTTTGCTTGTTCCAGAATCGCTTCCAGCTTGGTCATGTCTCTATCTTACACCGTTCGCTGCCGAGGGTCCACGTCCGCGTTGGATCGTTCACGCTTGCGGCTGGGACTCGTTTACTTCGCCTTGGCGAAGCGTTCGGCGACGTCGGGCCAGTTCACGAGGTTCCAAAACGCCGCGATGTAGTCCGGACGACGGTTCTGGTATTTCAGATAGTAGGCGTGCTCCCAGACATCCAGTCCGAGGATCGGCCTGAGACCTTCCATCAGCGGGTTGTCCTGGTTGGGGAAGTCCTTGATGACGAGCTTGCCGGACCTGTCGGTGCAAAGCCACGCCCAACCGCTGCCGAAGCGTCCCGCGGCGGCGTCGGCGAACTTTTTCTTGAAATCATCGAAGCTGCCAAACGTCGCCTTGATCGCGTCGGCCAGTCCGCCGGTCGGCTGACCGCCGCCCTTGGGGCTGAGGTTTTTCCAAAAGATGGAATGGTTCAGATGCCCGCCGCCGTGATTGCGGACGGCGCCCCGGATGTCATCCGGAATCGCGTTGATGCCGGTGAGCAATTCCTCGACGGACTTGGACTTGAGTTCGGGATGCTTGTCGAGGGCTTCGTTGAGCTTGGTCACGTACGTCGCGTGGTGCTTGTCGTGATGGATTTCCATGGTCTTTGCGTCGATATGCGGCTCAAGCGCGTTGTTCGGATACGGTAGGGGTGGAAGTTCATGGGCCATGATCTTTCTCCTGTAAATCCGTTCCCTCGGAATCGTGCTTCGTGGAATGCGTTAGACCGTTGCACAACCTACTCCTCAGGCACCCTGGCGTCAAGTGCCGGCGATGTTTTCGGCGACGCGGAAATCCGCCTTCGCCGGACGAAAGGAACACCGTGCCGCCGCCCCGGGGGGCTGCGTTTAACTTGCGGCCTGCATCCCGATTCTCTACGATGCAAGCAACCAAGGAGGTCGCGCATGGTGGATCCACTCGCGGGAAAACGTGCTCTGGTGGGAGGCGGCTCGCAGGGGATCGGTCGAGCGTGCGCGGTCGAACTGGCCCGGCTCGGAGCGGAGGTTACGGTCGTCGCAAGGGGCGAACCGTCCTTGAAAAAAGTCGTCGCCGATATGGACGCCGGCGAAGGTCGATGCCACCGGTACATCGTGGCGGACTTCGGCGACCCGCCCGCACTTCAAGCGAAGGTCGCGGACCATATCAAGCAATTCGGGGCGATCACCGTTCTGGTCAACAACACCGGCGGGCCGTCGCACGGGGCGATCGTCGAGGCCGCCCCCGAACAGTTCGTGAAGGCGATCTCCGACCATATCGTCTGCAATCAACTACTCGTGCAGACTCTTTTGCCGGGCATGAAAGCGAACGGCTATGGACGGATCGTCAACATCATATCGACCTCGGTGATCGCGCCGATCAAGGGGTTGGGCGTGTCCAATACCACGCGTGGGGCGGTCGCCAACTGGGGGCGGACGCTCGCTGGCGAACTGGCCCCGTTCGGAATTACCGTCAACAACATCCTGCCGGGCTATACCGCGACGGCTAGATTGCAATCGCTCTTCGATGCGAAGGCGAAGAAGGCCGGCAAGACCGTCGAAGAGATCGAGCGGCAAGTGATCGAGGCGATTCCGATGGGCCGTCTGGCCGATCCGTCGGAGATCGCCGCAGTGGTGGCGTTTCTCGCGTCGCCGGCGGCGTCGTACCTGACGGGGGTGAACCTGCCGGTGGACGGCGGGCGAACGGCAGTGCAATAGGATTTGGTGATTTGGCGATTTAGTAATTTGGTGATTGGACCATCGAGCGCATCATTCGATTGATCCGTTTTAGTGATGGTCGGTCATCTGTTGTAGTCGTTATCTCTTAACCCCGACAAAACTGGGCTATACTGAGTGACACAGGCGCGCATCCAGAACTTCATCAACGGTCGTTTCGTCGAGCCGGCCACGGGAGTGTATCTCGACAACATCGAGCCGGCGACGGGTGAAGTTTATTCGCACGTACCGGACAGCGACGAGCGGGACGTGGAGCAGGCCGTCGCGGCGGCGGAGGCGGCGTTTCCCTCGTGGTCGCGGACGCCGGCGGTCGAACGGTCGCGGATTCTGCTGCGGATCGCCGATCTGATTGAAGCCAATCTCGACCGTCTCGCACGGACGGAGACGATCGACAACGGCAAGCCGATCACGCTCGCACGGACGCTGGATATACCGCGGGCGGCTGCGAACTTTCGCTTTTTCGCCACGGCCATTCTGCACTTCGCGTCCGAGTCGCACGTGACGGACGGGGTCGCGCTCAACTACACGCTGCGTCAACCCCGCGGCGTGTGCGGATTGATCTCGCCGTGGAACTTGCCGCTCTACCTGCTCTCATGGAAGATCGCGCCGGCGCTCGCGTGCGGCAATACGGCCGTGGCCAAGCCGTCTGAGATCACGCCGATGACGGCGTATCTGCTGTGCGAGTTGTGCCATGAAGCGGCACTTCCGCCCGGCGTGCTGAACATCGTACACGGTCGGGGGGCCAAGGCGGGAGCGGCGCTGGTGGGTCATCCGAAGGTCCGGACGATTTCGTTCACCGGCGGGACGGCGACCGGAGCCGAGATCGCGCGGACGGCCGCGCCGATGTTTAAGAAGCTCGCGTTGGAACTGGGCGGCAAGAATCCCAACATCATTTTCGCGGATGCGAACCTCGAAGAGGTCGTTCGAGAAAGTCTGCGTTCATCGTTTTCGAACCAGGGGCAGGTGTGCCTCTCGGGTTCGCGTATATTCGTGCAGCGACCGATGTATGACGAGTTCGTAGAGCGATTCGTCGAGGCGACGCGAAAGCTGAGAGTCGGCGATCCGCTCGAATCGGATACCCAACAGGGCGCGGTCGTTTCGAGGCAGCACTACGACAAGATTCTGGCGTACATCAAGCTTGCCCGCGAGGAAGGCGGCGTCGTTCGCTGCGGCGGCGGGCCGGCGCGGGTCGCGTCGCAACGATGCCGAAACGGCTACTTCATCGAGCCGACGATCATCACGGACCTGAGCGTCGAGGCTCGCGTGAACTGCGAGGAAATCTTCGGGCCGGTCGTCACGGTGACACCATTTGACACCGAGGACGAGGTCGTCGCACACGCCAACCGCACCGACTACGGTCTGGCGGCGTCAGTGTGGACGATGGACTTAGGCCGGGCACACCGCCTCGCCGAGCGGATCGAGGCGGGGACGGTATGGATCAACTGCTGGCTGGTGCGCGACTTGCGCGTTCCGTTCGGCGGCATGAAAAGCAGCGGCGTGGGCCGCGAGGGCGGACTGGAGGCCCTGCGCTTCTTCACCGAGCCGAAAAACGTGTGTGTCCGCGTCCCGGTGTAATCACCGTTGATTCATGATTCCGTACATGTTTTTCGATGTCGCGTTGATCATAGTAGCGGCTGTTCTCGTTGCCTGGCCGGTTGAGACACTCAGGTATCTCACTATCAACGGCAGGTATTGGCGTTTCGGACCGCCTTCCGTCCGCGAGGAATGGCAGACTCCTCGGTATTCTCCGGAGGTGAGGACCAGAGTTCTTCGGGCATAAGTCTGGGTCGGCCGTCGCGGCCTACGCAGGCCAGGGTCGTGGAAGCTTCGGTGGTTCGCTCGGCGCCGCGCGAAACGACGTAGGTATGGTCAACGCGCGTACGGGTGATCCGTGCGACCGTAACGGTCACGTTGACGAGGTCGTCGTAGCGGATCGGGATCAGGTAGCGGATCGCGGCCTTGTAGACGACGAAGGAGCAGCCCTCACCTTCGAGGTCGCGGTAGCGGAAGCCCTTCTTGCGGAGCAGCTCAGTCCGGGCCTGCTCAAAGTATTCCCAGTAGCGGGCGTGGTGGAGGTAGCCCATCGCGTCACACTCCGCGTAGCGGACGCGGAAGTCAACGGCGATGTGGTCGCCGGGCTTGCCGAATCGGGCATCGTCCATGCCGGAAGGCTACGCCCGCTCCGTCGATGCGGCAATCACCCGCCGATCTGGAACATCGCCCGTCGCTCCGAGGAAACGCCCTGATCGAGGCGATGGCCGGTGGGCTTGTGTTCGACCGCTTTCAGGATGATGTTCTCGACCGCCCGCGCTCCGCCGCCGTTTCGCAGGGCGGCCTTCACGTCCAATTCGTCGTCGTTGAGCAGGCAGAGGTGGAACTTGCCGTCGGCGGTGATTCGCATGCGGTTGCACGTGCTGCAGTAGGGTTCACTGACCGGCGAAATGAACCCGATGACGCCGCGGGCACCGGGTAGCCGGTAATTGCGGGCTTCGTCGGATGGGTTGCCGTCGGACATTCCTGTCAACGGGCCCAGCTCGGCCTCGATCCGCGAACAAGTTTCGGGATTCGGTACGAATTGGCTGAGCGACAGCCGCGCGCATTCGCCCCCGCCGAGCGGCATCAATTCGATAAAACGCACGTGCCAGTCGCGGTCGATCGTGAGCCGCGCGAGGCCCACGACGTCGGCTTCGTTGTAGTCGCGTACGACGACGGCGTTGAGCTTGATTGGTTTAAACCCGGCGGCCTGGGCGGCTTCGACGCCGGCCCATATTTGCTCGAACGCACCGAAGCGCATCACGCGGTGGAGGTTTTGCGGATCGAGCGTGTCGAGGTGGATGTTGACGCGTCCTAGTCCGGCCTTCCGCAGCGGTTGAGCGAGTTCGGGCAAGAGGATGGCGTTGGTGGTCATGCCGAGGTCGGTGATCCCGTCAACCTCGCGAATGCGTTCGACGATTTCGAGCAGATCGGTCCGCAAGGTCGGTTCGCCGCCGGTGAGTCGAATCTTGTGAAAGCCGACGTTCGCGGCCGCACGGGCGACGATCTCGATCTCGGCTGCGGTGAGGAGTTCTTCGCCGGGAAAGAAGGTGAGTCCGCGAAGGGGCATGCAGTAGACGCATCGCAGATTGCAGTGGTCAATGAGCGAGAGGCGGAGGTAGTTGATCTCTCGACCGAAACGATCTAGGGGCATGGTTGATCTCGGCGGATAGTCGGTCCGGGAACTCTGTGTCATTGTATCATCGCTTGGGCGCGGTGTCTCGGCGGTCGTCGCCGTGGCGTCATCGGTGCGGGCGGACTATGATTTCTGTGATGCGCGGGAAAGGTCGATTGGGTGCGATCCACACCGGAAAAAGTCGGGATGTGGCTCATCGGCGCGTGCGGCGGCGTGGGCAGCACGGTGGCCCTGGGCGTCGCGGCGCTGGCCAAGCGGCGGGCCGCGCTGACGGGGTTGGTGAGCGCGCTGCCGCCCTTTCGCGACGTGCCGCTGGTGGACCCGGGCCGGATCGTGATCGGCGGTCACGAGATTCGGTCGGAAACCCTGATTTCTGCTGCCAACGCCCTGCATCAACGTGCGGGACTGTTCGACGACGATTTGATCCGAGTCTGTACGCCGCAGCTTCGCGCGTTTCAACGCGAAATCCGTCCGGGGACGCTGCTTGGCGGCAGTCGCGTGGTTCGGGCGATGGCCGACGTGGGCGGCCTCGAGCGGGAGAAGTCCGCGGCCGAGGCGATCGAGCGTCTCGCGGGTGACATCGCCTCATTCAAGAAGCGTCTGCGATTCGACCACGTTGTGGTGATTCATGTTGCATCGTCCGAGCCGCCGATGTCGCGGACGGCCGCTCATGCCGACTGGGGCGGACTGAAGCGAGCGCTCGCGCGCCGCAGGGCGAGCGTGCTCGCCTCGAGTTCGATCTACGCGCTGGCGGCCTTTGAGGCCGGTTGCCCGTTCATCAACTTCACGCCGTCACCGGGGATTGGAGTCCCGGCGATTCAGCAGCGGGCACGGGAGCTTGGGTTGGCGTACATGGGCAGCGACGGAAAAACCGGCGAGACACTGGTCAAGTCGGTGCTCGCCCCGATGTTCGCGATGCGACATCTGGAGGTGATGAGCTGGGTCGGGCAGAACATTCTGGGCAATCGCGACGGGGCCGTGCTCGACGATCCGCGAACGCGGGAGTCGAAGATCAGGACGAAAGACCGCGTGGTGTCGCGGATCGTCGGCGGCAAGCCGGTGACGCGCGTCGGCATCGAATACGTGCCGTCGCTGGACGATTGGAAAGTCGCGTGGGATTTCATTCATTTTCGGGGATTCCTCAACACGAAAATGTCGATGCAGTTTACATGGTGCGGGAGCGATTCGATCCTCGCGGCCCCGCTAATCATCGACTTGACGCGGTTTGCGGCTCTGGAATGCCAACGGGGCATCGCCGGACCGATGCGCCATCTGGGATTCTTTTTCAAGGACCCCATAGACGTGGACGAGCACGACCTGTTCTCGCAGTGGCAACGGTTGGTAGAACATGTTTGCGGTCGTGAGTCATAGCTGGATGGAAGGCCAGAAGCGGTAACGATTCATCCACTGCTATTCACCGTTCGGCATTCGCCCATGAAGCTTGCCTATAGCTCCAACGCATATCGTTGCCATTCGGTCGCCGAAGCGATTGAGCGCGTCGCGCGGATCGGATACGCGGGCATAGAGTTGATGGCGGACGAGCCGCACGCCTGGCCGGCGACGATGACGGACGAAAAGGTCCATGCGATCCGCGTCGCGCTCGGCCGGTACGGACTCACTCTTTCCAACGTCAATGCCTTCATGATGAACGCGGTGCGGGACTTCTGGCATCCTTCCTGGGTTGAACCCGATGTGGACTTCCGACGCCTCCGCCTGCAACACACGATCGACGCGCTGCGGATGGCCGGGAAGCTTGGCGCGCGCTGCATCACCACCGAACCTGGCGGACCGCTGCCGGACGGGATGACGCGAGATGAAGGACTCGAAATCTTCGTCGAAGGCCTGCGGGCGGCGCTGCTTGTGGCCGAGCAGGTCGGCGTGTTCTTGCTCGTCGAGCCGGAGCCGGGACTGCTCATCGAGAATGCTGAACAATTTCTGGAATTGACCCGGCGGATTGATTCGCCGATGTTCGGTTTGAATTTCGACATCGGACACTTCTATTGCGTCGGCGATCCGCTTCCCGAAACGATTGAACGAATGAAGGGTTTGACGCGGCACTATCACTTCGAGGATATCGCGGCGACCCGTGTCCATGAGCACCTCGTTCCCGGGCGCGGAGCAATCGACTTCGCAGCGGTGCTCGACGCCATCCGCAGGACCGGCTACGACGATTGGCTTACGGTCGAGTTGTATCCTTATCTCGACGACCCCGACGCCGCCGGTCGCGAAGCCCTCGGATTCATCACCAGACTGCTGTCCGGGTAACCGAGTAACCGTAACCCTATGCTGTTATATTTCTTTCTGTGTGAATCTGTGTGATCTGCCGATTTTCTTCGTGACCTAAGGGCAGTATCCACAGATTTCACAGATTTGCACAGATGGGCACAGATCATGCGCAGCAAACTTCTGGCGTACCTTGATCTTGTCCGGCTGCCTAATCTGTTTACGGCCGCGGCGGACGTGCTCGCGGGGTTCTTCTTTGCGGGCGGGCTGCCGGAAGAGTGGCCGATCGCCCTGCGTTTGTGTTTGTCGTCGATGTGCCTCTATGCCGGCGGTATTGCGTTCAATGACGTTTGCGACGCGCCGCACGACGCAATCGAACGCCCGGAGCGTCCGATTCCCTCCGAAAAGATCAGCCGGGCCGCCGGGCTTCGCTTTTCAATTCTGTTGCTCCTTCTCGGCATGGGCGTAGCGACGACGATTTCGATCCGTTCCGCGGCGCTGGCTGCCGCGATCGTGGTCGCGGTGGCCCTCTACGACGCACTCTTCAAGCACACGCCGCTCGCACCGGCCTTGATGGGGTTGTGTCGGGCGCTGAATCTCTCGCTGGGTTTGTTCGCTCAGCCGTCGCTCGCGATCCCCCGCGCCGCGAGACCGATTGCACTCATGTGGCTCTACGTTACGTCGGTCACGTTCTTCGCCCGCAAGGAAGCGCGCGGCGGCGGGCGCGTGCGGCTGGCGCTGGGAGCGTTGGGCGTCTGCATGGCTGTACTTGGACTCTGGTCGCTGCGCTGGTCGGGATACAACGCCCGTTTCGGCGAATTCCGGTATCTCGTTATCATTCTGTTCGTTCTCCTCGTTCACAACGGGTTCCGCGTATGGGCCGACCCCACGCCGGTGAAGATTCAAAGCGGCGTCAAGCGATATGTTATGTTGCTGATCGTGTTCGACGCGTGTCTGGCCTGGGTGAGCGGCGGACCGATGGCGGCGGTGATTGTCGCGTCGCTGCTCATCCCGACGATCGTGTGTGCCCGCTACTTCCGCGCGACATAGAGAGGACGCCCGTACCGTTTCACATGTTTCGGCGCGCTTGGTGTCGCAGTTCTAATTGGGACCCCCCTGCGTCCCCCCTTTGCAAGGGGGGAGGCGGTTTTGACGGCGGGTGAAACCCGCCCTACCTTGGATTCCATGAGAGATGCACAACTACTCGAACGGGCGGAGGCGGGTATACGGGATTTTCTGAGGGCGGAGCGCGACGCGGGGCGGATCGCGGGGAGCTACTACGAAGACGCCGTCGCCAAGACGATCCCGAACCTGCGGACGTGGCTGCTGGCGGAGGAGCTGGACCTCATCTCGCCGAATCTCCGCGACGGGCTTCGCGAGGCGATTCGCGCCGGCCGGTGGGAGACGCTCACCAATGCGTATTCGCGCGAGGTGGCGTTCGGAACCGGCGGCATCCGCGAAAAAATGGGATCGCGCCGCGACGAAGTGCTGCGGCTCAAGAGCGAAGGCATCCATGCGTCGATCATCAAAGGCCCCAATACGATCAACGACGTGGTGCTGCTGTTGACGTCGGCGGGGGTGGCGCGGTTCGGCAACGCCCGCAAGCCGCCGCTGACGCGGATCGTGATCGGATTCGACAGTCGCGTACGCGGCGGCGACTTCGCCCGGATGATCGCCTCGCTGTTTCTCGCCTACGACTTCACGGTATACCTTTTCGACGAGGCGTGCATGTATCCGAGCGTCACGTTCGCCGTGCCGACACTCAAGGCCGACATCGGGGTGTTCATCTCGGCCAGTCATAATGATTTTCGCTACAACGGGTATAAGCTGTCATGTTGGAACGGTTCACAGTTTGACCCGGCTGAGCGAGACGAACTGTACAAGAACTACATTAAGGCGACGACGTTTTCGCATATCAAAACGACGCCGCTTGCCGACGCGCGGGCGGACCGATTGTGGTTTCTCGGCGGGGTTAAGAGCAAGGATGGACGGGTAATCCAGAACGGCGATCACAAGGGACTGCCGCTGGGGGATCCGCTGCCCGATGTGCCGCGCGACCACTACGTGGGTCGCGAGGCGCGAATCATCGACCTGCACACGATGCATGTGAACCACACCAAACGATTTCTTCTTCGCGGAGAGATGATCGCGTCGGCGAAGAAACCGCTCACCATCGGCTATTCGGCGTTCAACGGTTCGGGGCGAAAGGCCGTGCCGCGATTGCTGAGTGAAGTGGGTTTTGCGAACGTGCGGCGGATCATGAAGCTCGATCCGCTCGACGGGATGTTTCCGGCCTTTTGCAGCGATCCGGGCAGGGAGCAGCAGCCCGATCCCGGCGACTGGCGCGCGGCCGACATCGCCGTCGAGGCGTTCAAGGAGGAAAACCCGGGTCAGTGGGAGAAGGTCGATCTGATGGTCGGTACTGATCCGGACGCGGACCGCTGCGGCGTGATCGTCAAAGTGCCGGAGCATCAGCGCGTGGCGTATCCGCATCGTGGGACGGGCGAGCTTCGTGACTATTCATTGCTCTCCGCCGATGAGGCATGGACATTGATTCTGTGGTATCGACTGCAATATGAGATCGAGAAGTATGGCAAAGTCCGCGAAGCCGAACGGAAGTTCATTGTTCTTTCCCATACGACAACTGATCTGCTGACATGTTTGGCGGCCAAACATGGATTGGGTGTATTAAAGACGTGGGTCGGATTTGCCCAACTGGCCGCTGCAACGCGGGCGGTGTGGGATTTATCTTTGGGAAAGGACACGCCGGGGCTGACCAAGGGAGGGCGACTGTCGAATTACGACGAGGGTCGTCTCGGCGCGGGCGACAATCGCTGCAATCGCACCATCCATTCGTGGATCGGCATGGACGACCATCGGCGTAGCATCAACGTTGCAGCCCTGGAACAAAGCAACGGTTTCACATTGCTCGGCGACGTACCGCCCGACGAGCGTTCGCTGGGCAGGGACGGTCACGTGCGCGACAAGGACGGCACCTTCGCCGCCGTCCTCGTGGCGGAATTGGCGCAATTCGCCAAAGAAAACGGGACGAACCTCGTCGATCTGATGGACGAGAAGATTTATCTCGATCCCGACATCGGCCTGTATGTGACGCACTACGAACCCGACCCGCTCGACGGAGAATATGAGGGGCTGGCAGGATATACCAAGAAGCGAACCATCCTGCAGAAAGCGGAGGATTTGTTCCGCACGATCCCGGCGGGCGCCACGGGCGGCTCGCCCGCCGGTTTAATGAAGCTTGGCGGACTGCCGATCGTCGGCGCGACGGTCTACCCGACCGGCAAGTACGATGCGATCAACTATCCGGGTTTTCCCGATGAGGGATATCGCTTCTACTTCGACGCGGAGCGGCGCTCGCACCTGACGATCCGCCCATCCGGCACGAGCAACGCCCTGCGTTTTCACGTACAACTCTTCGGCGGGCATTCGCCGCGTGAACTACTCATCGCGAAAAAGGCCGACCTGCGCGCGACGGCTTTTCACATCGTGAACGATATTCGAGAGCACATCGGTGCGAGGACTTAGGACGCGTGTCTGACCTGCACGGGGTTACCATCGCCTTCGACGTCGACGGGACGCTGCTCGATCCGGATGGATCGAGTTATCGTCGGACGACGCGGGAGCTTCTCGCATCGGTGGAGCTCGGACTGGACGAACGCTCGGCCTGGGAGGCGTACGAGTCCATTCGTGTGCTGGGTCGGGCGATGGAACGACTCGGGCTCGCCAACGCCAATCACTATCGCAGCCACCCGGAAGCGCTAGCGGCATTGTACATTCTCTATGCCGAGCGACCCAGACTGCCCGGCGGCATTCGGATTTCGGTGCAAATCCGAAATGTGATTCGCGAATCGTTGGCAAAACTGGACGAGGCACTTCCCGACCGATCCGATGCCGATTGGCGGCGGCGACTTGCGGACGAGCGCACCGTGCGTTCCCTCCTCAAGTGTGACGTCGGCCTTGGAATCTTCCGGGACGAAGTTCGCCGCGTGGCCGCTCTTCCGCGTATCGCGGAATGGTCTTTGCTTTATGCGGAAATCGAACGTCGCACGCCGGTCAACGATCCACGTTTACTGCTCGACGCTCTCGCCGCACGCGGCGCATATCTCGTCGTCATTTCCGAGGGCCTCGCCGAGGCGCAACATGCGAAGCTCGCACGGCTAGGCCTCACAGGGCTATTCGCGGGGCGTGCGCTCACTACGCAGAACGCGGGCGACGTCCCGGGATTGGACGAACTGGACCGCGCGCTGGCGCCTTTTCTCGACTCACCGGACGACGCGTTTGAGGCGCAACGCAGCGCGGAGCTGACGGCGCTGTGGAGATTTCGTTGCATCGCGAGCCTGTGGGCGACGAAAAGCCCGTGGTTCTTCGGACGATGTCTGCACGCGTTGCGCATAAAACCCGCCGCCCCGGCGTCAGCCCTGCGCGAGCTTGCCGTTGCGTTCGCCAAAGCCTGGCGGACCGAGCCGCTTCGGTTCGTGATGATCGGCGATCGTTACGACCGCGACGTGTCGCCGCTGCAAGAACTCGTCGGACCGGAGGCGTGCCTGACCCTCCGCCTGCGGGCCGGACGCTACGCCGATGAGTTTGCGGAGACCGAGCTGCCGCCCGATCGACGCCCGTCGCATACGTTCACGAATTGGAGCGAATTGGCGAGTTTCCTTGCGAATAAACTTTGTCGAAGTGAGATTCCTTCAATCGCTTTGCCGCCGCCGATTGCTGATTCGTCAAGCCTCGTCCCGGATGTCGTCAGCGCCGGTCAGGACAGTCCCTACGAAGCGGTTCGCCTCATCGCCCGCGCCGTTGCTCAATCGCGAGCATGACGCTCATTGTTTGTCCCTGGGAGCGTCCGAAGATTGCGGACTCTTTGACGTCCGGCGTTCGCGAACGGTTCGCTCCGGCACGGCCGACCGCTCCATGCCGGTCCCTTCGGTCTCCGCCAGAATCGCTTCACCCCTTCGCCGATCCGCGACGGCCTCAAACTCGCCCGTGTACAGCGCGTTCCCGTCATCGCGCCACCCCGCAAGCAGATGATAAGTCTGAATCTTGGCGTAAAAACGGAACCGCCCGCGCAGCGTCGACTTGCCATAGTCCCAGACCGTTGCGATCCCGTTGAGCGAGCCAGACCGCGCGTGAAAGATAAAGGCATGCGCGCGGCAGCGGGCCGTCCGACGATTGAAACGGTAGTCGCGAGACGCTGCGGCCGGAACGTCGTCGAATACGAAGGACAGGACAAACTCCTGATCCAACCGCCGGTCGAACAGGCTGCGCTTTCGACTTCGCATGGCGACGCGCAGGTCGCCGTCGTCGTTCGTCCAGTAGTAACACTCGCGCGGCGTCAGTTCGGAAATGAGCGGCCCGGACGTGTTGATCCGCTGCGTGCCGAGTGGAACGACCTGCACATTCGCCCGCCCCGCGCAACCGGCGATCGTCAACGCGCAGGCCGCAAAAAGGCTCGCAAGATGGAGCCTCGCAAATCCGAACTCCAAGCGCGAGCGCGGGGCGGGACGAAATGGCGAATGGCGAATGCAGAAGATCGAATTCAAACCGTTGCCACGCCTCTCGATCTTCGCCATTCGCCATTCTGCATTCCTGCAACCGCCCGTCGCCAGCGCGCCGGGACTCGCATTCCAATCAGAACCCCGACCGGAAGGGAGGGGCCGGTCCTCCGGAGGTTCGCTGCCGTCGCGGCGTCGGTAACTTGGCCCGTCGCTTCCGCTCCGGGTTCGGATGTGAGCCTCCGCCGACAAGCATCACAGCGGAAATTGCTCGCACATCGAGCGCGTTTCGCCGCGGACGGATTCGATGACGGCCGCGTCGCCCTGGGAGCGAATGACGCGGTCGATCAACCCGCCGATCACGCGCATCTCCGGCTCCTTCAATCCTCGTGTGGTCAGCGCCGGCGTACCGATGCGCAGCCCGCTCGTCTGCGTGGCCTTTCGCTCATCGAACGGAATCATGTTCTTGTTGACGACGATGCCCGCGGCGCCGAGCCAGTCTTCGGCCTGCTGACCGGTCACGTCGGGATACGCGGGCCGCAGATCGAGCAGCATGAGGTGGTTGTCCGTGCCGCCGGATACGAGTCGGTTGCCCTTGGCGACAAGGGCTTCGGCGAGGGTCTTGGCGTTCTTCACGATTTGCTGTTGATAGGTCTTGAATTCCGGCCGGAGGGCCTCGGCGAACGAGACCGCCTTGGCGGCGATGCAGTGCATCAGCGGTCCGCCCTGCGTGCCGGGGAAGATGCGCGAGTCGATCACCTTGGCGTGGTCGGCCTTGCACATGATGAGCCCGCCGCGCGGGCCGCGCAGCGTCTTGTGCGTCGTCGAGGTGACGAACGCCGCGGTCGGCACCGGGCTGGGGTGGAGTCCGACGGCGACCATGCCCGCGATGTGGGCGATGTCGGCCATGTGCGGAGCGCCGACCTCCGCGGCGATCTCGCTGAACGTGTCGAAGTCGATGGTCCGGGGATAGGCTGACGCCCCGGAGATAATCAGCTTGGGCTTGTTTTCACGGGCGAGGCGGCGGATTTCGGCGAAGTCGAACTGTTCCGTTTTGCGATCTACGCCGTAGCTGACGATGTGGTAGAGCAACCCGCTGATGTTGACCTTCAACCCGTGCGAGAGATGCCCGCCGTGGGCGAGGTCGAGTGACAAGATCGTGTCACCCGGCTTGAGCGCCGCGAGGTAGACGGCGGCGTTGGCCTGACTCCCCGAGTGCGGCTGGACATTGGCGTGGTCGCAACCGAAGAGCTTCTTGACGCGGGTCCGCGCCAACTCTTCGACGCCGTCCATGTTCTCGCAGCCGCCGTAGTAACGCTTGCCGGGATAGCCTTCGGCGTATTTGTTGGTGAAGATCGACCCCAGCGCTTGCAGGACCGCCTGCGAAACGTGGTTCTCCGAGGCGATCATTTCGAGCGTGTTCTGCTGCCGTCGCGCTTCGGCCTGCATGAACGGCATGATTTCCGGATCGACCGCGGCGACCCTGTCGAACGTGTATGGTGTCGGACCGGTCATAGTAGCCCCCTTCTTTTTCGCATGATGAACACTTCCGCGCCCGGTCACGTTATCGCGTTACGCAGCCGAAATCAAACATTGCCGGGGGAATTGCGAATGGCGAAGATCGAAATCAGAAACGCGAGCGGGAGCGAGCGGTTAATCCGAACCCGGAGCGCGAGCGACGGGCCAATCAAAATCGCGAGCGGAGCGGTTGCATCTGGTCCGGGTGCGTGTGATACTCAGTCAATGGAGCCTCCAATGTCTCTCAGCGAACAACTCGAACAGATGCGTGAGGCCTCATGGGGGCGCTGGCCCGCCGAGAAACGCGCCATCGTCGAGCAATCCTTCCGCGATATCGCCGCGTCAGGCATTCTTGCCCGGATGGTCAAGGCCGGCGATCGCGCGCCGGACTTTACGCTTCGAAGCGCCGAAGGGACCGAGGTCTCGCTGAACCGGCTTCTACACGAGGGGCCTGTGGTGCTGGCCTTTTATCGCGGGCACTGGTGAAGGTATTGCAACGCCGAACTGTCGGCGCTCCAGCAGGTGCTGGAGGAGATTCAGGGGCTTAACGCGAACCTCGTCGCGATTTCGCCGGAGTTACCGACGGCCGCCCAAGTGACCGCACAGAAAAATGGGTTGACATTTCACGTGCTTAGCGACGTGGGCAACGGCGTCGCGCGAAAGTTCGGCCTGGTGTTCAAGCTGCCTCCCGAGCTGCGTGCGTTCTACCAATCCCTCGGCATCGACCTTGCGGCCCAGAACGGCGACGAGAGCTTCGAGCTGCCGCTCTCGGCGACATACTTGATCGACCGCAGCGGCATCGTCCGCAACGTGTACGTGGACGCCGATTACGTGAAACGCATGGAGCCGACGGATATCCTCGCCAGCCTGCGGGCGATCATGCCGGCGTAGAACGTCGGCAAGCGGGCTACGGGCGCAATACGATCGGACGTTCGCTTACTCCCTCGGACGATTTCCCGGTTTGAGGTGTAGACCGCTCACGTTGACGTGCCTACAATGCGTCGGAGCACAAAGCCCGCGGCACCGACGGACAACCGTCCTTCCAGCCGGCGGCAGATAGGGGGGTGACGACCGTGGTCAATACACTCGACACATTGGCGCAGCAGCAACTGGTCATCCTGCGGCGGCTCCGCGCCGGCCCCCTGACGGAGTTTGAATTGGCCCGCGAAATCGCCGAACACTCCGGCTACTCCGTCGAGCAGTGTGCCGACAACATGGCCGACTGGCTCGAACAGCTACGCCTCGAAGGCCTGGTCTGGTCCGGCGCGCTGACGAACGCCGCCGGCCAGCGACTTCTCGCGGCCGCCCTCACACGGCAGGGTCGAGAACTCGTCAGTCGATGACATCTTCCGACATCACGTAACCGTTCCTGACAACATCGCCTCGCACGGGAATGCTGCCTTGTGGCACTCCATTCTCTTTCACGGCCCGAAGAGGCACTGTTAGACAAGAAATCACATTTGAGATGCACGTCCCGATGCGATACGATCGGCATCACGATCGGTAACAGTATTGCGTCCTCGAGGTTCAGCCGATCGACTCGCGTCGAGTCAAACGCATGAATATCATCGAGATCGAGAACGTAACCAAGACGTTCGGCGAGCACGTCGCGGTGAACGACCTCTCCCTCGCCGTGCCGCAAGGGTCGATCTACGGCTTCATCGGTCCCAACGGCTCCGGCAAGACCACGACCCTGCGCATTATCATGCGCATCTACCACCCCGATGGCGGGCGGGGAGTGATCCGCGTTCTCGGCGAGACAACGCACGGCGCGGCCAACGATCGCATCGGCTACCTGCCCGAGGAGCGCGGCCTCTACAAGAAAATGAAGATCCGCGACATCCTGCGGTTCTACGCGGAGTTGAAGGGCTGTCGCGACTTCAAGGGTCGAGTCAATTCGTGGCTGGAGCGGATGGGCTTGTCCGAATGGGCGGACAAGAAGGTCGAAGCCCTTTCCAAGGGAATGGCCCAGAAAGTGCAGTTCATCTCCGCCGTCATCGCCGGTCCGGAACTGGTGATCCTCGATGAGCCGTTCACCGGTCTCGACCCGGTCAACGCCGACGTGCTCCGCGAGGCGGTGCTCGATTTGCGGAAGAACGGCTCGACGGTCATCTTCTCGACCCACGATATGGCCGTCGCGGAGAGGATGTGCGACCTCATCTTCATGATCTACAAGGGCAACAAAGTCCTCGATGGGACGCTCGAATCCATCCAGGAGCGCTACGGCACGGATACGCTCCGCGTGAAAGTCGAGGGCAACGGGTTCGACCCACGAACGATCCCCGGCGTGGAAAAGGTGACGGACTTCGGCAAGCTGCAAGAGTTACGCATTTCGCAACAGACGGATACGCAGGATGTGCTGGCCGAGTTGATGAGGTGCGGTCGCGTGACGCATTTTGAGCTGACCACACCGTCCCTCCACGACATTTTCGTGCGTATCGCCCGGCCCGAACCCAAAGACGCCGACGCCTCGCGAGAAACCGCCCATGCGTAAAATGATCGTCATCGCCGTCCGCGAGTATCAGGCCGCGGTCCGGACCAAGGCTTTCATCGTCAGCCTCGTGCTCATGCCCGTCATGATGGGCGGCAGCATCGTCGTGCAAGTCCTCATGCGCGACAAGGTCGACATCAAGGACAAGCGCGTCGCGGTCCTGGACTATACGAACCAGTTGTACGATTCCGTCGCCACCGCCGCGAACGAACGAAACAATAAGGAAATCTTCGAAGGCGGAGGCGAGCTACGCAAACAAGTCAAACCGCGGTTTGTCCTGGAGAAGGCGGAGGCCAGCAGTGCCGACGCAGCGGAGACGAGACTCGCCCTTTCCGAGCGTGTTCGGAAGGATGAGATTATGGCCTTTGTCATCGTCGGGCCGGACGTGCTCAAGCCTAGCGCCGATCCGGCGCTGGCCGCCATCGACTACCACTCCAACAGCCCGACCTACGACGACATCCAGAACTGGATCGCCCAACCGCTCCATGCACGGATTCAGCAGTTGCGTCTGCAAGCGGCCAACCTGGACGCTGGCATCGTCGAAGCGGCGACGAGGCGCATACCCGTCGCCAACCTCGGCTTGGTCTCCCGCGACGAGGCGGGCAACATCACCAAGGCCGAGCAGACCAATAAAATCGCCAATGTGTTCGTGCCCCTGGGACTGATGATGCTGATGTTCATGGTGGTGATGATCGGAGCGTCGCCGCTGGTGCAGAGCGTGCTTGAGGAGAAAACGCTGCGGATCGCCGAAGTGCTCCTAGGGTCGATTCCGCCGTTTCAGTTGATGATGGGCAAGTTACTCGGCATGGTTGGCGTGTCGCTCACCATCGCCACGGTGTACCTCGCGGGGACATTCTATGCTCTCTGGCAGGCGGACTACGGGCAATTCTTTCCCGCGCATGTCGTGTGGTGGTTCGCGTTCTTTCAGGCGCTGGCGGTGCTGATGTACGGCGCGCTCTTCATCGCCATCGGCGCCGCCGTCAGCGATCAGAAGGAGGCGCAGAATCTAATGACCCCCGTGATGATACTGGTGGTGGCGCCGATGTTCGTCTGGGTCAACGTCGTCCGCGAGCCGTCGGCGAGTCTCTCGCTGGCGCTGTCTCTTTTCCCCCCGGCGACCCCGATGCTGATGGTCATGCGTCAGGCCATCCCGCCGGGCATTCCCATTTGGCAACCGCTTCTTGGCGCGGCGCTGGTGATCCTGACAACGTTACTCTGCGTCTTCGCCGCGGGGCGCATCTTTCGAGTCGGCATTCTCATGCAGGGCAAAGGCGCCAAAGTCAGTGAAATGTTCCGCTGGGTCCTTCGCGGTTAGCGAAGTCCTTGGCGCCCTCGCCGCCTTCTCATCTGATTTGGTGGTCCGAGACGTACACCCTACCAGCCTGTTGAAAAACGCGCCGGCATCGCGTTCCAATGTAGCGTCACCCCTTGTGGGTGACGCGGAACGACATCTTGCGCCGCCCACAAGAGGCGGCGCTACACTTTTTCAACGGGCTGCTACGGTCTCACGGGAGGACGTCAACGTCGGGAACGCCGTTGAGGTCGAAATCGTGGGCGAGTTCGTTGCGGAGGCGGGTGTTCCACGCGCCGTGAAGGTCCTGGAAGAGGTAGTTGGTGCCGCCGGAGTGGCGGTCGGAGAAGCGGTTGCCGCGTCGGCCGTCGCTGCCGGCGTAGTTGGCTTCGCCGGCATCGATGTAGCTGCAATCATCGTTGCCCAAGCCGTCGCCGCGTTCGGACTCGTCGTTGGCGTCGCCGAGGAGTGGCATCTTCTGGCGAATCTTGTCGCGGCTCGCAACGAAGTCGGGATTGGCCCGCGTCGTCTCGACCCATCGGCTGTTTTTGTCCAGGCCGTAAGAACCGGCAGCCCAGGAAGGCAAATACACGCGATAGTGTCCGCTGGTGACACCGTTGTCGCCGAGGCTTGCGCAGAGGAAGTACTTTTCCCAGCGCCGGCCGTCGATGTTTCGCAGAACGGGATACGAATCGCGGACGCGGACTTCCTCCATGTAGACATAGGCGAAAAGAATTTCCGTCCAGCCGTATTCGACGGGGCGCCCGTTCTGGCCGAGAGGCGTCCCTTGGCCGTTGCCGCCGGATTGGGTGTTGTCTTCAAAGTCGCGACCCGTCGGAATCCATCGCGCCGGCGGCAGCATTCCGCTGTAAGGCCCCTCATAGGCGGCGATGGCGTTGCCGTATTCCTTAAGCCGGGCGAGGCACGTTACACCCTTGGCCTGTTCGCGGGCGCGGCTTAGGGAAGGCATCAGGATCGAAATCAATAGTGCGATAATCGAGATGACAACCAGCAATTCGATGAGAGTGAAGGCTCCTGCGCGCGGCATGGGCATCTGAATGCGGCGCCTGCAATGCAAGTTCCGATAAGGCATGGTCAATCGCGTTTGCGGCGGCGAAAGGCCCCACTTGTCCATCATTGCATCTTAGCCCGCAGCGTCGTGGAATCAAACGCCGTTCGGGGCGTGACGGGTGCATCCGCCTAGTTGTGGCGATCGCACGGACCGACGAAAGGGGCTGGGCCCCCAAAACGCACCCCAGGTGTGCCTGAGACGATGGACGGTCAGTACCGTTATGGCGATGCCGCCCCCGCCGGCCCGCTACGGAGCAAGCTCCTCCACCGCCGCGAGGGCGAGGTTCTTTCCGGTGGAGGACGCCGCCTCTCGCGACGCGACCGCCAACCGGGCCGCAAGCGAGCCTCGTTCCTCCGCCGTGAAATGATCGACGCACCATTTCGTCAGCGCGTCGACGATGAGTGCCAGATCGGCCACTTCGGTGCTGTTCGCTGGATCAGCCGATACTGCAAAAGCCACGAACCAGTCTGCGAAATAGGCGTTTTGCGCTTCCGGCGTAGTCAATTCGTCGGTCGGCGAGCCAGGCGGTCCGATGAGCATGGCCGTCGCCATCGGCTCGATCCCGCCGCCGCAACTGGCATCCGCACAGTTGCCTCCGCCGATCCCCGCGAAGCAAGTGTTAGTCCCCAGCGTCCTCCCGTTCCAGACGATGAACGTCCCCGCGCCGTTCAACAGGTTGGTCAATGTAAGCGTGTCTTGGGAGGTGACCTGTCCGTCATGGTCGATATCGCAACTGTAGTTCCCATATTTCGGCGCGCAGAGGTGTTTCACACAGCAGTCGTCGTGTTTTTGGATGTCCAACGACGACGCAATCGAATCGCCATTGGCATTGGCCGGTAATGACGCCCAGCTTACCCATTGCCAGGAAGGGGCCATATAACGAATGGCCGTCCAGCGCCCGGCCGAGATCGGACGCTGGAGAGTGATTTCATACACGCCTGGTTGATCAACCCTTTCATGGACGCTTGCGATATGATTCGCGGAAAGCAGGGGCGTGCCGGTGTCGACGGACTCGATGCCTGTTTCGCAGAACGCCCAGCACTGCAAGCTGCTTGCTCCGCACACGTCGAGCGTGATGACAATCGGTTCCGTGGGGCTTCCGATACCTTGACGTGAAGTTGGCGATACAGCCGTTCCGGCGGTTCCTTGCGGGTGCGGCTGACGAGCATCGCGAGTTCCATTCGGCGGGGAGGCGCTCAGAATCATTGCGTATGGACAGGGGCTGCCATACTCACATGCGTCTTGAATGCCATTGTGGTTGCAGTCGATCAGTGCGTCGCAGTCGTCCGGCATGCCGTTAGCGTTGCAATCCGTGCTTGTGAGGGCCGTGATGTCGCATTCATCCGGAACTCCGTTGAGATTGCAGTCCCAGGAATCGCCGTCGCGGATGTCGCAGGCGTCCGCCGCACCGTTGGCGTTGCAATCATGCTGCTGCGAGGCTCCCTCAAAGAGGCTTACGGCGTATGGCAGCGTGTCGTCGTACGTTTCATGAACAAGTCGGGCGAAGAACTTCGCTCTCGCCGGCCGGTTCATCGGTCCCGTGATGTAAAGATCCTCCAGTGAATAGGGGCCGTTGACTCCGTTTTGTCCAATTGCCTGTCCCGAAAAGAAAAGCTGGAGAGTATTCGGATTTGACCCCTCGCCCAAACTCTGAGTTCCCTGCAAGACCTGAATGATTCCGCCACACGAGTCGCGCAGGACGGCCTCGAAGTCGTACGGCCCCGGGCGAAGCACTGCCACCCCAAGCAATATTGTGAGGACGTCATAACCAGGACCGCCACCAGTGTTCGTTGCCCATGCATTATAATAGCCCCTGAGTTCGATGGGCGACGGCTGAAACTGGATGATACCGTACGGTGCGGTTTGCAACGTGTCGCTGACAATACTTCCCGAAGGCATCGCCCCGTCCTCGCCGACGCAAAGAAGCGATACATTCGTGATCCTGTAAGGTCCGTCCGCCCACGTCGCGCGAAGGACGGCCGCGTCGATCGACGCCCGAATGGTCTGGAGGCCCGCCGTAAGCACCGCCTGTCCGTGAGCGAGAAGCGACTGACCCGCAACATCGAGCGTCACCTGAAGTATGAAGGGTCCGGCCGTCTGGACGTTGACGTCGGCCTCGATCACCAGCCGATCGTACTTTCCGTCGCCGTTGTCGTCTTGGCCGTGGTCAGAGACGTTGCCGGTCAACGTGGCGCAGGAATCCACGACGAGCACCCTCGTCGCCGTCATGCGCCTGAACGGGACCATACCACTGGTCGTGCCGGTAATCTCCGCAGCCGCATAATACTCACCCGCTTCCTGTGCGACAAAGAAGCCACCGTACGCTCCATCGTTTGCCGCGCCATCGACCAAGCTGCCGTCATCCAGGAGAGTCATCGTAAACGCATTCGCCACAGGTGGTTTCACGAAGACATTGATATTCGCATTTTGCACCGCATTCTGATCGTCGAAAACGAGCGCAACCAGGACGCACGGAGATCCGACGGCGACAACCGGTTGAGTGGCGAAAAGAGTTACGCCAACGGTGCTTTGCAGCAAGACCTGCGTAATGATCGCCACGTCTTCCGTCAGGCCCGCAGGCGCCTCGTAATGCACGATGTAATTACCCACCCCAAGCGATGGAAAGCTGAATACATGATGCGATCCTGGCTCGTTGGTCCCGAGAATAAACGGCGACTGGTCCGTTGGAGCCACGTCGAACAATGTCACACTGCCGTTCAACGTGCCGATATTTGCGTCTGTGATCGTTTGCCCATTCGGGGCCTGAATCCAGGTGTTTACGTCACTGCGGCTGGCGGTCACGTCAACCTGGATCGGCGACCCTACGGCGGTATCGACCGTGAACGAACTGGCCGTCGTCAAGAGTCCCGGCGCTAACCGCTGTAAACTGTATTGCGCGGCAAACAATTCGACAGGAAGCGAGTCACTGCCGGACGCTGTTCCGATTGCGAGACCAGTTGTAATGATCGGCCCCACAAACATCAGACAGTGAAGCGAACCAAACAAACACTGTCGTCGCGATCTCATGGTATTTTCTCTCCTGCGTCGTCTTTCACTCCGGGAACTATCCAAACACGCTCAAAGTTCGCATCATCGTATACGACCCAGCGTCCGTCCGGAGACCAGCATTGGTTCACATCGTCACTCTCGGGTGCATCCGACAGAACAATTGCGTCGCCGATCTGTTTCCCGTCCGCCGTCTGAAATACTTGATGAAAGCGTTTACCCGAAGCATGCGGCCTACCAAAGATCATCTCCCTTTGGTATTCACCCTCGGCCGACAACGCTGCAACGTACTTTCGATCCGGACTAAGATTAGCACGTAAAACGGAGCGCCCTGCGGTTGCAAAGTCCCTTTCATCAAAAAGTAAGCGTTTGGCCGATCCATCAAAGCGAAGCGGTTTCCCATGAAATGGATCCAACTGTGCGGTACAATCCACAAAGTCCTTACCGCCAGTTGTCCACTTGCGCCCGTCCACAACATCGACCTTCTGCTCGACTTCCCCGTAAATCAATAGCTTGCGCTTCACCGCGATGTCATTCAACGTCGACGCGCTTATCCAGCCCGGTGGCGTCTCACCACTGCTCAATGCGAGCAAAAGCAGACTACGTTGATCCTCACCCGTTCGCAGAAACAATGATGGCCCAGCCAACTTAGTAGCAGTGGTTAGTGGGCGAACTTTGGCCCGTGTTTCATCTTCGCATCCAAATAATAGTGGCAACGATAACACTACTGCGGCGGTAACTATGCGGTGCCTATTGTCCTCCATCCGAATGACTCCCTCGCTAACGCAGGTCTCCGACATCCTTTTCCGCCGCCTTGATCCACTTCGAGACAAATGCAGCCATGTTCGAATCCGCGATCGTCGCATGGTTGCGTCCGGCGCCACGTGTCAACTGTGCTTTTCCGGATAGCACGGATTTATAGCCTCCCTTGCCCACCGCGCTGTTGATCGTCACAAGTGTATCATTGAGTTTCGGTCCATTGCTGGGAATAGGGGCCAATGTTGCGATGACCAGCATAGGTACACCCAATGGACTCATTTCTATCCTGTAGGATAACGATACCGCCTGCGTCGAACGAACGGCTTGGTAGGCCTGGTCAACAAATGATGCAGCCTTCGATGGGCATCCAGCATAGGTCACGTTTAGCGCCGTGCTCTCTTGTTGAAGTCCGTCGACTTCATCGGGTCCAACAAATGTGACCACTCCATAGCATGCGTCGGTAGCAGCATTGATATGTTCGCTGGAGTTCTTGTCCGCGTCGGCTCCGACGGCGAAGAATCTTGTCTCTTCCATCAGCGTAGTTAGAAACGGCACATTGCTTTGGTTAAAAAGAGCACAGTTCGATGTTTGCAGATCAGGATACCCCTTTCCGCCGGCGTTAATCTTGGCATAGGCGTTGGTGAATTGTGACAAGCCGGAAAACCAAACGAGGTTAGACTGCTCCGCCGCATATTGTCGCGCAACCACAATATCCGCCAAAACGCTGCCGTCATGAGGCGTGCTCAGCGTTGTTAGCGACAACAGGGTGAACGGCCTCCGGCAAACCGCATTAGGATCGGAACATGGCGTATCGCGGGAACAAGAACTACCAAGAGTTCCATTGACAAAACACATCGTGTCGTAAGAATAGAAACGTTCGAGGTATTCCCGCATATCCAGGCCGCCTTTGCTGTGCGCGACGATATGAACGCTATCAACGCCGAAGACGGTGCTGATTATCGGCAGTCGTCGCGCTAATTCTTTGCCATTGGCACTACGCGTGTCTGTCACTATAGAAATAGTATTGTCCCATACGAGCCTAGCCGCGTCCAGTCCAGCCCTAAATCCCTGCCTGTCAAAGAAACCGCCATCGCTATTATTTCCGTGAATAAGAATAATCGGCGACATGAGCTTGACCCGCAGCACAGCCCCGTGGACCTTGATGCAGCTTCGCGGTGGAGTGGGGGCGAAGTTAAGAGCATCTAACAAAACCCCGCTTTGAGGTATCTGCTGCAGATGACGATGCA
>ERZ1292630.1300-Hain-H41-02um-R3-1300-length-24739-cov-14_pt1 | contig 24739 bp, 22 predicted proteins | sample MGYA00564408_ERZ1292630 | MGnify/ENA primary metagenome ERZ1292630 (study PRJEB36523, sample SAMEA6512641) | groundwater metagenome | collected 2019-01-08 | study: AquaDiva: Metagenomics assemblies of 32 groundwater samples
AACGACGCGGCAAGCAAGTCAACTGTCATTGCGAGGAGTAGCAACGACGCGGCAATCTAATAAGAGTGATACTTTCCTTCTATGAGATTGCCACGCCCCTGCTGGGGCTCGCAATGACGGAGGGGATGAGATTGCCACGTCGCGTGCTCGCTCCTCGCAATGACGGAGCGTTAATAAGCTGTCTCGTATTGTTGAGTGTGCTACAATATCCACATGCCGAACGAACGGTTGGAACCAACTCTTGAACCGGTCACAGCTGAAGTTCCTCAAACTCAAGAAACGAATGTCGAGGCGGATGAACGTGCTTACGAGGGCACGGAAGATTCGCGTGAAACATTTCTTGAAAAGTCGGCGGAAACCGCAGCCGCAACCACCGCTCAACCTGTAGCGCAGGCGCCTGTTGCGCAAAAACCCGTTGAGAAAGACGAAACCTTGATTCGAGTAGAAAAAATAATGGAGAAGGATCTAGATTCTTTTTACACAACCATGCCTCCGGCTGCCCAAGCGTTGTTCAAGAAAAAAGGCGAGGAAGCGGCAAACGAAATATCAACAATGATAAGAAATTTCAAGGTAAAAGTCGGAAAAGTTCTCAAACTGTTACGAGATTGGCTACACACCATACCCGGCGTCAACAGATTCTTTTTGGAACAGGAGGCGAAAATTAAGACAGACAACATTATGGAGATGGCTGAAGCGATGAGAGAAGATTCTTTAAAGCAACCATGATCGCGCTTCTTTTACAGGCCGATGTGTTTGATGAGAGCGTTGCCGCCGCGCCTTTTGATTTTACTTCATTTTTGAAGGATCCGATCGTGATGCTTGTTTTAGTTTTGCTTGGAATTGTTTTACTCGTGATCACGTCGCTCTTTTTTATAAGACGTACTTTTAATAAACGAGGTCGTGCTCAAAGCACTTTTGGAATGAAGGTCCTACTGATTCGCGTTCCTAAAGAAACTAAAAAGGAAGACAGCGGCGAAAAATCACAACAACAGGTACAGGAGCTAATTGCTGTTATGGAGACGATTTTTTCGACACTGGGCTCTTTCAAGGCGGAAAAAGGATTATTATCCTGGCTTTTCGGACGCGAAGATCACTTCGCTTTCGAGATAGTAAGTCACAAAGACAAAATTTCGTTCTACGCCGCAGCACCGGCAGCGTATAGAAGCTTTATCGAAGAACAGGTTCATGCTCAATATCCGCACGCACAGATCGACGAAGTATCTGATTACAGCATTTTTTCTCCAACAGGAGTAGTTCTAGGTTCGTATTTGATGTTTCGAAGATCCAGCGCATTTCCAATTAAAACATACGAAAAACTTCAATCCGATCCGCTCAATTCGCTGACGAACGCATTGTCAAAAGTTACCGGCGATGACGGTGCGGCAATACAATATGTAGTGAGAAGCGCAAGAAAAAAGTGGAGAACCGAAGGTCTTCGAATAGCTCGCGCGATGCAACAGGGCAAGAAATTATCAGATGTAAAGGGAGCTACGATAATGAAGTCCGTCGGAAAAGAGTTGAAAGGGTTGGCGTCTTCTGCGAAACCTGGAGAAAAAAAACCGGATGAACCATATCGACTCACGCCGATGGAGGAAGAGATGGTGAAAGGGCTTGAAGAGAAAGCGTCGAAGGCTGGCTTGGACGTAAACGTGCGAATAGTCGTCTCCTCATCGGATCCGAACAAGGCACAGCGTTACATGAACGATATTTTGGGCGCATACGGACAACACAACATTTACGAATACGGAAATTCATTCGTAAAATCATCACCGCGTTCTCAAAAAGTCCTGATTCGTCATTTTATCTATCGTCATTTCGATACGCGTTACGCCATCGTTTTGAATTCCGCGGAGCTCGCGTCTCTCTATCACATGCCGCTTCCGTCAACAGAAACACCGAAAATCGATTGGCTGCTTGCGAGACGCGCGTTGCCACCGACAAATCTCCCATCGGAAGGCATTAAATTGGGACATTCCGAATATAGAGGACATGAATACGTTATACGAATGAAGCCGGCGGATCGTCGTAGGCATACTTACATCATCGGTAAATCAGGTTCCGGAAAAACAGAGCTCATGAAGAGCATGGTGAAACAAGATATTCAAGAAGGACGAGGCGTTTGCGTAATCGATCCGCACGGAGACTTTGCCGAAGACGCGCTCTCGTTCGTGCCTCGCGAACGTGCAGAGGATGTTATCTACTTCAGTCCGGCAGATACCGAGCGACCTCTTGGTTTGAACATGCTCGAGTATGATCCAAAATATCCCGAACAAAAAACTTTCGTCATCAACGAGATGCTGAAGATTTTTGACAAGTTATACGACTTGAAATCCACAGGAGGTCCGATGTTCGAACAGTACATGAGAAACGCCATGATTTTGATAATGGACGATCCCGACACTGGCAGTACTTTGATGGAAATTCCGAAAGTTCTTGCGGACGAAGAATTTCGCAATTTGAAATTATCTAAGTGCAAGACGCAGGTCGTTAAGGATTTTTGGCAAAAAGAAGCGAACAAGGCAGGGGGCGAGGCGGCGCTTCAAAACATGGTTCCATATATCACCTCAAAGCTGACGCCGTTTATCTCGAACGACGTGATGCGTCCTATTATTGGTCAGCAAAAAAGCGCGTTTAACGTACGGCAGGCGATGGATGAAGGGAAGATCCTTTTGCTGAACCTTTCAAAGGGAAAACTTGGAGACATTAACGCATACCTAATCGGCATGGTTCTGGTTGGAAAAATTCTCATGGCCGCGCTTTCGCGAACCGACATGGACCCGAAAGATAGAAAGGATTTTTTTCTATACATCGACGAGTTTCAAAACTTCTTAACAGATTCTATCTCCGCGATACTTTCTGAGGCACGCAAGTACGGGCTGGATCTCGTCGTAGCTCATCAGTTCATCGGACAGCTCACGCAAAAAGGGGACACGCTGATTCGCGATGCGATATTTGGAAACGTTGGAAGTATGATGGCTTTCCGAGTCGGACCGGACGATGCGGAATTTCTGGAGAAGGAATTCGCTCCTGTATTTTCTTCGTACGATTTAATCAACGTCGAAGCTTTCACGTGTAATGCGAAAATCTTGATAGACAATACCGCGACACGTCCCTTCAACATGCAACCGTACCGCGCAATGCCTGACGGCGACAAAGAGTTGCCGGAGATGATCAGAGAACTATCGCGATTTAAATATGGCCGCAAGCGCGAATTGGTCGAAGCGGAAATTCAGGAACGCTCAGCGTCAATTGAGCAGATGATTAAAGAAGAGGAAGAGTAGACGTTTTGCAAAAGCAAATCAGTGTGTTAATCTAGGTATGGTTAAATCGCCTGGGTGGGCGAGAAAAGGTATGTCAAAAAACAAAAAAGAGGAAATAACGTCGGATTTGGAAGAATTTGAAGAAGACGAAAATGAGGAAAAAACAAAACTCAATTCAGTTGAGACGAAATTGTTGTTGTCAAAGAAATTGATCGCCAACATTAGAGAGACGCTGAACCAGTTGGAACTTGTTTTGGCGAGCGATGCGGAATCGGTTGACATAGAACAGTTACTCACAAAAATACAAACCGCGGACGGCGAGCTTATTGGGTTTCAATCTCTGGATAAGATAGTTGAAGGGGTTTTTGACGGACAGAACATGGTGGGTTCGGACGGACGACAATACATTGTCCCTCAAAATTACGCTTCAAAATCAAAACTCGTCGAAGGAGACATTTTAAAACTCACAATCCAATCGAACGGAAGTTTCTTATTCAAGCAGATTGGGCCGATCGAGCGCGAGAGAATTGTCGGCACTCTATTACGTGACGAAAATACGCAAATCTGGAAAGTTGTGGCCGAAGGAAAAAAGTACAGCGTTCTTCCAGCATCAGTTTCATATTTCAAGGGCCAGGCGGGAGACGACGCCGTAATTCTGATACCACAGGCAGCGCCATCAAGATGGGCTGCTGTAGAAAACATAATCAAGAAGGAAGAGTAAGTTGTCATTGCGAGCCCCAGCAGGGGCGCGGCAATCTGATATTTTTGTCATTGCGTAGCCAATAGACTAAAAGGCGTGGCAATCTAATCAAAGGAGATATCCTCTTACTAGATTGCCACGTCGTTGCTACTCCTCGCAATGACAGTTGATTAGATTGCCACGTCGTTGCTACTCCTCGCAATGACATGGGTTGTTTTTTTGACGCGCGGTTGACGGCGCGATAAGTTATTGTCCTATGTCGTTAAGCCGCACACATCGTCCCGGACGTTTCTCGGATATCACAGGCCAAGAAACGATAACGGAAACATTGCGTAAACAGGTGGCTGGCGGGCAAACGGCTCACGCCTATCTTTTTTCTGGACCGCGAGGCGTTGGAAAAACAACAAGCGCTCGTGTTTTAGCGAAAGCGCTTAATTGTGAGAACGCGAAAGAAGGAGAGCCGTGCAGTGAATGCGCCAGCTGCAATTCAATATCCGAAGGATCCTCGATCGATATAATCGAGATAGATGCCGCATCTCATAACGGGGTGGATAACGTTCGAGAGGCCATTCTTGAACACGTTCGTTTTACGCCGGTTAAGAATCGCTACAAAATCTATATCTTGGACGAAGCTCACATGTTGACCGGTCCGGCGTGGAACGCGATGCTAAAAACTCTCGAGGAACCGCCGGAGTATGCGTTGTTTATTTTTGCTACGACGGAATTGCATAAGATTCCACTAACAATACTCTCGCGCTGTCAGCGATATGATTTCAAAAGGATAAATCCGGAATTGATGGCGAAACGGATTAATGACTTGGCGAAGCTGGAGAAAGTGAAGATAGAACCATCCGTGGTCGCCTCGATCGTTCGCCATGCAGAAGGATGCGTACGCGATGCGGAGACTTTGCTTGGGCAGATGCTTGCGCTTGGTGAAAAGGATATAAATGCGGATGTCGCAGGATTTGTTATTCCGTTATCCCGCGTACCGCGAGCTGTGGATTTGCTATCCGCCTGTTCATCACGTTCATTGCAAGCTGCGCTTGCAGAAGTGACGAAATTGGAGGAAGACGGTGTACCGTTGCTCCCGTTTTTTGACGATTGCCTCGAATGCGTCAGGCACCTGCTTTTGGCGGCCGAAGATCCGTCTTATGCTAAAAAGATTGCTGATGGTTATGAAGGAACCTCCGAGATCTCACGATTGGTAGGCGCATATTCAGCCGGCGAGCTGTCCGACATTGCGTTGCTTTTCATGGAACGTCGCCGCGATGCGAAGCAGGGGATCGATGCACGGTTCGCGATGGAACTCGCGGTAACTCCGATCGCTCTCGCTCTGCTCCCCAATGCGAGACGAGACGAAGCGCCAAAACCGCCGGAACCGCCGAAACAATCACCGCCTCCTGAGCCTGTAAAACAACCCGCGCCCACTCCAACGCCGGCGCCACGCAATAAACAAGATGGAATAACACATAGACAGTGGCAGGACGTGGTAAAAACGGTTTCCGAAGATAATGCGTCGCTTTCATTCATTCTCTCAACGGTTAAGCCGATATCCTACGACGGATCAATACTTACACTTAGATTCCAGTACGCTTTTCATAAAGAGAAATTATTGCAACAAGAAAAGAATCTTCGTGTGTTTCTAAGCGCGGCGAAGTCAGTACTTGGAAATGAGAGCATTCGCATCGAAGCAATTATTGGAGAAGGTGAAGAAACCCACGCGGTTTCAAACGACCCAGTTTCAAAAATCCTTCACATTTTCGACGGCAAACTGGTTGACGGCCCGGCAGAATCTTGACCGTATTCGATTGACGGTGTATTTTTCCGTCGCATTCATTCGGGGATCGTCTAGTGGTAGGACGCTTGGTTCTGGCCCAAGTAACCTAGGTTCGAATCCTAGTCCCCGAGCCAACTTGAACGATCAGCAGAAAAGCTGGTCGTTTTAGTTTGAGCATCGGAAAAAATAAGCTCGGAATCAAAAGGTTTGTTGATAAAAGTAGTCTGAAAAACGTAATCGGGTCTTGAAGCAAGCGCTTGGCAAGACTAGCTTAAAAATACGAGATAGGTCACTAATGTGGTATTATCAAAATATGGAGGCTAATTATAAGAAAATCACACAAGCTCTGAATTGGCTGGCAAGGAAGGAGGGGGGCGAGATCAATAAAATGAAAGCCATCAAGCTTGTCTGGATGGCTGATAGATTGCATTTGCGTGAATACGGTCGTCCGATCACTAACGACGATTATGTAGCTATGAAGTTTGGGCCTGTTGGTTCCGTTACCAGAAATATTACGGACGAAGCGATCCCTTATCTCACAGATGAACAGTTCGGCTACTCGCGCAATTATCTTAAAAAAACGTCTGATAATTTTTTCAGCTCCACTAATGATGTCGACGTCTCTGTATTTTCGACAAGCGAGCTTGAATCGTTGGAAGAAATTTATAAAAAATTTGGCGAGTTCGACCAATTCGAATTGCGTGACCTGACGCATGAATACCCTGAGTGGAAAAAATTTGAGGCAAAGATTGAGGCAAAGTTAATTAATCAAGCGCCGATGTCGTATGCGGATTTTTTTGAGAACCCCGCAGAATCCTCGAGTTTGCTAAATGGAAAATTCAAAGCTGCAGAGGCTGTTTTTAATCAGAGCCAAGTTGAGATCGATATCGCTAAACAAACATTTGATGAGCTGCAAGAGATTCAGGGTCTTTGGGCGTGAATATGGTTGATATTCCGCCAGATATTCAAATTCAGCGAAAAAGCACACAGTATACTTACCATACAAACAAACTTGATCTCAAAATTGTTTTTTAACCCAAACCCCAAACGGGGTTTTTGTGTTATGATTTATCTATGTCTTTCATCAAATACGACTCTAGTTCGATGATATTGCCGGGCTTGTCGCGGGATTTGAAGTCTCTGGGTTCGCGTCTCGTTAAAGCGAAATCCAGCATTCTTGAAATGTCGAATACCGGTGAGCAGGGATGGTTCACTTTGCCGTATGATGTGGAAATGCGAAAACGAATCGTCGATCTGGCGGCGTCCAAAAAACGATTCAAAACCTGTCTCGTTATTGGCATCGGTGGTTCTGATCTCGCGACTCGCGCGTTGGCGAAATCTCTAGATGTGAAAGGGATCGTCTTCGCAGGAGCGAACACTGATCCCGATGAACTGTCGAAGATAACCTCTTCGCTAAACTGGAAAACAACTTTGGTGAACGTCATTTCCAAATCAGGCGGAACTTTGGAACCGATTGCGACGTTCTCTGTAGTTTACGAGATTTTAAAAAAGAATGTCGGCGCACGAAACGCCGCGGACCACGTCGTGATTACTACGGATGAAAATACTGGAGCCCTTCGTAAATTTGCCGATAAAATCGGTTGCGACACGCTTCCAGTTCCTTCAAACGTCGGCGGAAGGTTTTCCGCTTTGTCGGACGTGACGCTTTTTCCTCTCGCGTGGGCAGGAGTGGATATTACGGCGATTTTACGAGGCGCGAAAAACGTAAGAGATCAATTCGAGAAAGAAACGTCGTCGAATAACGATGCTACGAGATTCGCGGCGTTTCACTATCTTGCTTATACAAAGCACGGTCGGAACATCAATGTTTTGATGCCTTATGCGGAATCATTAAGAGAATTCGCTTTTTGGTTCCGACAACTTTGGGCGGAGAGTCTCGGCAAAAGAAAAGATCGCGACGGCAAAGATGTATTCGTAGGGCCTACTCCGATTGCGGCGCTTGGCGCGATGGACCAACACTCACAGATTCAACTTTATAACGAAGGTCCGAATGATAAGGTCGTCACTTTTATCGAGGTTGAGAAATTTAAGAGTTCAATTCGCGTTCCTTCATCCATATCGAATTTTCCAGAACTTTCATACGCGTCAGGAAAAACATTCGAAAACTTGATTCACGCTGAACGAGCTGGAACAGCCGCGGCTCTGACGAAAAACAAACGCCCGAACGGGACATTGTTCGTAAAAAATGTTTCGCCGGAGTCACTTGGGTCGTTGATAATGTTTTTTGAGATAGCGACGGCAGTCTTCGGTGAACTTTTAAACATTAACGCGTACGATCAACCTGGAGTGGAGGAGGGGAAGAAACTGATAAAAGAAAATCTAGAATAGACGACAAACAATGCATCATAACCCCCTCTAACTCCACCTTATCTTAAGGGGGAGCATACGATGTATAGGAATTTTTCTTTTTTCCGTCATTGCGAGCCGCAGTAGCGGCGTGGCAATCTAATCGAAGAAAATTATCACTCATACTAGATTGCCGCGTCGTTGCTACTCCTCGCAATGACGTTTCGAATGAGACTGTCCTAATATGCTATAATATAACAAGATTAAATAGTAATTCTATTTTTATGTCAGACAAGCAAAAGTCTCATCTTGGGTTAGGGTTAATAGTTGGAGCTGTAATTGGGCTGGCTTCAGCGTCGTTTCTTAACTCAAAGAAGGGAAAATCGTTGGCGAAAGATCTAAAACATCGGACAGCCGCGCTTCAGAAGAAAGTGTTGTCCGAATTGCGAAAGGGTGAGGAAATGACGCAAAAGAGATACAAGGAGCTCGTTGATTCTGTCGTTGCGTATTACGCGACATCAAAAGAGATCGCGAAAACCGAAATCCCGACCGTCAAAAAGAGCCTTCTAGCCACATGGAAGACCGTCCAGAAAGAGCTCAAGTCGGTTAAGAAGTAATTACAACCTTTCCTTTTTGAGCGTCTATAGTAACCGACCCACCGTCGGCGAATTTTCCTGCGATGATTTGAAGCGAGAGGGGATTCAAAACAAATTCCTGAATTGCGCGCTTGAGAGGACGAGCGCCGTATGACGGATCATATCCTTTTTCTGCTACAAGTTTTTTCAGTTTGTCGGTAAATGAAACAGTGATTCGTTTCGCGCGAAGACGTTCCACGACAAGTTCGAGCTGAATATCAACGATGTTTTGTAGATCGGATTTTGATAATGAGTGGAACATTACGATCTCATCTAAACGGTTCAAAAATTCCGGGCGGAAGTGATCCTTTAACATTCCCATTACTCTGTCTCGAATTGAGCTCTCGTCATTTTCTTTTTCATTCCCATCCTTGAATCCGATTTCGTCTTGCTTCGTTCCCCAATCCAATATCATGTCCGATCCGATGTTGGACGTCATAATCACGACGGTATTGAGAAATGAAACAGTTCGTCCTTTTCCGTCCGTCAAACGTCCATCATCAAGAACCTGAAGCAACGTGTTGAATACGTCCGGATGGGCCTTTTCTATTTCATCCAACAAGATGACTGAATATGGTCGACGCCGAATCTTCTCGGTCAACTGACCTCCTTCGTCATGTCCGATATATCCTGGCGGTGATCCGATCATCCGAGCGATCGCGTGTTTTTCCATGTACTCGGACATGTCCACGCGAACGACAGCGTCTTCGTCATCAAACAAAGTCTGTGCGAGAGCTTTTGCAAGTTCGGTTTTTCCTACGCCTGTTGGACCAAGGAATAGGAAGGATCCGATCGGACGTTTTTCTTCGGAGATTCCTGCACGAGAGCGTCGCAAAGCGTTTGAAATCGCGTGAACGGCTTCTTTTTGACCTATAACGCGCTTGCCGAGTTCTTGCTCCAACTTGGTAAGCTTTTGCGCTTCAGACTCCAAAATTCGGGACACAGGGATTCCGGTCCATCGCATAACGACCGCGGCGATCTCTTCGTCCGTGATTGCATCTTTCAAGAGCCCACGTTTGCCCTGCATGAGTTTTAATTTTGCCTCAAGCTCTTTTAGTTCGTTTTCACGTTGCGGTAATGTTCCGTATCTAATTTCGGAAACTTTCTCCAAATCTCCGGCGCGTTCCGCTATATCCGCCTGGCTTTTTAATTTTTCAACTTCACCTTTTTTCGTTCGCATCTGGTCTATCTGTTCTTTTTCAGCAGACCACGACAATTCCAGACGATGCGTTTTTTCACTGACTTCGGCCAAGTGTTTTTCGAGTTCAGTGAGTCGCGCTTTTGATTCCGCGTCTTCTTCTTTTGAAAGCGCGCGTTTTTCAATTTCAAGTTTGATTAATTCTCGTTTCAATCTGTCCAAATCTTCCGGCAATGAATCAATCTGCATTCGCAACGCGGATGCGGCCTCGTCCACCAAATCAATTGCTTTGTCCGGCAAAAAACGATCGGCGATATAACGATCCGAAAGAGTGGCGGCGGAAACCAGTGCGCTGTCCGTAATACGAATACCGTGATGCAGCTCGTACTTTTCTTTGATACCGCGCAAAATCGCGACAGTATCGTCAACGCTCGGCTCTTTAACCAAGACGGGTTGGAATCTGCGTTCCAGCGCGGCGTCTTTCTCGATATATTTTTGGTATTCCTTAATTGTCGTTGCTCCAACCGCACGAAGCTCGCCTCGCGCCAAGGCGGGTTTAAGAAGGTTTGATGCGTCCATGGAACCGCCCTCACCTGCGGCACCGGCCCCGACGAGCGTGTGCAATTCGTCGATAAACATGATTATGCCGCCGTTAGATTTTTCGACTTCGCGAATTACCGCTTTAAGTCGTTCTTCAAAATCACCTCGAAATTTCGTTCCAGAAATCAAAGCGCCAAGATCGAGACTTACGACCTCCTTTCCTTTTAAGCTCTCAGGAACGTCTCCAGCGATTATTCGTTGCGCAAGTCCCTCGACGATAGCGGTTTTTCCAGTTCCGGCTTCCCCGATCAATACAGGATTGTTTTTAGTCCGGCGAGTCAAAACCTGCATCACTCGTCTAATCTCTTCGTCACGTCCTATCACAGGGTCGAGTTTTTCCAGTCGCGCTAGATCCGTGAGATTGCGAGAATATTTCTTCAATGCCTCGTACTGACTTTCCGGGTCGGGCGTATCGATTTTTACATTGCCACGAACGTCTTTCAAAGCTTTCAAGATAGAATCCGTCGTAACTCCTGCGCGATGAAGCGATTCCGCGGCATCGTCATTACCGTCGGCTAGAGCGAGCAGCATGTGCTCGGTAGAGATGTATGCGTCCTTAAAAAACGCAGCCGCTTTTTCCGCGCTGGTTAAAACCTTCGCGGTTTCCGACGAAAGAAAAATTTGCGCGATGCTTCCAGATGAAGTTGATGTTTTGGGCAATTTAAGCAAAATCGCGTCCACTGACGCTTTAAGCTGAGACATTTCCGTCTGCAGTTTTTTGAGAATCGACAGCACCACGCCGTCTTCCTGTTCAAGAAGAGCGGCCAGAAGGTGCATCGGTTCAAGTGCCTGTTGTCCATTGGCTACCGCGAGCTGATGGGCGAGCTGAAGGGCTTCCTGCGATTTTGTGGTGAAATTTTTGGGCATCATATTTAGCAGTCTCCAATATAGACTGCTAAATAATTTTTTGCAAGACCCCTTTGATTAGCGGAATTCCTTCGGTATAGTCGGACGTTCTATTGTAAAAACCTCGTTGTAATCAGTGTAATCGGTGCGAAATGAGCCAATCGGGCTCGTCGCCTCTATATACTGCGGAAGTCCTTTGGAGACGCAAACCGTCAATTCCGTCGAAGTCCCGTCCTGTTCTATTTTTGTTACGTACTCATCACACGCTCCTGCAACCCCTGGATTTTTTGAAACCACCGTACCTTCTGGGAAAAGATTTCCGGAAAGCGCCGTATTACCGGAAACCGATGACTGGAATGCGTCCGTAACGGTTTTCGAAAATTCCGGAGATTTCACAGGGATCCAAGTTTTTTCATCCGCCTTGATATATAGCGATCTTTCGACTCCGACTACTTCCGTCTCTTTTGCGCCTTCAGCCGTAATCGTTCCATGAAATCTGTTCGGCTTTTGAATCTCTATGGATCCATTCGTCGTACCGTTTGCGTTCGTTACCGATAATTTTGCACGAAAACTTTTTACCGATCCGAATGCTTCGATAGCTTCTCTAAGTTCGCGGAGATTTTTTGCTTCGTCTGTTTCCGGAGTTGGTACTGGCGGTAGATACGCATTATTCACCGGCGCATCAGGCGATGGCGTGGCGTTGGTCTGTTTTTTTGAACAGCCGAAACCCATTAAAACCATTGCCGAAAGCCCAATTATGAAAGCGGTGTGATTGTAGTTCATATTTTTATAATGATTTTCATACAGCGGTGTATCCGGTTTACCGTCATTGCGAGGAGGCTTGTGCGACGTGGCAATCTTTCTGTCATTGCGAGGAGTACTCGACGCGGCAATCTAATATGAGTGAAATTTCCTCTGATTAGATTGCCACGCCCCTGCTGTGGCTCGCAATGACGTAGGAACTGGATTGCCACGCCTTTTAGAATATTGGCTACGTAATGACAGAAAATATACTGCTCAATTATCATAGTACATCAGCTAGCAATGGGCTACAATTTTTCCTTACTCTATGGCATAGTAGCGTTCAATGAAAGGAAAGCTCTACGTCGTGGCAACGCCTATCGGCAACATGAAAGACATCACGCAACGCGCCGTGGATGTTTTGCGTGAAGTGGACATCGTGATTTGTGAAGATACGCGAGTTACAGGAAAGCTTCTTTCAACACTTGGAATTAAAAAGCCTCTTAAATCGCTTCATGAACATACTGAACTGGAAAAGCTTAACAGGCTCGTTGAGGAACTCAGCGACGGAATATCAGCCGCATATACAAGCGACGCAGGAACGCCCGGCTTGAGTGATCCGGGAGGAAAACTAGTGGCGGTCGCGGCCGAAAAAGACATTGTGACAATCCCGATTCCGGGACCGTCCGCGCTCGCAGCCGCTGTATCCGTTTGTGGATTTCCGATGAGTCAGTTTTCTTTTTTGGGATTTCCACCGACGAAGAAACACAGGAGTTTTTTTTTCGATAAAATCTCCGGCGACCAGTCTCCGTGTGTGTTCTACGAATCAACTCACCGTATTCTAAAAACTTTAGAAGAACTACGTAAGAGACTATCTGCCAACAGAAAGATTTTCATCGGAAGGGAATTAACAAAGATGCACGAACAGATTTATCGGGGTATGATCTCCGAAGTTATAGATCAACTAACAAAGTCATCGCAAAAAGGGGAGTTTGTAATCGTTGTTGGGCCGGAAAATCACTAAATAAGATTGCCACGTCGCACAAGCCTCCTCGCAATGACATGATTATGAAAAAGTTTTTTGTAACCACTCCAATCTACTACGTCAACGACAAGCCACACGTCGGCTCGACATACACCACGGTTGCGGCCGATGTATTGGCTAGATATCACAGATCGCGAGGAGATCGAACGTTGTTTTCTACCGGAGTTGACGAGAATAGCCAAAAGAACGTGCAGGCAATGGAAAAATCGGGTGAAACGGATTTGCAAGCATATCTCGACCGAATGTCCGATACGTGGAAGACCACATGGGAGGAACTCGGAATCGTCTTCGATACCTTCGTACGCACTACGGAACCTCGACATCTTGCGGCGGTTAGTAGATTTTGGAACGCGGTGAAGCAAAGTGGGGATATTTATGAAAGCGTGTACGAAGGGTTGTATTGCGTAGGTTGCGAGGGATTTAAAACGGAGACTGAAACCGTTGACGGGAAATGCCCGCTTCATCCGAACTCGGAGCTGTCTCCCGTAAAAGAAAAAAACTACTTTTTTCGAGCGTCTGCATATCGTGAAGCGCTACTCAATCACCTAGATGAGAATTCACAATTCGTTCAACCGGAATCGCGAAGGAACGAGATTCGCAACTACATCACCGAGCATTTCACGGATTTCTCGATATCACGCGAGGCGAAACAGGTCTCGGCCGGTATTCCTGTCCCTGAAGATTCGAACCAGAGAATCTACGTTTGGTTTGATGCTTTAATCAATTATCTAACGGTCACTGGATATGGAACGGATGATAAAATGTGTGCCGAGTGGTGGCCTGCGGATATCCACCTGATTGGAAAAGATATTTTGAAATTTCACTGCGCACTTTGGCCGGCGATGCTCATGAGCGCCGCGAAAAATGATCCGCTTCTGCGAGATGAAAACGGAAATCCGAAATTGCCAACCAGAGTTTTTGCTCACGGTTATTTCACGATAAACGGACAAAAAATCTCCAAATCTCTCGGCAATGCGATTGATCCGCGCGCTCTCGTTCCGACTTACGGCTTTGATGCAGTTAGATATTTCATGCTACGCGAAATTCCGTTTGGTGAAGATGGCGATTTTTCCGAGTCGAGACTTACGGAGAGATATACTCACGATCTCGCAAACACTCTTGGCAATCTTCTTCAACGCACGATCGCGATGAGCAGAAAATATTTCGACGGAAAAGTTCCACCGTCGTTTTCACACGAAGCCAAATACACGTTCGCGGATGAAGCGGGCATTCGCGCTATCCGAAACGCGGTGGATACGAATATGGAAGCATGTCGCTTCGATCTTGCGTTGGAGGCAATTTGGAGCGGAGTCGACGGCGCTCACGGACTTCTTCACGCAAACAAGTTCATAGAAGACACACAGCCGTTCAAACTTCAGAAAACAGATCCGACCGCGACCGGTGCGATTCTTTATTCAATCCTGGAATATCTCCGCATCATCTCATTACTTCTCGCGCCATTCATGCCGGACGTATCCGAACGGATGTTAAAACAGCTCGGTCAAAATACAGACTCAAATCTCTCATGGGGAGGGTTGAAACCGGGTACGGAGCTACCGGAACCTGTGGTGTTGTTTAAGATGTTGAATAATTGATTCAATCGTGTCATTCCCGTGCAGACGGGAATCCATTTCCTAGAAATAAAGGTGATAGGATTTTCACTGTCTGGATCCCTCCGCCTGAGGCGGACGAGGATGACACGAATGCGGGAGTGATCACGTAGACTTGACGAAAGTCCAATTTTTTTGTTAAATAATCATGCCGTTTTCAATAAATGGAAAGTTCGTGGAGTGAATTATTTGCTCGCATGAATGAACCGACGGCGTAAGAAGGGATAGGGTAGCCAAGTGGCAAACCTGTTCGACATGAAGGGTGGAAGGATGCTGGCGATCTTGAGCAAGATCGCGGAACGAATGCCTCCAGAAATCGGTGACGAGGTCATCAGCCATCCGAAGATCATCGACGTCATGCTGGAGGCGGCCTGGGTCTACCTCGAAGACAACCCATTCGAAAAGTCGAGTTCAGATCTGCTTGCCGCTCTCCATAGGGCGAACGACGAGGAAGGTTGGGGGATCTCCAAGGAGGCCTTCGACCGCCTCGCGATTACGGCACCGAATTGGCCTAGAGGCAAGCACGCGTTCCTATCGTTCCGTATTCGCTTCGGCGAGGGGAGCGAGGGTGTGGCTCTGACCTTCGAGCGCCACGTAGCCCGCATCAAGTCGGTCTTCGGCGAGAGCGGTTTCTGGCGCTGGGAACACCTCCACTCCGGTATGATGCCGTACAAAGGAGAGCCCGTGAATCGTCTTCGTCTACTGAACGGTGATCATACCCACAACCCCGTAATCGAGTGGGTGATCGTCGATCTCGGAACGCACCGTAAGCGTGATAGCGTCACGGCGGTGCGCGACGTGAAGTCGCTCGCCGACGAGTTGCTCGTAGTGGCATGGATGTTCCCGGACATGATCCGTGCCATCGACTACTACAAACTCCCCGGACTCTTCGCCGCTGGCTACGAGTCCAACGTCCACGAGTGCGATGGCAGGGCGTGGCAGAGCGTCGTGGTCGTGAGCTTCCACAACGGCAACCGTCAGGTGGACGTGAACGCTTTCGACCGCAGCCTCGGCGACTCCAACTTCTCGGTTCCGGTTCTTCTGGAGTAAGATCCCTCTACTCTGCAAGCCGCATCTCTCAAGAGATGCGGCTTTTTTCTTTTTATGTTAGTCGTGTATTATCTATCCATATGATGCCAATAATCGTCAGCGTAGTAATCGTCCTCGCATTCCTCGGCTTTATCGCCACCGGATATAAGGACGGGTTAATTCAGACGCTTGGACGAATGCTCGGTGCAGTCGCGGGGTTTGTTCTCGCACGTTCCTGGTCAACAGCGGTTGCCGGCATTCTTGCGAAATTCCTGCCCGCAAATTGGTCGCAATTCATCGCGATCGTCGCGATTTTCGTAATCGCGAGCCGCGCTGTAGGACTCGCCGCGCACATTCTTGAGGTGACGTTTCGCATAATCACGATGCTTCCGATTATCAAGACAATCAACAAGCTAGCCGGAGTCGTCGCTGGAGCGGTTGAAGGAGTAGTAATGATCGGAGGAATAATCTGGGTTCTGAAAACGACAACTGCTTTTCCTGAAGCGCTGAAGTGGCTCGATGGAGCGTTCATGGCGAAAGTTTTTGTTGATGGGTTTAATTTTCTACTGAAATTCGTTATTTAAAAAAAAGATAATACGATTATTATCCTCCCCCTTACGAAGGGGGAGCTAGAGGGGGTCTGAGCCCGAATTCGCGGAAGAGACCTCCCCTAACCCCTCCTTCGTAAGGAGGGGGAGAAGAAATAATTACAAATGCCTCGCACAATCGACACGCATTGCCATTTGCAGCTTGTTAAATCAACCGAAGAACGCGCGGCTATTTTGTCTCGCATGGAAATAGACGACGTTTGGGCTATCGCTGTTGGCACGGGAGAGGGGACGAGCGCTTCTGCGATAGAGCTTGCGCGTAATGAGTCCAGAGTGTGGGCGACGGTCGGATATCATCCGGAACATTTAACGAGTTCATTTGAAGATGAAGCTGAAGGAAAAGTCGGCCAATACAATCTTGATCGTCTAACAGAGCTTGCTAAGTCGGACAAGCGAGTGGTTGCAATTGGAGAAACCGGTTTGGATTTTTATAGAATCGATAACAACCGCGATCGCGCGGAAGCGGAAGCGCTTCAAGCTCGCGTGTTTGTAGAGCACTTGGGGCTCGCCCGAAATCTCGATCTTCCGGTTGTCATGCATTGCCGCGACGCTTTTCCGCAACTCACGAAAATCCTGCAAGATTTCACCAGAGATCACGGCCCGATCCGCGGAGTCGTTCATTGCTTCGTTGGTCCGTGGAGCGACGCGAAACCACTTCTCGATCTCGGACTTCACCTTTCCTTCACCGGCATCATCACGTTCCCGCAGAAAAAATCCGCTACAGAAGAACCGGTTTTTCGTGACGTAATCCGCCGTATCCCATCCGATCGTTTTCTAATTGAGACAGACGCGCCATGGCTTGCTCCGGTACCTCATCGCGGAAAGAACAACGAACCGTCGTTCGTCCAATATGTCGCGCAGGAAATCGCCGCGATTCGAAATGTCGACGTTCAGGAGATAGAAAAAGTGAGTACGGAGAATGCACGTAGATTATTTCGAATTTGATTTTGTTTCATCATGATTGATGATTTGCTTTTTAACTGTCATTCCCGTGAAGACGGGAATCCATTTCCTCGAAATATAAGGAAAGGTATTTTCACGGTCTGGATTCCCGCCTGCGCGGGAATGACATTGGCTGTGTTTTTTGGTAAGTTTTTTTACAATTGACGCGTCGAGATTAAAAAGGTATTATCTCGGCGCCTTTTTATGTCGGAAATACCAACGGATTCAAGTGGTCCGCGCAAGTGGGAGGCCATCGGAATAGTCACCGATATCCTTTTTTCAATCGCGGTTCCTACAACGTTATTCGCTCTTTCCGGACGTTGGCTTGATAGAAAATTAGGCGTTTCACCGACTTTTCTGGTCATCGGCCTATTCCTGTCTCTGGGAGTAACGGCGTATATCGTCACTAAAAAAGGTAGAAAAATCGCAAAAAATCTTTAAACATGGAAATACCTCCAGTTGCGGCCGAACCGCTTTTCCACATCGGATCTTTCCCGATCACGAACGCGTACATCAATTCAACGTTAGCCGTGATTCTTTTTGTCACGATCGCGGTAATTATAAGAACACGAATAAAAGATAAACCCGGTCGTCTGCAAAACGCGGCGGAAATGGTACTTGAATTTTTACTCGGCTTTTTTGATCAGGTTACGAACGATCGTGCAAAATCAAAACGCTTTTTCCCGATAGTCGGCACGCTTTTCCTTTTTATACTCGTTTCCAATTGGATGGGACTTTTGCCTGGAACAGGAACGATCGGAATTTGGCAGATGCACAAAGGCGAAATGCTTCTCGTCCCGTTTTTGCGTTCAGCCAACAGCGACCTAAATCTTACGCTCGCAATGGCGTTCGTTGCCGTGATAGGTTCACATCTTATCGGTATTTTCACCATCGGTTTTTTCGCGCACTGGAATAAGTTCATACAAATCGGAACGCTTTACCGCGCAATCGTATCACTCAAACCCATGAACATCGTGACGGCCGTAATCGAATTCGTGGTCGGTTTGATCGAGCTGATGTCCGAAGTCGCCAAAGTAATCTCATTGTCACTGCGGTTATTCGGGAATATTTTTGCTGGCGAGGTTTTGATAACTGTTATTTCGAGTTTGATTTCGTTCGGCGTCCCTGTCCCATTCATGTTTCTGGAAATCATCGTCGGAATAGTTCAAGCCACAGTCTTCTCACTTTTGACTCTCGTTTATCTAACAATCGCAACAACTAAACCGGAACACGGCGATGAGCACGAAACCGCACCGGCACATTAGGGGCGAGACGGGGACTCGTCTGGAAACAGGCGAGCCGCCGCACTCATTCTTAACCACGGAGATTCCGCGACTTTAAACCCAACCTCCCGGTCGACGGATATCCGAAACACTATGGATGCAGAATCCATCAAAATAATCGTCAAAGGCGCCACAATCGCCATTGGCGGTTTTGCTCCGGCGCTTGCGATCGGTAACATCGTCGCAAAAGCCATGGAATCAATCGGCCGAAATCCGGAATCAACCGGAAAACTTTTCGTTCCGATGTTGATTGGAGCGGCGTTCGCGGAAGCTATCGCCATTTACGCGCTAGTCGTCGTATTTACACTATAAGGTTTCTCATCGCTCCGATCTAGCATCGGGGCGAGAATGAAAACCCTAACCACTCACTGTCATGTCAGCACCAATCGAACCAACCGGCGTCCTCGGAGCGCTCGGAATAAACTGGAAACTTTTCGTCATGCAATTGGCGAACTTCGCGATAGTCGCTTTCGCAGTTTGGAAGCTTGCGTACAAACCGCTACTCGCAAAAATGGATGAACGTGAAAAGAAAATCAGCGACGGTTTAGCTTTTTCCGAAAATGCGGAGAAAAAAATGGAAGAGATGAAAAAAGAAAAAGCCGCGATCGTTCGTCAGGCCAAGACCGAGGCACATCAAATTATCGAACAGGCCGGAGACCGTGCGTTAGCGTTGCAGAATCAGCAAGTTGAAAAAACAAAAGACGAATTGGAAAAATTGCGAGAAGAACATGCGAAGCGTCTTGAGGACGAACGGGCTGATGCTTTCAATAAACTGAAAAAGGAAGTGGCGGAAATCGTGTCCGAAGGCGTGAAAAAGATTCTTACCGGAACCGATGAGGAAATGTCGCGTCAATTGATCAAAAAAGGCATGGAAGAAATGGATAAGTCCTGATTATGGCAAAAACCTCCCCATTTATCACTCAACTGGCGCGATCGCTTGCAACGCATGCGGCGGAAGAAGGCGTGCTCGCGAAAGTGGTACAAGACTGCATCGATATCTCCGCGGCACTGGAGGAGAATTCTGACGTTCGCCAAGCATTGTGCCGAGTTTCAGTCCCTGAATCAAAGAGGATCGAGATGTTTAACGAAGCCCTGCATTCAACAGCGCATAAATTCTCTATCAACGCATTTCTTCTTCTTATAGAACGCGGTGAACTTCAGCACGCCACGCGGTTCGTGGATTTTCTACGACGTGCCGCGACAAGAGCCGGATTATCCGAACTTCGAATAACGTCCGCGTTTCAATTGTCGGATACGGAAAAGAACAAACTTACGCACGCAGTTGGATTGGATCCGAAAAACGTAACAATGACCGAATCCGTTTCTCCGAATCTTTTGGGCGGAGTAATGATTGATATCGGAGACATTCGGCATGACGCGAGCATTTTAGGAAAAATGAAACGCCTTGAAAGGGCTTTACAAGCATAAATATATGGAAAAAACACACGCAACCAAGATCGCCGATCTTCTTCGCAAGCAGATCGAGAAATTCGATCCGAAGCTTTTGACGAGCCAGATCGGTACTGTCAGAGACGTAGGAGACGGCATCGTCTCAATCACCGGATTGTCGCAAGCTAAGGCAATGGAAATGCTTCGTTTTGAAAGCGGAGTGTTGGGAGTCGCGCTAAACCTCGAAGAAGAACGCGTTGGCGCAATGGTCTTGGGCGACACGCAAGGAATTCGCGCCGGACAAACCGTTGAATCGACGGGTCGCATCCTTTCGATCCCAGTATCGGACGGACTCGTCGGACGAGTAATAACGCCACTTGGCGAAGCCATGGATGGCAAAGGCGATTTGAAATCAAAAGAAACATATCCGATTGAACGCGTTGCGCCGGGCGTAATGTCTCGCGAACCTGTAAGCGTCCCTCTAATGACTGGGATAAAAGCGGTGGACGCCATGATCCCGATCGGACGCGGTCAGCGTGAACTTATCATCGGAGATCGCCAAGTCGGAAAAACCGCGCTTGCTATCGACACGATCATCAACCAAAAAGGAAAGGATGTAGTTTGTATTTACGTTGCCATCGGTCAGAAGGAATCCAAGATCGCGAAAATTGTTTCGAGATTGGAAAAGCACGACGCAATGGCGTACACGGTTATCGTGCTCGCAGGCGCATCAGCTCCGGCATCGCTTCAATATCTCGCGCCTTACGCAGGATGTGCAGTTGGAGAGTACTTCATGGACAAAGGAAAAGACGTCTTAATCGTTTACGACGATCTTTCCAAGCACGCGTGGGCTTATCGCGAAATATCCCTGCTCCTCCGACGGCCACCTGGACGCGAGGCATATCCTGGCGACATTTTCTACTCACACTCCCGTCTTCTAGAACGCGCTTGCCGTCGAAATGCTGATTCCGGTGGCGGCTCAATCACGGCGCTGCCTATCATCGAAACACAGGCCGGCGACGTTTCCGCATACATCCCGACAAACGTTATCTCAATTACTGACGGTCAGATCTATCTCGAAGGTGATCTTTTCTACAAAGGAATCCGTCCCGCGGTAAACGTCGGTCTTTCCGTTTCTCGCGTTGGAGGAGCGGCGCAGACCAAGGCCATGAAAAAAGTTTCTGGACAGCTCCGGTTGGACCTCGCGCAATTCCGCGAGCTGGAAGCGTTTGCACAATTCGCAACTGATCTCGACGAAACAACGCGCAAACAAATCGAACGCGGTCGTCGCACGGTTGAAGCTTTGAAGCAACCTCAATACGAGCCAATGGATATGGCAGTTCAAGTAGCGTTGCTTTACGCGGTAACTCGAGGACATCTCGACACGATCCCAGTCGAAAAAATCAAAGAGTGGGAAGATGGATATCGTGAATTTTTACGAACCGCGCCGCCGGAATGGCTTGAGAAATTGAATAAGGCCGGTTTGCTTGAGCCGGAAATTGAAGAAGCGATGAAAGAATCGATCAGTGAATTCACGGATACTTTTAACGCGGCTTCATAATCATTGATATCACACTATGAAACAAAATTTGTCTCGCTGCGGAACTCGCTGCGCTCGAGCAGTCCTCGCTTCTACAAATTTTGTTTCATAGTGTGATAAACACGAATTAATCATGCCCTCCTCCTCAAGACTTCTCAAGCGGCGAATACGCTCAATCACCAACACGCGAAAAATAACTCGCGCAATGGAGCTTGTTGCCGCTGCAAAGATGCGCAAAACAACGCAGGCGGCAATCGCGTCTCGCGCATATTCGAGCAACTTGAAAAAAGCGTTGGACGAAGTTCTGCCGCTCGTGGATCCGCGCGCACACTCGTTCCTCACTGGACGGATGAAATCGGAAAAACTTCTTGTGATAATCGCTGCCTCCGATCGCGGTCTTTGCGGAGGATATAACTCTCGATTACTTCGAACGGCGGCGCAGTTTATTCAGTCGAGATCCGAAACTGGTATCAAAGTTGTAACAGTTGGAAAAAGAGCTGAGTCCACGGTTCGACGTTCCGGTTGGCAGCACCTCGCGGCACTCGAATCCGTTTCAAGCGCACCTTCGTTTGAAAGATCGCGTCCGGTTGGAGAAATCGCGCATCAAGAATTTGCCTCAGGCCGCGCTGATCGTGTTTTCGTCATCTACACCGAATACGTCAGCGGGCTTGTTCAGGAACCGCGTATCGAGCAATTGCTCCCGTTGATTCCCGAGACTGCATTGAAGGAAGTGGGATTCGTTAGCGAGGAAGAAGTAGAGCTGGAGGAATCTGAGATTTTATTCGAACCGAATCCACGAGAGGTTTTGTCGGCGGTCATTCCTCGCGTTCTGAAAAGTAGGATGTACCAAACGCTTCTCGAATCATCCGCATCAGAACACGCCGCCAGAATGGTTGCAATGCAAAGCGCAACGAAGAATGCGGGAGAGATACTGGACGACCTGATATTCACGTATAACCAGAACCGGCAGTCGACGATCACTAGAGAAATGCTAGAAATAACCGCCGGAAAAGCCGCCATCGAATAATCAAAACCATATTCCATATTCTACATTCAATATTCAACCAAATATGCAAAAAGGAACAATCACCCAAATCATCGGTCCTGTCGTGGACGTATCGTTCACCGGAGAACCGCCCGCGCTTCAAAACGCGCTTGTTATTGAAAACGACGGGGTAAAAACCGTACTCGAAGTTTCGCAGCACCTTGGCGGCGGGGACGTTCGAACGATTTCCATGTCTTCTACGGACGGACTCTCGCGCGGAATCGAAGTTAAAGACACTGGAAAACCGATTTCCGTTCCGGTTGGACGAGAGACACTTGGACGTATGTTCGACGTTCTTGGAAATCCGATCGACAAACTCGGCGATTTGAGCACGAAGGAACGATCTCCGATTCATCGCGCGCCTCCTGCGTTTACGGAACAGTCGACAAAAACCGAAGTTTTGGAAACAGGAATTAAAGTCATCGACTTGATATGTCCCTTCTTGAAAGGCGGAAAGGTCGGCTTGTTCGGTGGCGCCGGAGTTGGAAAAACAGTCGTTATCATGGAACTTATCCGAAACATCGCGAGCGAACACGGCGGTTTTTCGGTTTTCGCCGGAGTAGGGGAACGCTCTCGCGAAGGAAATGACCTTTATCGCGAAATGAAAGCGTCAGGAGTCCTCGCGAAAACGACTCTGGTTTTCGGCCAAATGAACGAACCGCCGGGAGCTCGCTCACGCGTCGCACTAACGGGACTTACAATGGCGGAGTATTTTCGAGATACCGAACGTCAAGACGTTCTACTTTTCGTCGACAACATTTTTAGATTTACGCAAGCTGGTTCCGAAGTTTCCGCGCTACTCGGACGCATCCCGTCAGCCGTGGGATACCAACCGACACTCGCGACAGAAATGGGAGCTTTGCAGGAACGCATCACATCAACAAACACCGGTTCCATCACATCCGTTCAAGCCGTTTACGTTCCCGCTGACGACCTTACGGACCCGGCGCCTGCCACGACATTCTCTCACCTGGACTCGACCGTCGTGCTTTCTCGAGCACTCGCAGAACTTGGTATCTATCCAGCCGTCGATCCTCTGGACTCATCCTCAACGATCCTAGACCCGAACATCGTGGGAGAACGTCATTACACGGTCGCTCGCGGCGTACAGCGTGTTTTACAGCGCTACAAGGACCTACAAGACATCATCGCGATTCTCGGTATGGACGAATTGAGCGAAGAAGACAAGCAAACGGTTACACGCGCAAGAAAAATCCAAAAATTCCTCTCACAGCCATTCCACGTCGCCGAAGTGTTTACCGGAAACGCTGGTAAGTACGTTACTCTTGAAGAGACAATTCGAGGATTCGAAGAAATCATCAACGGCAATCACGACAACATCCCGGAACAATCCTTCTACATGAAAGGCGGAATCGACGAAATCTCAAACGAAAAGTAACCAATTCCAACCATCAAGCAGAGGGCGCACGCCATGCGCCCCTACGAATTACTCCAATGCCTATCAACCTCGAACTCATCACTCCGGACAAGGTCTTGTATAAACAGGAGGTTTCGAGTATCACTGTGATGACAAAAAACGGGGAAATCACGGTTCTTCCAAATCACGTTCCACTCGTAACAGAGTTAACTCCTGGAGTTGCGAGGGTGGATTTGGGATCTTCCTCCCAGGAGATCGCGATATCGGGCGGATTTATGACCGTTGAAAAAGACGGCCGCGTTAGAATTTTGGCGGATTCGGCGGAGCGCGGAGAGGATCTGGATTTGTCGGTTATAGAAGAGGCAAAAGATAGGGCGAAAAAATTGATGACTTCAACAATCCACCATGACGATGAGCAATTCGCCAGAGCCGCGGCGGAACTCGAACGTGAACTAGCGCGATATCGAGTCGCACTAAAACATCGCAGGACAAAAGGCGAACATCGACAGGATGGCGTTTAATTGCAATTGATTTGTTTGAAATTTTGGTGTAGCATTATAGTAGTAATAGATAAATGGATACTCCACTATAATGTTAGTCTTTTAATGAAAATATGTCAACAAGCCAAAATTTAGCAAACAACATAAAAAAGTTGCGAGAAGCCAAGGGGCTTTCGCAAGAGAAATTAGCGAGATTGGCGGATATCGCAAATAACACGCTTATTAAAATGGAATCTGGTGAAAATCAGAACCCAACATTAGTCACGCTTAAAAAGGTTGCGAAAGCCTTTGGCGTGAGCGTTGATGATTTAATAAAATCCTAAATTTTCCCCGCCGGCTCTGCCGCGGGGTACCTATCGTAGGAAA
>ERZ1292630.1301-Hain-H41-02um-R3-1301-length-24738-cov-7_pt1 | contig 24738 bp, 9 predicted proteins | sample MGYA00564408_ERZ1292630 | MGnify/ENA primary metagenome ERZ1292630 (study PRJEB36523, sample SAMEA6512641) | groundwater metagenome | collected 2019-01-08 | study: AquaDiva: Metagenomics assemblies of 32 groundwater samples
CTCGTTTCCCCCCCCCCCCAGTTTATTCCAAATCACAGCGCAACTCCAATAATCAAAAAATGACCGACGTCGGAGTCAGTCAACGACAACCGTCGATGTCGCCGACGGCGTCCCCAGCGACGTCACCGTCGAAGCGACCCACAGGCGCATCGTCGCCAGGAAGTCAACGCAGCAGTGCTGGGAGTGCTCTGCGCCACGCCTCGATCGATGCGACAGCGGCGATCCGGACCTCCACGTCGTCCAAGGCGACGCAAGCGTATCTTACGGTACTCGGCACGTCGCTGGGCGCGATGAGTCGGCCATACGAGCCCCTTGGCACCGCGGTGTACGAGCGGCTCGTCAGGAACGAAGCAACTGAACGTCGCAGGCAGCTGGACGCCTCGACCACCCTGCCGCTTCTCAACGGTGACGTATATGATGACGACGCCATCGTCGCCGGCGACCCGCCCCGTAGTGTAGTGCCGCCAAAGGACGCCGACGACGCCGCCGCCGCTGCCGGCAACATGCATCCCTTGTCGCCGCCCTCGCACCAGCAGCAGCAGCAGCAAGCGTCGTCGCCGCCCTCTCTTAGTTCCAGCTCTCGTGCGATCGCGCCATCGCCTCGACACGGCGGGGTCGTCGCGACGCCGAAGAAACGTTGGACGGCCGCGGTCAGCAGCGCAACGGGCAACACAACCACACCGGCGATGCAAGGTGGGGGGTTTACTGCGGCGGTCGCGACGACCATCGCGGAGTTGCGACCTGAATTATCGATCGCAGGAAAACTGGAAAAATTTGCGACGATCCAACAACCCGACCGCCACGTCCCCCGAGGAGCGCTGCTTTGGCTTGGCCCGCCTCGTCGATGCGCCGCCATCGACAGCGACACACGGGACGAAAAGCGTGAGGAACAGTATGCAGCGGCTGTAGACCGACTCACGGTGATATTTTCGTTTCTGTCTTCCCCGGAAGTTGCGATGACCCTCTCTCGCATTAGCCGCCTGGCTCGTCGTGGCGCGCAAAGTGCCTTGCAAGTTCGACTACTGCACCGCGCGTCATGGGAAGCACTCCGACCGTTTGCGAAATCGTTGGCCGCCACTCTCCTTCGCCCCAACGAGGGTGCCAAGGGCGACATTCTTGCAGCCGATGAAGATGTCTCCTGCAACCGCTATTTGCAATTCCGGGACTGCCGCGTGTTAGAGATCATGCCACCCCACAAGGCGGTAGGCACGGCCTTCCTCCCGACGTCAACGACGCGACGGTCGCAATCGGAAGCCGCGACGGAGGTTTCGCCGACGCACACCAACACGGCCACCCGCGGAAGCACTGGCGTCCGGGAACCGCGCCCACGAAGGCGAGACGGCCGCTTCATTGCATCTGCGTCATCGTTGTTCCACCCATGGTTGGTGGAGGGGACGATGCTAGGTGACTGCTGCCACGATCTTGTCGTCGCGAGCGTGAACGCCGGCGACGCCATGGTGCGTGACACGAAGCCGATAGCGTTCATTCGAGGCATGTGGATATGGCCCTTGGAGCCGCCAAAGGTGCCCAAAAAGCGAGGAGGAGGAGGAGGAGGAGGAGGCGGGGGAGGAGGAGGCATGGATAGCGCTGATGCCCCTGGTACCTCTGACCCGCTGACAATGGTCAACACGGGAATGGTTCGGAAGCCGCAACAGCAACCTCCCGAACCGGAGACGCAAGCCTCCCACAAACGCGACCTTCTTGCCCTGCATCCTCCGAGCATGTACCGCGTCACGGTGATGTTCAAAGACGGGAGCCAGCTGACGGTTGGTCGCTGCGTGCCGATGCTCGCGCCCTCCCAAAACGTGCTCAGCTGCGAGGCGGTGCTCGTATGGAACCCACTGACGGCATCGGCGGCCCCCACGAGTTGGAGTCTTGTCTCCGCTCAGTTGATGCTCGACGCCGCCAACTCCGCGGCGACGGCTACGACATCCCAGGACGCGTGCCTCACCGCCGTGTACGACGCCGCGCCCCGGAGTCATGCCCGAATTTTCTCGGTGAACGGCGAGCTCGGCATGTGGCGAGTCGTCCTATCGCATCCTTCTCAAACGGTTGCGCATGAAGCTCGTGATTATTTCCACGAACGAATGCTCGGCGTATTGCAAACAGCGGCCGCAGCACCACGCTCGCTCGAGGAGGCTGCTTCAGGGAGAGGGACCGGCGTGGTGCCGCCCGCCACGCACACGACGCTGCTCGACGCGACGGCGATCGACAACGTAGACGCCACCGAGGGAGGGGGGCAGCAATCTCCCTGGGCGGTACCCCCGTCGCACGGGGATGCGATGCACGTCGCCGATGTCGACCTCGTCGCCTCCTTCGACATGTTTCAAGGCTCGTCACCGACCGCCGCGTCCTCCGCGGATCCGAGCCAACGATTGCTCGTAGCTTCGTCACCCAACCAGAAAGCTCTGCCGCCACGAGTGCCGGACTGGATCCCCCGCCTCGATCATGCGGGAGCGACGCCACCCGCTGCCTTTGGACCTTATGTCGAGTCAGTGCGGCAGCCGCGGCCCGAAGACGGTGGACAACGAGCACCGGCAGAATCGGTGTCACTGGCGGGAGCGGATCAACAACACCAACGACCGCGGCACCTTCCCCCCGCGGGGCTTCTCCCCATGATACGTCTGCTGCGGCACACGTCACTGACGGTGTTCGTCGAGGGCGCGCGCTACGAAAGCGTATTGACGCTCACGGACGTCGATGTCGTGTCCAAGTCGCTTTTGTGGCTACGCCAGACCATTGTCGAAAAGATGTGCCGGAGCGGCAGTGGCACAAATGGGGGCTTGAATGATAATGTGATTCTGCCGAAGCGGTTTCGCTTTCGACTGCACTTTTCCGCTCCGGTGACAGCGATGGAGGCTAAGCGCCTCGACGATGGCGACGTCACGGCATCGGCGCCAGCCGCTGCGGGAAGCGGTGGTGTCGGGCCGTCGCCTCGCGGACGGTCGGCTCAGCAGCAACGACGGTCATTTCATGAACGACCGTACGGCGCGGCATCTTCAGGGCAACCACGGCCTCCATCGTCCCCGGTTCGCGCTCGCCCTTCGTCTCCCCCAACGTCGACGGCTGTTTACGGTTCTGCGTGGGGTTCGCAGGCTGGGGGCCAACTTCTCCGCCTCAGAGACGTGGAGGGTGGATGCGCGCGCTACGAACGTGGCGGCCAACCCCAACCGCCCGACTGGACTAACGACGGCAGCAGCGCACAGTACACCGCTCTCGGTCGCGACGGCGATGCGGCCGCCGCCGATGCCTTTCTACTGCGGTTCGAGTCTTCCGTGCCTATGCTTCTGGCGATTCCATCGGTGCGCAGCCCCGTTGTGTTGCGGCAGTTGGCGACCTCGACGGTCGCGACGGTCGAAGGGATGAGCGGCGGTGGCGCCGCCTTGTGGCCCGCCTCGGTCCGTTTGCTTGGCGGCTTCGCCCTGTGCGTGCAAATTCTGCCCACGGAGGAAGGCGCGTCGCCTGTCAGGCCATCGACGACCGCGAAAATGGATGGTTCGCTGGACGTTGAAGGCGACCCGGCAGGGCGCCCATCCACCCCGTCCACCCCTGCGGTGACGCCCTCGGCCGGCGCGGCGACGTTTCCCCTCGCGTTGACGCCAATGAAGGCTTCTCGTGTGGCGAAGCGGCTGAAGGAACTGGGGGCGGTCGCCGCGCACCCTCTCAGTTTGAATTTGTCGATGTACAGTGCCGCATGCGACGCCTGTGAGACGGGGGATGTGGCCGCTCTGCAAGCGATCCTACTCTCCCCGCACCAGTCGGCTGCCGACGCCCTCACGCTGCTCAACCACTCCGGTGTCGGAGGGGCGGGAGGTGGCATGGGAGGTGGTGTTGGCAGCAACATGACCGTGTCGCCCGATGAAGGCGGCGCCCTCGGCGTGCCCTTGCTGCACGTGGCCTGCGACCACGGTCAGCTCGACGTAGGCCGCCTGTTGCTCAAGTCCGGGGCGAACCCCGCCCACATTGATAGCAACGGCCAAACGGCGGCCCACCGGGCGGCGATGCACGGCTATGCGCAGCTGTTCCCGCTGCTATTAGCGACGTCGGCCGGGCTCGCTACAGTGAACGCTCGCGACGCCCGCCAGCGAACCCCCTTGCACTGCTGCCTCGAACGCCGATACGTCAACACGGCATTCTGGTTGATGCAGTACGGCGCGGATCCCTTCGCCGTCGACGATCAAGGCGTCTCGGCCTGCGACAAGGCCTGCCGGCTCCTGCCGACGGCGTCGGGACTGGTGGAAAACTTTGACAACCAGTCGCTGCGATGGACGCTACGTGCTGCCATGGGCTACGGCAACGCTGCGGCCGATGCATCGTCGACGAGCTGCCATCGAACTCCGCCAAGAGCAGCCCTTGCCTCCAACGTTGTTGTTGACGAGGTCGTCTCTTCGTCGTCGTCGATCGCCTCCTGCTTCGGAGAGCAACGTCTCCTGAGTTTGCCCCCGAAGGACGACGATGAAATTGCGCAAATGTCGATTGCGCAATTCCGTCAACAATTAACAGGTGGCCGGCTCGTGCTCGACGCGATTAGCACCGACGTGACGGTGTGCCCCCATTCCGGAAAGCTCATCGAGAACCACTTGAGCGTCACCGCCCTACACGTCGCCATCGACCACGGCAACACGGCCGCCGTCGGGCTGCTGCTACAGTGGTCCGAGGTCGACCCCAACGCACCCACCGTCGATGGGAGCACGCCGTTGCACCGGGCTGCCCTTCGCGGGAATGCCGCGGTCGTCGCTCAGCTCCTCAAGCGGCATGACATCAACCCTGCCCTCATGGACACCCGTGGCCAAACTCCGTTGCACGTGGCGCTATATCGGCACCACGTTGAAGTGGTGCAACTACTATTGGAACGAGCGACAGTGACGTCGGTGCGGCTGGTGGACGGTGCGGGATTTTCAGCATGCCACCTAGCGACGCTACTCGCCGACGTGGATCTGCCGCTGGTACAAGGCCTCGTGTCCCTCGGCATGATGTCCCAGGCGAGCCTCAAGGACGAGCTGATTTGCGAAGCCGCGGCCGCCGAGGCGTCGCACGCCCAAGTCATCGCCAAAGCAGAGCGGGATACGGCCCAGCGCATGGGAGAGACAACGGCCAGGGATCTCACAGAACGACAGCGGACCCGAATTTTGCGGCAGTGCTGGCGGCCCGTTCTTTCAGTCGCAGCCGCTTGCGCTATTGCGCTTCCCGCGGCCGTGTTAGGCTCCAAACTTCTTTTGTCGCTGGATCCCACTTCTTCGCTCGCCGCCCACGGCACTTCCATCGGCAGTCGGGTCGCGCTGCAGCGTCAATTTGCAAGACGGTTCCCTGCCAAGGCGGCTGCTGCGTTGAAAGCCACCGCCATTCCTGCGAGCACGGGGCCACGACTGCGTCACGGCACCGCGATAACCGACGCGATGACGACCATCGCGACGCTCCGCCGACTCACCGACATTGTTGTCGTCAAAGGTGACGTCTCGATTGCTCTTTACATCCACCAAATGATCAAACGCCACGATCCCAAAGGGCGATGGCCTTCTGAGTTTGGGCTCTTTGAACCGTCGTTGCTATTGAAAGCGTATCACGCCCGCCGGCTACGCATGCTCATGTTCTTGCTGGACGTGGTGGGGTTGCAACCCGTCGACGTGCCTCTTTGCCACTATCACTCAGACGTGGTCAACTTTCCGACGTACATGTTATTGTCGAGCTCGGACGCGCTCGCGTCGATGATTCGGCGACAAGAGGACCACCATCATTATCCGTCCCACCATCCCGGCCAACAGGTCACGGATTCCCCCGCGACACCGGGTTGCGCGGGGATGCAGGATGACAGCGTTGGCGACGACGGCGGCACGCCGCAACGGCGGCGCACACCGAGGCGCCACACATCCCAACCCGACGACCGTTCCGAAGAGCAAGCGTGGATAGATTGGATCCTAGAGCGACCGGACCTTTCGCGTCTGCTTTGGCAACCCAATCCGAAGTCTTCATCACATCGGGCTCAGGTTACCATTGACGACCCGAATGCGGAGTCACCTTTGTCTCCGCCTCGAAAAACGGTCATCGGAGGAGAGCATCGGTCCGCAGGCGAACAAGGAGACTCAAGGGGAAGTGACCCGATGACCTACGCAACATCCTCGCTCAATCGAGTCTCCTTCGCTGGCTCGCCACTCGGCGGCGGCGGCGCGCGCGGAACTGCGGTGCTCGACATCGAGAGCGACGACGAAGGCCATCCGACGAAGGGGGGGAATGCTCCGCATGATGACGACCACGAGGATGAGGCGAAGGGTGACGACGTCGATGAGGCTTCCACGGGCAACGACAGCGGTGCCAAGCGACAAAACGTCACGCGATGTCACCCCCTCCGATCGCAACGTGTGATGACCGATGTCTGGACCTGCGTGCCGCTTCCCGTGTTGCCGCACCACCGCCTCGCTGTTCCCCGTGGCGGAACCCCATGGTCGGCTCCGTCTGCGGCTGCAGAGGTGGGTTCGCCAGAAGATGCTGCGTCACCGCAATCAGCGGAGAGTGGAAGTGCCATGGGTGCGGCGTTCGCGAACACGGCGGAGTCCATCAAACTGGCCGCGGCTCGCGAGTCACGCCAAAACTCGCTGCTGAAGACGGAAGAATCGTTTGCCCTAACGCGTCAACGAAATGAACGCCGGGCGAGCAGAGAGCCGGATGTCTCAGCGAGCACAGGAAATCCGTTCTCCAATGTGGAAGACTCTCTGGCGATCAATCGTCAGCGGGAGCTCCGCAACAATCCTCTCATGCAGACCAGCGAGTCGGTCGCCCTGGCAAAGAACAAGGAGGCGCGGCACAACCCGTTGATGCAGACCGAGAACTCACTGGCACTGACGAAGGAAAAGCAGCGGCAAAACGCCGCTCACGGCAGCGACGGGACTGTATCGACGACGATCGACGGTCCCTTGACGAATGCCGCCGATTCGCTGGCCATCAATCGTCAGCGCGAGGTGCGCAACAATCCTCTCATGCAGACCAGCGAGTCGGTCATCCTGGCGAAGAACAAGGAGGCGCGGCACAACCCGTTGATGCAGACCGAGAACTCAGTGGCATTGACGAAGCACCGCTTCGAACAACAAAACCGCCAAGGCCACGAGGATTCTGTTGGAACCCCCGAATTTGCCCCCACCGCGGATTCCGTCGGGATTGCCCGTCAACGCGAGATTCAGCGGCATCCGCTCATGCAAACGGAAAACTCCGTCGCGTTGACGAAACTCCGACGCGATCGGGGGCAGCGACGCGACCACATCGATGGCGATGGCTGTGGCGGCTGCGGAGACAACGACGACGACCCCGACGGCGACAAGGGCGGAGCCCCGCTGATGGCCTTTGACAGAACGTCCGAGTCGATCGTCATGGCCAAGCGGAAGTCAAAAACAAACATTGGGGCTCGTCGTTGGGGCTCGTCGTCGTCGCGTGCCCCAATCGGAATTTTAGAAGTGCTCGTGTGGAGCACCGTCACGGAGTATCGCCGCCTTCGCGCCGAGCAACGTCACACCGCCGCGGAGGCTTATCTCAGCAGCCGCGTGGCGCTCATCCGCGACGTCGTGGCGGTATTTCTGACGACGCAAAATTCGACGACAGCGGCGAACGGTGAGATGGATCCCTCCGCGGCGATGACGAATGCTCTACCTCGCGGAGTCCAACCACCCCTTCCGACTACTACCCCGCTGGGCAACAACCTTGCCTTGGACGCCGCCAAAGTCGACGCGGTACAGGCGTTGCTTCGCAGCGACGGCTTACCGTCGCTTTGGGCCGCACTGACGCCGGTGATGATGCGGCGGGCCACGGAAAGCTTCGATCATAGCGGCGGCGATTCTCCTATTGGGGGACTCAACAACATGACCCCACACCCAACGCGGCGAGTCGCGTCCTCCGCGTCTCAACTGCTCGTGTGGCTGCGGCTTGGACACGCTCAACACTTTGGAGCGTGCCACAGCGGGCAGCTGCCGCACCCGACACCGCTGCCCATCCACCACGTGGCGGCGACGAGAGGCGCAGCCGACACCGGCGGCGCCACACGACACGAATCCGAGGATGTTCACCACCAAAGTGGAAACGATGCCGGCGGCGACGACCCCTCCGCGTCGAGAACGTCGCGTCACCTCAGCGTGAGCCGCCGCAGCACCGCTGGCTTGTCGCCGATCGGTCGACGAATGTCGCGTTCCCCGAGACCCGTGCACGCCAGAGCGGGAGTTCCTGTGGCGTCTCATCCGTCGACGGCCGAGCCCGCGGTGGTTGTATTCGATGAGGAAGCGGCGATCGCGGCCGCGGTGTTGCAGGCCCCCGTGGCGGTACAGCGTACCTATCGCCTCGAACGACTTCTGCTCTCGTTGTTAGAGCACTGTGAATGGGACGATCCTGCCGCGCTGCTGCACGAACTTTGCCGGCGCCGCTATTTTTTCGCGGCGGGGGGTTTGGTGGCTAACGTCCAAGCGCAACGAGTCGCACTGGGCGCTTTGTCGTTCCGCCATCCGCAACTCGAGATTCGGCATGGTATGTCGGCTCTGCACTATTGCGCGTTGGCCGGCTTCGTTCCAACCGCCTACGCGTTGATGACGACCGCGCAATTTCCCGTTTCGGAAGCGAGCCCGGCGAGCGGCCTGACGGCCGTGCACTTTGCCGCCATGGCGACGTCGACAGGCGGCCACTTCGATCATCGCGACAGCAACGGGGGTGCTATCCGGTCGCCAAGCACCGCGACCGGTGCCTTGCCTTCCGATGTGCTGTCGTTCTTCTTATCAACGGGTAGCGGCGATGCCAATGCGCTCGCCTATGTCCGCCATCGTGCGGTTTCCAAAGATACAACAGTCATCGCCGCCACGGGGGGCAACTTGACCATTTCAGGCGTCACTTCACGCCCTCAGCAGCGACGCCATCGGAATCGTGCCTTTCAACAGAAAGCACACCGGGAACGGAGCGCCACCGCGTGGGCCCGTCTCCCTTCCACATCGACGGGAGGGTCGTCGTCACTTGTGCAGACTGCGAGCGCCGTGGAAGAGTACACGGTCACTCCGCTGCACATCGCGGCCGGCTCCCCGAAGGAGGCGAGCGTCGCGATGCTGCTACGGCACGGCGCCGATCCTGCGGCGCTCGGCCCGGGTGGACGTACCCCGTTTCACGTCGCCTGCATCGCTGGGCGAGCGTCGACCATTGCGACACTCTTGGACGCATCACCTAGCCCACTCGCGCAGTTGCATCAAGCCGATCGGTACGGTGAGACTCCACTGACCCTCGCGGCCCGTCACGCTCCAGAGTTGTGTCTTTTGAGCCTAATTCAACGGTTTGCTGCGTCCGCGGAAACACGGCGACTGTTCTTTTCCGCGGCACGGAACATCCTTCACAACCGCACCGTCGCTCACCTTTGCGCTTGGAGGGGGTTCGCCGACAGCCTTGATCGAGTCGCCTCACTCGAGATGGAAAATGCCGCGCACGAACGGGCTCAACGAGCGCGATCGACGGCAGCTGCAGAGTCGAAAGGGCTGAGCGTGCCACGAAGTCCTCGTCCCATGGACGTAGCGGCCGCCGCGAACTCGCCTTCTGTGCGCGGATCGAACACCAAGAACGAGGAGCGCGTTGCGTCCGTCGCGACAGTCGCGCCCCCCACGAGCATTTTTGCGCTTTGGGCGCGGAAGTCCACGGCTTCACTTTTCTCGCACATGTGGGAATGTTCGGAAGGCTCAGCCGCACCGGAAGGCGCTGCTGCAGCTACCCTTCCGATGTGCTGCGGCATGCTGCGGGTTGCACAAGGTTTGCCGCGTGGACCAAGTGAATTTCGCGAGGCATCCGGGGTGTGTCCCTCCGCCGACGACGCCGTGCCCATTCCGCAACAAAGTGACAGGTTGAACACACGGCGACTGTCGATGTGGCAGTCTGTCTCGCGCTTGCTCCGCCACACGGCGTCACCGCCGCCCCTGTTGCCGCCGTCGTCAACGGCCATCGTGACATCGGGCGGGCGTTTCACCATTGCCGCCGCCGGCGTGGCTCGCCTCGTAGGAGGGTTCACGAGGTCCCCTCCTTTTGTGGCCATAAAAATGGACACGCGAGCAAGTCCCGACCATGCCCCGTTGACCCCACGTTCCCCGCTGCCGGAGGGGCGTTCTTCTTCCGGTCCCGTGTCCCTGGCGGTGCTCCTCCGCAGCACGAAGGCGCTCTCCAGCGTGCTGTCACAGGCAGCGATGGGCCGCCAAGGCACGCTGGGCAACGTGGCTCAGCAAGAGCGCATCGCTCTCGTGGCTGAGGTGGCCGCTGGCGTCGACAACGATGACCGTGCTGTTTCAGGTGATGGGATCGATCCACCCCGAAGATCGTGCACGTCGTCGGCGGCGGTGGAACCTGTCCCCTCGTTCGTGTCGTGCTTCGTGGCTGAACGAGGGGCCCGCGGCGCCTACCGCGACGGTGCGGAAGGATCCTCATCGCCGTCGAACGGCCCAGCACCGTCCGCCTCCGCCCCGCAGCGTGCCGCGGCCGTGTCCTGCAACGCGTCGCACCACGAGTGGCACCCGATGCACTACGCCAGGGCGAATGGCCACGCCGAGTGCGTCGATCGGCTGCGGCGCGCGGGGAAGTACAACCTCACCCTCGACGTGGACTTGTCGACCGGCCACGTGATCGACGCATCATTGGTCGCCACGTGTGCCAAGCCGAAACCCGCGGCGGTGTCACTGACATCCTCAATGTCGACCATTGACCACGCCAAGGTCACCATGGGCGCCAGCAGCATCGCCGGCGTGGACGACGAGTCGGTACTTGCCGCCGTCAGCGAGGTGATGGCCCTGCTGCACCCTCCGCCGCCGCCTCCACCCGCGCCGCGGCAGGAATGGTGGCCAGGTTACTACCAGATGCTTCACCACCACTTTAACGGCGAAGGTGAACCGCAGTGGGAGAGACAGCAGAAGACGGAGGGGACGATGTGCAGCGGCCCGAACCCCGGCGCCGCTGCTCTAGTCGAAGGCGGCGACGGCAAGCGAAGTCCGGACCAAGCGTCGTTGACCGTCTCCGACACGAGAAAGGCGTGGCTGCGTGACGCGAATGACGCCGAAGCAGCCAGTCAGACCACCGCCATGGGCTTCATGAATGAGCTGGGTCGCCGACGTCTGCTGTGGCTGTGTCGCCGGGGCCTGACGGCGTTGATGCTGGATCCGCTCCGACTTTGGGTGGATGTCAACGCGCCGGTTGACCGCGCGGGGTGCTCCGTCCTCTTCTACGCGGTGTTCCATCGGAAGCTTGACGTGGTGCAGTGGCTGCTCTCCGAGAGGCCAAACTGTGACGTCCGGCGGAAGGTGTCTTTCGTCGAGCCGCGCCTACGCGACTGTGGGGTCACGTGCCTCCACCTCGCGTGCGACCTGGGAGACGTGGAAGTGACTCGTATTCTTCTAGAAAAAGGCGCCGACCCGAACGCCCACGACGAGTGTGGCAACACACCGCTCATGCTGGCATGTCGCCGTCAGCACTTCGCGGTGCTGCGCGTGTTGGTGCAACGCGACGCCGACGTCATGCGCCACAACTTCGTTCCGCTACCGTTCGACGATCTGCTGAGCCGTGGGGTCGTCAAGGATACCGCATCTTCGTTCGCGATGCGACTCGCCGGGAGGACGAGCCCTGGCAGAAAGGGGGCACGAGGAGGAGTCGTAGTGGACGGGGCGGGCGATTTGACGGCTGCATCCTTGCCACCCGATCACCGCCACGAGCCACGGCGCGATACCACGGTGCCAAAGTACGAGACAGCGGAGGACCTGGCCATCATGCTGAGGGATGATCCTTGCCGTCGGCTGTTGCATTGGTGGCGCAGCGTGAACGCCGTCGCCGCGGGTCAGCCGCTTGTCGAGGATGCGTTGTTGAAAGTCGAATGCAATGCGGCACGAATTCGCGCGGCGGCCAACGTCCAACAAAGTGTTCATGTGTTGTTTCTGGACGGTACCGGTCACGAAGAGGAACACGTGCATCAAGTCGCCTCCGCCGCTGAGGCCGTTGGAAAGTCGTCCGTACGCCGGCTATCGAATGGCCTCCACGGGCGCGCCGGACAACACAAACCGGAGGAAGAGGAGCGTCACCACCGGCGGCGCGCGGACTCGTCCGGCCCCCCTCGCTCCCGCCAGAGCGAGGACCCTGCAAGTAGTAGCCATCAGCAGCACTGCGTGCGTGAAATGCGAAGCTACGAGGTGCTCACCGCACTGCCGCCCTGCGCGTCCGCTGTCGCCATGCGCGATTGGTCCGTGAACGCCGAAGTGTACCACAAGCGTCTCGACGTCCTACGCGACGCTCAGAGACGCCAGGCCGCCGTTCCCGCCCACAGCCACATCGAAGGACACCTGAACGCGGATGAGACAGGCCCGGCAGACGGCGGTAGGCCACCCAGCATCCGACGTGCGAGCACGGCCGAGCGCAAGCACCACCTTCCGCCGGGCATTTTAGCGGCCATCGCGGAGGCATCCGCTGGCATCGTGTTGTCGCCAACGTCGGATGACGATAGCGTGCCGCTCATGTTGTACCTGCGGCTGTGCAAACTGGCGAATATCACCCCGACGGCGTCCTTCGCCACACAGCTTCGGAGCCATTGGTGGCCGGAGGAAGTCCGGGCGCTCGACCTCGGGGGCACGTACTTAGGCCCTCAAAACGTCGCCGTTATTTTCCGCTCCTTACCGCTATTTCCCAAGTTGGAGTCGCTCAACGTTTCGGGCTGTCAATTGGCTTCCGAGAGCGTCGAATGGCTGCTCGCCGAGCTCTGCCGACACCCGTCGATTCGCGTCGTCGACCTGTCGGGCAATAAGCACATCGGCAACACGTTTTCGTCGCGGCTGCTGTCCGTCATGATGCTCAACCCGCGCATCATCCACGTCGACGTAAGGGAGACGATGATGGACGCACCCGCTCAGCGTACGGTGGCGTTCCGCGCCGATGCCAACCGCCGGCGGCAAGCGCAGCTCTTCGCCGATAGCCACGCGTCCGTCGGTGTGTAAAGGGAACGGGGGACACCATCCGTCAATCCGGGGTTGTTTTTTTTTGGTGTCGGGTCGCTTTTGATGATGTTATGTATCTATCAGCTCCGCCACATTTTTTTCAAAAAAACGTTTTAGTAGATGGTGTATGTACCCCTGGTCCTCGCGCCACAGTCAATTTGAACGCGCTTGATGCGAGAAGTAGACCATGCTGTTCGACTGAGCAAAAATTTGTCGCTGGATTTCCCTTTTCGACTGCAGCCGTTGACGGACCTACGCAAAGATATTTTTGCGCGTAAAAATCGTGAATTTTTTTTGTGAAACCCCTACGAGTTGGAATGGATGCGGCTAAGGAGTCTGAGTTGCTCGACATTATCGCAGAGGCGTTTGGACTCCCGCTGAAGTCGAACCAGTCGCGCCGTGGGCTCACCGCCGCCGTCGTCGGCTCAAAGTGCCGCGAACGTCGAGGCCTTCCTTCGCAGGCGACGCCGGCAGAGCTGAGTCGTAGTTCGGTCGCTCTCCCCGTTTCCCGCCGGGCAGACCAAGAAGCGACGGAAGAGGTCCGCGCCGTGGTGCGAAAATGCTTGTACGATGGCGACACGGTCATCGAAAGCTGTCAAGAGATAACTTCTCTTCGGAGCACCGTGTTTTCTCGAAATCGTGCCCGCGGTGGCGATCGCTCGAGCAACGTCGGCGGACGACACGTAGGAGAGGACGAGGGAGAGGAGGAGGTCGACGACGTGGCTGCGGCGCTGGACCTGATGGACGAGCAGGGTTCCGTCGTGCGTCCCTTGGAGAGTATCGTGCGTCAGTTTGCACACAGCGATGAATTTGAAGCGGGAGACGACGATGGTGACGGAGATAGCGAAGGCGGGGAGGCCGCGCCACCCAAATTGGTCGAACGAGGAGGAGGAGGAGCGAGCATCATCATCACGAGGGACCCTGACATCGACAGGTTGCCGCCGATACACGATCGACCGAACGCCCTCCAAGACGCGGACGAGGCTGCAGACGGGGCAACGTTCCCGCGGAGGGGGGCGCCCCTGAAAGACGAGGTGATTGCCACCGCCGCGGCATACCGTTCTGCCGCACGCGACGGCGTCTCCCGCGCTCGCCGCGTCATCGCCTCGACCACAGCCTTAGACGACGAAAAGGACCAAGAGAACGGCAGCGCAGGTGGTGCCGACGTCACCAGGGTGAGGAGGGCATCCCCCGACTGCCGGAGTGGAGCCGCGGCGTACAAGTCCGCCACGGCCACCGCCACCAGCAGTTACAATGGAATGAAGGGGGCGGGTCAGGTGGTAAGCAACCAACAGCAGCACCACGCTTCTTCGTTTTCTTTTGCCTCGTCTCACGGAAAGCCCTCGCGGCCACCTCTGGCTCGGCCCGCACCGCAGCGGCGTCCTCAACCTCAGGCGCCCGTCGCTGCGCAGTCGTTCCATCCAGTGCTAGTACAGTGAGTTCCCCCCCCCCCATGCTCGCGCCGGTGCTTGCGAGTACTCACATGGCCACCAAGTATTTTTTTTGCCTGTGACCTTGCATGCTTGTAGTCTTGTGTAGCATACAGAGACTCCGAAAACGCGAAGATGCAACTCGGCTCGTAGTCGGTCTCAAGGTGGCTTCCCGCCGGTTTGACACGCAGCTGGATTGCACGGGACTCACACAGCTGGCTACCGTCGGCGGCGGTGGCTGTCCGGCTCTCAGGCGGAGGATGTGAAAGCAGCCCTTGTCCGGTTGCTCCTTAGAGACAGAATATCATATTTTTTCGAATCCACTGTCAGTGACTGACACCGACGAGTGGATTGAGAAATGAAGCGCCGATTTACCTTTTTTCCCAGTCGGTTGTGTGTGAGGCAGTCAAGTGCGCAGGAAAGAAGCGCAGGGAGCAAGCCGTCGTTGCAGCGATGACGGCTGCATACGTTTACCGGCGCTGGATTTTTATGGGGTCCTGACAGGACCTGGTCAGCTCGTTAGGGTCGGGGACGACTGGCTGCACACGTTTAACCGCACTGAGGCACTTGACCAGAGGCCGGAGGATTCGAGGTGACAGTGTGAAGGAAGTGACCTTAGGCCGCTCTTTGCGTGACCGACTGCGGTAGGACAAGTGGGGGCTTACATGAGCAACCCAGGCGAAGCCAATTTTTTGCACTACCTCTCCCCGAGAGCGAGACGAAACTAGAACATGTCGTCCGCGCAGCGCCGGTCCTCAAGTCCCTGGGGCAACCGCGGAAGCGATGAGCTCGCGGCAGCGTACCCGCTGTTCACGTCCCCGAGTCGGCTCTGCAAACCCGTCTCCGTTTCCGTCGTGCCCACTGCGGACGAACGCATTGTGGCGTACTGTTCGTCGTTCACGCGGTTGACCCTTGAGCCAAATGAACCGTTGTGCATCCGGAAGTGCGAGGCGGCCAGCGCTCACACCTTCATGGGTCCGTCGGAACGCAGCTTTTTGGAGGCCATTTTGCGTCGCATTTATAACTTTCTGAGTGGCTTGGACGCGCTGGTGCGGCACCCGGCGATCGAATTCGTGGAGATGCCACATTTGAAACTTCCACCCAAGCCAACATTTATCCCACCGCGCTTGAAGGGTCTGACCCCCGAGGAGCAAAAAAAGGCCCGGGAATATCAACAGCTCATCCGAGACCGCAAGAAGGAACTGGAAAAGGAGAGGCAAAAATTAGCGGCACTTCGACAGAAACTCGACGGTCGCTTGGCCGACGCCGAAGCTCAGCGAAGGAAAGTGGAAGCAGAGCTGGACAAGGTGCGACCGGAGCTTCAGGCGGCACAGGAAGGCCTCAATGCCATCAAGGATGAGTATCTCTACGAAGTGAGGTCGTACCCGACGCCGCCCAAGATGGTCGCGACCATTCTCGAAGCGGTGCTACTCGTGCTCGGCGAGAAGCAAACCTCCTGGGACCGCATCAAGCTTTACATCCGGAAGGATGACTTCATCCCCACGGTGCGCGAGTTCGACCCCGCCAAAGTGCCCGACACGACGCGACGCGCCCTGCAAAAAATCGTCGACGATCCCGCTCTCACAGAGGAGGCGGCCCACCGGGCCTCCAAGGCGGCAGCGCCGCTGCTGAAGTGGATCCGCGCCATCAAGCACTACGCCGACGCCTTGATTCTGGTGAAGGCCATGCGCGCCGAACTCGACCGCCTTAACGAGCTTATCAACGAAGCTCGTGACGCGATCGCGGAGCAACAGAGCATTGTCGACCGCCTCCAACACGAAGTGGATGAGATGGAGCGCTACTATGACGAGCACTGGGGCGAGTCCTACTTAAACCGGCTCAACGCTGCCGCTAAGGCTCGTGCCGACGAGGCGTTCGCGGAGCTCATGGCCGACTGGAGACGTCGGTGCGACGAACTTCGTGCGGAGCATGACAAGTGGCGGCCGCCGCCGATGGCGAGGTTCGAGCTTCAAAGTCAAACGCTGAAGATTGTCGAGGACACACGCAACCGCTGCTACGCGGTCGTGAACGCGATCACGGCGACGGCGGAGTTATGCTCCACGACCGTCGCACCCACACTCGTCGTGCAGCGAGGGCACTTGGCCGTTGCATCAGCGGCACCTCAGTTCCTGGCCGAGGGGGACGAAATGACGATGACGATGACGACGACGTCGCCGCGGCGCCACTCGACGTCTGCTGTGACGGGTCGCCGCGTTTCACAGTCCCCGGCAAGAGGAAACCCGATCGTTCGCGGCTCCCCGGGCACGGCAAATAATGATACTTCTGCCGTTGTCGATGACGCGATCGCGGCAAGCCGTAGCAAGTTGCGCAGCGCATCGCCTTCAACGTTTTTACTACCGGCGCGCCACTCGTCGACATCGCCCCAGCGGGTTACCGAACGCTCAGCAAGTCCTGCGCTGCTGCACAAGTCCCCGTGGCACGTCCCTGCTGTTCAATACAGTGACCCGGCGGGGCGGTCGATCCCACCCCCCGTTGCCTTTATCGGCGATCGGTCTCCGTCTCCGGGGCGGCTGTACCAACTTTGAGAACATTTTTCGTGTCTGCAAAAAAGGTGACGAGAGAGAGAGAGAGAAAGAACCACTCCCCCGATGAGGACTGTTCGTTCATCAACGTCGTCCGACACGATGGTCAACGTTGTCATACCTGAAGTCTCCAGTAGGGTTGATTGATCCCTCCGCCTCTTTCTCTATCTCTCTCGTTTTGCCTTCGCTTTTCCCTTTTCCGTGTTAAAACATTTCGAACGCGCGAAACTCCCTCCCATGAGTTCCCTCCATTTGCCGTACTAATTTCTCTGTCCGGTCGTCGGTCTGTGGCGGATGGCAGATGGACGGTTGTGTTTTGCATCGTCACCTTCTTCCGACTGGTACGAGAGACAAAAACAGCATTTTTTTCACTCAATTTTGTGCCCACCACTTCAAAGCAAACTACGATGTTGCGCTGGACGGGAGGGAGCCGCGCACGGGGAGACGCGAAGCGCCATCGCTCGGTCGGTGCCCATGCGCAATGCCATCAGCCGTCACTGATGGTGCCAGCCGCCGTGCCTGCGTCGTTTTTGCATCCCAACTTACTCGCCCCTTCGTCCGCCAGACGGCTTCGTTCGGAACAAGCGCCGCCGCACGCCGCTGATCTGCCTCGGCAGCTTGTCGAAACGTGTCGCGAGGAGCGCAACCGCAGTTGCAGTCGACCTTCACACTACTGCGACCCTGGGCCACTGAGGCGGCGTCCATCAGAGCGACCATCATCGCCCGCTCAACGTCGGTCCTCCCCATCCCTTGCTAGGACGAGGCCGGCTTCGACAGCGGAGGCCCTCCTCGAAGCAACGAGCGCCACACAAGCGTTGCCCCTTCGCCGACCGGCCTTCCCCCCTCGAGTGCCCCGGTGCTGCTTCGCGCCACCACCTCCGCCTCCACCCGCACCACCCATCACACCTGTGCAAGAAATGTCGTCCCAACGAGGATCGTCTTCGGCCCCTTCCTCCTCCTCGTCTCTGGCCCCGGCCCCTGCCTCCGCCTCCTCGTCTCTGGCCCCTGCCTCCGCCTCCTCGTCTCTGGCCGGTGTGTTGTTGCCGAACCGGGGCCGTCGTGGATGGCTGCCTGCCCTCGGGGTGGACGTCTCCTCGGCCACGACCGCTGGGAGCGCCGGAGCGGCACCGTCATCACCATCACGATCGTTACCATGGGTGGCCACGCCGCGGTTTCGAACCGAGAAACCATCCGCGTTCGCCGCGGTGGCCGCGGGAATGACGGACGGGCATGACACGACGCCGAAGGCTTTGACATCTTCGCTTCGGTCTAGTGTCGCAGCGCCAGCGCACCGCAACGGCCCTGACATGTGCGTCGATGGCCAACAAGCGCTGCCGACGTTTCCCCGGCCGGGAGGTTTGCGGCGCCGGCCGTTCGTGGCGAATGACCCCACCAGGTCGACGCTAACTTGCAGTAGTGTCAGTCCTCACACCTCAACACCCCCTCCCCCATTTCCGCCGGTTCGAGCGGTCACCTTCGCAGCGGTCCACCTGACGACAACCAGTTCGACGGATGGAATACAGGGGGAACGACAACAACATGTGTGTGACCGCCGCGACCATGAGGATGAATGTGGTGGTGTGGACGAGGAGGAGGCCAACAAGGAGGTCATCATCCTCCGCGCAGCTTCGTCCCCTCGCCAACCTCCGACTCACCACTCGTGTCAACTCACCGCAGTCGCGAGGACCTCCCCGACGTCGTCGGTCGCTCCACCGCCGCCGTCGACACAGGAAAAAGACGCCTCATCACCACCGTCAGTTGCTCAAGAGACGGTGGTGGATAATTTACCACCGACCGAAGAAGACGTGTTATCTGTGACCAGTGAAGGTCAACGCGACGATGCCGTCGCGGAGGCGACGGGGCGGGAATCGGTGGGAAGCGACGATACGGCGGCGTCATATCACCGTCCCGGAGGTGACGAAGGAGGAGGAGAAGGTGACGGCGGCAGGGTGGCCGCCCTTCTCCCACCGCCGAAAATGAAGGCCCCCCTTGATGACGATGCTCCCACCGCCGGTAATGTGACTTGCGCCGCAGCAGAAGTTAGCCGTCGTCGTTGTGATCGCCGATCGAGTGACTCCCCTCATCGCGCGACGACCGATGATGATTCCTTTCGGCCAGCGCGACGGAAAACACCTGAGGTCGGGGAGCGCCGCGCCGGCAACCATAGTGGTCAAACGGAGGTCCCTGATGCTTTGGGAGAATGCCCCCAGCCACATCCCACCGCCTCGATCAGTGACGACGCATTGGCAGCGGCCGGTAATCCCCTTGTCGATTTGGACGGTGTCGCCAACTCGATGGTCGCTGACGACGACGACGACGACCAACGACACGACCACGGGCACCGCCGCTACTCTGCCGCGCGGGCCGTGGATCACCTGATCGCCACGCTGGGAAACATGCAGCGGCCATCGCAAACGGTGTCGGGAGGGCCAACAGGTTGCAGCGCCGCGGACAGTGAGGCAGCAACCGCGTCGTGGCAGCTACCCGATGTCGCAACGACGAGCGTACCGCGGCCTCACGCGAGCTCTGTCGCGCCGTGGTGGCAGCACGATGGGATAGTGGTCCATGGCCAGCGAACAACGACGGCGACGTTGCTGCCTTTGAACGTCAGCGGTGAAGTAGGTCCAACATTATACCACAACCACCGGCGAGACGGCGACATGGCGGCGGGACCTGGAATGCCTCGTTGTCCAACCAGACGGTCCCTCGATGTCCGCACGCTCCGTCACTTCGCCAAGGCGGCGCAACGGGCAACGGCGGCCTCCCTGACGTGCCACGCCGGCGACCTCCGTGTGTCGACGCTCTCTCCGTTCTCTTCAGAACCGAACCACGTCGACGGGCTTCCCCTGGTGAGCATAGGCCTCTCGTGCGCGGAGTTGCCCACGGGAGACGTGGACGTCACGTTCCCCCCTGCGCACTGGGGATGGCCACCAGCGACGACGACGACGACGACCACTTGCCATGGCGGCGAGATGTCCGACGCACACTGGCTGGCGGGTGACTATGCAGATCGAAGCGCCCATCCGCCGTTTCCTCACGCCGAGGAAGAACGTCCAGGCTTCCTCCGTGGTGGTGATGGTTGGTGTCACCCACCACCACCACCTTGTCCGACGCAGGTCGACCACGGTCCTGGTGACGCAGGCCCGTTGGATGGCCGCCTTGCGTGCTTCACGACTCGCGCCGTGGGGGCCGCGAGTGACGATTCCCGATGGCAAACAACGGGTCCCGCTGCGACAGCCGCGGATCCGTTCACCTCCTTTTTCTCTCCTCCTACCTTCCGACCGGGCCGTTCCAGCCGCTGCGATGTCCCTTATTTCGCTGATGCGAGGCCCCTCCATTCACGTCGCTTTCATCCTCCGCCTCATCTCCCCACGTCGGTGCGTTACGACGGGTATCACGCTTGCGTCGGCGACCGCCTCTTTTGGTCGGCACCCCACGAGCAGGAGGTCGACGCGCATGTCCACGAGCGATATTGCTCTGGGCTTCCCGACTCGTGGGACACCACGAACACGCCCTGGTATCGTCCACCAGCTCCATCAGGTTCATCTTCATCATCGCTCGATCACCGTGTCGGCCCTTCCAGTCACCATCACTGTTACGAAGACCCTTTCCAGCATCCCCCTCTCCCTCCTCCTCGCCCCTCGACTGGCTTCTCTCGGTTTGTGCCTTCTGTGGCCTCTCGCCCCGCGACTGATGTTGGCTACGGCAGTCCGCTGACGGCATCCCGGAACCACTTGCAGTCAATTGGTGTTTCTTCGGTAGAACGCTACCGGCAGCTATTTGCTCCCGCGCATCCTGCTGCTCCTGTTGCCGTCTTCCCGGACACCCCTTTATCACATCAATCACTTCAACCAACGTGCGGCACCGACGACCTGCCAGCCACGATGCCGACGCCGCTGTGGCACGCTACTCAGGGTCGCCTCTGGTGGTGACGCCCACAGGGGAGCGCGGAGGGCGGGGACAGCGAAGAACTGTCCACACATTACTCTATTTACAATTGCGCGCGGGGCGCGACTGGAAGGGGAGCCAGCCACAAACTTGTCCCTCGCCAAACCATACACTCGCGTCGTCTCGATTTCTTCTTTTTTTTGCGCGCCCACACGAATTCCGCCCTCCTTCACGATTTTTTTGCCTTCGAATTCACTATGACCCTTCGTCCGTCGGCCAAGGCCTGGACGCCGCCACCGGGGTTCGGTGGCAGTGAGGGATTGGCCGCCGCGGCCGCCAGCCAGCCAGTTCCGACAGCCGCGGCGGTGTTCCGACTTCCTCCTTCTTCCGCCGCGCATGGCGGTGCCGGAAGCCAGCCGTACTACCAGCCGCTCCGCGCACCCGCTCCACCGGGCGGCGACGACGACTCGCTAGACGGCGAGGAGGAGGAGGAGGAGGAGGACGACGGGGGCGATGCCGCCGCAGGGTACGACGACCCAAACGACCCCAACTTGTACGACGACGAGGCAGCCAGGCAGCAGCACGAAGCCATGATGATGTCCGATCCTGTCTACCAGCAGCACATGATGAGCTACTACGAGCAGCAGGAGATCGAGCACCAACGACAGTACTACCTGCAGCAGTTGGAGCTGATCCAGGCCAACCCAGGGCAGGCACCCATCTTGGACCCCGGGTTCGTCAAGGTTGGCGGCGGAAGCGACGGACCGCCGACGGGTGCGCCACCTACGCCGGCGCCGTCTCAAGGCACGGTGCCACGCGGCGGCGGCGGTGGTGGTGGTGGTGGTGGCCGGGGCGGACGGCCACCCGTCGGGACTCCTCAGCCACACGGAGGAGGCAGCAGCGGCGGCCAGACGCCGCACTTGGGCAGCGTGGCCGGTCCGACGCCAGGGGCTACTTACCACCACCACCACTCTGCTCACGGAGGGGGCGGCAACAGCCACGCGTCCTCACCGCCGCCGCCTCCGCCCCCTCCCCCTGGAGGGTTCGTCGGTGGCTTCGCCCACCATAACGCGAACGCATCGTCCGTGGACGCGGCGGGGGGTGGCGCCGTGGCGACCGCTGCGCTCTTCGCCCATTTGGAAGAAAAAAAACGTGCCGAACAAGGGCGGATTCAGCTGTGCTTTGAAGCGCTGGCGGACACGTTCCTAGGCGGCCAACTCCCGAGTGGCATTATGCCCGTCCTCCGGCAGCTCACCACCTCGTCGCTACCCCATATTCGCGTGGAGCAGCGGCTCGGCACCCGCCGAGGGGATCCTTCCACCGCCATCGCGCAGTTCGTTGCCATCCCCGTCGTGCCAAACTACCGGCCGACGCAGTTCAACGAGCTCGCCCTTGGCGACTCCGCGGAGTATCACGTGGAATTGGCACTCGTGCTGCGGCAGTTTGCTTCGGTGTCGGCCGTGCGGATCAATTTTGGCCCCACGTGGAAAGCGTATGGAATTGTGTACTGCTTTGTGTCGTGCAAAGACTTTCAGAGTGAAATTGCGCGGCTGTCGGACACGGCTCGCAACATGGCCCTCGCCTCGTCCGCGTCGGCATCTGCCTCGGCCTCGGCCGCCACAGCAACTGCCGCGCAACCAGACGCTGCGGCATCGGCGGCGTTGATCCCTCTTCCGCCCCCCGGACCCACGTGGCCACCTCCGATCCCCCCGAACATGCGCGCCGAGGTGCGTTTCGCGGATGAGGTGAACAAAGACGTCACGAAACTGCTCTTCGCGATCAAAGAGCTGCTGCCTCTGCGCAACGCGACCTACCTACAAGCGTGCGCGGCGAGAGAACCGTGCTTGTTCTTTCTCTACGACGCCGCGGCGAAAATTTTCCGCGATCTCCGTAACTACCAGATGGTGATCGTCGACCTGGATGGATTCGAGACACCGCTGGGCCCGTCTTCCTCGGTCACTGGCGGACAACATGGGGCGTCGGAGAGTGGTGGTTCCATTCCCATCCCCCATCGCCGCTGCCACAGCCGCTATCTCATCCGGACGACGAAGGCGGAGGTGAGTCGGCACACTGCGTCTGGTGGCGTGAGAGTGGGAGGGCGGCTCGGCCTTTGGGAGGCCTTGCCCGATGTCGACGCCACCACGGGGATGCCAATAGCTCTCCCCCCCGTGGTGGCGACGGAGATGGCAATTCGCTCCGAAAAACCCCCGTCGGCCAGCCGCAGCGCCGCACCTGGCGACGTGACGGCGACGAGGGAACGCCGACGTGACGGCGGCAGTAATGAGCCATCTTCGATTACAGAAATAGAGGCGGCCGCTAGTGGTTCACAGCGCACCCATCCCGCAGGGACGGAGGAGCCACGCCCTGCACCACCCCCCTCAGAAGCGACGGTCGGGGCAACAGCAGTGGCATTGGCCGCCGCGGATGGGAGCGCCAACATCTGCTCCGCCGTGCTCCCTGCAGCGTTGCTCGGCGCGTCGATGGGCATTCTGGTGGCATCGGCGCTTTTCGTTTGGTTGCTTGGTCGGAGATCTAAGTGAGTGGTTGAAAGAGGGGCGACTGAGAGAAGTGTCTAATTTGACACTCGACACTCGTTTCTTCATACAGCAGGGGGGGTACTCTGCGTATGTGTTGGCGGTAGATGCCGCCAGGCGGGCGCGGTGCTCCATTTCGTGTTTGGTGCGCGGAAAGGAACAGTAAGCCCTCCACCCACCCGGCAGGGTACTTATCCGGCCGTATCGTCCGCTTGTTTTTGACTTTTAAGCAGCTGGACCATGCGAACAACACGAGGTCGTGCCTCGCCTCCTTGGCGCGTGGCCGCTTCCCAGGGTAGTCGATGTCATCGTGGCGTGTGCACTTGTGCAACATCACCGATCGGGCACCACGTGTTGCCGGTGCCATGAAGAGTGCCTGGCTCGCAGCAGCAGCGAGGCCGATCACGCGACACGCGACGCCCATCACCGTTAGCGAATTACACCCAAGCGTGTCAGTGCCGGGGAAGAAAAAGAGTCACGCGATTGCGGCAGATTATTCAGGGGGTTGACTCACACGATCGGAACGCAGTTACGGTGCGAAAGTCGCTGCGCAAACACTACTACTACTTCTCCGTCCGAAAATTTGTCCAAGTTCCAACCGCCGACTGTCGCGAATCGCCATCTTACCGTCTGCGACGACGACATAACCTATGCCGTCGTCACAGACGGTAAGGTGGTGCTCCGCGCCACTCCCAAATTTTTCCAAGTCATGCTTCTGAAGGAAGCGATCCAGGAGGAAATCCCTGGGGAATCATTATCGAGTCCCCCGACGGAGTCTAGTTGGGCGACAGGGAACCGCTTCACGCAAGACGCTCTCCCGCGACGGCGGTGGCATTCAAGACGCGGTAAAATGGCGCTCCGCGTCACTCCCATTTTTTTCCTGGTCATGTTTCTGAAGGAATCGCGATCCAGGAGCCATATCATCCGTCAGGGAAACTGAATCCCCGGGCGATCATCATCAAGTCCCCTGACGGCGTCGAGTTGGGGCGACGAGGAACCGCTTCACGCGAACGTATGTGTTTGAATTGCCGACGTAGTGATAGTAAGCGTGAAAAGGGGGCAACCGGGCGATTGCTTGGCTGCTAGATTCATGTTTTCGATGCTGCGGCAGCTTTCGCCGGCGCGTTGCAACGGATTTGTTTTTTGTTGTTGGATGAATGACAGCCCTCTGAGAGGCTCTTGACCAATCACTAAGTGGCGTGGTATCCCCCACACAAGCTGCGCGCTAGTCCGCGTTGACGTCGCCTATCGAGAGACGCTTTCCGTGTCATCATATAGTCTGCGTCATGCGTGGGCGGGCGGGGGCAAAATCCTGTGCTTAACTCAATAGGTCGTAAATCGAGTGTATTAAAGAGCTAGGAGACTTTACCCATGGTAGCGC
>ERZ1292630.1114-Hain-H41-02um-R3-1114-length-27077-cov-7_pt1 | contig 24726 bp, 11 predicted proteins | sample MGYA00564408_ERZ1292630 | MGnify/ENA primary metagenome ERZ1292630 (study PRJEB36523, sample SAMEA6512641) | groundwater metagenome | collected 2019-01-08 | study: AquaDiva: Metagenomics assemblies of 32 groundwater samples
CCCCCCCCCCCCCCCCCCCCCCCCCCCCCCCCCCCCCCCCCCCCCCCCCGCCGCTGCAAGGTGGTTGGCGTTATGGGCAACCACCATCGTCGACGACTGCTTCTGGCATGTAGAGGTCGGACGCGCCGGTCGCCGCGTCGCGGATACGCCTGTGCTGGAGAAAGTGATTGAAGGCCTCCTCCTCGAGCACGATGAGCCCACTGGGTGTCACGGGGGCGGGGTGGTGCGTCGCCGCGGCCTCGGTGGCGGCCTGCAAGGCGGCTGCCGGAATCACCGACCAATGCTCCGCCGCCTTGTTGCTGCCAGCCTCCCCCGAACGGACGGATGCCGATGCGGATGCACGGATGGGCTTGAACGCGGTCACGATCGGGGTTTCCCCTTTATCGAGGTCGATCCAGACGTTGTTGTTAAAGAGGACGCACTCGTCGCTGAGGGCAGCGTACTCTTCGAAGTGCGTCGCGAAGAGTCGAAACGACCGCAGCTGCGCCTGCACCGGAACGCCTCGACCGGTCGTGATTTGCCTCAGAATCGCACGGGGCACAGCGATTTCAGGCTGGACGTGAATGCCGATGACCTTTACAAGATAGGGCTGCCTCGGCCCGCAAGATGGCCACAGGGCGGCGGCGCCATCGTCTCCTCCTTCGGCCCATGGGGCTCCCTTCACCCAGTACTCCTCGACGCCGAGGTCGGGTCGATAGCCACGCCCCGCGGTGTACCGAAACAGGTGGGCATGCCGAACCATATCGATCGTTTGCCGGACAAACGGTGCCCACATCATGGTGCCATCGAAGACCACGTCGCGGCCAAAATTCACCGCGAGCAGCAACAATTGCTCGGCAGACTTGACGCTCTTCTCGTGCAGATCGGATGACAAAGGAATGGCCGCCGTCGCCGTGGCGGACGCTGACCGGCCCCCGGCGGCGGAAGTGTTCGATGATGATACGCCTCCTGCAGCCCCCGCGGACGGCGTAGCGGAAGTGCCTCCGCCCATCCCACTCGTCGACCCACCCCCTCCTTGAAGTTCGAACAGCGGGTCGTGCCGCTTGAACTCATCGGCATCGACGACCACGGCGTGCGCCGAGTGATCCCGCCACCAGGCCGTTTGCGACAGCGCGCGCACCGCCGTCGTCTTGCCGCTCGCCATCCCGCCTCCTAGAAAGATGAACACAGGAGGATCGTCGGTGTTCTGCCGCTCGGACATAAATAAGCTGCTAGCGCTACTACTACTACTCCCATTCCCCGGCATCGGCGGCGGCGTTGTGGTGGCATCTGGAAGGGTGGCGGCCGCCGTCGACGTCGGCGCGAGACAAACGTAGCTGCCGTCCTCCGTCTTCACGGGCGTGCACTTCAGCTGTTTGAGCATGACAACGGCGGAGTGCAAGTCGCGCATGCGCGCATACTTCAGCCGCCGCTCCAGCGTCTTCATGCGCACGTGCGCCCAGACGTTTTTGATCGTCCGGTGGACGGCTGGAATCGGTTGCGTCCCTCCGCCGAGCACCCAGTCCCGCACCACCTCGAGCGACGTCAAGGAGTACGAGTGAACTGGGAAGTGAAACACTTCGCAATCGTTTCCACTTCCTACGACGTCGTCCGAAGGGGGCCGTGGCGGAGATCCCACGGAGGGAGCGGCGACGATGACTAAGTCGGGGAACGACGCCACGTCGAGCGCGCGGACGAGGGCGGACTCGACGACGCCATTCAGCACCACGACGTCGAGATGGGATATGTGGCATGGCTTGCGGCGCGACGCGACGGAGGTCGCCGACGCATCGTTGGTTTGGGAAAGACGCCCCACCGTCATCGTGGTGTCACCGCAAGCGGTCGTAGCGTCGATGGCGGCGGATGCGACATCGTCCCACGGCGGCGGCACTGAAGGCATGTGCGGCCGGACCGCCTCTTCGAGTTTGGCGACGACGGACAGCAGCACGTCCACGGACATGGAGGAGTACTCCACGTGCACGTAGCACACGAGCACATCCGGCGGGTGGGGTATCGTCGCAGTGGGGGATGCTGGCACCGCCGAACAGGTCGAGGGAAACTGTGGCACACCCTCGTCGCCGGAAGGTCTTGCCCGCTTGGCGCCGAGGAGTTGGGGGCTGTTGACCGCCGCCGTGGCCGCCGCCGCTGCGGCTTGAACTGCCCGCATCGGATGGGCTATTCCGCGGCGCCGGAGCCACCGCTCCACGTCCGCTTGAGAATAACCGCGGACGGCACTATGCGACCACGCCGACTCGCTCCGCTGAAAGAACGAAGGCTCCTTCGTCCCTACGAGTGGCATCCCGTCACTACTATCTCCCTCGACGCCCACTTGCGCCCCGCCCTCGACGGCAGCTGCGGATTGGCTGTCGGCAGAGAAATACATCGGCAGCTTCCGAGATGATATTGCCGCACTCCCAACGTCGCGGTCAAGGTCTCCCGAGCCATCGGTCGACATGGCGGCAATGGGGCTCCCCGGCGTGGAGGAGAGCCGTGACGGTTGCTTGGCCGGAGTGGCGACGGAGGCAGCAATGGCCTCGAACTCTCCAATCCACTCCTGCACGAACAAGTGAAAGTCAATGTTGACGCGGACGAACTCCGCGCTGCGGTTCCAGTCGGACGAAAAGTAGTCGGAGCACTCGCACAACGCCTGGAGGTGGTGGAAAATGTGGTCGACGTCGCACGTCGGACCGCCGCGGCCAGTCGTGCCGTGCCGTTCGATGCAATCCGGCGCCCTGTGGTCACGGCGGATGACCCCCGCGGCGGCCCCCGACGACGACGCTCCGTCGACAATCGAACCCACCACCGCAGCCGCGGACGACGCGACGCCGTCGTCGTCACGCCCCGCGAGGCAAGAACGGGGCACGAGCGGCGAATCAGCAGAAGCAGCAGCAGCAGCAGCAGCGGCCGTTCCGGCGGATGCTCGACGCATCATGGCGCCGTCGTGAGGGTGCCATTGTCCGGGCGACATGCGGAGAGCAAGCAAATCGGACAGCCGCTCGAGTAACGTCGGATCCGTGCGATGCAAGAAGAGATCCGCGATGCAGACGAGTAGCCGGTACAGCTCGCAGGCGCGGTCCTCGCGCACAAATTGCCGCGCGGCGTACAAGGCGAAGGGTGTGATGGGGCCCCGCCGCAAGGAAACCACAGGCCGCTGCTGTCCTGCGCTCGCTCCTTCGACGGGTGGAGCGCCCCAACGCGCTGGGACGTTCGGCATCGGCCTCTAGCTGTATCGAATGCAACGGCCCCTTCCCTTCAAATCTCTAAGGGGCGAGCAAAAGTGGGAACGGCGGAGCCACACGACAAAGTCGTACAGATGGCTACAACCTTCGTGGAGTGTCCGCGCCTTCTCAATCGATAGGGGGGTGAAGGGGGGAGAGTGGGGGGTTGTGGCTACACGACGACACCGACACCCACTCCGGCGACGGACGGGACGAGGCTTCAAACCGTCCAGCTTAGCGTCGCCCTCAGCCCCGTGGGCGCGACGTCCTGCTCGGCCAAGTAGCGTTGAATCAAGGGCGAGGGCGCCGCCAGATCGAAGGCCATCGGAATGTCATGCGCAAGGCGCCGCTTCGATCGCTGTCGGCCCTTCTCGTGCCACTTTGGCGGCCGCTGGTCCTGCGCGTGACGGTGCGTCGTGGCGACGTCGCTCACAAACCCGCTGGACTTCTTCGCCAACGATTGATTCATAGCCAGGAGCAGCGCGGTGAGCGCCGACGACGACGCTGCCTTCTCGGCGCCATCGCCGTCGTTGCCAGAAGGATCGGCCGTCGGGAGCGCGCGGCGGAGCCCGCCGTTGTCCAATAGCGCGCCGACCGCCGTGACGGCCGCGACCGTGGACGACGCCCGGATTTGAATGGGGAGAAACGCCTGCCGGATGTCCTGCGTCGCCTGGTCGCGCGCAGCCTGCTGCTGCCACCTGGGCGTGGTCTGGATGGCAGGGGGTGGGGCGAGCCGTCCCACGGCTCCGACCGCTCCAGCGGCAGGCGGCGTGGGTCCAGGGATCCATCCGCCGCGAGGATTCGTCAACAACGTTGAGCTCGCCTCGGCGGACTCCGGCAGGGCACTATGAGGGGAGGCGTCGGCAACGAGGCTCCCACGGCGGCCAAGTCGCGCGGTGTGAGGCGGAACCTGTGGTTCAAGCGTTTCTGGCTGATCGGCGGTCGCACGGCACCGAGCCGTCGCCAAATTTTTGGAGAAACCCGCGATGGCGGCGCGAGTGACCAGCGTTCGAGCGATGCCCCCGCCGCCGCCAGGGGGAGGTGCCGCGGAGAGCGGCAAACTCGGCAAACTAACCGTCGCGTTTGCAGAGTGGCCGCTCGTGGCGGTGGCAGCCGTGGCGTTCGTCGCCGCAGTGCCGGAATGAATCGCAAACGTCCGGAGCCATGACCGGCAGTCGGCTGACTCAACCCCGTGAATCCAGTACGAAAATCGCTGCTTCACCTTGCGCCGAAATTCCACATGGGTGACGTCGGACTTCAAATAGGGCATGGTGCGCACCAGCAAGGCCACGACGAGCTGGCCAAGGATATCCGGCAGCAGAGGCCAAACGATTTCCTTCGTGAATCCTTTCGCTGCGCCGAACATGGACACATACTGCTTCGCCATGCGGGACAGCATGCGCTCTTGCTCCAGCCGAATCACCTCGGTGGCGCTGCGCAGTAGCACTTCCGCGCGGTAGGACGGGTTGACATCATCCTTTCCAGTAAAGACGATGCTGATGTTGCTGTTATCGGCAGCAGAAGGAGCATGGCGGCGGGCCGACAGGAGCGGCTCCAGGCCGGCCTTGGAAGCGGGACTGCAGGAGGAGGCGGCGGGACCTGGCGTCTGCTGGGCGGGCAGGAAGGGGAGTGTCGTGGCGGCCAAGTGGGGAGGACTCATGAATTCCAGGTCCCCGGAGGACTCTAGGATCTGGAGCGCGGCCGAGACTTCGCGCCGGCCTTCGTAGGGCCCCCATGAGGTCAGCGTCGGTGGTCGTGGAAACTCCGCCGCGCTCGTTGGCCCGCGGACGGGCAGGAGCTCGTCCAGGGCGACGAGCGACTGCTGTACGCCGAGCGATTTGCTCGCGCGGAGCAGCAAGCTCGCCGTGGACAGGACGGACGACGCTGACGATGAGGACCGCGACGACGCCCTCGACGGTGACCGCGACGACGACGGCGAACCTATGGAGGACGTTGTCGTTTCACGTGACGTAGGACGATGCTGCCCGCCGCTGAACAGCGACAACGCCGAAATACGGGGCGCGCGGAGGAGCGCGGCCGATTCAGAATGGGTCATGAGATGCCGGTGGCAAACAGGAGGGGGTATCCCGCCTGCCCCACTGCCCGCTGCCGCCGCGCGGGTGCGGGGCAACTCACGGTCAGCCGCGACCTTTCTGCGCCTTGGCGGACGGCACCCGCCACCGGCAACGTTGACGTCTCCCGTGACACCGAGATGCGTGGCGGGTGCGGCGGGCGGCTTCACCGCAGGGGCAAGCGTCGCACCAGGCGTTGCCGAGCTAGCAAGCGATTCGATGAGTTCCAGAAGCGGATGCACGGAGTCCCGTCGGTCCCACGACGGTAGGGGCTTCACGGAGCCGCCCGCGGCGGCGGTGCGGCGGATGGAGCCCCGTCGACCGCGTGCGGCCGTGAAGGGGGACGCGCGGCCAGCAGGAGGAGCGCCGTCGTCCTTCGCACCGGCGAATCGGGCGTTGTCCTCTAGTTGCTGCAGGCGAACGAGGACCCGGCGCTTGAACCGCTCGAGGAGCATTCCGTGGTCTGTCAGGGCGACCAAGTCCAAGTACATGTACCAAAACGCGTCGTTGAAGAACGCTGCCGTGGCGGGGAGCGACGCCACATCAAGGAGCGCCTTCTCCACACGAGCGAGGGAAGGGTCCGCGCGGATCAGCGCCGCGATCAGCTGTTGCGTCATCGCGACCAAGGACGGGGCCGGGACATTACGTTGCTGGGGCAAGAGCGCGGGCTGCGAGCTGCCCCAGGACTGGAAGGAAACAGTACACAGCCCTCGAAGTGCCTCGGTGGCGCCATCTGGCAGCGGGATCGTCGCCATCGCTCCGCCGACTGCCGACGGCTGGCCGGTCGACATGGAAAACAATCAGAGGGGCGCTTTCGGTCGTACACCCAGCCACAATAGTGGAAGCGGCATGCGTACGAGCCATAGACACCAGAGCGACCGCGCGTGGTTGGCGTGAACCGCGCGAGCAGCGGACGTCCCTTGTTTGAAAGAAACTAACCACGAAAAGGGAATGATCAAAATAGAGAGAAAAACGCATACCGACCCCCTTTCACACCAGTCACTCCCCGTCGCAGGGGGGCCACACTGTCGTCGTTCGCGGAGGGGGCAAAGGAAAGGAAGGATTTCGACCCTCGGCTGGAAAAGCAAGAAGAATGCATCGCTGCCGCCACTCGGCACGTGGTCTGTCTACTACTACGACGGCGTGTTGTCGCTGAACGGCGCCGTCGTGGCGACGGGAATGGCAACGACCACCGCCGACGGGTGCCGAGCGGCGGCACCGACGTGGTCGGTTGCCCCAGACCCCCGTTCCCTAGGAGACGGCACGGGACTGGTTGCATCCGACTCTGTGAGGGAGTCTCTCTTGTCAACGCAAGCGAGCAACTGCGACTCGTCAAGCAGGACCATGTCGACGATGCGCGTGCGACAGATCGGACACTGACACGACACTTCGATCGTATTGGACTGCCCCGCGACTCGACGGGGCACGGCGTCCTGCAGCGCACGACTGCAGGTGGAACATGACGTCACGTGGCCGCAGGGCAGCAGCGCCACCTCGGCGCGGCCTTCGAGGCAAATCACGCAAAGCGGTAGCCGCGCTGATGGCGCCGCGGGCCCGCCGCTCGATGCCGCCGGGGTGCCAGCGTTGTAAACCTTGGTGAGATCGACGGCACACTCCACGGCCTGTTGACACCCAGCGCACGTCGCGGAACGAGCTGGGCCGTCGATGGAGGAGGGGGAGGGGCGTCCTAAAGGATTGGCGGCGGCGGCGGCGGCCTTGGAGTACAATTGGATGAGTTTGACCGACTGCGCGCGGGGACCGCTGGGCGCCGCGGGATCGAACGACGCTGCCCGTTGACTCACCCCACCGCCGCCGCCGAGTGGTGCGGCCGGTTGGCAGCCGCACCACTCGTCGCGGCAAGGGAGCAGCATGACCCTCCCGGCCGAGGAGGCACCACCCGCCGCGGCATGCCGTTCGAGGGTTATCGCGAACGGTTTACCGCAGACGACACACCGCCGGCCTACCAAGCCACCCGTCTCGCCGGCGTTGCCGGCGGCGGGCAAGTCGACGACCAACTGATTGACGCCGAAATAGCGAGGCGCCTCCTGAAAAACAATCATTTGCTCCGCCCCCCTGTTCGCATCGGTCATCGCCCCCCCGTCGCCCGCCGCCCGCATCGTCATCGCCACGTTCAGACGCATTCGGCGGTGCCTCACGATGAGTGCGATGAAGAGCACCCCAAGGAGGGCCATGCACGCCACCGTGAGGTACAGCCCCACGCGGATCGCCTGGGACATGGTCGATCCGCGATCGGCCGCTGCTGGGTCGGTTTGACTGCTCGGAGCCGACGAGCCGGCGCTTCGATAGAGATAGCTGCACGAATCGGCACTGCTGCAAAGATTGCCGAATCGCTCCTCGATGTCGATTTTGCACTGCGTGACGCTATTCTCCAAGTACGTGACGGTGCACGACATGAAGGACGAGCAGTTTCCCGGCAGCTGATTGTTGAGGAAGTTCATGAAGCAGAGGTCGCGCGAGGACATGCAGTCGTCGACGATGTGACAGAGGGTCTCCTTGGACTCGTCGTCCTCGTAGCGGCAGTGACCGTTGACGTCGAAGGCGCCCGCCGGGAGGCACTTGCAGAACCCGGACATGCACACCGAACCCTGTCGCTGGTAGGCGGCGTACACTGAGAGGCGCGCTTTGCGAAGTGCCGGCAAGCAGCTGTTGGTGAACTCATCGTAGCACTCGTCGAAGGCGACGGGCATCATCGGAAAGAAGTATGGGAATTCGCGCACAATGTCGGAGTAGAAGAGTGGTAAATCGGGTGTGCCGCTGGGCGCGGTGCTGCTGCCGTCGAGGCTTCCTCCCGACGAGTCACCGGATGAAGGGGCCTGGGTGTCACCGCTGCCACTGGAGGACGACTCGTTCACGAGCCCGTCATGGGAGAACGAATCCTTGAAAGAATCGTCGCTACCACCACCATCAGGGGTTGAGGAGTCGTCCGATAAGGCAACCGCCGCCGCCCCAACAAAGTCCGTCGCAAAAGCAGTGACCCGGGGCCGGCGATGGCCGTTGATATCCGGCCGCTTTTTTGAACCGAACGGTGCGAATCGATAGGTAGCGTAGCTCGCTGTGGTAGGAGCTGGTGGCATACGGAAGACGCCAGCTGACGCAGAGGGGTAGGCGGCCGAGGCCGGCGGCGGCGATGCGACCGCTGTAACGCCGATGAGGCAACAGCACGGCACGATGATGATGAGGAGGAGGAGGAAGCGCATCGATCTTCACGGCGCACCTTTCTTCTATCGCAACATCCATCAATGAAACCGCATCGCACCTCCTGATAGCTCTTCAATTGTACAGGATCGCGCTTGTTTTTCCGCGAGGTGGGTGGTGTGTTGTGAAGGGACGGGGAGAGAGAGGGAAATGGGAATTGGAATGTGGACTCGAGAGGGAGGGAAACGGGGGGACAGCTGGTGGAATCAGAACGGTCAGGAACGGCACGTGACGATGAAGTAGATGCGTCCGTCACCCCCCCCTCCGTGAACATCCAGAACAGCCAGGACACACACACTGAAGAACCATCCAGCATGTGCTATGCGCGAAGGTGAGACAGAGTCAACCGGGAGAGATACTGGTGGAGTGGAGCACTAAGAGAAATCATATGAAACGAATTCCACGCAACCCAAAGACTGTTCGCAGACGCAAAATAGGCGGGGTGGGGTTACCGTCTGCTGATCGACGCACAGATCTACCGGTCCTCAAGCACTTCAACGCCGGCTGCACGAATGACGAATAACGAGAGACATCCAGTCACAGTCCGATCCACTTCATCCACATGAGCATCACGCCGACGATCGCGGCCATGCCTAGCAATGTCACGTAGTAAGAGTACTCCCACTCCAGGTCCGGCATGACGCGGAAGTTCATCCCATAGATGCCAGTCACCACTGTCAGCGGGGAGATGCACATCGAGACCTTCGTGAGGACAGTCATCACATCGGCGGTGCGTTGACCACTCAACGCGAGCACCAGATTCAAGAGGACACTGCTACGCGTTTCGACCATTTCGCAGCGCTCTCGGAGCTTCGCCCAATGCGCATCCACATCGCTGATGTCACGGAGACCGTAGTGCGATCCCACGTGGCGCACCATCGCCTCGTTAAGTGAGATCAGCCTGTCGTATACGCTGGCCCGGCGCTGGTGGTGCACCAGGTGGCCGATGAGCCACTGCGCTTGATTCTTATCCAAAATTCGCACTTCGCATTCGTCCAGCAGCGTCACGACCTCATCGATGACCGCGTTGAAGTCGGCGATGAAGGCCATGAAGATCGCCATCAGCAGCTGCCGGTGCGTCATGGTGTGGAGCGGCGCCGATTGTCGCAAGTGGCAGAGCGCGGCGGAGTCGATCCGGTGCACCGTGGCGATCAAGTTCGACCGGCTGTCCAGCACGACGACCCACTTGTTCGTGAGGGATGAAATGGTAGCCTCTTCGAAGTCGACCTGCGGCGTGGGCACTCTCAGGACGAAGCTTGCAAGGCGAGGGTCCGTCGAGCTAGTGATGAACGCCGGAAGGGGTCGTGGAGCATTGAATACATCAAAGGCTTCGAGGGATTGTTTGGTGACGCTTTTGCGTCTCAAGATCATCGAGCCTGACATGTCGTTCGTGACGGTGGGGCCCTCCTCGTCTTCCCCGTCGCTTTCCACGACGGTGACGACGGGCACGTTGGGCAGCATGCCGGTGGGCGAGCCGAAGCCTCCACCCCCTGAACCGCTCGTGGAGCTGCTGTACATGCTGCGAGGAATCACCCGCGCGGCCGCGGTCTTCAGCGCCTTCGCCGCTTTCTCATCGAAGGTCCGTCGCAGTGACTTGACCACCTTTTTGAACTCTATTTGCGCATCGTCCTTGCCGATGACGTCGATCCACTGAAACGCTAGGTTCTGCGGCAGGATGACGAGCTGCTGAACGGTCTCTGTGTCTTTGATGAAGCCGAAGGTGCGGCCACCCGAGTGATTAGAATCAGTCGTACCACCAGCGCTGTTTGGTTTCGTGGCGGCGCCCGTGCCGTCATCTACGGATTTCGGCACTGCCGGACATAGCTGTAAGGCGAGTATGATGCGTACGCGATCAGACGGTCGCGAAATGCCAATGGACGATAGGAACGGGTGCGTAAAAGCAGAGACAAGCTCCGGCATTGGCATCGGGAAGTCGTTCTCACTCATGATTCGTGCGATGCGCGTCGCAGTGTCCTCATCCAGACCACCCGATCGCTGCAGGGTGGACTTCCAAAAAAGCTCGTTTTCGTCCGACGACAGAGCGTCGCCAGCGAAACCACTCAGATTGAGATCCGAGCCGGCAACACCGCGCATGTCGGTCACTTTCGCCACCGGCGAGTACGATGCAGCCATGCTCGATCGTCGAGCGCTGTCGATGTGCTATGTGCTAGATGTGGCCAAGGGAGGGATCGAACAGCCATTTGGGCAGGATCGAACCCCATTGCGCGAAGCCAAAAGGAGGAGGGTGGGGCAGAGATGGGACACACCGAGTACCCGAGGAGCGTCCCGCAAAGACCATACCATCTAAAAAACCGTCCGAAACCTGGTAACTCCTGTGAGTCAGGATGCAACTCACGCGGCTGCGACATCGGACAAGGCCGCGAGAAACGACTTGGTGTTGAGCATGGAAGTGGAGCACAGTGTGACCTTGACAGGTAAGCACCGCGGCGGTTCGACGCCCGCACCCGCTGCGGACGCCACTGCAGCTGAAGACGACGAACCGGCGGCCGCGTCCGAGGAGGTACCGCCACCCAGATTCGCGATGGCACGAACCGCCCCCGCCATCGCCGAGGACATTTGGGCCGCAACTTGGCCCGCGCGCGAGGCCGAGGCGCTGTTAGGAATCGTGCCGCAGTTCAGTGCGTGCACCAATTTCGCCTCCTCGTAGGTCGTGCCGCCGACCACAAACACGATGATCTCTTTGAAGCCAACGTCTGGGGGTGGCACTGGGAGCGTGCCGGCCACACTGCAAAACGGGTAGTCCGTTCCCGATAGTTGTCCATTGTAGGCCGCATCGATGATGGACTGCAGTTGAGGTTTGTGCTGAGTGTCAATACTGCTCTCCCCGGCGAGACCCGTCGCGAGGACGCTCTTGAAGGACTGCAGCACGCTCGACGCCTCAAACAGCTGGCCGACGCGCCGGGCACTGCCGAACAGCTGTGCCATTTCGTTCAGGAGCGCGAGCTGAGGCGCCGGCAAGCCCCGTCGCTGCAGCTCCTCGCGCATTTGCGTGGCGAGGGCGGTGATCTCAGCGCCGCGGCTTTCATACTTGAGCAAAAACAGGATGGCGAGACGGAGGGCATCTTCCACTTCGGTTTCCGGTTTCGTCATCAGCTCGAGCACCAGTTTGCTATGACCGCTGAAATCCGTGGAGCACGCGATCGCTTGCTCGGCGAGGGAAAGGTCCAACAGGTTGCGGCCGCGGATGTCCTCGCTCACGAGCGTCGCCAAGGACATGTGGCGCACCATGATGGCGGACTGCTTCTTCGCCTCGGGCAGCTTTTCGAGTGTGCTCCTGAGCTCGACTAGCGATGTCTCTCCACCTCCAGCTCTCTTGGATCCCGCGCCGCCGTAGAGGTCTTTGTAGGCCTCGACGAGTTCCTTCACGGCGACGACCACCCGATCCCAGCTCGCGTAACGCTGCTGCGCGAAAAAGGTATCATGCGCGGCAGAGAGCACCTCGTGCCGGGTGCCGCCTTCTCGCGCGTGTTGCTCGCCGAGGTCCACGACGTGGCTGTCGATGCCCAGGACCTCATGAACCATCGCCTCGTAGGTCCACGGCGTCAGGAGCGGGGTGACAGGGTCGTCCAGGCGGTCCAGCACCAGCAACAGCGTGTCACTAGTGCTCAGCTCAAAGAAAATTGATTTCAGGTCTTTCAGCTTCCTTCCCACTTCGGTGGCCACCCGCTCGGCCACATTTCTGCCAGGCAGGCTGCGACGGTAGCGCACACAGGGAATGCGTTTCAACGACAAGGCGAGGGCGATAAGGCCTTGTCCGCAGCGCGTGACATCACTCTGAGACCACTGCTCGGACCTCAAAGGATTGCGCTTGTGACCGATGGCGGACAGCACCGGATTGCGCACGGGAGGGCGGGGAGCCGCGGCGCTACCCGCCGGTTGTGTCGCCGGCTGCGTCACGACTACGACGGGAGGCGCCGCGCCCCCTCTGTCACCGGAAAGGGGTACCAACGCGGTGGCTTCCGTCACGGGACACAAGTCGAGGTAGGCTTCGTCGACCGTCTGGATGACGTCCTGAACGTCCGCGTTGAGGATCAGCTGCAGCGACGTCGGCTCCACCATATTGGTGAAATACAAATGGTACTGCTTAAATCGCGGCTTCTTGAGCTCGCGGCACAGGGCCAGGATGCTCGATTCAATGGGCCGGATCATGACCACGGCGTCGGCGAACACGAGCGCCGTGTTGCGGCGCGGCGCGGCTCGCGCGGCGGCGGCGGGCGTCCGCGCATCGTCGTCCCCCCCACCACCGTTGGCGTCGACGAGGGCAACGAGGAACACGTCGTGCTGCAGGAGCTGCGTGTAGTTGACGGTCGCGGTGATCACGTTGCGCGCTTCGGCGTCCACGAGCAGGACCTTGGGGCCCGCAATGCCCTTGACCGCGTTGATCACGTAGTCGAGGGCGGCCTGCCCGTAGGAGGCGTAGGACGTGACCGGGGGCAGGGCGGCCCGCGCGGCGGCAGCCATGATCGACGGACGGGAGAAAGGGAGAACGGCTGCGAGGCGGTGGGGAAAGGCCAACACATGTTCCTTCTCGACTCAATAGAAGGCTTCAGTGCGCAGGTGCGGTGTGGTGCGCCCCGTCGCCTCGGGATGATCGCGTCAACAAAAAATAGGCAAAAATCGGCGTTCGAGTTGAACGAGAGGCTCTAAGAGCGAGAGCATAAAAATGTTGTGCAAGTCGCGGTCGACAACCGATTGGCACCTGCCTTCCGGTTGTTACCCGCGGACCAAACGTCCACCGCCGGCGTTGATTTGCACCCCGCTGCGTGTGTTCCTATTGCAAGACGAGCAACGAGCTCGGACCCCCCACTTGATGGAACTTTCCCCTCGGCGACGCTTCTACTGCATCAGCCTACCGTCGCGGCGGCGCGTCGATAACCTCCAGCGGCGGCGGATTCGTTGTTGCCGGAGGGGTGCCAGAGCAACCCTTCGCCTGCGCCGCGCCATCGGCCGGGAGAGCCGCCGCCGCCGCGGCGACCCCTTTCAGGACAGAGGTCTTGACCTCCTTGACGTGCACGCCCATGTGCGCCGCGTCGGTCAGAATCCCGGCGGCGTTTTCCGCCGCGCTCCCGACCTGTTGTCCGAAGGCCGCGCCTGCCACACCGACGCCGACCTGCGTGGCAGCCGTCACCTTCAGCGTCGCCTGGCCCGCGGCATCGACAATATCAAACATGGCGCTCGCGACGTCGCCTGTGGCGCGGAGCGCGTGCGCGGCGGTGGGGTCCTGCACCATGCCCCCGCCCATGTGCTTCCCAGTCATCGAACCCACCATGGCCGCGGCCGTGTTCGCGCTCGCCGCGACGCCTTTGGTCGCTGCCACGCCGGCCTGCGTTACGACGCGCGCCGAGGCGATCCCGGTGCTGACGACGGGGTGCACCTCGACGTTGCTCACCCTGGGTACCGCGCCCTTCACGGCCGTTGTGGCCGATGTGACGGCCGTCGCCATCGAGTCGCCGGCGAAGTTGATGGTCTTGACGGCTACCGGTCCAGACGCACGGGCCGTCAGCGAGATCGCCCGGGACACCAGCGCGACAGCCCCGCGCGCAAGCCACGCCATGCGTTGTGTGAGGAGGATCTAGGGGTCATTAAGAAAATTTGAACGGCACCGTCCCACGTTTACAAAAATGTGCTATGAGATGTTTGCGTCATTTGATGTGATATCGGGGCCGCGTGCAACAATCCAGAAAACTGTAGGATGGGATGATAGTACAGTGGGGGACAATATCACACAAGAAGGGGAGGGCACACTGGGTGGAGAGCGGCCAGTGCCAGTCGACTCGGCAATGATGGCGTAATGATGTTGTGAGCGGGGGGCGACAACAGTGGCAGTCACCGCGTCGCTGTCGGCACCGCTGGCCGCACCGGCGCCGCCAGACGAGTTACGAGGGCATTCTCTGCGACCGGGGACAGCGGCGAGGGAGCGGGCGGGAGCGACGCTTGCATGCTTTTTGCGATGCTGGCGACGGCGGCGTCGTGTCGATGATGACTCTTCACGGTTAGCCAATCCACTAGCTGGCGTTGCTGCAGAGAGGAAAGCTGGCGACCGTCATGGCCATCCGGGCGCTGCAGGTGTGGCTGCTCAGCGGCCGTCCCCACCCCTCGTGCTGATGTGGCCGCGAGCGCAGCGCTTCGAGGCGAGATGACAGGGGAACGCCGTCGCGCGGCATCCGAGCCTAGCATGCCATCTTGCACCTGATCGATGTGGCGTTTCCGCTGCCGAAAGTAGTCTGTCGTCACGCGTTCCACAAAGGCATCTACTCGTTCCGGACTGAGGCGTGTGTGGTGGGTGGCTAAATCGACGAGGTACTTCGCGCGCAGTGCCTGTAGCCGACTTTCACGGGACAGCCGATCTTGCTCATACAAACGCTGCACGTGCTTGGGCAAAGGTCTATCTTGTTCTCCTTCTTCGACAGCCTCCCCGTCATCCAGGGCCGGGGCGGTATGGGCCGAAACCGACGGAGCCTGCCGTCCACGCGCGCTGGGTCCGCGCTCCTTCCTCGAAATGGGAATGCCCAAAGCTTTCCACATTTTCATCAGTTCTTTCTGCTGAAACACATCCCGGGGCACGGCGATGCGACTCAAGCGCGCCACTTCCTTGGAGCCGAACCTAGCGGTCGCCTCCAGGTGCACTAAGTGGGCCGCATACTCACGCTCGAAGCTGGCATACTCGCTCTTGGACGGGGCGGGCAGTCGTTGCTTCACACCCTGGACGCTGCACCAGCACGGACCCGCGTTGCGCTGCGGTGTCGGCTGCCGTGGTGGCGACGAGACACTATCGTAGACGGAGGCGTCGTGGCTGGTGGCGGATGCCGAACGACCGAGAAACTGTTGCTCCACGGTCGTTGACGAACAGCGTCGCGAGAGGCTCCCACAGGTTTCCCGGACAAAATCCATGTCGCGTTGAAGCGCTTCCTCGCTGACGTCACCATCGACGCATCGTTTCAGTGCGAGGTCATGCATCGTGCCGATCGGCGTGCGCAACGCGCTGTGGGCCGGGGCGGACGCAGGCCGCACGGGAGGCCGAGGGACGGCGGCATGCCTCGACGCGGCGGTCGGAGGTCGCGGTGGCAGCCCATGCTGACGCTTGAGGTCAGCGCAGTTCTCCTCTTCGGTGGCTGCGGTCGCCAAACCGGCATCTGTCTTCCCGAGATACCGAACAATTCGGGTGACGTCACCGACGAACTCTGCCGAGGAAAATGGCACCGCGGCAGCCGTTGATAGCGCGGCGAGGCGGTCGCGAATGGACTGCGACGCGCTCTGGGGACGGTCACCCCGCTTCCGCCTCGCCGCAGTGCCGTCGTCCCGCGGCGACGTGCGCAGGTTGGCGGTGGACAAGTGCGGTCGCGCGCCAGCCGTGCCCCGGGCGACAGTCCCATCGTCATCTTCGTCGATGGCTTCGAGGCCGTCCAACGGCAGGGACTTCAGGAAGACGTCCACCGACGAACGGTCGGCAGCAGCGGCGCCCTTGGAGCTGCTCGTGGTCACTGGAGTATGGCGATCCAGTCCAGGAGGAACGACCGTTAGCTGCAGAGATGCGTCCTCCTCGCCCTGATCCACGAGGGTTACGTCGGTGATCGGGGCACGGGGCCGCGCCGTGAAACCCCCTGGCACTCCTCCGGCGGAAACAAATTGGCTCAGCCAGACGACACCGGTCGGCGCGGAGTAGGACAGCAAGACATCGACGGTCACGAAGGTGCCGTCGACGACTGTGACTGGCACCGTGAGCGAGGTGAAATGGGTCCAAGCGTCATTGTGTGCAAAGATGCGTTTGTGCAGCAGCAGCGCGGCCTGCGTGGGATCCACGCTCGTCGACCCCGCGCCACGCGGTGAACCAATGTGCGATCGGCCTGTGGACCCGGCGCCGTACCCTCCGGCGTCCTCGTCCGCCTCGCCACCGCCAACGATCGAGTGCGCGTACAACACGAAGGCCGTTCGGCCGCGAAAGGCGATCGGTGCCACGATGCAGTGCTTTCGACGTAGTGCCACACCCAACTGGGGATCCGTGCCGCCGGGCTCGTGGCCGACCGCCCCGGTCCCGGTGGGTGCCGAGCCGCCCGAGGTGGCGGGTAGCTGCACGTGTTCTCGCGAACAGACACTGGATGTCACACTCTGCCGCCGGGCCACATGCACGCACTCAAACATGGATTCACCCGACGACGACTGATAGCAGAAGAATTTTTGTCGTGTACACGCCACCTTGTAGCTGCCCTTCCAAGTGACCGACGTCCATCCCGCTCGGAAAAGACCCTTGCTCGTGACGTTGAGCTTCTGCATCGGCAAGGATCTCACCGCCGCGTCGTGGTCGTTGGCGGCTTGACCTCGACGTGCCTCGACCTCCTGCATGATGTCGGACAGCGAGAAGCAGCAATACTCTCCCGTTTTTTGACGGTAGCAAAGGACCTCCGCGTGGTCTCCGTCAGTCGCAGCGAAGGGCGAAAATACGGCGACGTGCGTGACCGATGCGGCTGTATCGGCATCTTCCCTGTCGCCCTTCGCACGAGGCGTCGTCACGACGGCGGTGGGCGTCGGGAGTCGACCAAGACTCACCAGTCGCACCGCTGCCGATTCGCCGCCGCTGGTGACAGTAGCGGTCGATGTGGAGACGGCAAAGATCGCAAAGGTCAAGCGGTCGCTGCCCACGCAGAGCACATGACAGGCCGCCGCGCGCCACAGAAACACGTGCATCGACGAGATGCACCGGAGCCGGTCAGGATAGGGTGCCTGTGCGACGACCGCTATGCTCCAGTCCAGCGTGGAGACGGCCACATCGGATGATTGCGAGTCGCCCGTCGACGCCTTCGAGGCGGGGGCGAACCGAACAAGCTCGATGCAGCGATCAGCGCCGTTGCGACAACGACATACCATCCCGGGTGCCACGTCCACGACCGCCGCGACCCCCGCGGGCCACTGCGCCCGGTGGACGCCTACGAGGAGGTCGCTACGTTCCGCTCCGTCCCCCCCCGCGGTCGACATGTGCGAGACCGGCAACAGGGGCTTTGCAACGACACGATTCTCTACACGACAAAATTACCGCTACAACAAGGCTCAACCAAAAGGGATGGTGAAACCGACATGGTGGTGCACGTCGCGTGGCAGCACGACAGATGGGTCCCTCACCACACACACATCACATCACCCGCCTCTGCCTCTCCCTCTCGGTTAGATGCCGATTAAGTCCTCCAACGCCGCGACACATTTCGGAAATCCATCGCGACGACGAATGTCCAAGTCGGCGGTTGGGCACGTGAGGGCGGACGCCATGCAGCCAGGCGATCGGGTCGGCTGAGAAAGCATCCCACCAGTATCCGCACCCGCGGCATGCGGCGGAACCTCGAATTCGTCGGCGACCGCTGAGTGCTCTCGTCTGGCGTCGGCCGGAAGTCTGGAGAAATCGTCCTGTGCCTTGTGCGAATACGTGCTGCAGCCAAGGATCGTGGCCGAGGAGGCGCCGCCGGTTGGGGGGGCCGGCCGCGGCGCGGCCTCCTGTTGCTGTGTCGCGTCCGTGAGGGCACGATCGGGGCCGCCACGCCGCGGCGTCACGTCCAGCGCGCCGGCGTACTGTGACAGCGCCGTCGGGGAGCACGTGCCTGCCATGTAGGAAAGGACACACACGCAACGCTGCCGAGGGACGTGCATCTTGGCCGCCGCGGCGTCGAACAGATCCATATGCGGCCGACCGCGAAGTCGTCGGGCCCTGACCTCCTCGCCGTCGATGGTGGTCCAGCCGCAGGCGGCCGCACAACCTCCACCTCCACTGTCCAGCAGCACTAGGTGCTCTCCATTGCCCCCCAGGATGGGACCCCCCGCCGCCTGCCGTCCCCTGGGGGCGGCGACACGTTGCAGCAACCACCTGAGACTTCTTGAGCGAGACACAATCGCAATGCGCACCCCCGCTCGCCGGAGCGCGGCGAACAGCTCGGGCACCCCTTCCTCCAGCGCGATGTCCCGGGTGCGGGACAGGTGCTGCAGCTCGCTGACTTTGGCATTCGCGAGTCCGTACTGCGTGGGCATGACCTCCGCGTCGCCGGGTGAGCCGACGTCCAGGGCAATGCCGCGCGTCATGAGGAACCGATTCAGCCCTGAAAAGGGAGACGCCGCGGCACCGCCGCCGCTGAGAGAGTCGTTCATCGCCGTGCCGAGAGGGGACCCGGCGCGCGCCGCGACATAGGCGTGCGGCTCTTCAACCCCAAGCAAAAAGGAGGTGACGAATTCGTCCATGTCCATCGGCTTGATGTCGCGGGCCTCGCGCGCCCCGACGTCGGCGAAGAAACGGTCCAGCACGGCCTTCCAAGCTTCGTAGTTCAGGCACTCCATGTCCCGTATGATGGACTCCAGCTGGAAAATGACGCCGTCGAACGGCGCCACCGCCGCGGCATGACCGGCGGGCGGATGGATGGGCCCGCCCGGAAGCGCCTGCTCGACGCCGCTGAAGGATAAGTTTCCCAGCGAGGGAGGCCTAGGAGGGAACGTGTCGGCTGCTGGTTTCGTCGGGACCTTCGACGGCGTAGTGATTCCGCAGGCGGTCGTGGTGGTGGTGGTCACGTCGTACTGCGCAAACGAATTGCCGAATTGTACGGTCGCCCCGGGCCGAAGCCGCACCCGCAGCCCGTTGATGGTCGCCGAGTTGACGTGATTCGCGTGGACGAACCGTAGTGTGGGTCCTGCGCAGTGCGTGTACGTCGTGCCCGACGCGTCAATGCGCACAGAAAAAGCGGTGCCGCGGAACTCTGCGCGCACGGCGCAGTGGTCCCAGCCGATGGGCAGACAGGGGCTGAGGCGAAGGGTGTCGTGCGTCGCGTCGAACCGTAGTCCCGCGACGCCAATGGCGAGCACGAACCATGCGCCGCTCATAGTAGACAAGCGCAGGCCGTCGTCCGCGTCTTGTAGGATGCGGTCCACGTTGAGGCAAGCGCACGACAGGAAGGCGTTCGTCGCCCACTGATGCGCCTGGGAGCCGTAGGCTCGAAACATCGCGGCCGCGGCGTAGGCGAGCGCCTCAGGCTGGTCCATGGTGCAGATCGGCAGGTAGTACTCGACCGCGCGACGCACGTCGGCCTCTTCGAAGTCATCCGGGCATAGCAGCATCGCGAGCAACACGGCAGGCACTTGCAATACCCTGTGACGGTAGATCACGATGGGATTGTAGTGCAAGGAAAGGGGGTGCTGCAGCTGCAGCCCGCGACGTGGCGGCTTCGCTCCCGGCGCGGTGTCGCCGGTCGGCAGCGACGGCCCGTCGCTTGCGGTGCCATCGATGGACAACACCTTTGGCGCGTCGTCGCGTGAACTCCCGCCCAAGGAGGTGCCGGCCATGCCTCCCACGGCCGCGGCGGCCGCCATGACGTCCAACTCATCGACGCCCCCTCCACCGAAAGAAAGGTTGCCCACCGGGCCATTGGCCGCCGTGGACGGCCACGCGGCTCGGGTGTCGAAGTGCTTGTGCGCGAGCGGCACACCGAGCGAGGGATGGCGCAGGATGGTCACACGACGCGGCCCGCGACATCTCGTGGATCACCGCACCAGGGTCGATCAGCTGCAGAGAGTGCATCAACGCGGCGGTGCCAAGGGGACAGCTGAGCTGCAGCTCCGCATATAGGGCCACCGTCGTTCGCAGATGGTGCCGAGCCAATGCATGCGTGTAGCAGTCGTGATCCACGAGGCCCGCATACTCATCCGGACCAGACACACAGTCGATGTGAAAACGAGTGCCCCCGTCGCACCACACCCCAATTAGCAGCAGCACACGCGCGGTCTCCAACAAAAATTCCAGTGCACACAGGAGAAATTCCTTGTCTCCAACCGCTTCTCGGTCCAGCTGAGACATCGCAGCAGCGCAGGGCGAACCGGAATTGCTGTCATGAGCATCCGGACAAATTCGCAACCGCACCGCGGTGCGGAGAAATACTGAAAGGGCATACGCGATATCTGAGCTGATATGGAAACGAGCGGAACTGGCGAAAAAGTACGCTCCATTTTCGCCCCCCCCAATGGACCGCAAGGGGAACACTGCCCCGAAGGGCAGCGAGAGGCGCTTGGCGCACAGCCGCGCCGAGGGAAGGAAGGCGAAGTGGGACTTGAAGTACCGTTTCGCCAGGATCGGCGACGTCCAAGACAGCATGATGCCATGGAGCAGCGAATCGGGGCTGAAGCATCGCTCCGCGCCCGCGCCGGAGGAGGTCAAACCGCTGGCCGTCACGCCGCAGCCAACGCCTTCGCAGCCCGACGCGTTCGCGGCGACACAGATCACCCCGTGGCGAAGCGCCTGAGAAATCCGGAACGGCGCCGCGACGGCTTGATCCTGCACGGCCATGCTGCAATCAGACGATCGGCACAACCGGGTCAGGGTTTCCACATGACGGGTCCGCGCCGCGACGAATCCGCATGTGGCGGCCGCGGTGAGGTCGGCGGCGGCGCTGGCCGAAGGCAGCATTGTTGTCGTAATAGCCGCAGGGCCACCGAAAAGGGGGTGCCGTTCGACAGCGACGACCAAGTCGATCCAGCCGCAGCAGACGGACGCGGCAGGGGTGTTTCCAGCTGACACCATTCCGGTACTGCTTGACAGTCGAAGTCCGGAAATTCGCAGGACGAAGGTATCATCTTCCTCGTCCTGAGGGTGGGGCTCCGTCGGCGGTTCCTCCGGCGCGGAATGGGTGCAGAGGGGCCCTCCTCGTCGCGACGTCGAGGAAGAGGAAGAGGTCAGCGACGACGAAATGGTCAATGAGGAGGCCTGGTCGGGAGGAGACGCCACGTCGCAGCAAACCACAGCCCGTAGGCCTCTCAGGCGTGAGCGGTGGACGGTGTCCTCGCCGCACGCCGCGGGTAACACGTCGAACATGCCCACGTGCCGCAGGTTGGTGGTGACAGGAGGAGTCGACGACGGAGGAGTGCTCGGCGTGGATTCACCGTCGGACCGCTCGGCAGGGCACGCCTGTAAATGCCAGAGGGCGGCGGCATCACGGGGCGCGGATGAGTGCCTCGCTGGGGTGAACGTAATATCGACATCGATAGCCACACCCTGTGCGAATTGCGACACCTCAGTCGCGGGCGCGTGGATGCAAAGACGTTGCGCGATGACTCGATGGTCCGCCACGCTTGCAATGCGGGCCACCGACGCACCAAGGCGCAAGGCCCCCCCCTCCTTGACACCCCTTGTGGAGCCTGACGACTCGAAAACGCCGAGCGGAACTTGGAACGTGGCCTCGGCGGCCCGCAGGTCCAGGCGGCCGCTCACATCGTAGCCGTAGCCCTCGGCGGGCTCACATCGAGCGCCGTCCATGTCGATCGCGGCCACACGGACTTCGAAGGAAAGCACGTCGACGCCGACGTCACATGTGGACGGCAGCGACGGACTGAACTGTGGATAGTGCACGTCCTCGGCCACGTGCTGACCCGCCATGCGCCACATGGCGCGGGTGACACAGCCGGCTGCGTCGGGATGCCCAGGCGTGGCCGCGAGATTTCCGTTGGACACCGTGAAGACGGCGGGAGCGTGGCCCTGCAGCACGGATTCAAACCCGACACCGACCGACATCGACGAATCGAACGAATTCATCGAGGCGAAGGAAGGGCCGCCCACCCCGGCTAGATTGGCCGCCTCGCTCGACGCCGCCGAATGGCCTCCTCGTCCGACGATCATGTCCCAGGAGTCCGTGGTGGCGAACGGGGGTGACGCCTCGCTGACCCGACGGTAGTCTCGGCGCGACACGGCAGCAGCCGAAGGGAACACCGACGCCAGGTCTGCGCCATCGACGACCGACAGCATGGCACGTCACCGGATTGGAATGCGAAGAAACAGAGAGGGGCACACTTGTTATGGACCGTCACAAGCAAGGAGAGAGAGAGAGAGTCTCAACAATTATCTCAATCTTTCTGTCTGCGTCGCCTGGAACGCAGGAGGGGCCATGGGCGATGAATGGCGAAAAATCCAACCAGTACTACAAAGGGGGCGTCGCGCGTCTCGATGTACAGTAGCCCCCGCATGTACCCCTGGTGGCCCTTCTAGCGCGCGGTGGCCGGCGGCGTGGTGCTGCGTTTGGACGCCTGCCGAATGACCGTTGAGAAGTAAAACGGCTCTGGAAACGTTCCCGGGCGCCGCAGTGGGGGTGGAATGCCCGTCGCGCGGACCAAGTCGACGCAGGCTGTCGACGGATTGATGGACTGCGGTTGATGTTGATTCCACGCAGGCCGACGTTGAGAGGTGAGGGTGGTGCTCCTCGTTGCGGCCGGGGATGTCGCGCGCTGAGGCGTCACGCGACCCGTAGCTCCTCGCGAAGACGCGGCTGGTGAGGCGCCGCGTGGGGTGTTGATGGGCGACTGCGCCGTCGCAGCCCGAGCTAGAATTCTTGTGATGACGGCGACGGCAGGGTCAACATAGGACATGCCCGGGGAGGCTGTCCGGCGGGGCACCGCTGTTTCTCGGCGGGGCGTGACGAGCCGTCCCGCAGGAGGGGGCGGTGAGGGTGTGAATGAGGTTTCCCCTTCGTGAAGGTACGCGGCCATGTACCGTCGCTGATCATCGTTTTGATTCACCAGCCGTCGCCACTCCTGCATCCGCGCCTCGAGGGCCGCAATGCGGCTCGACGGGCAGGTAAGCTGGATTTCCTGTAGCGATGTGCGGAACCACTTCATGCGGCCTTCGCGCTCCACCGACTCTGCGTGTTGCACGTCGTCTCGGTGACTGCCCTCCACCGAGTCGATGAGGGCGATCGCCTGCTGCACCACGCGGAGGAAGTGATCCTTCCGCCTGCGCTCTTCGTCGAAGGCGTGCCGTCGATCCGCCAGCCGCTCCATGGCGATCTGGGCGCGCTCGACGGCCTCCTGGCCCTCAAGGTACGCTTCGTCCTGCGCCTGATCCCCCACGCACTGCACGAAGCGGCGCAGCGTCGCGACCATCCCTGCGAGCACCCAGTCCTCCTCGTCGCCGTCGTCCGAGTGAGGGCCCGTCGGACCCTTTCTGGATTGCGGGCCCACGCCGCCGCCCACAGCTGCCGGTTGCTGTGCCAGCAGCCAAGCCGCCAACGAACGCGTAGAAACACCGAGTGCCGAGGTCGGTGGCGTCGCCCGCAGCGTCGGCAATAAAGCGGTCCTCCCTTCCCCTCCCCCTGATACCCTGTCCTGAGCGCCCCAACGCTCTGCCACCATGCCGCGCGGTTCGTCCGTTGGCGGCTCTCGAGTAGGGGTGCTCGTTTCAAGATACAGCTCGGCGAATATGCCGACCACCAACGCTCTGCCCTCTGACAACGTGGGGCAAACGCGCCGCAGGGCAGCCACGAAAGCATCGACCTGCCCCTTCGATCCTGCCATGCGTTCGAGCAACGGGCGAACGTCGGTGGGTAGTGATGATGACGCGGCAGCTGACAGCGCCGCCGCTTGCGGTGGTGGTGCCGCGCGTGGTGGTGCCATCGACGCAGCACCGGGCAGCGATCGTTCATGTACCTCGGTTGCCCCGTCAGCGGATGCCGCCGGGTCGAGCGCGGGCAGCGGCGTGCTGCCAAGCGGTGGGGTCGGGGGCACCTCGGGACCATACTTTTCCACGAGTTTTTGAAACATTTGCGTTTCGTTTCCTCGGAAGCTGTGCAAGGCCGCATCCACTTGAGAGAGCTTTTCCGGCGCGTAATGCGCATAAAAGCGGACGAGGCGATCTCGAAAGGGTCCCGTCAACGGCACCGAGTCCGTCGTCGTTTGGAAGCCCCCATGGTGGTCTGCGCCCTTGGTTGTAGTAGTGATGGGTGGCTCAACACTCAACGGCTCCACCGAATGCATTGGTGGTTCAGGGCCCAACTTCGACACGAGCGTCTTCATCAGCTCTTCCTCCTTGCCGACGTACTTCTGCAACATCGCGTCGGCATTGACGACTTTGTCAGGAGCATAGTGCTGCAGGTAGCGCACGAGCCGATCTCGAAATGTGGACGGGGCAACGGAAGCTGCGCGCGACGGCAATTCGTGTCCCGCTGGCGGCGGCGCGATGCTCGCAGCCCTCGATGTGTCGACCGAGGGAGGTTCCGGGCCTAGCTTGGACACCAGGGTCTTCATCAGCTCCTCTTCCTTGCCGACGTACTTCTGCAACATCGCGTCGGCGTTGGCGACCTTGTCGGGGGCGTAGTGCTGCAGGTAGCGCACAAGGCGATCTCGAAATGTGGACGGGGCAACGGAAGCTGCGCGCGGCGGCAATTCGTGTCCCGCTGGCGGCGGCGCGATGCTCGCAGCCCTCGATGTGTCGACCGAGG
>ERZ1292630.1305-Hain-H41-02um-R3-1305-length-24667-cov-13_pt1 | contig 24667 bp, 24 predicted proteins | sample MGYA00564408_ERZ1292630 | MGnify/ENA primary metagenome ERZ1292630 (study PRJEB36523, sample SAMEA6512641) | groundwater metagenome | collected 2019-01-08 | study: AquaDiva: Metagenomics assemblies of 32 groundwater samples
GTGGCAATCTAATCAACTGTCATTGCGAGGAGTAGCGACGACGTGGCAATCTAATCAACTGTCATTGCGAGGAGTAGCAACGACGTGGCAATCTAATCAACTGTCATTGCGAGGAGTAACAACGACGCGGCAATCTAATCAACTGTCATTGCGAGGAGTAACAACGACGCGGCAATCTAGTAAGAGAATATCTCTCCTCTGATTTGATTGCCGCGCCCCTGCTGGGGCTCGCAATGACGGAGGGAATTTGATTGCCGCGCCCCTGATGGGGCTCGCAATGACGTGAATGAGAGGAAGTAGACCTCTGTTACCCAACTCTAAAATAGCACACATCGCCGTCTTTAATAACATAGTCCTTTCCTTCGACACGAACCAGTCCCTTTTCACGACACTTGGACTCCCCTCCTAGTTCCACAAAATCCTTCCAATCAGTCACTTCGACTCGGATAAAATTTTTCTCAAAATCACTATGGATTACTCCGGCAGCATGTGGCGCTTTCGATCCTTTTACGACTGTCCACGCACGAGTCTCCATCTCTCCGGAAGTTAGAAACGTGATGAGGCCTAACGCCGAGTATGCTTCGACGATCAGACGATCGAGCCCGGACGATTCCTGCCCTACGCTAGCGAGATATTCCTTTTTCTCATCTTCCGGCATAGCCGCAAGCTCCGCTTCCATCTTTACGCAGATAGGGACGGTATGTGATCCCGTAGGGGCGTATCCTTGCGATCGCCCCTCCCACGAGCCATCAGCAAGCTGAGACTCACTTACGTTTATGACATAAAGCATCGGCTTCATGGTAAGCAAAGAAAGTCCCTTCAAAATCTTTCGCTCATCCTCGCTCCATTCAATGTCACGTAACGCCGAATTCATCCCGGCATTATTCAAAGTGCTTTCCACTTTTTTCAAAACTGCGAATTCCGCTTCAAGCTCTTTTGTTTTTCCGGATTTAAGTTGGCGTTCCACGTTTTGCAGACGCTTCGTAACTGTTTCCAAATCGGCGAGAGCCAATTCCAGTGCAATTGTTTCCGCATCGCGCGCCGGATCAACCGTGTTCTCAACGTGAATCACGTTGGGATCGGTGAATGCGCGGAGCACTTGAGCGATAGCGTCACATTCTCGAATATGAGACAAAAATTTATTCCCGAGTCCCTGTCCTTCTGCCGCGCCTTTCACAAGTCCGGCGATATCCACAAACTCGATCGTGGTTGGTACGATGCGCCCTGAGTGCGAGATAGCGGCGAGCTTCCCAAGCCGCTCATCCGGAACTTCGACTACTCCGACGTTAGGATCAATCGTGCAAAACGGAAAATTCGCGCAGTCCACCGCCTTTTTCGTAATAGCCGAAAACAACGTGGACTTTCCAACGTTCGGCAACCCGACGATCCCGATTTGAAGAGGCATATCAAACAGAGACTACACTGAAATAAAACACCCGGCAATATGCACAATTTGTCCGTAGGTTAGGGTGAAGAGCCAGCAACCTTTGCAAGCGGGTGACAAATTGTAACTTAGTTCGTATGCTGCCAACACTCTCTAAACTCCAACCCTTTCGGGCAGATCTCGGCAATCCGCTCTTCAATTTTTGCTTATAGGTTTCACCATAGTTATTTTTTTTGGTTTGTGTTTTTGATCTTTCACCTTTTTCTCCACCTTTTTTTGCGCCGTCTTAATCGTCTCCAAATATGCCTCTTCAACCGGTGAAAGGGTCTTTTCCTGATACTTGAGGTACTCGTGCTCGGCTTTTTTAATCGCTTTTTCGTGACTCACTTTACCAGCATCTTTAAGCACGCCTTTGCCGTACATTCCTGCAAACTTATCCAATTCCGCCACCCAATCTTTCATGTGCATCGGTGTGCGTTCTTGGGCTTTAATTTCAGCAAGGTCAAAAAAGGCGGACACCAAACGATTCAACCGAAAGAGTTCGTCTTCGGTAAGGTAATTTTTGGCAGTGGAAATCTCTTGCCTTGATGGCATAGCTCCAGCAAAAGTTGTGAGCCCCATAAAATCTATCTCTGCGTCTGCGCGTACAAAAATGAGCTCGGCGGCTGTTTGACGGTTAGTGGCGTAGTGTAATTTGTTTTGTACTGTTTTGAAAAACGTGACCGATGCTTGATTTTTCGGATCGTAATCAACGCTTGTGGCGTACAGATCAAGCACTTGGCGATAGAGCGCTTTTTCACTACTGCGAATGTCACGAATGCGATCAAGAAGCTCGCGCCAATATGTGCCACCGCCGGACTCTTTGAGTCGAGCGTCGTCCATAGTAAAACCTTTGACGATATACTCGCGCAAGCGTGCGGTCGCCCATTGGCGAAATTGGGTGCCGCGGACAGATGTAACCCTGTAACCAACCGAAATAATAACATCAAGATTATAGTGATTTACCGTGTATTCTTTGCCGTCAGTCCCAGTTCGTCGGAATTCCCGACAAACTGATTCTTCATTCAATTCGCGTTCTTTAAACGCATTCAAAATATGCTCAGCAACCGTTGAACGTCCTTTTTCAAACAACTCCGCCATCTGGTCTTGCGTCAGCCAGACAGTTTCGCCGTCCATTTTTACCTCCACCTTGGTTTTACCGTCAGCGGTTTGGTAGAGAATAATTTGTGAGTTGTTTTGGCTCATAAGATTAAATACTACTTCCTTAACCACCTCTTTATAAAATCTCCAAAGTCATAATCACTAGTAATCAAGGTTGTGCTATCGCCAGTGGCATCTTTCATCGAAACTTCTTTTGTCGATTTATCAATGAAAAATTTATTTCCATTCTCATCTTCTAATGTTATTGTATTGCTAGTTTCACTTACTTCAACTGACTCCGAAGATCCTAAACTTTTTGGAGCGAGATAACGCATTTTGATAATTTCCTCCAGCGAAAAATACTGACGCGAATTCTCGTTAAATTTATTGAGCGGTTTAATAACGTAATACTGTCGCAAATCTCTTGGCTGATCTGCTATATTATCGAATTTAACAAAACCTCTGACTTCGCCAGACAAGCCACTTTGCGATGCAGTTAAAGTATTTATCAGCTCAATATCGGGTATAGCTTGGTACTGATAAAGTAGCGTGTACTTATAATCCTGTTTTTGACCGAATAGAACACCGATAATTACTAGTAGAACAATAATTATCAGGATTGAAAACTTTCGTCTTAAAATTGCGTTTTTGATGTTTTCTTTGCTCATATTTTTGAGATTTTGTGGATTGTAATGCTTTGTTAAAAGTATATCACTTCTACGATGTTTTACACGAACCATTTTGACTAAAAATTAGCTTCAGCTTGAACCATTAACCAACAGGTTATTTGTCTCTAATGTAAACCACTTTCATAAAAACACTTTTACCAATAAGTCAAATGGTTTCCCCTAGGTTCGAACCGTATGCACATCCACAAAACCGCCAACTCATACAGTAAATAAGCCATTCCGCACAAATTAAAAATCCCTCCGTTTTGGAGAGATGTTTAATGGTGGACCGTAACGGGATCGAACCGTTGACCTCTTCCATGCCATGGAAGCGCTCTACCAGCTGAGCTAACGGCCCATAATATTTGATGCGTCCTCTATAGGACCCCCCTCTAACTCCCCCTTCGTAAGGGGGAGAATGTGTAAGAGGATGACTGAAATCCTATGCTCCGTCAATACGAATCCCTGGTTTTCACCGCAAGCTCTATTCGATCACGCATCGTCCCACTTTCTCGATCTCGTTGTTTCAATATTGCGTGTAGTCGCCTCAATTCTTTTACCTCGTCTATCGCGTCCCTCCCGATTTCCGGAGATTCGCGCCAACGCTCAACCTCGCGATTCGCGTGGCGGATAGCTTGGATCAGCTGCTCTACCGAAACCTCTTGCAGTTGAGCTTCGTGCGGATCGAAAACGTGCGGTTCTTCGGATACCGTCTTGCACTCCATCCGTTCGAATGTTTTCGCGAAAGGAGATGATTCGAGCGGGATAACCTTCAACGGCTTTTCTTCTCGGACTGATAATTCCGAACGAAGAATTTCCGCGCGAACTTTCGGATGATCCGCGTGCCACGGCCCCGCTTCGCTTTCGCGCGTTCGCCATTCTCCCAATTCTCGTTCTATTTCAGCCGCTCCTCGCATTGATGCGTCCAACCGACGAAGCGTACGCCGCAATGCGTCGTGAACGTCTCGTAGCGAACGAATTTCTCTGTGCAGATCGTTTGGCTTCATCGTTTTTAATCGAATTGCCGTATTCTCCAAAGTCCGTTCGTAATCTTGATAAACGCGTTCAAACTCATCCGCTAAATCACGATGTCCTTGCTGAAGAGCGGCGAGTGCTCGCTCAGGATTTTCCAAGCAAAGACGCTCAAAATGAATCGGATCAAACGAAACGGAATGCGGCGGTTCCGAATGGAACCACCGCCGTATCCGATTGAGCCACTGAACTGACATAGCTTTTATAGGTAGCCCTTCTGCTCCTAAGGCGCATCCGCCTTTGGCGGAGACAAGCTCAGGGACTATTTTTGTTATCCTTATCTGACTTTACAGACTTTATGGACTTTATAGACTTTATGGACTCATTACGGCTTTTTAACTTCATTCTGTTCCTTCGGTCCGCTGATCGTTTCTTTCACCGGTTCAGGCAGCGGAGTCGTTACTGGCTTCATTTTCGAGTCACGTTGTTGAATCAAGAACGTCAAACGATCCTGGACCGATTGATTCCCCACGTTGTTATCCGCAACTTTTTGCACTTGTGCGATAGCATCGTCGTACCGACCCTGTTCTTCGTATACCGTAGAAAGATACCACCTGGCGTTGTCGTAGTTAGGTTCGATCGCGACTATCTGCTCAAACAAATTCAGCGACTTATCTTTCTCGTTGTTTCTATAGTATAGAATGGCGAGTTGAAACGCTATGCCAACGTTCTTATTATCAGTCTGCAAAACCTGCTCCAATTTCACTATCGCGTCCTGAAGTCTTCCCTGTCGCTCGTAAACCAATCCGAGGTTGTAATGAGCGAGCGCGTAATCCGGCTTGATCTGTATGGATTGATTCAACGCTTCAGCCGCTTTATCAAGTTCGAGTTTTATATTTTGCTGCGCCTCTTTTCTCTTAGCCTCTTCCGGAGATTGAAGCTGCTGTTGATACGCGTCAGATCGCAAAATTCGCAATTTACCGATCTCGTTGATAAACGTCGGGTTGTTCGGTTCAAGAGTTATCGCTTTCTCAAAAAATCTTATCGCCTCTTCATCGGCTCCACGTGTAAATGACGAGATAGACTGAAATACAAGTGCGCTGTTAGACCAGTTATCTACGTTAGCAGGTGAAACCTCTGTTGCGCGTTTCGCCATGGCTATAGATGACGAAATGGAAACATTAACCTTATTCGTCCGATCCGCATCAGGCGAGAGCTGAAACTCTTCATTCGCTCTAATCAAATACGCTTGAGACAAATTCCTATAGTACACATCGTTCCACCGATTCAAAGCGACGGATTTATTAAGCGCGTCGATCGAGCCCTGAATCTTGTTGCCGGAGCGGTACGATTCAACAGCGTACGCATATCTCGCATCCGCAATCAGTCTCTGTGTCGAAAGCCAAACTATGGTGACCGCGGTAACGCACAGAAACAGGAAAATCAGAGATAATACGGCCGAATTCGCAACGGATTTCTTTGCATCCCATGTGATTGAACCTGATGCGACAAGCGAGGAAAGTAAAGCCAGAAAGAACCAAAATGCGAAATGGTGGGAGAAATTATAGTTGTAGAAAAACGCAATGAACACGGTCGTTATCCAAGCGGTAAACACAGTCAGATACGCCTGCCAAAGATCGTCGTCTCGTTCGCGTAGGAGATGCGACGCGCTTTTCACTACGCCTGAGATTACCAAGATAAGCCATAGCACCATCCCTACAATTCCGATCGTCGGCAACAACGTCAACACCGTTGATATACTCCGCTCGAAACGAACCGTCCAAAATTGCGAAAGGTTTACTTCGACCGAACGAAACTTCGAATAATTAAAAATCCACGTTCCGGGACCGGAACCGAAAAGCGGTTTTTCCTGAACTACTTTTTTCGCGATTTCCCACGAAGCCGCGGTGGAAGGAGAAACTTCGGCGGGCAATTTTAGATCAATCGGGGTTCGAAATAACAGCAATACGACGGAAAGCGCGACCAAAACCGACGGAACTACCAACTTCAGAGATCGCTCGATGCGACGCGTCCGTAATATTGGAATAACCACGAGAAGAACCGTGCCAAACAATACCGCCGCCCAAACCACCCAAAAATCCACAACGACCGCCACGGCGACCGAGACCGCCAAAGCCGCCCATACGAGCGCTTTCGCCCAGGCGTTCGGTTTGCCTTTCTTTCCTAATATACACGTCTTATCCTTACACCCTAAAACCGTGAGCGATGCGGAAAGGATGAGTGGAAGAACCATGTAGACTCCGAGCGCGTTTATCGTTCCAACGGTGTTGAAAGTATTCGCCTTCGAGAACGCCCCCATCCAGCCGAACGGATAAATACCGAGAACTTGCAGTAGACCGAAAATACCTACCAATACGGACGAGGCGAGAAACGCGAGAATCATGTCGTACAATTTCGTGGTCCCCTTCACGGTATTCACGACTATCGTATAGAACAAAACAAACGCGGCGATGGTGATGAAAGACCATTGCATTTGCCCAATATTTCCAACGAACGACAAGTACCGATCGAGAGAAAAAGCCGTAGTCACGAGATAGCCGACGAAGAAAACCGCGACCACGAGATGAAGCCATGACCGACTTAATGAGAATTGTCGCAGACATACCGCTTGACCGATCCACGCGAGTGACGCGACTCCGGTCAATATAAGGAATAACGTTTGCTTATTCAGCTCCAGAATATCCAGAGTGAACGGGAGAAAGAAAAGAGGGACGAGGATTATTGCCGCGTACAGGCAACAATCGACGACTATTCCGAGCAAGCGAGCCAGTTTAGGATTCGGCTCGAGCTCATTATGAACTTTGCGTTCTTCGGCGTCGTGTCTTGAAATCATATATACAAAAAATAATAATTCCTGTCTTTGCCAGCAGTATACCACAACAAAAAAAGCTCCGTCTTGCGAGTGCATGACGGAGCGGGACGAGGAAACGAGCGAGAGTGGAGCACCCTCACTCGCTGGGGATGTGGAAGGACTGCCCCAAGTCTTCTGCAGGGAAGACGTTCCCCGACGAGAGCGGTTTCCCGTTCTCCACGATCACACCAGTGATCTCGTCGACGTGGAAGTCGATCCGGTATTCGTGACCGGCGAATTCCGTGTCGCCCGGCTTGTTCCACGCCAGAGCCGACCTGTACGTCATCTGGAGCGTCTCCCCTTTTGCGATCACGAACGAATCCGTGAGCACAATGTTCGCGAACTTCGCGCCGTTCGGCGCATCGATCTCCAGGGGCCCGGCGTAGACGAATCCGTCCACCACGTCCATGATCAGATTGGACGTGAAGAAGCTCTCCCCGTCCATCCCCTTCACCATCCCACTCCCGTCCGTGGAGTAGATCGTGTACGGGAGCGAGTCCACCCGCACCGAGTGGTTCGGCGCGAAGAGGTCGAACTCCAACAGGTGCTCGGTGGCGGCCGTGAGGTCGCCGTCGATCGGATGCTGGGTCACGACCAGCTCGATGGTCTCGACCGGGGGCTCGGTGACGGTGACCGTCTCGGTCGTCGACTCGGTCGTGGTCGACGCGGTCTCGGTCGAAGTCGTGGACGGTGACGCGGTCGTCAACCCGTCGTTCTGGAGAGAACCGGAGTTCTCACCGAGGGTTACGCTTCCGTTGCACCCGATTCCGACGAGGCAAGAAAGCGCTGCACAGAGAGCGATGAGAGTCTTGTTCACGGTTTTGCCCTCCTTAATGGGCTTGCCCTTGTCGGGCTGGGTTATTCTGGGTTATTAAGAAAAGAACGATTGATTTAAGAGTACCATACTTATACCAGAAATACCCACAAATGTCAAGGGAGGATGACAGCTGTATTTTTCGCCGATTCTGATACAATGCTTTTATGAAAAATAACCCTCCGTCCAAAAAGGCTCGGCTAGACGATGCGTGGAAGAAATTCGAGACTCGGGTTCGAGACGTAAGATCCAAAACAAAAGACCTTTTGCGTGATATGGATGAGCGAAAAAAGACTTCGAGTATTGCTGAAATACGAAAGCGAATCTCCAAAACATGAAAAGGAAATCCCCTAAATCACTAACAAAAAACGCGGATGATAAATACGCTGCACTGGCATTGGTTTGGAAACGCTTTGGCATCCGAATTACAAAAATACATAACTCGTTGGATGGATATAAAAAACAATAGGATATGCAACCGAATATTCAATCTCCGGAGTCGAGACTCGGAAGCGTCGAAGAGATGATAAAAATGGGACGGATGCCGTTGCCGGACATAGCCGACATGATGTTGAAAGAAGGTCAGCGCCATGTCGCGGATGTCAAAGGATCATTAAACAATATCCGCGGCGATCTAAAAGGTCCGGACGAGGATGCGTTCTCCGACGATTTTTGGAACCTCGAAAAAAAATTGGACTCCGCGCATACGGACCTGCGAAAGGAGGTCGGTGAAATAATGGAAGGCGGGATTAGTCCGATCGACGTTGGGAGCATGTTGGAAGAGACGTTTCACAATGCGAAAGCTGAAACCGCTCACAAAGAGCAAACGACGGAAACGAATCCCCTGTTCGATCCTAACATTGGACCGCTTGAGATAGCGGATAGAATAGGAGCTATAATGAGTGAGATTATTGAAAATGACTGCGTAGCATTCGATACATTAGATCAGGTTGCCGATCTCGCGTCGCAAGATGAGCTGGTGCGTGAAAAGACCTCCAACGCGCTTATCGGACGGGTTGGAGAAAAATACGCCAAACGCATCCTATCCGACCGTGAATATAGAGAGACGCTAAACAAACTCCAAGAGACGCTCTCGCGTCGACTTGAAGGAAACGAAAGTCCGCAATTCTGCAAAGAAACTAACTTGGAAAACCTAGTCGTGATAAACGAGATACTCGGTGATCGCGCCGAATCAGTGACTAGAACTCTCGATCTACGATCATACGGTAGGGGTCTTGATACTAGTCTTAAACTCACAAAGACTAAGGACGGGAAGTTTTCGGATCTTATAAAAGTTTTCGGCACAACATTCGACGACGAAGGTAATCTTGTCGATGCCCAGATCGAAGTTGGATTCGCGTTTGACGGCGTTGGACCGGACGGCGAGCCGAATAACGAAGACGCGCGGATACATCGCTTGTTCATGCGACAAACGAAAAAAATGCCGGACGGAAACCAAAAGTCGGAACTCATCGTCCGACACGAAATCTTCGACCTTCCAAATTCAATCAAAGGCGGAGGTCTAGCGGCAGAGGTGACGCGCTCGTCACTCGCGGAATACGACGAGCTCGGAGTTGACGCGATCACTCTCAGCGCGAATATCGACGTCGGAGGGTATGCATGGGCAAGCTACGGATACGGATGGGATACAGAAAAATATAAACTCAAAAAAACGTCTGGAGAATGGTTGAAGGCTGACATCGAGACTATTGCCGCAGGTATTCAGACGTTCATCGACACATTGGATGATGTTGAGGGAACTATTTCGGAGACTGAAAAACAAAGCATTATCGACGACCTGGAAAAAATCGACCGTAACCCACTCGCATGTACACCACAATTCTTGGCAGGAATCGGCAAAAAAGGGCCATTTCTTCAACAGGGCGAGTCAGGAAAATGGTACACAGGCGAAGCATTTCAACAGGCACTCAAGGATGGTCGTGAACATGAGGAAAGCAAAAAATACAAAGGTTCGATGCATGCAGGAAAATTCGGAATGCTTAAGAGCCACTGGCAAGGTCGCATCGACCTAAAACCAGACGGGCCTCAGGGAGGGAAAAATCGAAAACTGCTCGAAGAGAAAATTTCTCGCTCAACAAAATAATAAAAAAATATGAAAGAAAAACCTACGGACGAAAAGGCGATGGAAGGACGACTCATCAAAGACGGCGTGGATCTCGGCGACAAACACTTCCACGAAGTGGGATGGGGAACAACGCCTGATAAGGCGCACGAAGATCTCGAACGAATGGCTGGCGCAGAAGTGGAACTCGCGGAGCAACAGGCCGAAGCATTCGCGCAGAAAGACAAAGAAATCGGAATCAGCGCATATAAAGGGCTCGTGGAGATATACAAGAACCATCCGAACGTTGAAAAGTGGAAAAAACGAATCGAGGAGCTGAAACGCGACTGATATATTGAAACGATTATTTTGATGAGATTGCCACGCGCTTTAGGTATATGCGCTCGCAATGACGATGTAACAAAAAACGCCGCGCGTTCTCTTGTGAAAGCGGGCGTTTGCGTTATGAAAGAATGATCGGCAAGACCATTGCGGCAGGCGTGCGAACCTTGATGTGCGCTTGGATGGATGAGTCGTCCGGATTGACATCGATTACGAGCGCGCCGTTTTGATGCGCGCCGGAAACGAACGCTGCGGCCGGCATGACCACGCCGCTCGTACCGATGACAAGAACCGCGATAGCAGACTGCGCGGCCTCAATGGAACGCGTGAGCGCGTCGGTAGGAATCGGCTCATCGAACCATACGATCGCAGGACGCTCGAGCGCCCAACAGCACGGCGACGTCGGCAATGAGTCGTATGACAGCGAGCGCTCCTCGCGTTCCGCGCCGCACTCTGTGCAACGATTTCTCCAGAGCGATCCGTGGAGACGGATCACGTCAGGATGTCCGGCGCGCTCATGGAGCCCGTCAACATTTTGCGTGACGAGCGTCACTCCGTCGCGATCTTGCGCCCACTTCGCGATGGCGTGATGTGCCGCGTTCGGTTCGCACGCCGCGACAGTCTTCCGTCGTTCGCAATACCATTCCCAGACGAGCTTGGGATCGGCGGCGAACGCCTCGGGTTTCGCGAGTTCCGTAAAATGGCGATTCCGCCAATAACCTCCTGCTCCGCGAAACGTGGGTACGCCGCTCTCCGCGCTGATGCCCGCACCGGTTATCACGAGCACGCATCTCGAGTTCTTCATCGCGGCACGGGTCAGCATTATCGAGTCGACCAATGTGTCATCCGTGGACTGTGATTCTTCGACCATGGCTTGCCTTTCAATTACAAGTTCTCAAATGAGCGATGAATGACAATCGCAGAAATCCGTACTTCTGTCAAGTGTAAATGCCTTGCGAAAAAGACAAAAAAATGGTAATAATTGCTGCATATGAGCATTGAAAACAACGTCGCCATGAATGCCGCTTCGTCGCCTAGAAAAACGAGGGATTTGCCAATACCGGCCTGGAAAAAAGAAAAGCACGGATCCGGTGTTAGATTGAAGCGGGTCGAAAAAATAGAGGAGGGTCCGAGATTCGTAACCGGCTCTGCGACCGAAACGTCATCCAAACACCTTGTAAATGAAGACCACTTCGAGATCGACAAGAGACGAGGTATTTTTGCCGTAGCAGACGGCATGGGCAGCGTTCCTGCCGGAGATGTCGCTTCGCATGAAGCGATCGGTCAACTTGAAATAGATAAAATCGACGGAGCTCTCGCGAACGCAAAAACTGTCAAAGACGTAAAAACAGCAGAACTCATCAAGAGCGTTTTTGACAGCTCGAAAGACGCGACTTTACGACAAAATGACGTCGAAGATGCGGTTAGCGCAATTCTCTTGCGTATGAATGACGAGATTGAAGAACTCGGAAAAACAAACGAGGATGTACGAACAATGGCGAAAGAAAAGACCAAAAAACTACTCGCTCTAAGAAAAATTATTTTTGATCAAAACAATTCTGAACATCAAAAATTAATGCAGGATGCAATTCAGACAATTGGCTGCACGATGTCATTAATGAAAACGTGGCAAAATGAGAAAAGCGAACACATGATAACCGTTGGAAACATCGGCGACTCACGAATATACCGACTCAGAAATGGAGCGCTAGAACGACTAACTCGTGATGATTCGCATGTGCAGATATTGCTTGATGCCGGCATCGTAAAAAACGATCAAGATGTAAAGGAAAAAATCGACATAACAAGCGTCATCGCGTTTACAAATAAACATCCTGAACTAAAAAATCTTTTTCAGGATATCAGAGAAAATCCAAACGATACTGTCGCGCTTGGCGAAATACGACACAAACTATCACAAGCAGCCGGTTTGAAAACATTGTTAAAAAATAAATTTGGAATCGACTTCAAGCCGTTCGTTCGAAGTTATGACATGGAAGACGGGGATGCTTTCGTCGTAGTTTCGGACGGAATTTCAGACAACCTTTACGACGAAGAAATCCGAAGTATCGTTGCGACTCATTTTGAAAACCCACAACAGATAGCCGAAGAACTGCAACGCGTTGCATCGAAGCGCTCAAAAGAAAGTAACAAGAAAAATGCTCGCGCCAAGCCGGATGACATGACTGCGGTGGCGGCTGTATTTCTAGGAGAATAAAAAAATCCCGCCGGCGAGATGTCAGCGGGGTCTATGTGTCGGCGGCGTCTTCCGCGTCCCTCATTGGGATCGGACGCGCGAGAAATGCGGCCGTACTTGATGCGTTGGGAAACTCGCGAGAGGAACCCCCTCGGATGAGCTTCACGCTCTTGATGTGGAAAAGCGCCGCGTCTCTGTCCTTCCTGACGCCGAACACTTCAGTCGCGTCGTTTCTACTACTGAGCCGCGCTCTGACGTGCGGGGCTTCGAACTGGGTCCATTCCGGGATGAATCGGATCGAGCACGGTTTCTCGTCGTGCACGAGCTCGATAGCGAGCGTCTTCAACCAGTACGGCGGGAGACTTTTCGCCACGAAGAGCGTGAGCGTGAGCGTGAAGACTCGACGACTGCGGTCATACCCGACGCGCACTGTGTTGACCAAGTCGAATCGCTTCGCATCCGAGCCGTCGAAAATGTTTCGTATTGTCGTATAACCTCCTATGGTGAAGAAAAAAGGAACGTTAAAGTCTACTTAACCTATTTTCCATCCTTTGTCAAGAAACCTATCTTGAAAAAAGTTTGAAATACCTGTAGCGTGCCCCAAGGAAAGCAAGGGAGGCATTGCCGAGAAATAAACACGCGCAGGTGGGTCGGACCATGTGTCCGACGGCGTAAAAAACACGCCATGGCCACCGCCTGCTACAGTTTTTTGACCGAGGCCCTGCCGAGAAGTAAATATGCGCAGGTGGTGGAACTGGTATACACGCCAGCCTTAGGAGCTGGTTCCCGAAAGGGATTGAGGGTTCGAGTCCCTCTCTGCGCACCATTATCAAAAAAGTACCGATCGGTACTTTTTAGATAATCGCTCGTATTAAAACCGAATAAAAAAAACGCTCCTACCGAGCTTGGTAAAAGCGCTGAAACGAGTGACCGCGCGCCCTTCTAGTTGACGAGACTTTTCCGACCGCCGTTTGCACGGAGCCGATGTGCTTGGTCTATCTTCTTTCCAATTCTTGAGACGTCGGCGTCAATCTGTGAGACAGCGCTACCTATCTTAGATGCACTGACGTCTATCTCTGAAACGAGACCTCGTAACTCCCCCACCAAAACCAGGAGGGCGTCAACGATCTCCTTCGCTCTGCCGAGCTTGCCCGCTCCGTCTTCGGCCAACGCCGGTTGACCACTCTTTTTCTTTTCGAACGGAGGCCTGGTGATCCCGAACGCCGCGAGCGCGTTCTTGATTTTGCCGGTATTGATTGACGTCGATATCAACCTAACTCCTTCAGGCAAATTCTTTTTGACGCGCTCAATCATCTTGTGAGCGATGAAACGCGTGTGGATTATCACCTCAACGCGTTCTGGGATCGAGTCCTTTCTCCACGCTGCCGGATCCGTGTTGAACCAGATCACGACGCGAGGATGGTTCTTCACCCACTCAGGAAAGTTGCTGCTCCGCCCTCCTAGGATCAACACCTTTCCGTTGGCACTGATTTGGCGAAGGCTACTTGGTGGCGGTTCGTGTACCATGAAACCCTTTCTTGGTTTTGAAAAAACAGCTCCGTAACGACTTACTACCTTTAAAAATAAGTAATGTCAAGATCCAACCCATGAGGTATGATGCTCGAACTATGTTACGAAACCTATCTCGCGCGACTTGCGCTATACTTCTATCCGTATTTTTCATGCCTCTCTCGGCATCAGCCGCCGTCCAAAACGGCACGCTTATCAAAGGCAAAACAAGCAACGCCGTCTACTACGTAGAAGCCGGTAAGCGATACGCGTTCCCGAATGAGCAGGTATTCCTAAGCTGGTATCAGGATTTTTCATCAGTGACGACCGTTTCGGATGCGGATCTCGCATCATACACTCTTACAGGAAACGTCCGCTTTCGCCCTGGTGCGCTACTCGTAAAAATCACGACCGATCCTAAAGTCTATGCTGTCTCGCGCTATGGAGTACTGCGCTGGGTCATGAGCGAACAAGCGGCCGCGGATCTATACGGCTCGAATTGGAGTTCCATAGTTCGCGACGTTTCGGACACGCTATTCATCAATTACTTACGCGGATCCGATGTCGGGCAGTCGGTTGACTACAATAGAAACGAAGAGCAGAGCGTAACTAAAATAACCGATGATATTCGGCCGATCGGATACGTACCTCCGGTTGCGCAAACAAGCATTCCGACGGAAGCCGCAAAAAAAATCGCTACACTCTCCGTAGTAGCGAGCACTTCACAGGCGACGCTAAATCAAATGGTGGATGTTTTTGCCAAGGTTGAAAATTCCTCTCTTCCATTGGCTAAAATCGAACTTTACGCGGACAACGAAACAATGCCTTTCGCCACGTGCCTTGCGGCAACCGACTGCCATGGCGTTTACACTGTGATTCAATCGCCACTAACGATTTATTTTTCCGCGCGCGGAACGGATGCGAATGGCGCCGCTGTCACGACACCTCTATCGGCAAGATCTCCTCTGTCCGTACAGCAGACATCCTCCGATATACAAATCTCGATCAGCCCACAAATATCCGGCGCAGGCACTCGCGTCAGCTTCACTTCGGATGCGCATAAATTCAGCGGCATTAATAACCACAAAGTTTATGCGGCAATACCAGGTGAACCAAATCCCGTGCTCCTGAAAGACTGCGGAGCGGAATCGAACTGTGCGGCCTCTCTTCCGTTCTATCGCACGACGCAACTCTTTTCCAAAATCACAACAGGAGGACAAACCTCGCAATCGGCATCCGTAACATTATCGATTACTGGCAATGGAATTCCAAAACCGACGCTTACGTTACTTAGCAAGCCATCGCCAAATCAAGCCGTGATAAAAATAGACGCGCCGACCGGTGAGACGATAGGATTCACGACACTCGTCGCTGGCGTAACCGAAGGGAACACCGCTGTAGCGCTCTGCGATCAATCTACATGCGAAGTAACAATTCAATTTTCCACCCCGCAACAATACACATCCTTCACCGACGTCGGAGGAAAACTGGAATCATCAAACACGTTGAACCTGGAACCGTAATCATCAAAAAATATCCAACCAACAAAAATGGTCCGTCCGGACCATTTTTGTTGTATGCAGAAACATTAAGACTGGTAAATATCGTGTTTGCCTATGGAATAGAAAACGATGTCGCCGTTCGCCATACGCTTAAAAATAATACGAACTTTCATAGTCACGGATATGGACCACGATCCAATAAGGTTACCTTTTAGACCATGCAGGCGAAGCGATGGATGAAGTGGATCCTGACGAAACAACGCCTCGGTTTTGATCGCTCTATTCTTAATCTCATCCGGCAATTTTCGAAATTCCGAAACAAACTTCGGATGATAAAAGATGGCTTTAACCACCATATCAATGCATTAAATCCGCCAAAGATTTTGCGCGAATCAGTTTTCCGTCTTTATATAGCTTGTCGACATCTGCGGCACGCCCAACTAGCTCGTGCTCGCTTATCAAATCAACGTCATCCTGCGCTAAAAGATATCTTAGATACTCGCTAGTGTTTCTAAATCCGCGTACTCGAGCAAGTTTACGAGTTTTCGTCGCTTCCACGGACGTAGCGTTAAATGAAATAGTCGTATGCATATACTCGCATTATATTTTTAATGCACAGTAGCGTCAAGACTCGGACTCTTAACCCCTGTCTTTGCTAAAAATAATTCAGCGGCTTTCCGGTCGACTTTCCAAGACCCGTCTTCTTCGCAAATGTGTCAAAAAAACGGGTTGCTTGCCAAGCCGCTCTGAACATTACTCTTGCTCTGCGGGGTTCGCGAGACGAATGGCATCAGGATGCTTCACCCAGACATCTAGGATAATGCTTGGTGGAGCGATGACCCGCAGGCTACAAACAAAAAGGAGCATTTCTTTACCGCATCTTCCACTCTTTGCGGAAAATCGACCAAGTAGCCCCCCGAATGAACGAGAGCGGAATAGACCACACTCGCAATTGAAGGAAGTTGTGGAATTATGTTGAATCTGGAACAGTAATAATTATTGGTTTCTAACTTTGCCATCTTCAATAATTCTTCCTTAATTCAAGAAGTGGCACACCAATAATGCTCTGTAACTTTTCCAGTATAGTATGGAGATAGGGTATCGTCGGCGATAATACTTGTATATTTTCTTTGTTTTAATTCATCCAGAATCGAATCCCGTGATCCACCTTCTATCCATTGTAAATGGACTTCGAGCAAAATAACCGTGGGGCTATGAACGATTGACTTGATAACCTTATATTCTGCTCCTTCTATATCCAATTTTACCAACCCGGGCGTTCCAGTTTTATTGACGAGGTCTTCAAACGATACAGTCTCAATTGTCATTCCTTTGTCGCTCAACCTTCCTGCGGTGCCTCCCTCCGTGACAGAAAAGGTATGAGAACCTGTTGAATCGTAAAGAGCTTTCTCAATAACGAACGCATTGTCAAGATTGTTTAACTCAATATTCGCCTTAACGTGTTTCACAGCTTCTTCGTCTACGTCAAGAATATAGACTTTGGCGCTTGGGTTAGCTTTAGCTGCCAATAGCCCGTAGATACCATTATAAGCACCTGCGTCCCAAATTACTGGTTGTTTTTTAGACTCGATTACCCATCTCTCCCATAGATTGGCTTCACATTGAAGATTAGAACATTGTTTGGCGATAAAATGATGGTATGGATGAGTAAAGCCCAATAGCACCGTTACACCGCCGATTGTGACGCTATATGACTTAATACCTAATATTTTCGCCCAATAATACAACAGATACACCCGTGCCCTCTTCGGGTAATAAACGCTCGCCCACTTCCAATCAAGGTTTCTCAACGTATTTATTTTTTTTAAAATGCTCATAAAAGTTTAAATATAGTTAATCTTAATTCCTTTCCTATACTCAACTCTACAATCACTATTACAGTATACCTGAAAAACGATCTCTTTTACTTTTTTACAGAGCAACCGATACCTTACTCCAATTTTTATAATTCATGCTCTCTCCACGTACTCCCCCGTATCCGTATTCACCACGATCTCCTCGCCTTCTTTCAAAAAGATAGGAACATTCACGATAAAACCGACGTCGGTTTTCGCTTCTTTGGTTACGTTGCCGCTCGCTGTGTCGCCTTTAACAGCCGGCATCGTCTCCACGATTTTGAAATTCATTTTCTTTGGAAGTTGCAACGCGATCGGACGTCCTTCGTACATGGTTAGTGTAAGCTCAAGACCGTCGCGAACGTATTTCCCCTGTTCGCCGACATCTTCATCCGACATCGTAAACTGTTCGTATGACGCAGTATCCATAAACGTATAACCGGTGCCGTCGTGGTAAAGATATTGCATGTTGCGATACTCGACTTCGACGATGGTAATTGTTTCCGAAACTTTGTACGTCTGTTCAAGTGTCTTTCCGGATTTCAAATTCTTGATGCGCGTGCGCACGAATGCCGCTCCTTTGCCAGGATTGATATGCTGAAACTCGGTCACCACCCACGGATCGCCGTTCTGGAGAATGACCACGCCTTTCTTTATGTCGTTTGGAGATGCCATGGTGGGGAGGTAAGTAGAGGAGTAGAGGAGTAGCTACTTCCCTACTTCCCTGTTAATGACGAGAGTTTGCTGGAAAAATGGAATTGCGTCAACTCTCAGATTCTTTCCTGTTCAACAATTTCGTCTCCCGTCATTGCGAGGAGTAGCAACGACGCGGCAATCTAATAAGAGTAATATCTCCTCTGATTAGATTGCCACGCCCCTGCTGGGGCTCGCAATGACGGAGGGATTAGATTGCCACGCCTTTTAGTATATTGGCTACGCAATGACAGAAAGATTCTTAATAACAAACGCCCGACCCTTTGAGTTGAGGGGGCCGGGCTTTCGACGTGTGGTGGGTGAGGCTATTGCGGCCTTCCCTTTTTCAGACGAGACTGCATCTCGATCTTCAGGTGGTAGACTTGCAGGCCGACCCAGAGGGCCTTCTCGAGCACCCAGAGGACGATGCTTCCAACCGTGAAGATCCCAAAGATCGTAACAACAATCTGTAGCACTCTTCTCTCCTTGTTGAACGTTGAATACACTCTCAATATAGCATAAAAAAACGATCTTGTCAAGTCTACTAATCAAAAACCGTATTCTAAATATCAATGCACCGCCAATTTTATGTCATTCCGACCGAGGAGGCACTGCGACGAGGGAGGAATCCCTTTAAGCGCAGCATTAAGGGATTCCTCCGCTTCGGTCGGAATGACAATGTAAGGAAGGTGGTGCATTGCTAACTTGAATAAATCAAAAACCCGGTTGGAGTTCCGGGTTGTGGTTTCAGGACTCGACCCAGGGTCGATTCCCGGCCGGAGCCATAAAGAGAAAAAGGCAATTGTCAGCCCAATACGGGTAACCGAGGGCTTGGCCGAACGTGGCGTTGCCATCGTGATTTTTGACGTACGAAGCGCCGGATTTGCGCTGCACGAGCGCGTCCAACGCTACGATCGGCCGATCGTCTTCGAAAAACGCGCCGAGTTTTCGATCAAATTCGCGGAGCTCCTCTTCTCCGGCGCAAATCGACTCTTGTGCGCGATGCGCTCCGGCGCACGCTTCACCGGTTGAGATCCTGCGACCGTATTCCACCACCCACACCTCCCAGACGCCAGATCCTGTCCGCATGATTCCGTTTATGAGAATGTTCGATTGTTGCATGAGACACCCATAACCCCCCCACTAACTCCCCGTTAAAAACCTCTCCCTCGCTGAAAACGGCACGACGTCGTTGATCGACTTTGCGCCGGTGAGTAGCATCACGAAACGATCGACGCCGAACGCGATACCAACGGCATTATCCATCTTCGGCAATGCTTCGAGAAATTTTTCGTCGATCGGCCAAATCTTTTTTCCATGAGCTTGTCGCAACGCTTGTTCCTCTTCAAATCGTTTTCTCTGTTCATCCGCATCCGCAAGCTCCGCGAATCCGTTCGCGAGTTCCAAGCCACCGATGTAGAGTTCGACGCGATCGGCGTAGCGAGGATCATTCGCGGATCGACGCGCGAGCGCTGCCATGGAGGCAGGATAGCGGTGGAGAAAAGTCGGCTGTTCGGCTCCGAGCTTTGGTTCTATGTGAGATAGAAATATCTTGAAAAAAACATCGTCCCACGAATCATTGTCATCAACCGTTTGATCCAGAGAGATCGCGAGTTTTTTCATTCCTTCAAGATCATCTAAAAGAGGTGTCAGCTCCACGTTCAAATATTCGCGAAACGCCTGTTCGACTGTGATACGGCGCCAGCTTCTTGTTAGCGACGAGGGAGAAATACGAAACTCTCTAGCGACCGACATGACCATATCTTCCGTATCATCCATGAGATCGGAAAGTGTCGCGCCTTTTCTATACCACTCAAGCATCAAAAATTCCGGATCGTGCGTCCCGTCCCACGGTTCGTTGTTGCGAAAGCATGGTCCGAGGTCGTATATCTTTTCCATCCCCTCGGCGAGTAGACGCTTCATGGCGTATTCGGGCGACGTTATCAACGCCACTGGATGTTGCGTGTTGCGTGTTGCGTGTTGCGTAACTTCCGTCCAAAACGGTTCCAAGTGTGGCTCCTGTCCTGGCAATCCTACGAGTCGTGGCGTATGCATCTCCGCATATCCGCGTTCGTCAAACCAAGCTCGAATGAGCTTGATGATATGGGAGCGGGAGCGAAGGTTTTGGATATTCATAACAAAAAAGAGAAGTAGTGAGTAGTGTAGTAGAAAAGTAGCTAGCTACTCCGCTACTTTCCTACTGCTCTACTCCTCTCTTATTACACTACGTATGGCAGGAGTCCCATGAACCTTGCGCGCTTGATTGCCTGCGCGAGTTTGCGTTGGTGCCACATGCATACGCCGGAACGTTTTCGCGCCACGATCTTTCCAAACGAAGAAAGATAGCGCTTCAACATGTTCGTATCCTTGTAGTTGATAGAAGATGCGTTCGCGAGACAAAACATGCACGGTCGATCTGTTTTTTTCTTGATAGGCATAAATTTTAAAACGGAATATCTTCTAACTTAATCTCCTGATCGCCTGTTCCTTTGTCGACTTGTTGAGGAATCGGTGAGAGAGTCGGCTCCGCCGGCTGTTGCGAGGTCGCAGCTGCACCGGCCTGACCCGCTGGCGCCCGATCCAGCATGATCATGTTCTCCGCTATGATCTCTGTGCGATTTCTTTTTGTTCCATCCTGCGCTTCCCAGTCGCGAGTCTGCAAACGTCCTTCAATGTAAACCTTGCGACCTTTTCCGAGATACTGGCTGCAAATATCTGCTAGCTTCCCCCACGCTACGATATTGTGGTACTCAACTTTCTCTTGTTTCTGACCTGCGTTATCCGTCCATTGATGTGATGTTGCGACGGAAAAATTACTGACGCTCTGCCCGCTTGGCGTTGTGCGGAGTTCGGGATCTCGCGTGAGATTTCCGATTATCATTGCGCGATTAAGGTTCATATTTGTGATTATGAATTTTCCTCAAGAGCAGCTGCCAACTTTTTCTCCAACTCTTCGTCAGAAATCTTGGCGACCGGCGCTTCTTTTACCGTGGATGCTTCGACGCCTTCTTCAAGCACTGCGACACCGGACTTGATCTCATCCGTTTTCTTCGCCTGCTCGTCTGATGCCGGACGTTCGCGGCGTCGGCGTTGTTCGTCTTTCGCTTCGATGTTCACTTCCGTGAACTGAACCATATCGAACGTTTCTTCTCCGGCTTCGTCGGCGCGAAGAATCATGTGGCGTACGACGTCATTCGTAATGCGCAATCCCTCTTCAATCTTGGCTACGACTGACGGTTCGGATTCGAAACGAACCAAAACGTAATGGCCATATCTCGATTTCTTTATTGGATATGCGAAACGAAACTTACCGAGACGCTTGGTTGTCGTAAGCGTGGCGCCGTTTTTCTCAAGTAGCGCTCGCACGACGGCCTCCACGGTACCGACATCATCATCGGCAAACGTGGCGGAAACTATATACAGAAGCTCGTATTGCATGCATTTTTCATGGCTCGCCCCGAAAGCGTTCGGGGTCACTAGGATCCTGTGGAATCCGGCGATTGGACGGCTATGAAGTATTCGTATTAATGGCTTGAGACTATAGAAAAGTTAGAGTTTCGTCAAGGGGAATGGAAACGAATGTGCTTCTGTCATTCCGACAGAGGAGGTTTTGCGACGAGCGGAGGAATCCCTTGCATTGCGGCTTTAAGGGGTCCCTCCGCTTCGGTCGGGAAGACAAGAAAAAAAGAGATCCGTGTGGATCTCCTTGGAGTGAAAACGTGTGGAAACGGCGGTGGAATCGCCGAAGAGTGGTTGTGGAACGGCGGTTACGCCGAGGCCGAGATCTCGCGATCGAGTTCGACCATGAAATTGAGTAGTGGCTGCTGCCCTTCTAGGCGCGGCCTGTCCTGATCTTTGAACTTGCCGATCAGGTCGGCGCCGGGGACTGCCTGCACTTGCAAGAAATTCCAGAGGCGCATGTGCACCGGTAGCGATAGCGCAAACGGCTTACCCCCTCGTTCGTTAATCGCGAGACAAACGAACTGGAGCGCTGCGCTGAACATTGCTTCCAGAGGCGTTTTGCCCTCGTCCTTGAGACGGAGTACAGCCCTGAGCATGAGGTTCTCGTTCATCATGGCTTGCAGCGTCTCGTGGCTTTGGTCGGCGAGCAGATCAGCTTCCACGAGCTTGCCTCTTGCGACGCCCAACTCCTCACGGAGTCTATCGTTCTCGCGCCGCAAACCTGTGACGCGATCCTTCTCCGCTTTCGCGACGCTTTCGGCGGCTACGAGCTTCTGCTCGATATCGGCGACGAGTTGCGCTTTCGGAAGCCCCGTGTCGGTAAACCGCGTCTTGTGAGACTGGGGTTTCGTCGACTTGGCTGCCAGTCGCGAAACCGACTGGAGGTTGGACACGTTAGCCATGAGCTGCGGTCTCGGCGGAGGCGCTTCGCGAGCCGCTGTCTTCGCAAGCGAAGCGGCATCCTCTTTCGCCGCCAGCTCGCTCTCGAGCTCGTTCGATCGCATTTGGAGCGCGGAGATTTCCAAGTTGAGAGCCCTGGTCTCTCTTCCGGCAACTTCAAGATCCCCGCTCTGCTTCTTACAGCTTGCTCGAAGGATCTCGACTCGCGTCTTGAGTACGCGGTTCCTCTTAAGCTCGCCTCCGTACAACGCGCTCACGCCGCACAGCAGCGCGAACACGCACCAGAACACGAATCCGAATGGCTGGCTCTTCGGCGTGCCTGCGATCTGTTCGCGGAGCTTTTGATTCTCCGCTTGCAGATTCACGAGCTCGACCGACGGGGGTTCGACGAACAGCATATCGAGCGCCTTCGGCTTCTCGACCGGTGGCTCGACATTCTTCACCGGAGGCGAAGGAGGCAGAACCGGCACCACTCCGAGAGCCGTGAGCTTCTGCTGGAGGCAGGCCACGTTCTTCATGCAGCCGTCCTGCTTGTCCACGCGGTCCACCTTTTGCTGGACCGTCTCGACCACCTTCAACGGGACGACGATGATCGATCTGGCGACCAAGGCGATGTTCTGCTGACCTTTCTCGCAGCTGTTCCAGACACTCGTGTCCCCCTTCGTACGGAGGAACATGGGACCGTCCTGCGGCACCATGCACACGGCGATTGTCTTGTCGGGATTCGCTGCGTGAATGATTCTCCATGTCAGCTCTTCACCGTCCGGCTTGTCAACCGACCTGGTGGAGTTCGCGTACATGGCACTGAAGGCGCGCACTACGGTGTTGACGCCCAAGCCTTTCCCGACCTCGATCCTCGGGTAGCCCTCTTCCGTCTGACCACGACTCTCGAACTTGCGATCTTGCGCCTTTGCGCTCGCGCTGCTCGTGACGAGGGTGATCCCCGCCAGGAGCGTCAGAATGATGATGTACAACCTCATTCCACACTCTCCGTTTCCGTTGTTGTTTCCACTTCCACGTTCCACGTTGCCAAAGGAGCGAATGGTCAAGATCATCATACATTATGCCATCCGTCAAGTGACGGGATCCGTCAAGTGCGATACCCTTTGGCGCATGAAACACTTCGCCATTTTCGGCTCACATCCGCGTTTAAGCTCTGCGGAGCTCTCATTAACCCTGGGTAAAACCGCTCATATCCAAAACCTTGGATCCGCGGCGATTATTGAAGATGCCTCATGGGACGGAGGAAAGGCCATGAACCGTCTTGGTGGAACCGTGAAAGTAGGCGACGTGATATTGGAGACGACGATAACCGAATTGCAGCCGGAGCGTCTTGCCGCGATGATAATTGAAAGACCGCGCGGCTCCAGAATCGTATTCGGACTCACGACCTACGGCGTTTCCGGAATGAACAAAAAACTGGACAAGCTCGGACTTGCCCTAAAACGAGCGCTTCAAAATGAAGGAAAATCCGCGCGCTGGGTAACGTCGCGCGAATCAATCGGGCTCTCTCCTGCGGCAGTGGCAAAACTCGATCTTACGAGAGACGGGTATGATCTCGCCATACTTGTCGCCGGCAGAAAAGTTTTCGTCGGGCTCACGACCAACGTGCAGGACGCTACCGCCTGGAGCGAGCGGGATTACGGTCGCCCAAGCCGAAGCGAAGAAGCGGGAATGCTTCCGCCTAAACTCGCGCGCATGATGGTAAATCTTGCTGAACTTCCATCGCGCGGAGTTTTGTTTGATCCGTTCTGCGGGTCAGGAACTATTTTGATGGAAGCCGCGCTCGCGACGGATGCAAAAAAAATAATCGGAAGCGACATTGAGTCCGCGCAAATCAAAGCCACTAACTCAAACTTGGACTGGCTAATGAAGGAACGGATACTGTCTACGGATGACGTCGGCAGATTCAAAGTATTTCAATCCGATGCGCGCAAACTTGAATCCGGCATTGATAACGAGTCCGTAGACGCCGTAGTCACAGAGGGTTCGCTGGGACCGCTTCTCAAAGGATCGGAATCGCGAGATGTTCTTGAAAAAAACGCGAACGAACTCATCAAACTCTGGCGCGAAACTCTAGTAACCCTGCGCGGCTTGCTTCGCCCGCACGGAAGAATCGTCTGCATCTGGCCAACTTTCGTAACGTCACGAGGATCGGCGCACGTGTCGCTTTCGGCAAAAGAAATATCGGAACTTGGATACTCGCAGATCGGATCTCCCCTGCTCTACGAACGTCCAAACCAACGCGTAAAACGAAACATTGTCGTTCTTCAATCGCGTCATTGCGAGCCCCA
>ERZ1292630.1309-Hain-H41-02um-R3-1309-length-24641-cov-7_pt1 | contig 24641 bp, 14 predicted proteins | sample MGYA00564408_ERZ1292630 | MGnify/ENA primary metagenome ERZ1292630 (study PRJEB36523, sample SAMEA6512641) | groundwater metagenome | collected 2019-01-08 | study: AquaDiva: Metagenomics assemblies of 32 groundwater samples
GCAGCCAGCTGTCCGCGCGTCACGGCGAGCTCGGCGTCCGGCGCGGCGCCGCCGTTGACGGCTGGTGGTTTCGACGCCACCGTGGCCAACTCGCGTTCTTGGTCCGCGTAGGCCGCCTGAAGCGCGGCCAGCTGTACGCGCGTCGCGGCGTGTTGGGCGTCCGGCGCGGCGCCGACGTCGAAGTCGCATTGACTTTGGCGATGACACACATCGGTCGAGGCCGATGACGCAACACTAACGGTCATCATTGGCACATCGATGGTGCCAGTGGCTTGAACCGAAGCGGTCGCCCGAGCATCATCGACAACGGTCAGTGGGGGTGCGTCGATTCTTGATAGCGTCGGCTCTGCCTGACGAGCGCTGTCTGGAGGGCCATAGACTTCCCGAACGTGACATGTTGCGAGCTGTTTTGACAAGCGCTCCTTTTGCGCGACAACGACAGCCAGCTCGCGTTCCATGTCGGCGTAGGCCATTCGTATTGCGACCAGATGATCCGCGGTATTGGACGGACTGTCGAGCGTACGAAGCCGGTCGTCGCCCGGCGGCGCCGCGTGAGGAGTCGGCGTATTTCTCGGTTGCGACTCCGGGGAGGCGGCGGCGCTAGCCCTGCTGGGAGCGCTGGACGCCGAGTCAGGATACGGGGAGTTGCGCGGCGGTGACGCGTCCCCGGGTGCGCTTGAACGGTCGGTGGACGGTTCATTGGCTCCCAGGGCCGCCTCCGATGCGGCGCACCGCTCGATGGGTTTCGCCATCCAACCAGGGCCACCTCCTGCGCTGCGTAGCATAGCGTTTTCGATGACGAGGTCACGGACGAAGTCATCGAACAAGAGCCGCGACGCCGCGCCTTCGCATCGGGGCTTCACGATGGCTGGCAGTTGAAGCGCCGCCGCCGTAGCGAAATGCTCCATTTTGGAGCGTAGCAGTGGACGAATCAGTGTCGCGTTGCATCCTGCGAACATGGAGGGGGCGCTTCCTCCTCTGCCTGCGTGGCCGATGGCGGCGGCCGCGTGCCACTCCCCGAGTCGTTTGGCAACCGTTTCCAGCGCCCTGGCATCCGCACCATCGGCGGAACAAGTCAGGCGCAGCATCCAGCGCTGGACGCCACCGGGCGTGGCGGCCTCAACGACGATGCTACTTGCCGCGGCGGGCAGTAGTCGTAGCTCTTGAAGAGATGTCCAAGGCATCAGAGTCCATGCCGGCTCCTCCTTTTCCCGTCCGGCAGGTGGACGAAGAGACACCCAGACCAGCAGCAGCCCGTCGATGGTTGCGATCACCGCGCCTTTCGTCTCGAGCGGGAGCTCTGGTCGCACGACCGAGCGTACTGTCGCTGCGGGTGGTGGCGTTGCAGACGACGACGCCGCGATCCACCGAGCAGCTTCCATTCGTTCGATGGTGCAAGGCGCCAGGAAAAACAGTGCGAGCGACGCGGTGTCTCCAATCCAATGCCGAACCGTCGCAGGGAGGTCATCACGACCAGCCGGATCGTCAGGTAGAAACGCCAACTGCGTCAAAGGGTCCCTGCACCGACCGTGCACCGTAAGGGGCGACGAAAAATGCGATCGGAGGCTTTCCGCGGCCGTTGCGGTGTATTCGATGAGCTGCCCAGGAACCGGCGGCAGTTGATAATAGAGCGGTGTAGCAGCTAACTGCGACGTCATTCACTTTGAGAAAAAAGAAGAGTTGTTTGGTTACTTGGCTTGACCGATCGGTCTCGCCACCCAATGCAGGGTGGAGAGGGATGTCCTGGTGAAGGATAGATCTGCACAACCACGACACAACGCGCCGCTGCTTTTTCGCTCACCTCATCGCCCCGAGGCAAAGTCAGACTGAACTCCTCCAACAGCTACGCTGGCTCCCCGTTCCAACCCCCTCCACGTTTCACAGACAAAGTCAGCTCAACGGCTGCAGCCAGCGGATAGCGGCTCGAGCGAGGATGTCGTGGGTCCGCGCACCTTCGGTAAGCACCCAACAACACCGTGCGACCGGAAGCGCCCGCGCCGATGGCACGCTTGAACATAATCCTCGCGCGGTCGCGAACCACAATGACACAATGTCGTTGTGCAACTCGACGAGCGATGGAAGCGGGGGCGATGTCGACGTTTCCGCATCAACCCGCTGCCGCTTTCGCTCGCCGACCGCTTCTGCGGTGGCTGCTGCTCGACGGTTGACGATGGCCGCTACGCGGGAGCGGTAGGCACACGCCACCTCATACGAGCGCGCCGTCGAGTACCGCGTCAACGCGTCGCGGTAGGCGGCCCACTCGTCATCCGTCAGGCGCTGGCGAAGGGCCGCGACGGCAAGGGCCAGGGGTTCGCGGTCGGGATGAACGGATATCGGCGTCTCGTCATCGTTCCCTCTGACCGCTCCTCTCTTCATGCAGGTGAGTCTTGTCACAAGTCAAAGTAGGGGGAGTGAAACATGATGACAACATTTTCGCGACGTTCCATCGCGTGATCGTGCACGCGTTGCGCCAGCTTCCATCAAGCCTCGCCGGCCTCGCAATCGCCGCCGCGTGGGAACTGATAAATTGGTGAATATGACGCGGGAGAAGTTAATCCACACTGACAACCCGCCGAACGACGTCACAATTAGCGCGTTTGTGTGTGGGCCAGCGCCACGGCGCGGCGAGAAGGGCCGTGTCGGGGTCAGGAGGACCTGACTCGAGGGTCCAACCCATCAGCGCCCCATCTGCGCTGAAGTGAACTCGACTATGACAAAGTGTAAAAGCACCGGAACTTGACCGGTCGCCTTATAGTCGTTTTACATGCTGCTGCCCGGTGCGGCGGCGGACTTTGTGGACACCCCAAAGACGCTCTTTAGCGCCTCATACGACGTCATCACGATCGCGCTGGACGGCGCGACGTAGCACACGCGTGGTAGCAAACCGGTGTAGAACCCTCTCGCGCCCGCCGTCGAGTGCACAAATCGGATGGCGTCCACCATCGACGCAGCCTTTCCGAGTTGCAACTGTGTCTTCACGACGTCGAGTGGCTGCGATGCCGACGCGGCACAGGCCCCTGCGACGAAGCCGGCCGTCACGAAGTCGACCGTCAGCTGTTCGTCTCCGTTGAGGGCCAGCCACTGCTTCATGCGCTCGTAGACGACCCATTGCACGGTCACGTGGGGCACATTCATCACGACCGTCGTGGGCAGCGACGCAAAGAACGCCCTGATGCCGCTGGCCCGGAACACGGCCCGCGCGCAGGCGACGGACGAGGCGAAGCTGTGCTTCCCGTCCGCCTGCATGCGCTGTTTGACGACGTCGAACGGTACGCTGACGGCGTCGTGGGCGGTGGTCGCCACACAGGCCGACAGGGCGTGCGTGACGCTAGACTCCTCGCGGCCGAACCAACGCTTCGCGCTCTCGTACAGGCTGAAGTAGGCCGCGTGCGCAGGCATGGCCGCGGTGGCGACCGGCACACAGCCGCGGTAAAAATGGGTATGCCGCTCGGTTCTCCACATGGACACGAAGGTGTGCCGCATGGTGGCGTGCCGCTCCGGGAACTCTTGCATCCGAGTCCGCACTGTGTCGAAGGGGAACATAATCACGTGTTCGCAGAGGCCCGCGATGGCCCCGGCGGCGGCCTCGGCCGGCGTGGCAGCACTCAATAAGTCGTCCGGACCGCCCATCCGTAAACGCAGGGCGACTAAGGCTCTTCGTGTTGCCTGTGGGCTACGAAGAGTGGCTGCTCGAACGGGGGAAAAGGAAGGAGGGGGATCCACACACAACCACAAAAAAGCAGCATCCCCTTTGCTTCATATTGACAATGCGTTGCGTGACATGCGTGAAGGATGAATTCTGTTCCGCAGGGGTCAACTGACAGGCGCGAAGGGATCCACTTGAAACACGTCGGCCAGCAACCTCACCAACGTGGCCGCAGGCACAAACTCCGACACCCGCCTTCCCGTCGGCGACTTGTCGGAGGCCGACACGTGAATGCCAACCAAGCGGTCACCGTACGCGTCGAGAACGAGACCCCCGCTGGCGCCAAACGTCGTTGCTGTTCCTTTGACCCTACACAACGTCGCCGGACGTTGGCCGTTGCCGGCGGGAATCGCCTCGTCTTCCGGCAGCTCACGGCCGGCAGCCGCATCCGACGTCTGCAGGACAACCTCAACAACGCGCCCGGGCGACGAAATCACCCCGAAGTTGCGATGCACCGTTGTGGTCACATCGGAGCCGGCAGTCGACGCGCTTGCGGGAGGCTGTCCGCGGCCGCGTTTCCGATCGCTGAGAGCACTTGTTCGAGACACGACTCGACGGCCCAACGGGCCATCGACGGGGACGCCCAAGTGATGCGGGTCGCAAAACACCGTGAGCACCAGGGTGTCCACCGGGGGCATCCAACCGCGCAGCGGCATCGCCCGTAGCGGCACGACGCGAGCGGCAGCGGTCTTGCGGCTGATTTTGTCTCCCACGCGCCCCTTCATCTGAATCCAGAGCAACATGACGTCGGCGGCGGTCGCCTTCTGCACGTACCACACGGGAAACACGGCGACCTCCCCGTTGCACTCTTGCCAGCCGTCCGTTTTGTTGGCGTCGGTTGACGAGCCGTGTCGCGAACTAGCAGCGCGCCGGGTAGCTGTTGGAGCCCGCACCGGACCGACGGGTAGGTCGTTGCGTGCGTCATCGGGAAGCCACACCGCGACGGTCAGATCCCCAACATCGTCGGACGTGAGCCGAAAGTGGTGGCCAGCCGTCATGACGAGGTGCGACGACAGAGCCACGCCGGATCCGATGGGCTTACCATCGAATCGCAACTGCACGAGGGCGGCTAGCGCGCCGTCTGTCGGCTCACAGGGCAAGGTCGCCTCCAATTCCTCGCGACTGGACGGGCAGGTAGCCGCGTCGCACAGTAGCGACATGGCGCTAGCCACCCCAGGACTGAAGGCCATGCGGCGGGGAATACTGGCGGACGGGGAGGAAGGTAGGTGGAGCGTCAAATCGCCAACGCGCTAGTGAGAAGACGGGCTTAGGATTGTGGTGGTTTGCGTTGGGGCAGAGAGTGTCACACCGGTCTACCGCAGCGCGGGCTAAAGGGGGCGGGGAAGCGGATGCGCCCGAATTCATGAGAAGGGTGTGTTTTCTACCACGGCACGGGAACTACGCACCTCTTTGCAAGAGGAACGGTGGCTGCACGGGAACGACCAACCTCTTCGCAAGAGTAACGGTTGCTGCACACTGCACTCTTGAATAACATAATAGGCCGTTTGTCTTTTCCGGTCCGAGAGCGCTTTTTGTTCTATTCCCTGACCGGTCGTTTTGGTCGGCATTCGCAACTACTTTCGCTTCAAATTGGTCTCCTTCGCCCAGTTCCGCATGATCCGGAGGATGTTGTCTGCCTGCTGCGCCAGCTGCGGCTTGTCTGACTGATGCAGCTGGCTGCTCGTCTCGAGCATCTTCATGGAGTCCCAAAACGCCTCGGGCTGTTCGCGGTTGGCGATGACTTGTTGGAAAACGCCCACACACGCCCCTTTCTTGCCCTCCCAGTGCTCCTGCGTGCCATCGAGGCGCTCGAGCACGTCGAAGGCTTTCGCGGCGTAGTAGAAGGCGCCCACCCGGTAGCAGTCATTGGCGATGAGCTGCAGCACCTGGAAGGAGTGCGCGTTCGTGTCCATCTTCAGGTACATGTCCCACGCCTTTTTGGCGTGCTTGTTCATGATGCAGGACCGAACGTGCCACGCGGAGTAGCTGTCCTCGGCCTTTACCTTGTCGCTTTTGATGGCGGAAAACGCCTCCTCGGAGTCGGACCACTGCCCCGTTGCCCCGAGCGCGATGCCGTACTGATAGAGGAAAGTGTCGTCGGCCTGAAAGTACGCCTTGATCGACTTGAGATAGATGAGGACGTCGTCGAACTGCTTCAGAAGGAAGAAGCACGACGCCATGCACTGCCGCCCGGGGATCGTATCGCACTCGCTGGCGGACGCCCCAACGACCTGAAAGTACTGCTGTGCCAGTTTGATATGGTCCTTCGAGTCCAGCTGCTGACCGATGCACGCATTCACGACGGCCTTCAGGATGTACTCGTGTGGCGTGACCGGTTCGAGATCCTTGATCAGCTCGTACGCCTCGGTGATTTGGTCGTTGCGTAGATAGTAGATGACGAGGTTCAGCCGGGCCTCCGGCACGATGACATTGATGAGCGGCGGCAGCACCTGAAGGGCGTTCTCGCCGTTGCGGAACACCACCAGATTGTGCTTGACGATATCGTTCTCAACATTGTAGGCGGTCGCCTGAAGGTCGATGAGCACCTTGAGCTCCGACTCCGCGGTCTTTCCGTTGTAGAGCTTGCAGTGGTTGCACGCTTTGAGGTTGATGGCGACGGCGCTGTCACTGTGACTCTGCAGGTAGACGTTGAGCACCTCCAGCGAGACGTCATAGTAGTCCAGCTTGTAATAGCAGAGCGCAACGTACACGTTGAGCGCAAGGTAGTCACGCGTTTGCATGAGAATTTTTTTGTAAATGTCGGTCGCCTCTTGGTAGTGGTTGCGGAAGTAGTGGATCGCGGCGAGCGAGAGCTGGTCCTCGACCGTGTCTTGCAGCTTCTGGTGGTACGACATGAGCTTGGTCTCGTCGTTGAACTTGTGCGCAAGGTGAAACAGCAGCCGGTTTTGCAGACTAGTGGTCGGGCCCTTGAGGGCGGCTTCCTCGGCCTCCTTGTAGTGACCAAGACAGTACAAGGCGCAGCCCAAGTGGAGCCAGTGGACTTGGTCGGCGTCGTCGATGGTCAGCATCTCTTTATACACATCCGCGGCCTTTGCGTAGTCACCCATGTGAAAGGCGGAGTAGCCGAGCCAGGGCCCAATCGGCATCTCCCCAAGGGGCTGGCCGACGCCTTTGAAGAACTCTAAAATGGCCGTGGCGCGCGAAAAGTCCCTTGCGGCCAGGGCATCCTCAAGTTGCTCGCTCGGTGTCTGCCGCTGCGGCTTGGTGTCCTTCGCGGCCGCCGCAGGCTTCGTCAAAGACCGTCCCTTCACGCGACCTGCTGCGTTGATCATCGGCGGCGGATGGGGGGTGTGTTCAAAGCTGTCAAACGCGAGTTAGAGGGGGGCAAAGCAAAGCAACATGACTCGACAGGGGAGACGCATTGCCGCGACCCCCCTCACAAGGCGGCAACCCACGTTACGCGACGGTCCTTCGCGTTCCGTCCAGCACCAGGCGCACGCGCGTGAGGTACTCGGAGAGGGATGGGATGCGGCCTTCTTGAAGGTACTGCCGATCGATGTAGTTGAGCGCCTCCTGCACGGCCGCACGGTACTGCTGTACGGCGCGCGAGTCGTCCGCGTATCTTGGTCCGACTGGGGCGAGCGAGGGGGCCATGACGTCGTCGGCGGTCGCCGAGGCATCATTGGCGGACCCACCGCCACCTTGCTGGTGCAGCTGCCGCCTCAAGTCTTCCACCTCCGCTTTTAGCTTGGTGACCACGGCGTCACCGTCGCCTCCGGGAGCCCCTTCCGCGCCGCCAGTGGCAGCGGCACTCGAGTCGGCCTCTCCCTGGTCCGCGGCGGCCGACCGGATAAGTGAGGGGTTTGTGGACTTGCGTTCCGCAGCGGCGGCCGCGGCGTGCTGCTCCTTCGGATCCCACGACCATTTCGCAGTCCTCCAGGGAGGCACGTAGCCTTCTGGCCGGTTTTGGTCGAGCCACTGAACGTATTTTTCGCCATTCGTCTCGAGCTTTGTCATGATACTCGGGGCCATTTTGGACAGGACCATGTTCAGAATCCAGCCCGGAATGCTGCCGCCGACGTCGGAGTGGGTCACGTACACGAGACTGGTACCGGTCCCTCCGCCAATTTGAGGCATCAGCAAATAGCCCGACGTCAGCGACTTCGCGCGCACGAAGCTCTTTGTCACGGGCTGGCTGCTGTGGGGCACGCTGAAATTCGCAATCACGTAGTCCCCGTTGGTGAACTCGCACCAGTAGCGTTGGTTGACGAAATCGCGCTTCGCTAGTGGACTGGGAAAGGTGCACGAGTAGTAGCCAATGTCATTGCGGTCATCGAGCCGACAGATGTTGAACCCTTGGATCATGTTTGTGTCCCAGGTGACTCGATAATCTGCATCGTGGAGGCAGTCGTACAGGGTTTGCGGCGAAAGCGTTGAAAACGTCGATGCGACCTTGATGATGTTGAAGGCCGCCCCAGGGCCCCCGGTGGGCGGCGCGCGAGTGTAGCACTGGGTCTTGGGCGATTTGTGTTTCTCGGTCCACCCTTCGTTGATGAGGCAAAAGTCACGGAACCGGATAAAGTCCTTCAGCGTCATGCAGCGATAGCGCTCCCCGTCAGACTCACCGTAAACGTCCGGCTCGTCCCCCGCTGGCGCGGCTGCCATTTGCCGATACGAAAAGCGGAGGCGCCTAAAGGGCCGGCGCCGGCACCTGTGAAGGGGGAGGGGAACACAGAGCCGCATCCGAATGAATCCCTATGACTGACCCTCACTCCTGCGACTCACAGAAAGGAAGCCGCAGCTTACGACCGCAAGGCTTCGTCCTCCTCGCCGATGCCCCGAGGCGCACCATAAGTACACTTTGAAAACCCGCGACGCGCGAATGACCCCTTTCGCCGCGAGCGCGCTGGCAAGTAACGTACAAAAATAAACTGATTGGTAGGGAGGAGCGGGAGGGGAAGGAAGGAAAGGAAGGGTGGAGCGTTCGTTGTGTCAACGTTTGCCAACGGGGCCACCTGCTCCGCCAAGGACGCCGAGTAACAGCGTCTGCCGGGCTACCTTCAGCTTGCGTTCCAGCATGAGCACGAGGGCCTTGGCCTCGTCGTGGCCCATCGAGGCGATCGCGTTGTCGCTGGGCAGCGCTTCGGTTGCGTCCTCCGCAGCGCGCCGTTTCGCCAAAAGGGAATCCGGCGGCATCGTGTCGATGGTCTGCGTCATTGCGTCAGCGTCCCGCGGCCCCTTCGCCGTGGCGGTGCATGACGGCGGTGTCGTCGATGGGGTCACTGGCGCCGTCGGGGGCCCACCGCCGCCAAGGAAGCCGTTGAGATCGGCTGAGATGGTCGACGACGATCGACCGTAACCGAATGCCGCTGCAGGTGGTGCGACGTCAACGAAGGCCGCCGGCGCCGCTGGGACGACGGTTGGCCGTCGAAACGCCGGAGGCAGGCCACCCGCGGGAGGCTGTGCGTCGCTGGTGGACGTCGTCGTCGACGTCGCTGGCTGCTGCCGCGCCAACGTTGTCGCCACGCTGAAGCCGCTTCCCCGTGGCAGGGGAGGCTGACTGTGGACGGGCGATTCGGATGGCGCGGGAGGTTCCTGTCGGGGCGGCGCCTTGGCTGAGGTTTCCGTAGTGGTGGGAGGCGATACCGATCGCTTGACGGGAGCACTTTGTGGGCGCGACCACGTCGACGAAGCCCCTGTCCTTGCCGCCGATGTGGATGGAGGCTCACTGACGCACGGCTGCGGCCCGGAATGGCTCGCCTTCCGCGGTGGGGGATCGGGCGCTGCCGGATCCTCGGAAGCACGCGGCCGCTCGCACGTCGGAGCTGGGGCCGAGGCCGCAGCAGGCACGTTGCCGTCTGCGCCCCAGCCTTGTCGTTGGTGCATGCGGCCCGTGGTTTGATAGCGCTCGGCGGCCTCGTGGCGGCGCCGGAGAGAGTTCAACTGGTCGACCTCATCCGAGGAAAGCGTGTACCCCGACACCGTAGGGGTGCGTTTCGTCGCCGCGGTGCCAGGTCTCTGTTGCTGGGGCGGCGGCGGTGCAGGAACGCTGGATGCCGTGGCCGCCGCCGTGCTGGTCTCCTCCGTGGCTGTGGTTTCACCAGCCCGAGGCGCCGGGGCGTAACGCAGTCCGCTTGTCGACTGGCTGAAATGCGCGAAGGCGTCGGTATCCGGCGCCTCTCCCCGTGGTGATGCCGCAGCGTACGGCATCTGGCTTCGATGGGTTGCCGCCGCCGCGGTGCGCGGGCGCGCGGAGGCAACGTTACCGGTGTGAGTCGGCGATAAGCCGCAGCGGAAGTCGTAAGCGAGGCGTTGCGACGGATCCGACAAGATCTGGTACGCGGCGGTGACCGCGCGGAACTGGCTGCTCAGCTGAGGGTCGTTGTTGTTCTTGTCTGGGTGCAGCTTGAGCGCGAGGAGGTGGTAGGCTCGACGCACGTCGCCTGGCGACGCGGAGACCGGTACGCCGAGGACCGTGTAGTGGGTGTCCTGGGCACCCGCGGCGGTGGCCGGTGGGTACAGGCAGTGCGAGTACGGCCCGCGCATGGGGAGGAAGGGGTCACGCAATGAAACGGTTCTAACCGAATGAAGGAAGAGCCCCCCACGATGACACAACCCGTCGTTCCCTCACAATCCCCCCCCTCCCACACATGGCACGATTCCTCTCCGTGGGTAGTGCTGATTGACGCCGGGGAGGAACCGCATCAGATCGACCGGGACGTTTGTGTTTCTCCACGTGCCTACAAGGAGGCGCTGTCGCGGTGCGTGCCGACAACGCTGAAGGCGAACGCTGGCGGGAGACTGCCCCGCGGCTGGCCGGAGAATGGCGCTGGGGGGCGCGCGGCGGCCGGTTGCGCTAGCCTCCCTCGATGCGGACCCGTCCGACCAACGGTGCCAGGCACCACCGCGGTGCGCGCGTCACCCGAGGGTGCCGCCATGGATGCCGGTCCTACGGCCAAACCGTCTGGCGAAGGTCCGGTTCCTTGGCTGACAGATCGCAAAGTGGGTGGCCGTGTCACGAGCTGCAATCTGCCCCCGACCGTCGGTCGGTCGACCGTCACCGAAACTGGAGGAGCAGGACAGGGCGGCGCCAGCGCGCCGCGGCCCCCGACGACGAGCGCCCCGAGGTCGACCGTGTTGGGCACGTAACTGCCACCCGTGCTGTGAATTTGGTGGGTGGCTGGCTGGGCGACCCTAGAGGCCTCGAATCTATGTCTGGCGACGCGATGGTGAACCGCGCCGCTCGAACCCGATCGTCGTCGTACGGCCGCTGCGGCACTTCCCTCGTTGGCTGCAGGGAACGACTGTTCGCCGCGGCGGACCTCGGGCGGAAGCGCAATCGCGGCGTTGTCGACGGGACATACCGCCCGCCCCGTGGTCAACCAGTGCACGGCGCACGCCTCGTGAAAAGCGTGTCCACACGGTCGCAAGTGCACGACGACATCTCGCGTCTGCAGCGCATCCAAACAAATGGGGCAGACCGTCGGCTCATCGTCGGAGCCTCCGCCCAACCAGTCGCTCCGTTCGAGTCGCGCCGCTTCCTCAGCCGTCAGCTGCTCACCGCGCGGCCGGGGGACATGCCGGTCGAGCTCAAGCAACAACTCATAGTCCTCCGGTCTCAGCTCTCGTCGCAGCAGCGCGGCGAGGCGGGGATCCGCGTCCGCATCGCCACGGTCCGTCAGCGATCTTGCCACAGCCTCGCCGTAGCCTGGCCGGTTGGTGGACGGCGACGGGCGTTCCGCCAACCTCCACGGCTCTCCCGGACACTCGCAAACATTGAAAGGGTGCTGAGTGTGCGCGGCCGCCGCCCTGAAACACGGCTCGCACAGGTGGTAGCAGGCGCAGAACGAGCAGCGATAGAGATTGCCGGCGACGAGGCAGAAGCAGGCCTCGCAGCGGGCCTGGTGATGAACGGACGCGGCCGCATCTCCGGTGCCAGCGATCGGTCCCCAGTTGCACCGACAGAGAGGACAGAGTAGTGGCCCATCGGATCTTGCTGACGTATTATGGGCCGCGTACTGCATGAAGCACGACGTGTGGATGTTGTTGCCGCACCCGAACCGGCAGTGGACGAGCTGCCGACGCAAAGGATCGACCGAATCACAGCAAATCGGGCAGTCCTCCTCGGCAGTGGGTTCTCTCCGTGTCACCCGCGATGGGATGCCCGCCTTGGAGCCAAGGGCGGCCTGCTGCATGTTCACGTGGTGTAGCGCCGAGCGGCTTTTCGTCAATTGATCTATTTCTGCTTCGATGAGTGAGTGCTGCCACAGCATCGGGTTGTCGGTCGGAATTCGAAACACCTTCGCCAACACGAAGAGGACGTGCAGGCAGACGTTTTCCTCGCCTTTCCCACCGCACGAGCATCGGTGCGGATCACCGAGAAAGACCTTGAATTTTCTATGGGTCTCTCCGTGCTTCAACACGAACGACGTCGGCCCGGGCTGATGGACGACGAGAAACGGCGCGGTCATCGCCTCCGAAATGTCGTCACGAAGGCCATTGGGGCACCGGCTCCTCCACGGTCGACTTCGCGACATCGGGAGGAGTCAAAGAACGTAGTGGGCCCCTGAAAAATGTAGCGCAGGCGGAGCGGGGAAGCAACAACGTTATACCTTGCGCATGACCAGTAGTGTCAATGAAGCGGCACTAGGATGGGGAGCAGGGGGAGGGCGCATCTCCCTCATTCAGTCTGCGACGACAATATCCTTTGAATACCAGACTTGATACCCATCGCGATGATGGGCCCCGCCTCGTTGGCGGCTGTGCGGGCCGCTTGAAAGCGACGCGCGGTTTCCGCAGCTTCGCTGTCGCTTGTGGCCTCCCCCCGATCCTCATCAGCGTCGCTCCTGGCTGATTTGACCACTCGTGACCGCCCGGCGAGCGAATCTCCCAGTGCGAAGCGGCGCGTGGCGGCGGTGGTGGCCGCGCTGGCCGAGCGCGCATGTCCGGCACCATGAAGAAGAGCGCCGGAGGCAGCGCCCGCGCGCGTTGCCGGGCCGGCAGCCTCACCCGGTGCGACCCGCTGACCATGGAGATTTCTGGCCGTCGCCGCGTTTGTAGCCACTTCGCGCCTGACGGCCTGCATGCGATAGGCGCGACCCCGCTTGGCGAGTTGCTTTCCGAAACCGCCTTTGCCACCCGATACTGCGAGCATCACGTAAACGGCCTCACCGGCGTAAAGCGGCTCTGTGGGCGCTAACGCGCCCCTGTGAGCCGACCCTTTGCGCAGCAGCATGTGACAGCGTGGATCAAGCCGCGTGGCCAGCGACAGCACCAATTGGGCATCCGCGACCGTGCCGATCGTTCTCACTGACGACCCGCGAGGCGACGACGACCTGCACCGTGGCGACTGTGCACATGCGCGCCGTTTATACACGTCGACGTTCAGGCGATTACCGCCGCCCAGCAGCGAAAAATCTGCCCTCAGCATTGAATGCGGGAACAGGAGTAATTGGGAACACGAGGTAAGTCTTTGGCAGCCACCGAATCACACCACGAGCGGTACCCCAATGATATCGGCGGGGAGGAGGAGGAGGAAGGGGCTTGGCGTCCGCTTGCAGCGTGAACGGAGGGTGATCGACGCGGGGGGCTCGCCGCCCCCCCCCCCCCCTGGCAAGCACTGAATGATAGGAATATGCGGAAACGGTAGGGAAGAGAAGGATCTGTTCGTAGCACGAGCCTCGGAAGTATCACTCTATGCGGTGGTGGATGCAGCAAGGTGCGCAGAGAGCCTTGCTATTTCTGTTTCTAACGCTTCCACTCGATGCATAAATGAGGAGGGCTTGTCGCGGCCGGCGTAGTACAGCCGCACGGCCGCGGAAATGACCGCGAACGCGGGAGGACGCAAACGGGGATCCGGCTGCGTCATCCCCCTGACGAGTTCGACGACACCCGCCGAGTAGCCGTTGACAGACAGAAAGGAGTAGTCCCATGTCTGTCGTAGGAGTCGCGGATCGCCGCCGGCGAGCTCGGCTAAGGTGCATCCAAGCGAAAAAATGTCGGCCTCCGTCTCGTACGGCGTCGATCCTCCGCACGCGACTAGATACGGGCATGTGTAGCGGCAGTCGCCCTCGGCGTCGTTGAGGCCCACGAACGTGGCATCGCGGTCCGGTGCCCCTCTGAGGTGCGCTGCGCGGTTGTCCCTCGCGCGAGTGGGCCGAGCGAGGCCAAAGTCTGCCACGGTGTAGCGAACCCCTCGGGGATACCGGGCGTCGGGCGAACACAGCACGTTGTCGGGCTTGATGTCGAAATGGGCCACATGACAGTCATCGTGCATCACCGTCAGCGCCACCGCGCACTGCACGGCGATATCGGCGAGGTCCGCCTCGGGCCATGGTCGCGGCAGGTGAGCGCGGGCCGACCCGCCCTGCAGCAATTCGGTGACAATGTGCAGTTTGCGTTGATGGTCCTCCATCCACGCGTCGTGGTATTGCAAGACGTGCGGGGACGGCACGGCGGCGCAGCACGCCAGCGCATACACTTCCTGCAGCCGGCTCTGCTCGTCGACGTCGCCCGCGATGCCCCGTTGCGCCACCTTGATGGCGTATCGCCGCTGGTCCATCACCGCGGTGGCGGCGACGACGGTTCCGAAATCGCCGGCGCCCAGTTCCTCGAAGCCCGAGTATTCGTCCAACAAGCGGCTTTGCGGCACGTTCGGCATCCCGATGGAATCCCCCGTGGCGCTGCTCGGACTGTTCGTCCAACCCGACGACGAGTGGCCCAGAGGGCGCCGTCTGTCCTGACCACCACCTCCCCTCCCACCGGCCGTGGAGCCGCTAAACCCACCGTCGGCAGCACACGCTGATAAGTTTCGGACGTCGGGGGAGGTCAGACCGCCTAGCACGAACTCGCCGCGGCCGGCCACGGAAGGTGGGACGAACGAGGACGGCGCGTCCGGTCCGACATTCTCGTCGAAGGTCGGCGGTGACTCCCCCGCCGCTCGCCGCGGAGTGGGATATGGCGAGGCTACTGCTGCCCCTCCCGACGAGCCACACTCGGCAAAAGCGGCGTGCGAGCTGAATGACGAAGCGGCAGATGCCGCCGCGGCTCCGTGCGAGACTTGCGAGGAATTCTGGCGCGTCATCGCCAGCGAGGACGTCGACGTGCACTGCCCTTCGTCGCTACAACAGCCCAGGTCGCACACCGTCGTGGCAGGGCCGCAGGCCATTTTTGATGCCTCTCGCGAGACAGGGATAGCGACTGCCGAAAGACAGGCTTTCGGAAAACACAATGACAAGCTCATTTTCCTTTTTCACTCGTACAACCCCAAGCCTCCACCGTCCCCTCAGTGAGGGCCTTCATCACACGTCATGCCCACGTCGGTATCTACAATACGCACCAGGCGATGCAACAAAGAGAGGGGGGAACGATACACACTGGGCTACTGCGACCATGTGGCGTGCCGGCCACTGTCGCCGGCCATCTCATCCTCTTCCTCCCACTCAGGGAACACGACCGCGGCTTCTTGAGGGTCCCCTCCCGTACTCTTCTTATTGGGGGATGACACAGAACTGAGCGAATCCGACGCGTTCCCTAGCGGCGGGAGACGCAGTGCTTTGCGCTGCTGAGGGTTGAGCACCCGCACCACGCCGTTGAGCCCATACAAAGAGCACGTGCCGCGCATGTGCCTTCGCAGGCCGCCGCTGTGTTCCCCGGGGGGCGATCGCTGCCGTCCTCCTCGATGGGGCGACGTTGCCGTCGACGGGGCGACGACCGTTTGAGCTGCCGAGTGGATGGGCGGCGCCCGGTAAACGCCCACGTCCGTCACGGTCGACACGACGTGCCGCTGGCCGCCCCTGCGCTGCCGTGAGGGATGAATGGGAGCACCGGTGCCTGCGATGCCTGGGTGGGTCTGGTGCGTCGCGGTGAGCAAACGAATGCTTCGTTGCCGAACAAGGAGCCTTTTTTCGTCCGCCTGTCGGTCGATCACGGTCGAGACGTGCTCACGGAACGCGTCGTCCTCCGCGGCCGTGATGGCTGCCCATTGGAGAGCGAAGGGCGCGCACCGACACTCGCTGGTGTGACGGCCCCCGCCCGCGCCGTGCAACAGCTGAAGATGCCCAGAGGTTGCGCGATGGTGAAGGCGGCCGTCAAATCCCAGCCGTGAAAGGAAGCACCAAACATATTCGTCCACGAAGGCCCGCCGTTGAGCCACCATCGGCGAAAGGGCGTCGAAGAGCAAGGCCATGAAGCGTAAAAAGCCCCCTTCGGTCGCGTATCCGCTCCACGTCATCAGCGCGGGAGGCGTGTCCCTGGCCGCCGCTGCCTCCTCAAGGAGCCGCCGCCAAATGGCCAGCAGCGTGGCCTCGGGCGGCAGCGCCGGGTGCGGCCATCGGGCCGCTTCGATCAGCGACACGATGCAGTCGAACGAGACGACGTCGATTGACGACGAGCGGCCCTCCAACAGCCCTCCGCGGTCCCGAAAGCAGCAGTGTTGGAAAACGTGCCGCAAGCAATGCTTCGTCGTTCCTGCGATGGATTGGTCGCTTCCACTCGAAGCGCCGAAGGGTCCGCTCAAGGCGATGCGCCTTTTGCAGTCACGCGCGGACAGAAGCGTTGGGGTGAGGGGGTCACCTAGGACGGCATCCGCCACTCTCCACGCCGGCCGCGGTAGCCTGACGACGCTGACGGTCGCGGCTTCCCACGTCCAACCGCAGAGGGCGAACATGTGTAGGACCACGAGCGCACCCAGAGAGACGCCGTCGATGTTGGTGCCGGGGGCGCCGTATCGGCGGAACTCTTCGATCATCCACGCCAGAAACCCGTCGCTCGACAGACCCCCCGCGGCCGTGCACAGGTCGGCGAGGCGGTTCAGGGCGGCGCCGAGAAACACGTCGGAGAGGCAACTGTCCATGAGAGGCTGCAGATGCTTCACCAGCATGCGCATGGTCGCCGTGGGGGCCACCGCCGCAACCCCAACACCACCCCCCGCCGCGGCCGCAGTGATCGGAGGCGGCGGCACGATGCCTTGATACATCCACTCTCTCACCGCCTTCTCGACGGAGGCGACGAACCCACTGGCGACAGGGGACCACGCGTGCTGCGAAAAGGACACAATCCAAGACGGCATGGTGGACAGTCCTTTTTCAGCCGATGACGACGTGCTCGGCACGGTGGACGCGGGGGGGTCCGCCGTGACGAAGAGCGAGGCGTCTGGTATCGTGGCTGCGACGATCGCGGCAATACGCGCGGAGTAGACGCGGACGATGCTGTGTGAACCGGGAAATGGCGTGGCGCTCAGCTGAAGGAACTTCGTGACGGCAGCTTGGCCGGCTGACGAGGCGGCAGTTTCCAGCCGCGTTAGGAATACGCCCATGTCGACGGCGCAAGGCTCAGCCGGTTCATCGCCGGAAGCCACAACGTATGGGTGGACGAAGCCGGTGCTGGGGTCGAACACGTGGTGGCCCGGCACGGCGCCGCCGCCGTGGACGTCATCGTCGCCGAAGGTCGGTTGGGACGCGTGCAGCCGCAAGGGGATGTCGACCACCTCAAGGCCGCCGCACAACGACGGGGAGGCTCGTGTCAGGGTGACGGGTTGGGCGTGCCCACCGGGCGCAAACCGCACCAGCACGCCCGATAGGGTGATGGGAGCTGCCGTGGACGTCATCAGCTGCGTCGAGACCTTTTCTAGGACCGCCGTGGCGACCGCGTGCTCCTGCGAACCGCAAGCGACGACAGTGACGCCGACCGTCTCGCCGCGAACGGGGCCGCTTTCGGCGACTTGCCGCATGATGGCATCGACGACCGCGGGCGGCGCTGACACGGGCTGGGCGACGTACAATGCAAGCGCATCGGAGCGCCTGGCAACGATCCCCACAGCGAGTCGCCAACGCAGGAATCCAGCCTTCAGGTGGACGAGGCCATTGCTGAGGCGCAGTCGGTCAACGTCGGTTCGACTCACCTTCCATTTGTTCCACGCCTTCCAACGTCGAGCCGCATGACTTGACCGCGATAGTTCCTCGAGCGCATGAACGATCGTCGCCTCGCGAACCCGGTGCGACACAGCCCAGTTGGCACAAAGCCGGCCAAGGATTCGTACTTGTTGTCGACACAGCGCTGTGCGTTCCACTACCTCATGGGTGGACACCCGCTCTCTGGCTCGCGCCCGCTGCCGCGCCTTACGAAGATCTTCTTGTGCCACCGAAAACGTCATGCTCCGTTCGTCATTCGGCGGCGTCTCATTCGAGGGGCGCACGATGGACGGCGGCATCGCCATCGCCAGAAGCGGAGGCTCAGCGTGAACGATCGCAATGCAGTGCACCGCGGCATCGGACGCCTCCCCCACGAAGACGGTCCACAGAAGAGCACTCTGTCCACGGCGCCGGATGGAACCCGAGCCGACGAGTTGGAAACCCTGACAATGGCTCGGCATGCTCTCAAGCAACTGAAACAGTTGCGAATTGGTTTCTGACACTGCGGCAGTTACGCGAGCAAGCGCGGCGAATTCAAGGATGTGCTTCGTGACGGGCATGCGCGATGACTGCTTCGTCGCGTCACCACGAAGGAGCAAGTCCGTAGACAGTCGCGCCGGCGCGATGGTGGCTCGCCGCAGTTTGGCTGCGTTGCGCACTCGCAGATCCAATCGAAACTCATTCGTGGTGTGACGGCACACCAGACCCTGGCGCAGATCGCTTCGTGCGCGACGAAATGCATCCGAAACGTCATGATAGGAGGCCCCCCCTGGCGGCGAGGTACCACCCGGGGAGTCGCACGACATGTCGGAGGCCACCCTCCGCGCCGCCGTGGGCGATCCGCGCGACGGAATGGGTGGCAGCAGCAAAACCGACGTGCCGCGGGCGGCCGCCGCTTCGGCCTTCCACTTTGTTGGCATTGCGTTCAGCCGCTTTTTGGCATCGGTCACGCCTTTGTCGCTGTAGCCGAAGGTAATCTTCTTCCACATGTTGCGCAACGCGGCCTCCCGCTGCTTGTGCAGCGCCTTCATCTTGGCCCGCCACACTGTTTGCTCGACTTGAAGCAGCGGAGACGACGGCGCCGCGACGTGGGGCGACGGCCCGCCTCCTCGCTCGATAAAGGGGGAGGGCGGACGCGGCGGCGGGTTGCGGTAAATACCGGCCGATGGGACCCGTGCGTGCGACGTGGGTGTTGGCTGGGTGGCCGTCGTCGCGGACACCGTGGCGTTATTGGCATCGCCCCGGTTGGCGCTAGGTTCGAAGGGCGCCCGCGCGGGTCGTTGCGGAGGACAGTCGGCGTCGATGTGGCTGCCTTGCGGGTGCCGGCGAGCAGCAATCGTTCCGGCGACGGCTGCCAGACAAGGCGCCCCCTCGGGCCCGCCGGCACAGTCGATGAGAACGCTCAGTGCAACACGGACGTCGTCGTGGGGCGAGTGCCGAGACCAATCCACCGTCTCGTCGTTTGCCGCGGCCGAGGGGTTTCCAACTAGCAACCGGCGGATGGGCGACAGCTGCTTGCGCCGAGGCGGGCTTTCGGTGCGTTTTTCGCTACTTGGCGAAGCTACGCTAGAGGAAATCATAGCACGACTTTCGGTGTCGGACACCGTCGTGACCGCGGCGTCACGAAGGACGGCTAAGGCGCTGGGAACATGCCTGCCGAGCGCGACAAAGACGGTTTCCAGAAACGGAAGCTCCCCCCCTGAAGTCGCGACGATGGATTCTGCCGTCGAGTTGCTGCCTCGGCCTTGGAGCGGCACCGACGCGCCTGCTGCCTCCTTCGATCGATTGTGCAGGGCCCGGAACCGCTTGTAGTCCGCGCCATACAGCAGCGAGACCGACGCCTCGTTTCCGTCCATTTGTCCGCTCCGCAAGTTCGGGTCAACACGGTTATTTGCGGCGAAAAATATACTTCGCTACGAAATGACCACCCCCCAACGCCACAACACAACAAAAGAAGATAGAAAGCGAACGGGCACGCTCCTATCCGCCACACCGGTAGCGACAAACGACCAGTACACATGACATGCTCGCCCGAAGAGCTAACTGCCAGATCATCTACGCAGGCGGCGCGGGAACGAGCGGCCTCGAGTTCTCATCGTCTACACGTCCCTGGAAGGAGTTGGTTCCCAGTGTTGGGGCACATCCGCGGAGAATTCGCACCGACCCATGCACGGCGTTTTCTTTGAACATGCCCTGCCCTTCTTTGCTGACCATAATGCCGTGAATGCCGCAATTTCCAATGGCGTTTCTCGCGACCAGTGGCGTTGAGTGGGACTGCACGTAGATACCGAAGCACGACGCTCCTTCCACGCGATTGTCCTCGATGCTGCCCTTGCCGCCGTTGCGAACGAAGACGCCATAAGGAGATTCGCGAAAGCGGCTGCCCCGCACGACGACGTCGGCCCCGTTCACGTGGACGCCGTTTACGCGGTTGCTGGCAATGTCGCAGTCCTCGACGTTTCCACGGGAACCTTGCGCGAAGTAAATGCCGTCACCGCTGCTTTGCGCGTGATGGATGAAGCACTTTTTGATGACGGGGTGGGCCTCGGAGCCCACCCGGACACAGTCCGCCCCCATGGAAATGTCGCACTCGACAATGTGCACACCGCCGCTTCGAATATCGACGAGCTGCTTGATCGTCAGGCGCTCCAAGGAACCCCGGGAGGCCGTGCAGACGGCACCGCCGGCGATGACCACGTCGCCCAGCTCGATGTTCGCTTCAGCGACGACGCTGACGCTCTTGTCGAGGATGACGACCTCGTCGTACTGACCGAGCTTGACGACGACAGTATCGCCATCCACCGACGCGCGGATGGCATCGTTGATGCTCGCAAAGTCGGCACCCGAGGATCCTACTTTGACGACGCGCGAATCGACGGCGACCACCGCCGACGGCGACACTGGGGACGACATAAATCGAAAAGGATGTTTCCTGGCACTGGTACAGACAACAAGCTTCGGCCGCTCAGCATGTTGTCGCACGACACCATGATAGTGCTCGAGTGGCGATCGGCAACATTGCAGCGGCAGTCAGTACTCAAAAATCCTCGTCAACTTGGTTGTCCGTCTCGCATGATTTGAAGTTGTGAAGTCATCACTTGTATATCACGACCTCATCGAAGCTCAAAGGTCGCTCGAAGAGGCACCCTCATTCACCGGCACGTGTTTCCTGTCAGTACTCAAAAATCCTCGTCAACTTGGTTGTCCGTCTCGCATGATTTGAAATTGTGAAGTCATCACATGAGTATCACGACCTCATCGAAGCCCAAAGGTCGTTCCAGGAGGGGTCGGAAGAGGCGATCAGGACCACAACAGTTACCGCACCCGGTGGCACCCGCAATCAAATCGGGTAGCCATGCCCGAAAAGGTGTGTCGGAAGGCACACCGATCTCACCTCCGAGACGATACACTCATGCAACAGCGTTACCCACAAATACGGCTGCGTGAATCGCATTCGTGCCGCCTTCGCAGCGCATGGTCTCGGGAGGCAACGACGACGCAACGGCCGTCGGAAAATTGGTCATAAACCTGGTCCAGCGTCGACATCGGGGCCAGTCGATTTCGCGGGGGCTTGGAATACTGAATCGTGCTAACGCCACGAACGCGATTCCGGGGTTTCCATTGCTTGCACTGAGTCTACTGAGTAAAATAAACGTTCAAAGACCTCACCGCATAGTGAACAGGGATTTCGCACGTGAGGTGTCACAAAGTCTTTCGCTACCTCCAACCGTGTCTAGGGCCCTCCCCCTCGGGCTCGCGAGTCGGACCAAAGCAGTCGGCGCCACATCACAGGAGCGTGACAGGCCACCCTGAAACGTTCCGCACGGTTCGTCGGTCGCGAGAACTCCAGTCCGCAGCAGCATGTCATCGCTGGGCCTCGGGTGCTGTCACTCTGACAACACGGTAACTCCGGCTCAAGTGACGCGACCTGGCGGGAGCGGGTGGCCGGATGCCACGAATGTTCGCGGCTACGGCCCATGACGACCCACCCGCACGCCTCGACGTCTCGGAGGAAGTCATAGTGAAATCGTTCCTGAGCCCGACACACGACCGAAATGACCGCCCAGGCACGGCTGGCGCCCCATGCATTGCCGCTCGTTGGCTCATACTCGGCAACGAGCGAAACGCCTGATGTTCGCGAGCGGAAGAACGGCTGGTCGCGAACCCTGGCGCCCCTGGGAAGGCCCGTTCCCGGTCCGACCACCCACAGGAACGTGGCTTCGACATCGAGCCGACTCCGATCGACGTCCGACGCGACGGCAAGCAACAGGCCCTCCTCCTCGACGGCCAGCGACAGCACCTCGGCATACACCACTCCGCCATGTTCCCGCCCGGCTCACGTGACCCAAGTAAGCCGTGGTGCACACGCCGGCAGGCTTGTAGACGACGACGTACGCGCCGGGTTCGTGCACCACCAGCTCAGGGTCGAGCACGGCGTCACCCACGGCAATTAGTTTGCCAAGGTCGAGCTGTAGAACCTCTCCCGGATAGACCCGGGCTGGCATGGATTGCCGGCGCTCTGAGTTCGCGGCGGGTCGCAAGTCACTAGGCCTGCAACCAATGAACTGGGTGGCGAACCGACTCAGCAGCATGCCGCCCTCCGGCAACAGGCGGGGCACACGGACGTGAACTCGAGAACCCTGCCCGTCGGCAATCAGCAAGGCCGAGACGTCGGGAAAACGATGCACCGCACTGACCAATTCCCGAGCGGCCGAAACGGCCAGCGGCGGGAGCAACGTGTCTTGACCGTGGTGCTTCAGCAACGCGGCCATGTGCGCCGCCAGGTGACGCGAATCGCCCGCGAGCGCGGCCGCTTGCAACCGCCACACGGTCAGCGTGGTTTGTGTTACCCCTTGGCCCGGCGCCACACTCTCGATCCACGGCTGGAGCACCGCACCGTTCCACCCGGCGCGACGGCACAGTTGCGATACGTGGGCGAAGGACCTGGCGCTAGGCCGCGCGACGAAGCGTTGCATCAGAGCCAAGACGACAGAGGGCCCCGGGAGCACGGGGCTGACCGCTAAATGGGATGTGTTGTTCGAGCGGCTGAAGGCGATTTGCAACGCGGCCGCCAGGCTTTCACTCGACGTGTCCGTGTCGATGCCGAAGTTACTGGAAACTTGGCACAACGTTGCGGCGGCAGTCCACGACCCTGACAGCTCGAGAGACCGCACGAGCGTGTGTGCCCACCACGGTTGCTGTCGCCGACACCAATCTGCATGGAGCCGCAACCAGCGGTCCAACCGTATGGGGTCGTGCCGAGCGACAAGCGTGCCTTCCGCACGCAGCGTGGCATCTGTCGGGTTGCGCAGTGAATCAACGGCGGCTGATAGTGCCTCGACCACTGCGCGAGTCACGTGCGGAGCGCCAGCCAACAGCTGCAGCGTGAAGGGCAACAACGATCCCATCGCGTTGCCGTCGGTCCCGAGGGTCGCCAAGCCCTCCTGCCATCGCTGGTGCCTCACAAACGATCGCAGAACCATCGGCAGCACGGTTGCTCGCGCACCTGGCGGCCCCGCATGCGCCTCGTTCAGTTCGGGTAGCACCCCGCTGCGCACCAGGGCGTCCCTTGCTTCCGCCCATTGAAGGACGCGAACACTCTGCCACCAGACGCCCCCGGAGAGCGCCGCGCTGGCACCCGCCACCAGTGCTTCCGTAGTAAACGAGGCGCCCCCCAGACTGTGGCGTTCTGCTTGCACGGATAGCAACGTCAGTGCCATTCTCCACTGCTTGACTTGCTGGCACAGGCACACCGCTCGGTGGATGGCAGTGGGGGCGACGCGGTTGCCCCGGAGAGCCGACATTGCGGCATCCAAAGCATCGCGCCAATTCGCATGGGAGGAGCCCACGACGGCGGACGTGTCTGCCCGATTGGCATCTCCCGAAGTCCCGGCGTGCAAGCGATGCAGTGCGCTTCGGCAGTTCGCAGCGACGTCCGTAGGAGCTGTTCGCGTGGCGTCCGCCAATCTATCCGTCACCCACATGAAGGCCATGTCACGTTGACGCCGAGCACCGACGTGGGGCCGTCCCAGCAACGTAGCCGATGACGCTGACAAGAGACGTAGCGCTGCCCGCCAGGCCTCGTCAAGCCGCTGTTGGGCCCGGAGAACGGAAGCCATCACACGGTCAATAGAGAACGTGCATACGACAACGGGTGATTCGCCGCCGCCATCCATGCTGTCCAAGGAGGAGCCGAATGCGAAACTTGCTCGCTCGCGGCGTACGGACAGCGTGATGGTAGCGTGGCCAGTCACCAACAAATCCGCCACTGTTTCTGCAAGCCACCAGGCGCACACTTCAACGCCGTCACTCCGCGCAGCATGGACGACGGCCAACGCGGCACCGACGAGCGCGCGCAGGCCACCAAGGCCGCGCGGCGGTCGAAACGGACAGTCGGCGATGACCGCGAGCGCCGCACGCCATGACGATGGTTCGTACTGCACGGCGCCGCGGACAACGTCCGTCAGTATCGGATGCGCGACGATCATGCACTCTGTGTCTGCGAGATCTGCGGTGAACGACCCGATGCGAAGCGCGGAAAGGGCGCCGTTCCAATTGCCGCGCAGGAAGCCAGCATGGGCCAGAACGAGCGCTTGCGCAAACGACGAGTGTGACGAGGGCGCGGCGGTCGATTCATCTGGTGGTGGGCTGGCGCCTGTTGCCATGTACCTGTCCACCAGCTCGCCGGCGAGCGGCCGCAAGGCGCCGCATCTACGTAGGTGCAAGGCCTCGATCCAGCGATCCCGACAGAGCAACGAAACGACCAGACGGTACGACGCGGGCATCGCTGGCGGCCTGCTGCATCCGAGACCAACAAAGCGGAACGCACCTTGCCATCGACCGCCTTGCAACAGCGCCTCGAGGCGGAGGCGGTCACCTTCCATTGTCAAGGCTTCCACCTCCTCGGTAGTCGTGATGGAGTGCATGGCCCGCATGTTGCGTGTCACTTGCCGGAGGTGAAGTGCGGCACTGTGGAGGCGCGAAGGTTGACCGGCACCGCATAGGCGCTGGGCGATGAGCAACGACAGACCCGCCACGCGGAGCGTCGTGTCGATGGTGGCACC